>Ga0335083_10003399_pt1 | contig 20678 bp, 17 predicted proteins | sample Lox_Sample_42_FD_206716 | JGI IMG/M metagenome (GOLD analysis project Ga0335083, IMG submission 206716) | Soil microbial communities from Loxahatchee National Wildlife Refuge, Florida, United States - Lox_Sample_4.2 | ecosystem: Environmental > Terrestrial > Soil > Wetlands | place: USA...
ACATCTTCTACTCGCAAGTCTTCGACGTGAATTACATGGCGGGCTTGACTTGGACTCGGCAGACCGGTTATCGGATGCTCTACCATCCAAGCAACACCGTGACCTTCGGATTCTCGGCTGAGAACCCGGACCAGTATATCGGCGGCTACGGCGGCGGTTCAGCCATCACGCTACCGACCAACTTGGCCAGCCTCTCTGGGACGGAGTTGGATCAGGGCAACCTGCCCTTCACCGCTCCCGTGCTCACTCCGGACTTCATCGCCAAGGTCGCCTTCGACCCCAGTTCGCGTTTCCACGCCGAAGTCGGCGGGGTCGAGCGAAATTTCAGAATCGTGAATCCCAACAACGTTCCGGCCGCCCAAGCTAGCACCAAGGCGGGCGCCGGCGTCCTGCTCGGCATGAACGCCGAAATCTTCAAGAACTTCCGCTTGATCACGACCAATTACTGGAGCGATGGCGGCGGACGATACCTGTTCGGACAAGCTCCGGACTTGGTCGTGAATGCCAATTCCACCATCAGCCTCCTGCATGCCGGCGGCACCGTGGATGGTTTCGAAGCCAGGTTAGGTAGTTGGCTGTGGTATGGATATTACGGCGGCATCTACATCGGTCGCGATACGGCCATCGACACCAACGGCAAGCCGGTCGGTTACGGTTACACCGGTTCACCCAACAGCCAAAACCGCAACATCCAGGAATTTACGCTCGGATTCAATAAGACTGCGTGGTCGAATCCGCGCTACGGGTCGATCAACTACATGCTGCAGTACGAGTATCTGACGCGCAGGCCGTGGTATGCCGGCACTGGGCCGGAGGCGGCTCACGACAACACCTTCTATGTCGATATCCGGTACACTCTGCCGGGTAGCATGCCGGCGTTCTAACGCGCCAAATGAACGGAACGGGGTGGCGTAAGACCACCCCACACTCGAAACGGAGGATGAGATTCATGAAGAACAAAATTCTATGGGTTAGTTTCCTGGCGGTAAGCGCCGCGATGGTGCTGCCTGGCGCCGAAACCATCAACGGGGCGGGCGCTACGTTCCCTGCTCCCATCTACCAGAAGTGGTTCCAGGAGTTTCACAAGCTGCATCCCGATGCCCAGATCAACTATCAGTCCATTGGCTCGGGAGGCGGCATCCGGCAGCTCACCGAAGGAACGGTGGATTTCGGCGCTTCCGACATGCCCATGACCGACGAACAAATTAAGGCCATCACCAAATACCATGTACTTCACTTTCCGACTGTTATGGGCGGCGTCGTGCCAACTTACAATCTACCGGGCGTTAGCGACTTGAAGTTCAGCGGCGAAACCTTGGCCGACATCTTCATGGGAAAGATCAAAAAATGGAACGACCCCGCGCTGAAGAAAGATAATCCGGGCGTCAACCTGCCGAACGATGACATCACCGTAGTTCACCGTTCCGACGGCAGTGGCACCACGTTCGTATGGACGGATTACCTGTCCAAGGTCAGTCCGGCGTGGAAGAGTAAGGTCGGCGCCAACACATCGGTGAATTGGCCGGTCGGCCTGGGCGGAAAGGGCAATGAAGGTGTAGCCGGGCTGGTGAAGCAAACGCCTTCGTCCATCGGCTATGTCGAACTGATTTACGCCGCGCAAAACAAAATGGGCTATGGCTCCGTGAAGAATTCGGCCGGCACGTTCGTCAAAGCGGACTACAACAGCGTGACCGAGGCGGCCGCTGGAGCAGCCAAAGACATGCCGGCGGATTTCCGCGTCTCCATTACGAACGCCCCGGGTAAGACCGCCTATCCGATTTCGACCTTCACTTGGCTGCTGATTCCCGACAAGATCGATAATGCTGCCAAGAAGAAGACCATCGTTGACTTCTTACAGTGGATGCTGACAAACGGGCAGGGACTCGCCCAGGGGATGGATTACGCCCCGCTTCCCAAACCTGTCGTTGCTAAAGAAGAGAAGCAAATAGCTTTGATAAAGTAAGAATGCGAGCATGGGAACTGCTGTAGCTACCGCGCCTCCGCCTTCGCAGGCGCGGAAACTTACGAAGTTTTGGCGTGACGGGGATCAGATCACACACCTCGTCACGTTCATCTTTGCGGCCAGTGTGTTCGTCATCACCGTTTGGCTGGTGTACGAGCTTTGGATTCACTCCGCCGCATCGCGGGCCAAGTTCGGCTTCGGATTTCTCACCGGCACCACCTGGGATCCCGTGGCCGTGCAATTCGGCGCGCTGCCCTTCATTTATGGAACTGTACTGACCTCGTTTCTGGCGCTCCTGATTTCGGTGCCTCTAGGAGTGGGCGCAGCCATCTTCCTGGCTGAACTCGCGCCGCCAAAGCTGTCCAATGCCTGCACCTTCCTGGTGGAGCTGCTGGCCGCCGTGCCCAGCGTGATTCTCGGGTTGTTGGCCTGGCTTTCGATGGTCCCGATTATGCGCCAGTACATCGAGCCATTTCTGAAACACACAATCGGCTTTCTGCCCTTGTTTACGGGTCCGGCTTACGGGGTTGGGTATCTCACAGCGGGTCTCATCTTAGCCATCATGACGTTCCCGTTTATCATTTCGATCTCCCGGGAAGCTTTGCTGGCCGTGCCACGGGAGCAGCGCGAGGCCGCCCTGGCGCTGGGCGCCACCAAGTGGGAGTCCACTTGGCAGGTGGTTGTGCCTTTCGCCCGGCTGGGCATTATCGGATCGATTTTCCTGGCACTCGCCCGCGCCTTGGGCGAAACCATGGCCGTCACCATGGTCATCGGAAACGACCCCGCCATTCATACCTCTTTGCTCTCACCCGGCTACACGATCGCCGCTGTTATTGCCAATGAGTTTACCGAAGCAACCGGCGATGTTTACCTGAGCGCCCTAGTCGAACTCGGATTGGTTTTGTTTGGCGTGACCATGGTCCTGAACGGCGCGGCGCAATTACTCATCATCGCCACTACGCGGAAAGGATCAAAGCGGGACTAAATGAATCGCATCGCTCGGCGGAATATGCTGAACAACGTGATGCTGACGCTCACGGGTCTTTGCGCCCTGGTCACGTCGTCCGCGTTGGTCCTCATCCTGGGTTTTCTGGCTGTCAATGGCTGGCGGTCCCTCAATCTGGATTTCTTCACCAAGCTACCTTTGTCCGCCGGCGAGCTGGGCGGGGGCATGGCCAATGCGATTGTAGGCAGCGCTATTTTGATCCTCATTGCGGCTGCCATCGGTATTCCGGTGGGCTTTCTGGGCGGCATTTACCTGGCCGAGTTCGGCGGCAAAACATTTTCGATGCTGGTGCGCTATACCGCGGATTTGCTCAACGGCGTGCCGTCCATCGTGATCGGAATCTTCGCCTGGACTATAGTCGTCGTAAAGATGCATCATTTTTCGGCCTGGGCGGGCGGTTTTGCTCTCAGCATGATGATGGTCCCCATCGGCCTGCGCGCCACCGAACAGTTTCTGCGGGCCGTTCCGGATTCGCTTCGCGAGGGGTCGTTGGCGCTGGGGGCGAGCAAGACCCGCACTATCATGAGTGTCATAGTGCCGGCCGCCCGCCAGGGTATCGTCACTGGAATGATCTTAGGCGTAGCGCGCATCGCCGGGGAGACCGCGCCGCTGCTGTTCACCAGTTTCAATAACCAATTCTGGGCCAACAATCTTAGCGAGCCCACTGCTTCACTGCCTGTTATGATTTATACGCACGCCATTTCCCCGTACGACGATTGGCATCGCCAAGCCTGGGCCGCCGGGCTCGTTCTGCTGGTGCTCGTGCTGCTAGCCAACGTCGCCTGCCGCTGGGTTCTGTCCCGTGGAATGGCGGCACAAAGGGGATAATTTGTGATGGGAGCCATGCCTGAGTCTGCCAAGATGAATGAGACTACCGTTCCGCCTGGACCCCCGGCGCCCACCAGCGAGCCTCCCCCCAAAGGAAAGCTCAAGACCGCTAACTTAAACTTCTTTTACGGCAGCTTTCAAGCCTTGCACGACATCAACGTGGAGATCTCCGAAAAACGCATTACCGCTCTGATCGGCCCCTCCGGCTGCGGCAAGTCCACGTTTTTGCGCACCTTGAATCGCATCAACGAGACTATCAAGAGCGCCCGCTATGACGGCGAGGTTTTATTGGACGGGCAGAACGTTCTTGGGATGGATGTCACCGCGCTCCGGCGGCGCATCGGAATGGTATTCCAGAGACCCAATCCTTTCCCCAAATCGATTTTCGATAACATCGCCTACGGCGTGCGGGTCAACGGACTGGGTGGAAAGCGGCCCATGGCCGAGATCGTGGAACACAGCCTGCGGCGCGCCGCCCTATGGGACGAAGTCAAGGACAAGCTGAACCAATCCGCCTACGGCCTGTCCGGCGGACAACAGCAGCGCCTGTGCATCGCGCGCGCCCTGGCGGTCGATCCTGAGATTCTGCTGCTCGACGAGCCCTGTTCGGCGCTGGACCCCATCGCTACCGCCAAGATCGAAGACCTGATGTTCACGCTCAAGGATCAGTGCACGCAGGTGATTGTGACCCACAACATGCAGCAGGCCGCGCGCGTGGCCGAGTTCACAGGATTCTTCCTGATGGGTCGGTTGATCGAATTCGACAAGACCGACGTCATTTTCAAGCGACCTGCCAAAAAAGAGACCGAAGATTACATTACCGGCCGGTTCGGTTAGCTAAGGAGCAAGCCTTGGTTCATTTCAGAGAAGAACTCGACGAATTACAGGCGCGCCTTCTGGAAATGGCCGGACTGGTCGAGTCCGCCATCCATCAAAGCGTCAACGCGTTGGTGCAGCGCGACGAGCAAGCCGCCAAGGAAGTGCTGTGGAAAGAAGCGCTCATCAATCAAAAAGATATCGAGATTGACGAGTTCGCCACGCGGCTGCTGGCGCTCTACCAGCCCATGGCGCGCGACATGCGCTTTCTTACGGCCGTCATCAAAATCAACGGCGATCTGGAGCGCATGGGCGATCTGGCGGTGAACATCACCGAGCGCGCCATGCAACTGATGCACGACACTCCGGTCAAGCCGCTGATCGACATCCCCAAAATGGCCAGCCTGGCCGAGACCATGGTCCGCAAGAGCCTGGACGCCCTGGTCAAGCGCGACGAAGCGCTGGCTCGCAGCGTGCTCATTTCCGACGATGAGGTCGACAGTCTGCGCGATGCCGTGTACAAGGAATTGGTCGCCTTCATGCAGGAGGAGAGCACCACCATCCCTCGCGCCGTCGATCTGATGTTCATTGCACACAATCTCGAACGCGTCGCCGATCATGCCACCAACATCGCCGAAGACGTTCTGTTCCTGATCAAGGGCATCGACGTCCGCCACCACGCCGAGGTGCGCGAGCAATCCGTCGCTCGGCGGTAGCCTCCGATATCTATCTACCGGCAAATCCGGCTAGACTTTGGTCAAGCTTCTCCAGTTGACTCTCCAGCTCGCTCATCTTGCTTTGTTCAGTTCGAAGTTGGTTTTCCGCATCGGTCTGATCAACCTGGCACCGCTGCGCCTGCTCAGCCAATTCTTGAATTGACGACTGCAGCCCTGAGATCAAATCTTCAGCAGCTTTCTGCTCGGATGCATTTTGCGAGTTGCGTTTTCTCGCTTCCGCTCGCTCGATTTGGGTCGCGGTAAATGTTTTCTGTATCTCTGCTGCTTTGCATTCTCCGCGAGCCTGATCAAACCGCTGTGCAGCTTTGTCCACCAGAGTGGCCTGGGCCTGGAGACGATACATCACAATCTGCACTCTCTGTATGCTCGCCGCCGTATTCCTCAGGTCCTGTCTGAGTTCCCGCAGCTCGGTGACCAGCGTCCGCGCTATTTGCAAGTCCTGCGAAGCCTCCTGAGCGCCTGCGGGCACGGCGTAGATGCCCAACGTCGTCAGCAGCATCAAAGTGCAGCGCATCACGTCCTCCGAAATGAGTAGACACCACCTTTATTTGGATTGTTCCGTTGCTGCGCGCGCCGGTGCTGAGCCCCTACAATGGATGAATTGGAACCTGTCTCTCATTACTACTACTCGGATCGCCTCAAGCTGCAATTCTGGGATTGGGGCCAAAACGGCAAGCCCGCGCTGATCTTAGTCCACGGTGGTCTCGACCACGCTCGCATGTGGGACTGGGTGGCGCGTGAGTACCGCGAGCATTTTCACGTCTACGCCATGGATCTGCGCGGCCACGGCAACAGCGCCTGGGCGCCGGGCGCGCTATACACCATCGCCGAACACACGCTGGACCTGTCCACGCTGGCCGACATCATCAACGACTTCCCCATCTATCTGGTCGGGCATTCCTTGGGCGGCATCATCACCTTGAGCTATTCCGGCATTTATCCGGACCGAGTCCGCAAAGCCATCGCGATCGAAGGCATGGGGCTGCCGTTGACCCATCGCATCCACAAGCCGGCGCCCGAGCGCATGCGCGACTGGATCGAAGCCATCCACAAGATGGAGCGGCGCGCCCCGGAAAGCTATCCCAGTAGCTATCCCAACCTGGAAGCCGCGGTCGCGCGCATGAAGGAAGCCAATCCGCATCTGTCCGATGAAGTGGCGCGACACCTGACACTGCACGGCACCAACTGGAATGCCGACGGCTCGCTGATCTGGAAGTTCGACAATTACGCGCGCATCTTCCCGCCCTACGGCCAGAACATCGACGATCTGCGCGCCATACTCAGCCAGATCATTTGCCCGGTGCTGTTGTTCTGGGGCATGGAAAGCTGGGCCGCTGATCCGGAGACTGACGGCCGCGCCTCAGTCATCAAAAATCATCGCTTGGTTAAGGTGCCGGGCGCCGGACATTGGGTGCAGCATGACCGGTTGGACATTTTCCTGGAAGAATCCCTGCGTTTTCTATTGGAAGGCTGACTTGAGCCGCCGGCGTCCGAAACAATTTTAGCCCATATGCTTCAATACTAAAGAGGAGGTGCGCGTGAGAACCTTATCCACTCTCAGTCTGCTCTGGTCGCTTGCCCTCGTTGTCCCGGCGCTGGCTGATTTCGCCGCCGGCCTGGCGGCCTATCAGAAGGGCGATTACACCACCGCCGCCAAGGAATGGCGTCCGCTGGCCGAAGACGGCGATGCCGCCACCCAATTCAATCTCGGACTCCTGTATCTGGACGGGCATGGCGTCCCGCAGGATTACGCGGAAGCCGCGAAATGGTTTCGCCGTTCCGCCGAGCAAGGCTACACCGAAGCACAGCATAATCTCGGCGCCATGTACGGCACCGGCCAAGGCGTTCGGCGCGACTACGTGGAAGCCTACAAGTGGCTCAACATCTGTTCGGCCAAAGGAAATACCGGCTGCACCACACAGCGCGATTTGGTCGCAAAGAAACTCAAGCCCGCTCAGGTCTCACAAGCCCAGCGCCTCTCGTCCGAATTCGCGCCCCGAGCCGAAAAACAGTAGCTCGGTTCCACGCTCCGCTGAGCCCGACGCCGGCTTGACGACCCAGCTATCCTGAAAGTAAATGGGTTTCCACCTAGCCGTCGACTATCGTCCCCGCGGCGATCAGGCCACGGCCATCGATCAACTCGTTCGGGGCACAGTGGATGGCGAGCAACACCAGGTCCTGCTCGGCGTAACCGGCTCCGGAAAAACGTTCACCATGGCGAAGGTCATCGAAAAGACCGGCCGCCCGGCCCTGGTGCTGGCGCACAACAAAACGCTGGCCGCGCAGCTCTATCACGAGTTCAGGACCTTCTTCCCCTCCAACGCGGTTGAATATTTCGTCAGCTATTACGATTATTATCAGCCCGAAGCCTATCTGCCATCCGGCGACATCTACATCGAAAAAGAAGCCACCATCAACGACGAGTTGGACAAGCTGCGGCTCTCGGCAACGCGTTCGCTCTTCGAGCGCCGCGATTGCGTCATCGTCGCCAGCGTCAGTTGCATCTATGGCCTGGGTTCGCCCGAGGCGTACTATGGCCAGTTGCTCATGCTCGAGAAAGGCCAGAAAATCTCGCGCCAGCAGATTATTTCAAAGCTGGTCGAGATCCTCTACGAACGCAACGACCACAATTTTTCCCGAGGCACGTTTCGCGTCCGCGGCGATGTGATCGAAATCTTCCCCACTTACGAGGACTACGCCTATCGCGTCGAGCTCTGGGGCGACGAAGTGGATAGCCTAAGCCAGATCGATCCGCTGCTCGGCCAGGTGCGCCAGACCTACCTGCGCCTGCCCATTTATCCCAAAACGCACTACGTGATGACGCAGCAGACTCGCGACCAGGCCCTGGTCAGCATCGAAAAAGAGCTCGAAGAATGGCAGCCGCAGCTTGAAAAGCAAGGCAAGATCGTGGAAGCGCAACGGCTGTTCCAACGAACCATGTTTGATCTGGAGATGATCAAGCAGATCGGTTACTGCCACGGGATCGAGAACTATTCGCGCCACTTCACCGGGCGGCTGCCGGGCGAAGCGCCGCCTACGCTGCTCGACTATCTGCCGCACGACCATCTGATCTTCATCGACGAGAGCCATCAGACCATCCCGCAGTTGCGTGGCATGTATCACGGCGACCGGTCCAGAAAAACCGTGCTCGTCAACTACGGTTTTCGCTTACCCAGCGCGCTCGATAACCGCCCGCTCACCTTCGAGGAATTCGAAAATCGCGTCAATCAAGTTATGTATGTCTCCGCCACGCCTGGGCCTTACGAGCTCACCAAGTCCTCGGGCGTGGTGGTGGAACAGATCATCCGGCCCACCGGACTGGTAGATCCGCAGGTGGAAGTGCGCCCCATCAAAGGCCAGGTGGATGACCTGCTGAACGAAATCCGCAAGCGCGTCGAGCAAAACGAGCGCGTGCTGGTAACGACGCTCACCAAGCGCATGTCGGAGGATCTGGCCGAGTATTACACCGAAGTGGGCGTGCGCTGCGCCTACCTGCATTCTGAAATCGGCGCCTTGGACCGCATGAAAGTCCTGCGCGACTTGCGCCGCGGCGAAATCGACGTGCTGGTGGGCGTCAATCTTTTGCGTGAAGGCCTGGACCTTCCGGAAGTCTCGTTGGTGGCGATCCTGGACGCCGATAAGGAAGGCTTCCTGCGTTCCTCCGGCTCGCTGATTCAAACCATGGGCCGCGCCGCGCGCCACCTGAACGGCCGCGCTATTCTTTACGCCGACGTCCACACCGACAGCATGCGGCGCGCCTTGGACGAAACCAACCGCCGCCGCGCCATTCAAGAACAGTACAACGAGGAGAACCATATCATCCCGCAGTCCATCATCAAACCCATCGATATGAGCCTGGTGGCGGTCGCCGAGGGCGACTACGTCACCGTTCCCCTCGAGCCGGAGGATCCGGTCGAAGAAATGACTCCCGAGCAGCGCGAGAAATTCATCGCCGGTCTGGAGGAAAACATGCGCGAGGCCGCCAAGAAATTCGAATTTGAAAAAGCCGCCCAGTTGCGCGATCGAATAAAGATGCTAAAGTCCCCCAAAACCTATGAAGAGGCCCCAGTTGGTAGCGCTGGTAGCGGGAGGTAAACTCAGCAGCTCACCATTGGCGCATTTTTCGTTGCTTTCCGAAATGCTGGGACCGGTCAAGGCGTCGTCCTACCGGCTTGCTAGCCGCATCGCCAACAGCCTTCGGGCTGGTCATCCCGTTAAAGATTACGCCGAGTTCGACGCGTGTCGCTTGATCCTGATATGCGTGCCCGACGAAGCGCTGGCGGGAACGGTGGCTGAGTTATCCTCCGCCGGAATTTCGTGGCAAGGAAAATCGGTCGTGCTGTGCAGCACCTGGCGCGGCAGCGGCGACTTGGGCGAATTCTCCGCCCGGGGCGCCTCCATCGCGTCCCTGGCGGCGATTCCCGGTTTTCGCGATCCCCGCTATTTGCTCGAGGGAGATAAGCGCGCTATCCAGGCATCCAAACGGCTGGTGGAGACTCGCGAGTATCGCTCGGTGACCATCGAGCGCGATCTTAAGCCGCTCTATCTAGCCGCTTTGACCTGCACCAGCAGCCTGTTAATTCCTCTGGTGATGGCGGCCTGGGAGTCCCTGCGCCGCGCCGGCGTGACCTCCGCGATGTCCATCAGCATCTTAGAGAAACAATTGAATATAGGGCTGCGCGCCTATGCGCGCGGCGGGCGCCGGGCCTACACACCGCCACCGGAACTCACCAGCCAGTTGCGCGCCTTGTCGGCCGCCGACCCCGCGCTTGCCAATTACGTGGAAAAAAGTTACCAGCTCGCCGAACAACTGCTGGAGCAGCCTCAACGCAACGCCGCGGCCGCGGGTGCGCGAACCCTATCTGTTGCAAGCAGCCAACGATACAGGCATCAATTCGCCGCCACACGGCGCTAGCGTTCCTCAGGCCGACGCCTGGCTGGACTGCGCGGCGGCGAAACGCGCCTGCATCTCGCGCGTCAGATGCGGCACGATCCCGATCATCCGTTCCATCAACATGAGCTGCCCGCGATGATGCATCTCGTGTTCCTTCACACCCAGGATCATCTCGAAACGCGACTTGGAAGGAGGCGTCATGCCGGCCGGATACGCTATGCTTTCGCCCAGGAAATCGTCTGAGAGCCCGTCCAGCCATTTCGCGAAACGCTCGCCGTCGTCTCTAAGCAGGGCGAGAATCTGTTTCTTATCGCGCGGTTTTTGCTCTTCGGCCATGATTCTCGTCATGAACGCCGGAAAATCGAAACCTTCGAGCGTCGTGCGCCGCTCTTTGCCGTGAACCTGTTCTTGCAATTGCGGTGTCAACGCGATGTGGATCAGCGTGGACGCGACGGTCCGTGTGTTCGGCGTGGCCCGAAATCCGTAATGTTCTTCGCCAATCTCCTCGGCAATCACAATCGTGTTCTTGCGCACGGTGCGAAAGCCAGCAGCCAGTTCTTTTGATCCGTAATAGGTCATGTGTCGATTCTACCGCCACCGGCTAACAGCGAGCCAAGCCTAAAGTAGCCCCACTGCCCTTGACATCCTCGCTCGACAGAGCCACAATACGAAAGGCGAAGAAAAGGCGAATTTGCATGAACCCTAACGCCGCTCTCCCAACTACGCTTGGATTCCGTCCGGAGGCCCGAACTCGCGAAACGCTCCCCAGCGGTCTGGCTTCGCTAGATGCCGTCATCGACGGTTTCCCGCGCGGCGCAATCTCAGAAATCATCGGTTCTGAAAGCTCCGGACGGACTACTCTAATTCATTCACTTCTAGCCGCATCCACTTCAAAATACGAGATCTGTGCCTACGTCGATACTGACGATTCCTTCGATCCTGTCTCGGCCGCCGCAGCCGGAGTCGCGCTCTCCCAGCTTCTTTGGATTCGCTGCGGCCACAACACCGGCCATGCGCTCAAAGTCGCCGATGCCCTGCTGCACGCCGGCGGTTTCGGCGTAGTCGTGCTCGACCTCTGCCAGCTCACGCCGCGCATCGCCAACCGCATCCCCATTTCCTACTGGTATCGATTCCGCCGCGCCATCGAAAACACTCCCACCATCCTGGCGCTGGTCGAAAAAGACCCCCTCGCCAAATCCTGCGCCTCGCTGATGCTCGAAATGAAGCGCAAGAAAGCCGTCTGGAGAGGAGCGCCTGGCTTCGAATTGCTGCGCGGAGTGGAACTGGAAGCCGTCGCGCGTAAGCCGGTGCGCCCTTGCTCGGCAAATTTCAAAGCCAAGGCGATCTAACATGTTTGCCTGTCTGCATGGCCCGGCCGCGGATCTGCCTAAAATCGCCGAGGCCTTCACTCCTTGGTTCGAGCAAACCGCGCCCTCGACCATCGTCTTCCCCATTGACGCGCTGAAGCTTCTGCATGGCTCGCCGCACCAGATCGCGCATGCCATCGCACAGCGCGCCGGTGCCGGAATCAATATCTCCATCGCCGAAACAGCCGAATCCGCAATTCTCGCGGCGCGCAACTTCACTGGCATCACGGTCGACCCACAGTTGGATCATCTGGATATTTCGAGCCTGCCGATCACTGAAGAAATGCTCGAAACCCTGGACGCCTGGGGCATACGCGATCTCCAGCAACTCGCGCAGCTCCCGGAAACCGGCATCGCGGAACGATTTGGCGAGACCGGCGTCTACCTGCAGAACCTGGCTAAAGGCGCCATCCACCGCCCGCTGCGAGTTTTTCAACCGGCCATCACTTACGACGAGCGCATCGAACTGGATCATCCGGTAGAGCTGCTCGATCCGCTGCTGTTTCTGATCGCGCGCCTGCTCAACGAGCAATGCGAAAAGCTGGAAGCTCATGGCATGGCCGCCGGTGAAGTTGCCGTCAGCCTGGAACTCGACCATCAGACTGAACACACGCGCACGCTGCGCTTGCCGGTCCCGATGCGCGACAGCAAAGCGCTGTTGAAACTTCTGCAAATGGATCTGGAGGCGCATCCTCCGCAAGCCGCGACGCTGGCGCTTTCGATCAAAATCAAACCGGTGCTCCCGCGCACGGTGCAAAATGGAATTTTTCTCCCGGTAGCGCCGGCCCCGGACAAGCTGGAGCTGACGCTGGCCCGCATTCGCGGCATCGTCGGCGAAAACAATGTTGGCGTGCCCGAACTTCTGGACACACACCATCCGCACCCCTATCGCCTGGTCGCGAGCCAACCGCAAATCACAACACCTAAGCAACCGGCAAACCAGGCAGCTTTCCGCCATTTCCGCCCGCCGCTCCCAGCCAAGGTCGATATACAGCAAGATCGCCCCATGCGCCTGGCCGCTTCAGGAATTCACGGCAAAGTCCTCAACGCCGCCGGCCCCTGGCGAACATCGGGCGACTGGTGGGCGCAAACCGCCTGGAATCGCGACGAATGGGACGTGACCCTGACCAACGGCGCACTCTACCGCATATATCGCGAGCCAGATCAGCACTGGTTCATAGCAGGCGCCTATGACTGAAAAAACCGGGGACAGTACACTCAATCCCCAATTAAATAATCGGGGATTGAGTGTACTGTCCCCGGTTTTCGTCGAGCTGCATGCGCGCTCGGCTTTCAGCTTTCTGGAAGGCTCCTCCGTTCCCGAGGAACTGGTCGCGCGCACCTCTGAACTCGACCAGCCGGCACTTGCCATCCTCGATTGCGACAACGTTTCCGGCGCGGCACGCTTTCACATGGCCGCCAAAAAAGCCGGCATCCGCGCCCACATCGGCGCCGAGATCACCTGCACCGATGGCCACCGCTATCCGCTGTTGGCCGAAAACCGCAAAGGCTATCACAACCTCTGCCGCCTGATCACGCGCATGAAGATGCGTGCCAAAAAAGGCGAAGGCGCGGCAGCGCCGGAGGAGTTCGCCGAATTCTCGGATGGCCTGGTCTGCCTGCTGGCGCGCCCGGACGAGCGCGTTCTCGATCTATTCGGCACAAAAAACGTCTTCGTCGAACTCCAGCGCCATTACAACCGAGCCCAGGAAGCCCGCAACCAAGCCCTGATCGGTTTCGCGCGCAAACATCAATTGCCGCTGCTCGCCACCAATGGCGCAAGCTACGCTACTCCTCAATCCCGCGCGGCGCTCGACGTACTCACCTGCGTCCGCCACAAGGTAAAAATCCAGGAAGCCGGCCGCCTGCTCTCCATCAACTCCGAGCGGCATCTGAAAAGTGCACAGGAAATGTCGCGCCTGTTCGCCGATCTGCCTGAAGCCATCGCCAACACGCGCGAGCTTTCCAATCGCCTCCAATTCACTCTGGCCGACCTCGGCTATCAATTCCCCCGCTACCCGGTCCCGCCCGGCGACACGATGAACACCTTCCTGCGCAAACGGACCGAGGAAGGCGTGCAAAACCGCTATGGCAGGAACGCATTCTCAGCCGATCTCTATCGCCGCGCCCGCCGCCAGGTGGAACGCGAGCTGGCCCTGATCGAAAAGCTCGACCTGGCCGGCTACTTCCTGATCGTCTGGGACATCGTCGAGTTCTGCCGCAAGAACAACATTCTGGTACAAGGCCGCGGCTCGGCTGCTAACAGCGCCGTATGCTATTCGCTCGGCATCACCGCAGTAGACCCCATCTCCATGGACCTGCTGTTCGAGCGCTTTCTTTCTGAAGAACGCGGCGAATGGCCGGACATCGATCTGGATCTCCCCAGTGGCGACCAGCGCGAGCGCGCCATCCAATATGTCTACCAGCGCTACGGCCAGCTCGGCGCAGCTATGACAGCCAACGTCATCACCTATCGTGGCCGCTCCGCCGTCCGCGACATCGGAAAAGTGCTGGGCTTCGAAGAACCGGACCTGGCGCGCATTTCAGCCCTGATTCCCAACTGGGGCTGGACCGATCCCAAGGAAACCGCCGAGCGGCAGTTCCGCGAGGCTGGCTACGCGCCAGACAATCCCCTGATCGCGAAATTCCTGAATCTCTACCTGACCATCCAGGACCTGCCGCGCCACCTGGGCCAGCATTCCGGCGGCATGGTGATCTGCGAAGGCCAGCTCGATTCCGTCGTTCCGCTCGAGCCCGCAACCATGCCCGGCCGCGTGGTCATCCAGTGGGACAAGGAAGATTGCGCCGATATGGGCATCGTTAAAGTGGATCTGCTCGGCCTCGGCATGATGGCGGTGCTGGAAGAATCCATCCAGCGCATTCGCGAATCGTACAACGAAGAGGTCGACCTGGCGCATCTGCCGCAAGACGACAAGCTGGTCTACGCCGCGCTCCAAAAAGCCGACACTATCGGCCTGTTCCAGGTGGAAAGCCGCGCACAAATGTCGTGCCTTCCGCGCCTGCGCCCCGAGCGCTTCTACGACATTGTGGTGGAGGTCGCCATCATTCGCCCCGGACCTATTGTGGGTCAAATGTTGAACCCGTATCTGCGCCGCCGCCAGGGCCGCGAAAAGCCCGAGTGCCTGCATCCGTCGCTCGAACCGGTGCTGGCGCGCACACTCGGAGTCCCGTTATTTCAGGAACAGCTCCTGCGTATGGCCATGATCGTCGCCAACTTTAGCGGAGGCGAAGCCGAAGAGCTGCGCCGCGCCATGGGATTCAAACGGTCCCAAGCCCGCATGCACGAAATCGAAACCAGGCTGCGCTCCGGTATGACGCGCAACGGCATCACCGCCCAGCAGCAGGACACCATCGTCCAATCCATTACTTCGTTCGCACTTTATGGTTTCCCGGAATCGCACGCCGCCAGCTTCGCCCTGATCGCCTATGCCAGCGCGTATCTAAAATGCCGATATTTGGCCGCCTTCACCGCAGCAATCCTCAACAACCAGCCCATGGGATTCTACGCGCCAGCCACCTTAGTCAAGGACGCCCAACGTCACGGACAGCACTTCAAACCGGTCGACGTCACTCGCTCCGATTGGAAATGCACCATCGAAGAACACAACGGCGAAAGATGCGTGCGCCTGGGTTTGAATTACGCCAAAGGCCTTCGCCAGCAGGCTGCCGAAGCGATCCTGCGCGCGCGGGCCGAACAGCCGTTCTCAAGCATCCAGGACTTGGTGAATCGCGTCCCCCAGCTGCGCAAAGACGAGCTTCGAAAGCTCAGCGAAATCGGCGCGCTCAATTTCATCCAGCAGACGCCCAGCCATCGCCGGGCCGCGCTCTGGGAATCGGAGGCCGCCATCCGCCCCGCCGGCCCGCTCTTTACCGAAAATCTCGCGCCGGCCGATGAATCCCCGCTCGCACCCATGACCGCGACCGAGCGCCTCAACTCCGACTTCCGCGGCACGCAGCTTACCATCGGCAAACACCCGCTGGCGTTTCATCGCGAAAACCTGAATGCCCTCGGCGTCACGCCGGCCCGCGAGCTGCAATTCATCCCCAACGGCCGGCCGGTCCGCATCGCCGGCTGCGTCATCTGCCGCCAGCGCCCCGGCACCGCCAAAGGCCTGCTCTTCCTGAGCCTGGAAGATGAAACCGGCGTCTCCAATGCTGTGGTTATGCCGGATATTTTCGACCGCGAGCGCCCCACCATCCTGAACAATCCCTATCTGGTCATCGAAGGCGAAATGCAGAACCTCGACGGCGTTTTCACCGTAAGAGCTAGCCATTTCAAGCCCTTACAAGTCGCCGAAGAGGCCGTACCATCCCACGATTTTCATTAAGATTCACCGCCGATCAGTACCAGACTGGGGCCTTCTCCTAGTACGTCCAGCAAATAGTTTTGAATCCTATTCCTCATCCCTAGCACGCCGCTGCACCGCATTCTGATTGCGGTGCAAATTATGCAACGAACTCTACTTTCGATGCTCTTGATTTTGTCCGCCGCCTCAGCGGGCGCCACTACCATCACTATTATGCCCGCCACTAGCATCTCCAATGCGTACGCGGATGAAAGCGCTTGGGTCCTATCGACTTTCGGGAGCAACTTCGTACCTGATACGCTGGAAAACTTTAATGAATTTACCGCCAGCGATACAAGCGGCTATACCAGCCTGTCCACAAACGTCGGCACGTTCAGTGTAATGCCTGGCAGTCAACCTGGAAATCCAACGTGGAGCAGCGGCACCAAGCAGAACCAGTTCACCATTCTCGATTCCGCCGATACACCCTTCAAGGGCCGTTTCAACACCACGCCCGGCGGAGGCAATTGGCTAGATACCAATGACATCACCGGAATTCAACTGTCTACCTCACTAGACACGCTTATCTTCATGGTCACTGACGTGAACGACATTCGCCCTGGCGACACAGTTTCCATCAAAACCGCGGATGGCACAGAATCCAGTGCATTCGCGCCGGAACCTCCCGCCCAAAACGGCAACCTCTATTTCGTGGCGATCACTTCCTCCGGACCGATTGGAGACGTCTGGTTCCTCAACACTTCCACTGCCGACGGCTATGGTTTGGATGATTTTGGAACCGTTGTCGACCCGCCGGCTCCGACGCCGGAACCTGGAACGCTCGGAATCGCCGGCATCGGGCTGGCCGCTATAATCTGGGGCCGGAAGAGGCAGATCTCACGCTCAGCCGCTGGTGTATAGTCCCATGCGCTCCTTGGCTAACCGTACCGTGGACCTTGCGATGGGCGAAACGCGCTCGGCGCCCTGCTTCAGGATACTATCCAGATAGCCGGGCTCCGAGGTGATCTCGCGATAGCGCGCTTGGATCGGCTCCAGCCTGGATGCAACGACCTCGGCGACTTTTTTCTTCAGATCTCCATAACGCAGCCCATTGAATTCCGCGTGGCTTTCTTCGTTCTTCCAGCCCATGAACGCCTGGGCGATTTCGATCAGGTTCCGCACACCGGCGCCGAGATGCTCGAAGTCGACCTGAGGTTGCGAGTCGGTGGTGGCGCGCATGATCTTTTTACGGACCTGATCCGGCGGATCGAGCAAACCGATGGCGTGCCCGGAGCCGGTGGCCGACTTGCTCATCTTTTTCTCCGGATCGTCCAGCCCCATGACGCGCGATCCCACCGCCGGCAAGTGCGTGGCCGGCATGACGAAGGTTTCTCCATACAGCGAATTGAAGCGCTGTGCGATGTCCCGCGCCAGCTCCAAATGCTGCGCCTGGTCGTCGCCCACCGGGACGATGGCGGCCTGATAAATCAGGATGTCGGCAGCCATCAGAACCGGGTACTGAAGCAGGCCGTCGCCGATGGTTTCTTGTTGCTGCGCCTTGGCCTTATATTGCGTCATGCGCTCCAGCCAGCCCACCGGCGTGACACAGGTCAGCATCCACGCCAACTCGGAATGCTCCGGCACGGAGGACTGCACCACGATGGACGACTGCTTCGGATCAATTCCAGCCGCGAGAAACAAAGCCGCCGTCTCGCGGATCTTTTGCTGCAATTCCGCCGGGTCCTGGTACACCGTGACCGCGTGCAGATCCACGATTCCAAAAATGCTCTCGTAGTCACCCTGGATCTCAACCCAATTCTTCAGCGCCCCCAGATAGTTTCCAATGTGCAGGTTGCCGGACGGCTGAACGCCGGAGAAAATGCGCGCTTTCATGGTGAATCATCCATGGTACCGTAGGGTTGACTTTACGCTTGCCCACCGAAGAAATTCTCAGCATAGAAAAGCTCGTGTATGGAGGCGAGGGCCTGGCACGCCCGGACGGCCGGGTGGTCCTGATTCCCTACGTGGCAGCGGGCGAGATGGTGCGCGCTGAAATCCAACCGGTCAAGAAAGATTTGTTCCGCGGGCGGTTGCTCGAAGTGCTTTCACCGGCTGCATCTCGCCTGCCGGCGGCGTGCCCCTATTTTCAACGCTGCGGCGGCTGTCAGTTTCAGCATCTGGATTATGCGCATCAGGTGCAGCAAAAGATTGCCGCGTTGCGCGAAGTCCTGCGCCGCATTGGAAAGATCGATTTCACGGACGATATCGCTGCCATCACGGGCGAACCCTGGCAGTATCGCAACCGCGTTCAGCTCCACATCGAGCGAGGCGCAGTCGGATATTTTGAGCACGGATCGCGGCGATTGTGCGCTATTGAGAGCTGCCCCATTGCTTCGCCGGCGTTGAACCGGGCCATCGCCATGCTCAACGCACACGCCGCGCAGCTTGGGTCATACCAGGGCGCGGTGGAGCTGTTTACCAACGAGACTGAAGTGCAAGTCAACGTGCTGGAACGTGCCTCGCGCGCTGTCTATTCGATTTTCGAATCCATCGGCTCCCCGGCGCCGATCGAATATCAAGGTTTCCATGTCAGCCGCAATTCGTTTTTCCAGGTGAACCGATTCCTGCTCGATGGGCTGGTTGAATGTGCGATCGCGGATCACCAGGGAGATTCCGCGTTGGATCTGTATGCGGGCGTCGGCTTGTTTGCGAAGGCTCTGGCCGGCCGTTTCCGTCAGGTCACGGCGATCGAGTCTGGACACAGCGCGTTTCGCGACCTGGCGCAAAATCTCGGAGATCGTGTCTCCAGCCGGAACACCACCGTGGAAGAATATTTGGCAGGCTTCGAAGGCCGCCCGGATTTAATTCTGGCCGACCCGCCGCGCGCAGGCCTGACCAAACACGTCGTGGCTGATCTGACGCGGATTCAAGCCGCCTCCGTGGTCATCGTAGCGTGCGATCCAGCCACGCTGGCGCGCGACTTACAGGGGCTGATTGCAGGCGGTTATCGCATCCACAAAATCATGTTGGTGGACCTTTTCCCGCAGACATTTCACTTAGAAACTGTGGTCGAGTTGCGCCGCTGATCCTGCGATGATCTGATAAAGGAATGCGCGCTCTCGTTGGGTTGTTGCTCTGTGCCGCATCTTTGCCCGCGGCAAATCTCGCTCCGGATCGCGTTCGCGTTGCGGCTAGCAAAGCCATCGCGCTCCTTCAGATTGGTCAAAAGGACTGGTACGCGAAACAGGCCTGCTATTCCTGTCACAACCAGGTTCTGCCCGCCATGGCCTTTCGCGTCGCCCGCGACCATGGCGTTCCGGTCAACGAAACCATGGCCCACGCGGACGCCGCTCGCGGCTTCGGCCCTTACGCCAGCCTCGACCGCGCGGTGCAGTACACCCACATTATCGATCCCACCTTGGACGACAGCTACCGGCTCTTAGCCTTGGACGCCGCCGGCGTTCGTCCGAATCTCACCACGGCGGTCTATGCACGCCTGATCGCGTCGCGTCAAAGGCCCGATGGCCATTGGGTCACAATCGACGAGCGTCCGCCTCAAGCCTACAGCTACATCACTGCAACCGCCGTCGCTGTCCGCGCCATCCAGCTCTTTCATCACGCCTCCGTCGCCGCCGACACTGAAAAACGCATCGCTCGCTCGCGCGCGTGGCTGGCCTCGCAGCAACCGCGCGATACCGAGGAACGTACGTTCCAATTGTTCGGCCTGTACTGGTCCGGAGCTCCAAAGAGTGAGTTGGCTAAGCGCGCCGCCGATCTCGCCGCGACGCAACAGCGCGATGGCGGCTGGAAGTCAGTTAATGGACGTCCGAGTGATGCCTATTCAACCGGCGAGGCACTTATGGCTCTGCACGATGCCGCCGGCATGCCAACCACCGATCCGGTGTGGTCACGCGGTCTCGAATTCCTGCTCGACAGCCAGCAGGCGGATGGCTCCTGGCACGTCGTCTCGCGCCTGCATCCGCCCGCCTCCGTGAGCCCGCCGTATTTCGAGAGCGGTTATCCTTACGGCCACGACCAGTTCATTTCTGCCATGGCCACGTCCTGGTCGGCGATGGCGCTCGCCACTTCTCTCGGGCGCACTACGCAGCACCAACCGGTCTCGCTTCCCGAAGCCGAACCAATGGCCATCCCGTCCTGGGCTGAAACAGTGCTCTTCGGATCCAGCGCGGATCTGCGGGCGCTGCTCGATAAGAACTTTGATCCGAACTCGGCCACCAAGGACGGCACCACCGCGCTCATGATGGCCATGCCCGACTTGGAAAAGGCAAAGTTACTCCTCGATCACGGCGCCAATGTGAACGCGCACGCTAAAACGCGTTATTCCGCGCTGCTCGTAGCGGCGCAGTATCCAAGTTCGTCAGCTGTGATGCGTCTGCTCCTCGATTGTGGCGCCCAGGTGCGCCTCCCCAAGGGCTCCGGCGCTCCGCTGTTCGGCGCAACCGCGCTGGGGCTGGCCGCGATGTCGGGCAACGCCGACCTGATCGCAACGTTCATAGCCAAAGGCGACAAGGTGGACGACCCCTTCATTTCTATCGGGCTGTTTCCGGAAGCCGCGGTCACCAACACGATTCCCTTCGATGATCCGGACACGCTGGCCGCTCTTTTGGATGCTGGTTTCCCGGTCGATCACGCCGACGATGGCGGCGTTACGCTGCTTGACACAGCCGTCATCAACGGCCGGACGAACATCGCGCGGCTATTGATCTCGCGCGGGGCCAATGTGAATGCCGTAGACAAGC
>Ga0335083_10003401_pt1 | contig 20676 bp, 14 predicted proteins | sample Lox_Sample_42_FD_206716 | JGI IMG/M metagenome (GOLD analysis project Ga0335083, IMG submission 206716) | Soil microbial communities from Loxahatchee National Wildlife Refuge, Florida, United States - Lox_Sample_4.2 | ecosystem: Environmental > Terrestrial > Soil > Wetlands | place: USA...
CCCGGAGGTGAAAGGCGTGGCTCTGCTTATCGCGAATCATCCCGACCGCGCCTCCGATCAATGGATGTGGACTCCGGCCATCGAACGCGACCGGCCTATCGCTCTGCAGGACCGGGCCACGCGCTTTTTCGGTACCGGTTATAGCTTCGAAGACATGGAAGAGCGCGATGTGAATCAGTTCGACTACAAGCTCGCGGGAGAAGACAACGTGGACGGCGCGCCATGCTGGAAGATCGAATCGCGGCCGAAAGAATCGAAGTCCTCGCAATACAATTTGTCGATTCTCTCCATCCGGAAAGACAACTACGCGGTCGCACGGATTGAAAACTACAGTGCGCAAAAGCTGGTCCGGCGGATTCACAATAGCGGCATCGAAAAAGTGGATGGAATCTGGACGCCGCGCTCGCTTGAAATCGAGGATATCGGGCGCCAAATCCGAACGGTGCTGAAGCTCGACAAAATCCGCTACAACCTGCCGTTCAAAGCCGAGGACTTCACGCTCGAAGCCCTGAGATCATCTTCCAAATAATCCGCGCTTCTTCTGCTGCGGCTGCGCAACGGGAGTGCCGATCCGGTTGACGGCTTCCAGCACCAGCGGCGCCATCAACCGATATCCCGCGCTGTTGGGATGCAGGCCGTCATCGGCCAGATCGGTTTTGAGGAACCCGGAAGAATCCACCAGCTTCGAGTAGTAATCGAGATAGATCAAGTTGCGCTTGGCGCAGAAGCCTTTGATCCAATCGTTCAAAGCGCGAATGGTGGCGGCGGGGCGGGTGCGCGTGCGCTCGTAGTTCGGATCTGCGTCCTTATGATAATCGCTCACCGGCAGCAGCGAACATAGGATGACTTTGATCTTGTAATAATCGGCCAGGTCGGCGATCATGGCGAGGTTGTCTTCGATGACGGGAACCGAAGTGCCGCGCGCGATGTCGTTGGTCCCGCCCAAAACGATGAGGGCCGCGGGCTGAAGCCGGATCACGTCCGATTCCATGCGCCCGAGCATCTGGCGGGTGAGCTGGCCGCTGATTCCACGATTCAAAAAATCGCGATCGGGGAAATATTCGTTCAGGCGCCAGCGATCCGTGATCGAATCGCCCAGAAAGACCACGCGAGGCTTACCCGGCTTGGGCGGACCGAGGCGCGAATCCTGGTCCGCGAAGCGCGCGACGTTATCCGGATCCGGATTCCTCAGCTGGCGGTCTTTTTCGGAGATCAGCGCGCGAAAGTGGGCCTCCGCACGCACCGACTCGTCGCGCAGCTCGTGGAGCTGTTTCTGCGCTTCTTCGGAAAACGGATACGGTTTGGGAACGGCGTCGGAAAGCGCGATATAGGCGCGCAGATTCGCCAGGAACGCGTAGTTGGAATCGGCGCCGGATGGGTTGGCGCGGACGTTATCCAAAAGCTGTCGCGCGGTCTCCAGCAACGGTGCGCCCGCGTGCGCGAGATCCGGAAGGGCCACGCCGGTGGATTCCATGAGCTGGATCACACGGCCATAGGATTCGACGAGCTGGTTGTTGGTAAGGAGAGCGGATGGACCTTCGGGCGGCTGAGCGTGCAGAACGACGGCCACGCACACCAGCCACAGTGCTCTCACGAATGGCCCTCTTTGTCTAATTCGAGCGTGATGGAGCCGATCGGAAAACTCATGCGCGCCCGAATCTGGACTGGCAGATGGCGCGCATCGTCGGTCAGCCAAACCAGGAACTCTCCTTTTCGGTTGTAGAGAACTCCATTAAAGATGTTGGCTTCGCAGCGGACGGTCTCGAAAGTTCCCAATTTGAGCTTCAGCGTTTCCCGCGCTTGCGGCTCGATGCGGGCCGTTACGGTTTTCTTCCCATCGCTGATGGCGATCTGCTGCGCGTGGCCTGGTTCCAGAGGGAGCGTTCGCAGCTTATAAAGAGCGGCGATAATGTCGCTGACGCAGGAAGGGATGTCGCTTTCGGCGGTCTTGATCACGCTGTTTTTCAAAAGGTCGCGTTCGACGTAGCTGGCTTTTCCGCGCGTTCGATCGAACTGCACACTGGTTTCATGATGGCGGCTTCTTTCCATTGCGTCCAGATTGGTGCTCGAGGCGCAGAAGTGACTGTCCATTTTCACGTCGTAATTGTCGTCGAGACGGTAGAGTTTCGACACCAAGCCGGCCGATTCAAGATGCAACTTGACCTGCCAGGGAGCGCCGTCACCTGAGCCGGTTGGATCCACTTTCAACACCGCGTTCCCGGCATAGATGAGCCGCCATTCCACGGTGTAGGACAGCTCCTCCTTGGAGGGAAAAACCGGGGTTGGGTTGCCGTCCAAACGGGATTGGGGAAGCGAGGGGGCGGCTGCGGAGAGGGCCAAACAGACTCCGGCGAACTTGGCCCAAACACGAAAAGTCATGAACCTTGAGTGTGACAGAACTGTGAATCAGGCTGCAATGCGGGTGAACCGCGGACGGACGACTCCAGCGCAGCGAGATCTGGTCTAGCGCGAAGCGGCCATCGGTTTTTCGGACGCGGCGTAGGATAGTGCGCTGGTGGCCCAGGCCGTGGCCGCCTCGGAGATCCACTGGTCGTGGTTGTACGGGAAGCCGCTCTGGAAATAGGGCTGGAATTTGGGGGCGCGGCTGGAGACGTGCCACGAGCCGTCGGCCAATTGGGTGCGAAGCAGATAGTCCACGCCGCGCTGATACACGGAGTCGGAGGAGGGAGTGCCTAGCTCATGCAGAGTGAACAGGGTGGTGCCAGTGGCGTAGGCGTCACTCGAGAGATCCGGCGTTTGTGACCATCCGCCATCGGGGCGCTGGAGCGCGGCCAGGGCTTTGAGCCGACTGTCCCAGGAACTGCGATCCGCATTGGCCCACTTCAGGCCGAGCAACTGCATATTACGATCTTCGGTGGTGCGAGGCGTGGCGGAACGAAGCCAAGCGGCGGCCCGCGCGATGCGCTGGTCGAATTCGGCCTTGCGTCCCGGAGGTGCGTAAAGGACGAATGCGCGAATGCACATGGCAGTGCGGGAGAAATCGCCATCCTCCATTGGCGGGCGCTGGAGACCGCCGAAGTGCCAATTCCCTTCCGTGCGCTGCTGCCAGGCGAGATTGTGAATCATGGCATCGGTACCGCGGTCCGCGGGCACGCCTTCCTCCGCGAACTGCAGGAAGGAGTACATCATAGTATCCATCTCGCCCGGCACATTCATGCCTTGCATCAAGATTTGGTCGGCCGAGACCCATTGCAGCTTGACGGCTTTCAACTGTTCGGCTTGTGTGGACTGGTCGACTCGAATGCCGTTGGCGCGCGCAATGCTGGCCGCCATACCGGCCTGGTTTTGAGCGTGGCAGGAGATGCAACCGCCTTCGGCAAAGAAGCTGCCTGCGGTTTTTTGCAGCAGCGCGATGCTTTTCTCGGCGGCCTGTTTCGCGGTCGGGAGGTTGGACTCAGCGGCTGGTTGTAGCAGCGGTGCGGAAGCCTGCGCGGGGCGAGCCCCCACTAGCTTCATGATCTCCGGATTGTTGAATTTCTTGGCCCAGTCGGAAGCAGTCTCGCCAAGCTTCGATTTGATACCGGGATCGGCGCCTTTGTCGAGCAGCAGCTTGACGACGCGGGGATCCGAGCGATCAGTGGCGACGGCGATCATAAGAGGAGTCATGCCGCGGACATCGAGTGCGTTCACGTTGGCCCCAGCATCCACCAGCAGCTTGATGGGTTCAGGGCCGCTGCCGCTGGCGGCGGCGAAATGCAGTGGGGTCAAGAGGCCGAGCGCGATGGGGCCATTTTTCACGTCCAGGCCCTTGGGCGCGCTAACTGCGTTGACTTTGGCGCCCTTGGCGAGCAGCATCTTCATTATCTCGACGTTGGCCTCAGCGGAAGCATTCATCAAAGGCGTCTGGCCTCCGGCGCCGGTGCCATTCCCAGCCTGATCGGCGAGGTTCACGTCCGCGCCCTTATCCAGCAGGAGTTTCACAGTCGCGGCATCGTTCGCGCTTGTGGCGCTAAGCAAAGGAGTTTGGCCTGAGCCGTCGCGCACGGAGACCATCGCGCCTTTGTCGAGCAGGAGTTTCACGATCTCGGAGCCGCCGTTGTAGCCGGCGGCGATGAGCAGCGCGGTGCGGCCCGGTTTGGATTGGGCATTCACGTCGGCGCCCTTATCGATGAGGAAGCGAACTTTGGCGAGGTCGGTGGCGCAGCCGAGAAGCGCGGTGGACTCGAAAGCGTTTTTGGCGTTGACGTCCGCGCCGGCTGCAACCAGCGCCTTCATGGAGTCCAGGCTTCCGAACGCAGCGGCATACATCAGGGGCGTGCTGCCGCGTTCGTCCCTGGTATTGACGCCCGAATTCTTAACTAAACCAGCCAGGGCGGGTGCGTCGTTGTTGCGGATGGCTTGATAGAAGCGTTCGCTGGGGGTTTGTGCTACAGCAGCGCCTAGGCAAGCGGACAGGACTATGATGTAAACCGCAATTTTATGCATTCCGCGAGTCCCTCCGGGAGTCTTTACATTGATACCGTATCGGCTGCACGGAGGCAAGGGGTGTCGGCCGCAGGTCTCTTGACGCACTCCGCGGTTTTTGAACGGACACAGCAGAGTTGCTGGCGCGTGGCAGCGCGAAATTATTGACTCGCGGTGAAATCCAGTTCAACCAGTGCGGGCAAGGGCACTGGGACTCCATTGACCAGAGCGGGTGTGAAGTGCCAAGTGCGGACAGCTTCGACAGCTTGCGCGTTGTAGTCGGGCGTGAGGCTTCGCACCACACTTACATTTGACGGCATGCCGTCTGCGCCGATGATTACGCTGAGAACGACGGAGTAGGGCGAATGGGGTGTGCTGTCTTCGAGAATGTAGGCGGAAAATACGGTCCCTTTGGCAGGGGAAGCCGGTGGTGTAGCCGGCCCGCTTGGCGCGGGCGGGCTAATCTTGTCGCGCATTTGAGCGAGCGTCGCGGCCGTCCAGACCTTCTGTCCCCAGACCAGATCCAGGGTGCAGGGGACTGGCACGGGTTTTCCGTCTTTGGCCCCAGGCGTGAAGCGCCACTTGCGCACCAGCGCGATGGCTTCGTTTTCCCAGACGGGCGCGGAGGCGGCGAGCACCTGGAAATTCGCGGGAATACCGTGCTCGTCAACGTCCAACTGGAGTGTGACGTTGGCCGCGCGCGGAATGGCCGAGATCACCCAGCCTTCGTCGATGGCTTTGCTGGAAACGCCCGCACCCAACGGATAGGGCTCGGTCAGGAAGACCGCGCGCGAGGCTCCTTCGGGTGGTTGGAATGATGCGCCGACCAAGTGCCAGCGGGAGAGTTTGGACGGCAGCAGGAAGTTGACGGGCACTCTGGCGGATGGCACTTGTGGCGGGGCGGGCGGCGGAAAGCGCCACTGCCTCGCGGCGTCGATGGCCTTCTCGTCCAAACCGAGGCCGAGGGGCGAGGTCACTTGAAGATCGAAGGGCGCGCCGTCAGCGGCGATCGCTGCCTCGACGAAAACCGTTCCTTCGAGTCCGGCGGCGCGGGCTTCTTCGGAGTACTCGGGTTCGATTTCTTGGATGGGCTCGGGGCCAATCGGCCTCAGGCCGGTTCGAAACGCGGCCGGCGCTGTTCGCGGAAGGTCTTGCGATTGGCTTGGTTCGCGCTTTAAGCATTCGCGGGCCACTTCTTGAGCGCCGCCCGTGTCGTCGCCGGTTAGGATGGCCAGGTGGCATTCATTGTCCGCGCGCTCGTACTGGCCGCTGCGATCGAATATAACGACCAGACGCAAGTGTGACCAGACTTCCGTCCAGCGCGGCTGGAGATCTCCGTTGAGGGCCGCGCGGAATTCATTCGCGGCGGACTGGTAGTTCTTTTGTTGAAAAAAGATCTCGGCGAGTTGGTAATGGGCCAGGGAATCGCGCGGATTGGCGCTGAGCTGGTCCCGGTATTTCTGAATTGCGCCGCCATCGCTCTGGCCGTATGCGGCGACCATAGTTACCAACGCGGCGATGAATAGTGGCGCCCGCATAGGCGTCCAGATCGATCTTGTCTCAGTGTACGCCAATATCGCGCCTTTGGGCGCTGAGCTGATAAGAACCAGCCGCTGGTGTTTTACATTACCGTGGTAATGTAGACATATGGCACTGGCACACTCCAAGGTGACGGCGCAAGGGCAGATTTCCGTTCCTGCCGCGGTTCGCAAAAGGCTGGGAGTAGGTCCGGGGTCCGTCCTCGAATGGGAAGAGCGGGACGGCGAGGTTGTGGTTCGGCGGGCGGGCAAGTTTACCTTCGAAGATATCCGCCGGAAGCTTTTTCCGAAGGGGCCTCCCAAGGCCAGGACTGTTGAGGAAATGAAAGAGGGGATCCGGCAGAGGATGCGCCGGCGTTATGCGCGCCGTTGATACCAATCTGCTGGTTCGTCTGATCACGCGCGACGATCCAGGGCAGACCGCTTCGGCCGAGGCCTTCGTTAAGGCCGGCGCGTGGGTATCGATTCTGGCACTCGCGGAAACGATTTGGGTATTGGAGACCGCCTATGGATTTCGGCCCGGGGAACTAGGAACGTCTGTTGCGATGTTGTTGAATCACGAATCCCTCGTAGTTCAGGATTCGGACGTAGTGGCGGCGGCTCTCCAGATATTCCAGTTACGGCCGGCATTGGAGTTCTCCGATTGCCTGATACTTGAAATTGCCCGAAAAGCCGGGTATTTACCATTGGGAACCTTCGACCGAAGACTCGGGCGGGTTCAGGGGACGCAGAAGGTCTAGCGGCGGCGGAAGGCTGTGGCATACTCAGAGCATTGTGCGTTGGATTTTTGGTTTTCTGTGTATTGCGTGTGCGGCCGCGCAGGCTCCGCCGGCCGCTCCTGAGCCGGTTGGCGATCCGGTGCTGGGGCAGAAGCGCTTTGAATCGCAGTGCGCGTTGTGTCATGGGCAGGACGGCAGCGGCGGGCGCGGGCCGAATCTGCGGCGGCCTAAGCTGGATCATGCTCCCGATGATGCGGCGCTGCGCAAAGTGATCGTCGAAGGCATCCAGCCGGAAATGCCGGGAGCCTGGCAGCTGTCTCCGCACGAAGTGGCCAGCGTCGCCGCTTATGTGCGCCAGATCGGCGCGGTTCCTCCCGAACCCGTTCCAGGCAATGCGGCGCACGGCGAGCAAGTTTACAAATCCAAAGGCTGTGCGAATTGCCACATGATCCGCGGCGTTGGCTCGGGGTTCGGACCGGAGCTGAGCGACATCGGCTCCAGGCGCAGCGTCGCGTATTTGCGCGAATCCGTTGTTGCGCCCGAAGCGTCGGTGCCGGATGGTTTTCTCATGATTGAAGCGGTTACCCCTGACGGCGCAACAGTGCGCGGCCTGCGCGCGAACGAAGACACGTTTTCCATTCAGATCAGGACCACCAAGGGCGAATATGTGAGCTTTCGCAAGGCCGAGTTGAAGGATCTACGAAAATTGCGGGGAAAGAGTCCGATGCCGTCCTATCAAGGATCGCTGACCCCGGCGGAGCTGACCGATTTGACCGCATATCTGGCGGGATTGAGAGGGAAATCATGAGCGCACAGGACGCCGCGGCATCCTTGCATGATCAAAACGCGCTGCGGCGGCGCTCCGTTGTGCGTGTTGTGGAAAGAGCCGCCTGGGTGTTGCTGCTCGCGCCGGTGCTGGCCGCGCAGGTGCCTTACGAGCGCATCGTGAACGCCGATCGAGAGCCGGGGAGCTGGCTGACTTACTCGCGCAATTATCTGGGCCAGCGCTTCTCGCCGCTCAGTCAGATCACGCCCGCCAACGTAGCCCAGCTCAAAGTGAAGTGGGCCTACCAGTTTGATGTTCCCGAGAATGAAGTCTCGCCTATCGTCGCCGACGGCGTGATGTACGTGACCGGACCGAACCGCGCAGCGGCGCTGGATTTGAAAACCGGGCGCGAACTGTGGCGCTGGCGGCGGCCGATTCCGGCCGATTACCAGAACATTGGATTCGGGCGAGTGAATCGCGGGCCGGCAATTCTGGACGACCGGCTCTTCATTGCGACGCTGGATTGCTACCTGGTGGCGCTCGACATCAAAAGCGGCCAGGAGCGCTGGTCGACGCAAGTTGCCGACTACAAGCCGGGCTACAGCATGACGCTGGCGCCGCTGGCCTATCGCGGCAAAGTTGCGGTGGGGATCAGCGGCGGCGAGGCGGGCATTCGCGGTTTCGTGGATGCCTACGATGCGAAGACCGGTCAACGCGCGTGGCGGTTTTATACCATCCCCGGCCCGGGCGAGCCGGGGCACGATTCCTGGAAGACTGAGGCGTGGCAGACCGGCGGCGGATCCACCTGGGTGACGGGCGCGTACGACCCTGACGCCAATCTGCTGTATTGGGGCGTCGGCAATCCGGGGCCGGACTGGAACGGCGATCCGCGGCCGGGCGACAATCTGTATACTTGCTCGCTGATCGCCCTCGATGGCGACACGGGAAAACTGAAATGGCATTTTCAATTCACGCCGCATGACACGCACGATTGGGATTCGGCGCACGTGCCGGTTCTGTTTGATGCGGTGATTCGAGGCCAGAAGCGCAGGGTAGTGGCGAACGCCAATCGCAACGCGTTTTACTATGTGCTGGATCGCGAGAATGGGAAGTTTCTAGCCGGCCAAGCATACTCGAAACAGACTTGGGCCAAGGGCCTGGACGATAGCGGGCGGCCGATGGAGATTCCGGGCACGCAGCCGAGCGACGAAGGCACGCTGGTATGGCCGAACCTGAATGGCGCAACCGTGTGGTTCAGCCCGTCGTATAGCCCGGCGCTGGGTTTGTTTTATGTCGCTGTGCGGGAGACCGGCGCGACTTACTTCAAGCGCGAGGCCGACTACAAGCCGGGAACATTTTTCGCCGGCGGCGGGCAGCGCGAATTGCCGCCCGACGATGTGTGGGGCGCGATTCGGGCGTTGGATGCGGCCTCAGGCAAGATGGTGTGGGAGTTTAAGCTGAATTCGCCGCCCTGGTCCGGCGTGCTTTCCACCGCGGGCGGGCTGGTGTTTAGCGGGACAACGGAGGGAAATTTCTTCGCCTTGGATGCCAAGACCGGCAAGCCGGTGTGGGATTTTCAGGCGGGCGGCGGAATCGGGGCCAATCCGATTTCGTTCTTGATCGGCAATCAGCAGCACGTCGCGATTGCGGCCGATCGCGTGTTGTACGTGTTCGGGCTATAGCCTGAACAATCGCCTACTCGTGGCGGATGGCCATGATCGGGTCGATTCGTGTGGCGCGCTGCGCCGGGATCAAGCTGGCGAGGACCGCCACGGCCGCCAGCAGCGCCGAGACAACCAAGATGGTCGGGATATCGGTAGGCGAGACGTCCAGCAGCATCGTACGCAGGAGACGGGTTACGGGGATGGCGATGGCAAGGCCAATCGCCAGGCCCAGAGCCGCCAGACGCACGCCTTGGCCCAGGATCAGGCCGAGCACGTCGGTGCGCGATGCTCCGAGCGCGACTCGAATCCCCACCTCGCGCGAGCGCTGCGAGACGGTGTAGGCGAGCACGCCATACAGCCCAATCGCGGCCAGCAGGAGCGCGACGGCGCCGAATAATCCGAGGAACGATCCGCCGATGCGCTGGCCGAAGTACGACGCGCTGATCGCGGTTTCCAGTGGATGCACGGCGTAGACGGGAAGCGCCGGGTCCACCTGGTGAATGGCGGCTTCCACTGCGCGGGCGTAGGATGCTGGATTGCCCATGGTGCGCACCAGGAAGTGCGATTCGGAATCGAAGGACTGCGCGAGCGGAATATAAACCCACGGCCGGGGCTTTTCATCCAGCGAATAGAATTTCGAATCGCGCGCCACGCCCACCACGACGCGCCATTGGCCATGAACCTGGACTCGTCGGCCGACCGCGCCGCGTGGAAGATAACGCCGCGCGAAAGTTTGGTTGACGACGGCGACCTGCTGCGAGGTCGCGGTGTCGGCCGGTGTGAACTCGCGCCCATCCAGCACCGGCGTGTTCATGGTGTGGAAGTAATCCGGTCCCAGGACGTTGGTGTTGGTAGTGGGCGTTTCGTCTTTGGGAGGAACGTAGCCGTCGGCTTCGAAGCGGCTGGCGGTGCTGCCGGTTAGACCGAGAGGCAGGCTGCGAATGGTGCTGACCGCGGCGACGCCCGGGAGTGCGGCCAGGTTGGCGGCCATCTGGCGAATCGCGACTTGGCCGCGCGCGTCGTCGTAGCCATTGGGCGAAAGATCCACTCCAGCCACAATCACGTTGCGCGGATCAAAGCCGGGGTCGGCTGAGGTCGCGCGGCGCAGCGTCTTCAGAAACAGCCCCGCGCTCATGAGTAAGACGAGCGAAAGCGCCACCTGCGCCACCACCAGCGAATTCCGGAGCCAGGCCCGGCGCGGGCTCGCGGAAGCGCCGGAGCCGTCTTTCAAGGTTTCCAGGACATCGGGCTTAGAGGCACGCAGAGCGGGGGCCAGACCGAAAAAGAGTGTGGCGAAGGCCGCCAGCGCCACGCTGAACAGATACACGCCCGCGCTAGCGCGAATGGTCAGGCCGGCGGGAAGATCGGTGGCAGGCGTGAAGCTCTGGAGGGATCCCATGGTGAGCGGAAGTACCGCCAGAGCGGCCACCAGACCGCCGATTGCCAGCAAGCCGTTTTCAACCAGCAACTGGCGGATCAGACGGGTGCGCCCCACGCCCAGCGCTAGTCGAATGGCGATCTCGCGCCGCCTGCCGCCGGCACGCGCCAGGAGGAGGTTGGCGACATTGGCGCAGGCGATCAGCAGCACCACAGCGACGACGGCCATCAGGAGCATCGCGACCGGGACCAGGACAGACCCGCCGCCATCCTGCGAAATGGGCAGAATTTCGGCGCGATTGAAGCGGTTGGTCTGGTGAAATTCGCGGGTCAGCGCGGAAGAGACGGCGTCCAGATCGGCGATGGCGGCGCGTCGATCCACCCCCGGCTTCAGACGCGCCTGGAACCAGGCGAACCAAGACACACCACGCTTGTCAAGGCCGAATGAGCCATCGGAAAGCGCGTCGGCCATGATCATCGGAATCCACATGTCGAAGCGCAGGCCGACGGCGGAGCCTTCAAAAACTTCCGGCGTTACACCAATCACAGTGAAGTTGCGTTTGTTCACCAGAATCTGGCGGCCGATGATGTGGGGGTCAGCTCCGAACTTTGACTGCCAGAGCCGATGGCTGATTACCACGACCGGATGGCCGCCTGGATTTCGGTCCTCATCGGGCAAGAACGTGCGGCCGAGTTCCGGCTTGACGCCCAGCATTTGGAAATAGTTCGAGGACGCCAGCGCGGTCCAGACGCGCGCCGGCTGGGCGCCTTCGCCCAGACTCAAAGGCGCCATGGTGGAGACCGCGAAATCCTGAAGCGTGCGGTTGCGGGCGCGATAGTCCAGATAGTCGAGCCAGGACAGTCCGGCCTGGCCGCCGGTGGGAGTTCGCCAGCGAACGGTGATAAGGTCGCGGGCGACGCGGACACCGGGCAGGGGATTGACGACGATCGCGTTGAACCAGGTAAAGACGGTGGCGTTGGCGCCCAGGCCGAGCGCCAGCGTCAGAATCGCGGCGAAAGTGAAAGCCGGGCTCTTACGAAGCTGGCGGAATCCAAACTTGAGGTCATGGATGAAAGAATCCATATATGCTCATACGATTCCGCCATACGCCGGTTCGGCTAAAAATCAACAAGAAGGGTTCTTAGTGAGCCGCACTCCGCACAATTCAGCCAGGCGCTCCTCGGTGGCTTTGACGCGTTCGGCGGCAAGATTGAGGGCGCGGCGGTACACTTCCACCGCCAGCAGCGGGTCAGCTTTTAGGGCAACGGCGAGATCGGCGCCGTCGATGCGCAAAGCGCGACAATCCTCGCGAGCCCGGACCCGGAACAGCGTGTCGTGGTGGTCCAAAAGAGAGGACCAGCCGAAAGCCTCCCCCGGGCCACGCGCTAGGATGCAGACTACATAGGAGCGCGCGCTGACTTCGATGGAGACACTCCCTTCGAGCAGCAAATAAAAGTACTTGGACTGCTCGCGTCCCGTTAAGATTAATTCATTTTCCGTGAAGTGGACCTCTTGGGCCAGAGCCAGTAATTTATCGGCCTGAGAATCTGGGAGGCCAGCCAGGAAACTGTGTTCTTTCACTGCATCGGTCAGTGTCATATCACCCAACCTTAGTCAAGGCATCTCAAAATAAAAGGCCGACGTGGTTACGATCGTCGCCGCCCTAGCAGTTTGCAACTGGCGGGCCGAAGGTCACTGACGCTATGCGACGGGCGATAATACGGTTATGCGTCGGCTTGCTCTCTTTATTTGCCTCGCGGCCGGTTTGCCCGCCGCCACGCCGCTGTACCAAAGCTCGTTTGACGATTCGGCCGGCAGCTGGAGTGCGTTGCGAGGCGCCAGTGCGGTAGATTCCTCAGTCACCTACCAGGGCCGCAAGTCGCTGCGGGTGGAGGCGGGGACGAGCCAGGATGCGTGCGTGCGATCGGCGCCCGTCACGCTCGCGATCGGTAAGCGATACGAGCTGACTGGCTGGATTCGCACCGAGCAGCTCACGGTTCGCGATCTGGATCGAACGCCGATCGCGATCGGTGCGGCGCTGAGCATGGCCTCCATGCCGTTCGACGTGCATTCGGAATCCGTGGGCGGGACGCGCGATTGGACTCGGGTGCACCTGGAGTTCACCGCCACGCAGGCGCAGGATGAAATTCTGCTGATCGCCGGAACCGGAGGCGCGTTCACTGGCAAGGCGTGGTTTGCGGGCGTCAGCATCGACGAAGTGTCGGCTAAAGACGCCTGGCCGTTGCCGGCGGCGGTTGCGACCTATGGGCCGGCGTATCGCTATCCCACCGGCGGCTGGATTTATTTGCATATCGAGGGCCAGCCGTATGAGCGCGGCTATCAGCACGGGCGGCTGATGTCCAAAGAGATCGTGCAGTATATGGCGCGCTGCGCGGCCGAACTGGGTCACAGCGGCAAGAGCCAGAGCTGGGATCTGGCGCGAGCCACGGCGGGCGCGCTGTTTTTGCACGGATTCGATCAGGAGATTCTCCTGGAGATGCAAGGCATCGCCGACGGAGCATCGGACGCGGGCGCGCGCTGGGAAGGCCGGCGCTTGGATCTGACCGACATGGTTACGGTGAACACCACCGTCGAGCTGGGCGCCTTGAGCGATGCGTTGAAGGTCACGCCCAACGGGCTCGAGGGTTTGCATTTGCAGCCGCCCGGATACTTTACGACCAAGCGGGGGCTGATGTCGGGACCGGCGGATCATTGCAGCGCATTCGCCGCTACCGGTAAAGCCACTCGCGACGGGCGCATGCTGATGGGGCACGTCACCTGGTGGCCGCTGACGCTGGCCGAGCAGACCAACGTGCTGCTGGATTTGAAACCGGCCACGGGGCATCGCGTGCTGATGCAAAGCTATCCCGGAGGCATCGAGAGCGGCACGGATTGGTATCAGAACGACGCGGGCATGGTGCTGACGGAGACCACCATCGATCAAGGCCCGTTCAATCGCCAGGGGACGCCGGTGGCCTATCGCGCGCGTAAAGCGATTCAGTACGGCGACAGCATCGACAAAATGGTCGAGTACCTGGAGACCAAGAACAACGGCCTTTACACCAACGAATGGCTGATGGGCGACGCGCGGACCAACGAGATCGCGATGCTCGAGCTGGGCACCTATAAAACGCGGCTGTATCGAAGTTCGAAGAACGATTGGTTCGGCGGCACCGAGGGGTTCTATTGGGGTGATAACAACGCGAAAGATCTGACCGTTCGGCTGGAGGAGCAGTCCGATCCCAAAGGCGCGCCGGAGTATGTTCCGTACGCGCCGGGGCCGCGCGATCTGAAGTGGCAGGACTTGTATCGCGACTACCGGGGCAAGATCGACGAGCAGTTTGCGTTCCTGGCGTTTCGCACGGCGCCGCTGGTGAGCCCAACCACGATGGATGGCAAGGTGGTGACGGCCGACATGGCGTCGCACATGATGGTGTGGGCGGCGTTTGGGAAACCCAACCAGCGCGAGTGGGCGCCGTCTCGCGCGGAGCGAGAGGCGTACGCGAAGAACGACGGGATCTATCCGTCCGGTTACCGGATGATCGCAGCGCGGGCGGAGGCTCCGTCGGCTGCGGGTGGGAACGTCACGCCGGTTGGGTCGGGCGCTCCCGAGTCGTTTTCGGCCGATCGCTTGTGGAAAGGCTGGGTGCTTCCGGCTTCCGATGCGGACATCTGGTTCGCTTCTGGGTCGGCGGCATACTATCGGGATTTGCAGTCGCACGATGTGAGGCGAGCGATCAGTGCGCGCTGGGCGGATTTCAGATCGGCCAGCTCGGCTGCGCCCGATCCCCTGCAACATTTCCGGCTGGAGACGGCCAAGGGTGCGCTGTTTTTGGACGCATTGCGCCGGGAGCTGGGCGATGACCGGTTCTTCACCCTGATGAAAGATTTCTTCGCGGCCCATACCACCCAGACCGTGACCGCGCAATCTTTCCTGCGTGCGGCGGGCGTCGAGTTCAGGATGCCGGCGGACCCAGGCGGCGCGACGTATCTGGCGTCCGACATCCGGCGCCGGCTCCCAACTGCGCTGCTGGTGTACGGAACTTTGATGGATGCGGGCACGAATCGCTACGCCGCCCAGCAGCTTCAAAAGCAGTTTCTGGATTCCTATGAAGGTGCGGTGCCGATCCGTAAGGATTTTGAAGTGACGGAGGCCGAGCTCGGGACGCACGGTGTGATTTTCGTCGGCCGGCCCGAGACCAATTCGGCGCTGGCTGCGTGGAAAGACAAGATCGGTCTGGACGCTGAAGGCGCCATGTTCCGGATTCGCGGCGCGGCGTACGCCTCCGAGACCGAAGGGCTCGTGTACGCGGCTGTGAATCCGCTGGATCGCAGCCACATGGTGCTGGTGCTGGCAGGCAACGATGCCCTCGCGATGGTGCGCATGCTCACGGCTGGATTCCCGCGCGCCGAATACGCGATCGTCGATTCTGGAGAGCAGATCAGTTCAGGCTTTTTGAAATAACTGTGCTACACTCACCGATGTTGCCTCCGGGCAACGTGTTCTTTCAAAGCTAAACGGCGAGGGATGCACGGGAAGGCGGTGAAAATCCGCCACTGCCCCGCAACTGTAAGCGGCAAATCTTAGGCCGAGGCGATCACTGCGCAAGTGGGAAGATCGCTTCTCCAAATCTACCGCGCACAACGCAGCGCGTCACGATCTTTTTTTGACAGGTCGAGCGCGCCACGCGCTGTGCGCTCACGAAGGCCCGCCGCAAGTCAGGAGACCGGTTCCTCGCTTGGAAACCAAATCACGTTTTCGAGGGAGAAACGTACGATGCGAACCATCTTTCTATTGTCTCTGTCGCTCGCCATCTGCGCGGGCGAAACCAACAACATTCACGGAACCATTCTCGATCCTTCCGGGCGGCCGGTAGAGGGCGCTCGGGTGGAGTGCGCGAATCAGGCGGTCTATAGCAGTGCCGAGGGCAGGTTCAGTTTGCCCGGCCAGGACCGCTGCGATGCGCGCGTCGAAAAAACCGGCTTTGTCACGCAAACGCCTGTGCTCGCCTCCGATAGCGACAACAAGATCACGCTGGCTGTGGCCGGCCCGGTGGAGAAGGTCGTGGTTTCGGCGACGCGAACCGAAACGACACCGGAGCAGGCCGCTGTGGCCGCAACAGTCATCACCGGACAACGGCTTGCGGCGCTGAATTACCCGATGCTGTTCGACGTCCTGCGAGACGTTCCCGGTCTTCAGGTTTCGGCCTATGGAACTCCGGGGGCGCTGGCCGAGGTTTTCACGCGCGGCGCCGAGCGCACCGGCACGCTGGTTTTGGTGGATGGCGTGCCGTTGAACGATCCAGGCGGGGAGATCCATCTGGAACACTTGAGCTCCGAGGACGTCGACCGCGTGGAAGTGATTCGCGGACCCGAGAGCGCGCTGTTCGGCGCGGAGGCCGCCGCGGGAGTGATCCAGATTTTCACCAAGCATGGCGATCCGGAAGACACCGTCCCGCACGGCTCGGTTTCCTACGAGCGCGGAAGTTTCCAGACCGACCACTGGATCGCGAGCTTGAATGGCGGCCTCATGAACCGGCTGGATTACGCCTTGAGCGCGTCGGAATTCCACACCGTGGGTGAGTTTCAGAACACCTTCGATCGCAACAATACCGGCACCGCGAATCTAGGCTACAAGATCACGAACCGCACGCAGGTGCGCGGCGTGTTTCGCATCTACGATGACCACGTGGGGACGCCTGGCCAGGTGGCCTACGGGATCGACGATCCGATCCCCAATGAGGAAACGCGCGACGAGACGGTCTCGGTTCGCGTGGACGACAGCCGCGGTTCCAACTATCTTCAACAATTCACGTTCGGCTACAACCATCTAAGCGATCGCTATAACGACGATGAGCCCTACGGCGAGCAGCCGCTGGCAGCTTTGGTGCGCGACGTCGCGGGCCCGGTGCCCGAAACTTATTTCGTCGCGTTGCTGAATCCGAATTCGCTACCGAGCCAGATCCCGCCAGGGCTGCGGCTGGTCCAGACCGACGCATTCTTCGGCCCGTCGGATTCGCTGAATCTGACGGAACGCAAGATCGCGGGCTATCAGGGCACCCTCTCGCATCGAACCGGAGCGCTGGTGTTCGGTTACAACTATCAGAAGCAGAGCGGCGTCCTCGACGGAGTGGCGGCTTCGCGCGATAACAACGGGTTCTTCGCGAATTTGCAAGAGCGACTGGGTTCGCGACTTTACCTGAGCGGCGGGGCGCGCTTGGAACATAGCAGCGCATTCGGGACTATCTGGTCCGGACGCGGTGGGGCGAGTTTCCTCGTGGCCGGCGAGCATGGCGTGCTGTCGTCTACTTCGCTGCGCGTGAGCGCCGGACGTGGTGTCACCGAGCCGAGCCTGCTCGAGAACTTCGCCGTTTCGGCTTACTATCACGGCAATCCGGCGCTGCGGCCCGAAACCACGACGTCTTATGAAGCGGGGATCGTCGCCGATTGGTTCCATCGGTGCATCCGTACGGAAGTGGCTGCGTTTCGCAGCTCGTTTCAGGATCTGATTGCATTCGTCGGCGATTCCTGGCAGAACATCGAGGCTAGCTGGGCGCGCGGCGTGGAGACGTCGGCGGAAGCGCGCCTGCCGCACAGCCTTACGGTCAACGGAACCTACATGCGTCTGTACACGCGCGTGACTGCATCGACGTCGCCTGAGGACTCCACCACCGGAATCGGCGAGGAGCTGGTGCGCAGGCCGCGCAACTCCGGCTCCTTGTCGATCGCGGCCACGCCCAAGCGCTGGACCTTCATCGTGGGCGGCCGATTCGAGGGCGAACGGCAGGATGCCGATTTTACTTTCGGCGTCACGCGCAATCCGGGCTTCGAGAACATTTACGCCAGCGGATCGTACCGCCTGACCCCGCACGTGATTCCGTTCCTGCGCGCCGACAATCTGCTGAACGAACGCTATGCGGAAGTGCTCGGCTATCAGGCTTTGTCGCGCAGCGTGCTGGGCGGGATGCGATTGACGTGGTAAAGCTTTGCGCGGTCTTCCTGTAGCCGCTATAGAATGGCAGGGTGTCTGAAGCCGCGCGCCCGGGAGCGGGACCTTTCGCAGCGATAGTTGTCATCTCGATTGCCGCGTCGGCGGCTACAGCGGCCAGTTCAGCACTTCCGTACGCTTATCCCTATTCACCCCGCCAGGGTGACTTTATACTCGCTAGCCTTGGGCTCGCTCAAATCTGGATTTTGCTCATTGGCTATGCAATCGTTAAGTTCGGCAAGCGATCGCTTTGGCTCCTGCTCGGCGCGCCCCCGGCCTTATGGGTGTTGTTCAATGTGTACGGAATAGCCTTGAGTTGCGCATTCGGCCACGGATGCCTTTAGGCAGCACGCGAAGTGGCCGGCGTCGTCGAAGGCGGCGGTATGATGGTTAGGCTATGTCTACAGCACCTCAAAATCTTGCAGCCCCGTCGCTCGAAGTGATTTTCGACGCCCTGAACGGCTACCAGCGCACCGCCGCGTTGCGCGGAGCGATCGAATTGGACCTGTTCACCGCAATTGCGGAAGGCAACACTACCGCAAAATTGATTGCTAAACGCATCCAGGCGTCTGAAAAGGGTACGCGCGTCCTGTGCGATTTTCTGACCGTGATGGGATTCCTGACCAAGCAGGACAACGCGTACGGCCTGACGCAGGAAGCGGCGATATTCTTGAACCGGCATTCGCCGGCCTACATGGGTTCCATCGGCAGGTTCCTGGGAAACCCGGACCTCACCACCGCCTTCAGCGACATGGCCGCGCTGGTGCGCAAAGGCGGGACGCTCATGGAGGGCGAAGGCTCGGTAGAACCCAACAATCCGCTCTGGGTTGACTTCGCGCGCTCCATGGCGCCGATGATGACGCTGCCGGCGCAGTTGATTGCCGATTTACTCGAGGCGAAATCCGGCGCACCGTGGAAGGTGCTCGATATCGCCGCCGGACACGGTCTGTTCGGAATAGAGCTGGCGAAGCAGAATCCGAACGCCCACATCACTGCCGTGGACTGGGAAGCCGTGCTCGCGGTGGCGCGCGAGAATGCCGAAAAAGCTGGTGTTTCAGCGCGCTATTCGACCAAGCCAGGCAGCGCTTTCGAGGCGGACTTCGGAAGCGGCTACGATCTGGTGTTGCTGACGAATTTCCTGCATCACTTCGACCCTCCGACCAACGAGACCCTGCTCAAAAAAGTGCATGCCGCGCTGGCGCCAGGGGGACGGGCCGTCACGCTCGAATTCGTACCGAACGACGACCGCATTTCTCCCGCCACGCCCGCCATGTTCAGCATGATGATGCTCGGATCCACCGCCCACGGCGACGCCTACACGTTCCGCGAGCTCGATCGGATGTTCCGCAACGCCGGATTCGTACAAAGCGAACTGCGCGAGATCGCGCCGTCGCCGCAGCGCGTAGTCGTATCCTACAAGTAGGTTGATCAACAAGCTGGTTATAGAAAATCTGAAGCACCGGCCTGTCCGGACGCTGCTCAGCATCATTGCTATTAGCATTCAGGTGACGTTGGTGCTGGCGTTGGTGGGCCTGAGCCGCGGGATACTCAATGACCAGGCGCGGCGCGCTAAAGGCGTTGGAGCCGACATCCTGGTTCGGCCGCCCAACGCCGCACTGGTTATTTCCGGAGGGCAGATGTTGGCGCAAATCATTCCGGCCATCATCGACAAGGTGCCGCACGTCCAGGTGGCGAGCGGCGTGCTGACCTATGGAACCGACCTGTTCAACTACGTTACCGGCGTGGACCTCCCGACATTCGACGCCATGAGCGGCGGGTTTCAGTTCGTTCAAGGCGGCCCTTTCAAAGGGCCGGACGACGTGATGGTGGATCAATACTACGCCGCCCAACATAAGGTTCACGTGGGCGACACGATCAGCATCATCAATCGGCCCTGGCACGTTTCGGGCATCTACGAGCCAGGCATGCTGGCACGCCTGGTGATGCCGCTGAGCACGTTGCAGGACCTGACCGCGAATACCGGGAAGATCACGATGGTTTACGTTAAAGTGGACCGTCCGGAGAATATCGGCCCGACCATCGCGGCCTTATCCGACCGGCTGAAGACGTACAAGGTCTATTCGATGGAAGATTACGTGACGCTCTTCTCTCCGGCCAATATTCCGATGCTGACGCAGTTTATCGGCGTGGTCATTACACTGGGCGTGCTGGTGGGATTTCTGGTGGTCTTTCTATCGATGTACACGGCGGTGCTGGAGCGGACCCGCGAGATCGGTGTGTTGAAGGCACTGGGCGCCACGCCCGGTTTGATCCTGAACATTCTTCTTCGGGAGACTGCGCTGCTGGCGGTAGCGGGTTCGATTCTAGGGATCGCGCTCGCGTATGGAACACGAGCCTTGATCGCGCGGCTGATGCCGGGGACATTGATCCAGGCGGTTGTATACGACTGGTGGGCGATCGCTACGGCGCTTGCGCTGGTGGGCGCGCTGCTCGGCGCCGTTTATCCGGGACTTAAGGCCGCGCGCCAGGATGCTATCGAAGCGCTGGCCTATGAGTGACGCGCCGATCATCGCCATCCGCGGCCTGACCAAGATCTATCGCGTGGGCGAGCTGGAGGTGGCGGCGCTGCGCGGTGTCGATCTGGACGTTGCGCGGGGCGAGTTTGTCTCCATAGTCGGACCTTCGGGCTCCGGAAAATCGACCTTGTTTTACATCATCGGCGGGCTGGCGCCGCCAACGTCCGGAAGCATCCATATCGCGGGCCGGGACCTGCTCGGAATGACGGACGCCGAGCGCACCGAGCTGCGCAAATCGAGCGTTGGCTTCGTTTTTCAGAAATACAATTTGCTGCCGACCTTGACGGCGCGCGACAACATCGAAATCGCGCGCTACATTTCACACAAGAATGGTCCGCTGAATGCTTCGTTTGAAGAGATACTGAAGTTGCTAGGGATCGCGGGGCGATTGGATCACAAGCCGCGAGCGCTTTCCGGAGGCGAGCAGCAGCGCGTGGCGATCGCGCGGGCCATCGTGAACGATCCGGCGATATTGCTGGCCGACGAACCTACGGGCAATTTGGATACGGAGAATTCCGCCGCCGTACTGGCACTGCTGCGCGATCTCAACAATCGGCTGGGCCAGACCATCCTAATGATTACTCACAATCCCGAGGCGGCCGCTTACGGACACCGCATCGTGCACATGCGCGACGGGCGCATCGAGTAAGTTCGACCTCTA
>Ga0335083_10003402_pt1 | contig 20671 bp, 10 predicted proteins | sample Lox_Sample_42_FD_206716 | JGI IMG/M metagenome (GOLD analysis project Ga0335083, IMG submission 206716) | Soil microbial communities from Loxahatchee National Wildlife Refuge, Florida, United States - Lox_Sample_4.2 | ecosystem: Environmental > Terrestrial > Soil > Wetlands | place: USA...
AAAAAAAATATCCGCCTTCTACAGCGGGGTTGGATTAAGCAGCGGCTATGTCATGGGCATCAACTTCAGCAACCGCACCTGGTCGGTCGTCAGCAGCAATCAGGTGGCCGTCACGGCACACGCGGCCGGGCGGCCAGACATGACGCAATATTTCACGCTCGACCAGAATGACAGCTTTCTGACGAGCGTGAGCATGAGCGGCAGCAACGCCAGTGCAAACTGGATGGGCCCGGTGGTAGTGAATATGACCGGCGGCGTGGATATCGGCTCCTATAACGACGACCGCGCGCTGTTCGTGCCCTTTGATAACGACGATTTTGTCCGTTACAATGCGATGCCCATCAACAGCAGCACCGTCAGCTACGAAGTAGGCGCGTTTTATGACAACACCACCCGCAACGGCCTGGTTGTCGGCTCGGTTACACACGACGTTTGGAAGAGCGGTGTCTATTTTTCAGGTTCGAACAACAAACTCAACCAGATGAACGTATTTGGCGGCGCCACCTCGCCGTGGGACGTGATGCCGCACGGGTTTGTTACCGGGAACATCATTTCGTCACCGACCATGTTTGTGGGTTTCGGTAACGATTGGCGAACGGTGATGGAGAATTACGCCGCGGAAAACGCGGAGTTTGCAGCGCCACTGATCTGGACCAACGGCGTGCCGTTCGGTTGGAACAGTTGGGGCGTCACCAATTACCAGAGCCACATCACTTATGCGGCGGCAATTGCCGTGTCAGATTCTATTCACACCAATTTGCAGCCGTACGGTTTTACCAACCATGGCACGGTTTATGTGAACCTGGATAGCTACGGCACCTATAACCTGAGCAGCACGCAATTGCAGAGTTTCGCCAGCCACTGCCACGCCAACGGCCAGAAAGCGGGCATCTATTTTACACCGTTTACATATTGGAACACGTTGTCTCAGTCCAGTAACCAGATCGTGCCCGGTTCCGGCTACCATTACAGCGACATCCTGCTGCGCGACACCAACGGCAATGCCATTACCTATGATGGCGCGCTGGCCCTCGACCCAACCCATCCGGGAACGAAGGAGATGATGCTCAACCAAATCAGCGGGTTCATCGCTGACGGCTTCGATTACCTCAAAGAGGACTTTCTGTCGCACGGTGCACTCGAAGGCGTCCACTATGACGCCACCGTGACTACGGGCATTGAGGCTTACAACCAGGGAATGCAATTCCTGCTCAATCAGGTGGGAGGCAAAATGTTTATCAGCGAATCCATTGCGCCGCTTTTTCCGTATCAATACGGCGACAGCCGACGCATCGCCTGCGACGCGTACTCGTCCTTTATTTCCAACACGGAATACACGATGAATTCCGTAACCTACGGCTGGTGGCTTGGCAACTTATATTCGTTGAACGATCCCGACCTCATGGTTTTCGACAACGGTCCAAACGGCAACGAAGACCAAAGTCGTCTCATTAACTGTGCGATCACTGGAGTTTTTCTTAACGGGAGCCTTCTGACTAATTCGACCAGTATAGTTTTGGCTCAAACTTATTTGACGAATGCGGCCATTAACGCTGTTGCGCGCGCTGGTCGAACGTTTACACCGGTCGAAGGCAACACCGGTACCACGGCCGGGAATGTCTTTGTGCGGCAGGATGGTATAACGTGGTGTGTAGCTGTCTTCAATTACACCTCCATTTTCACGAACGAAACCGTGAACTTGAGTCGCGCGGGCCTGCCGCCGGGAATTTTTGCCGCCACCAATTTGTGGGATGAGACAGTCACCATGGTTTCCAATTCATTCAACGTGAGCTTGAATGCCAGGCAAGCCAAACTGTTCCGTCTTGGCCTCGCGAACGGCACACCGTCGCCGGAATTCGTCACAGTCAACCTGGCGGGCGTAAACAGCCTCGTTTGCAACGGCAGCAATGGCGCTCCCGGCTGGACGTATCGTGTGCTGGTTTCGACGAATCTGGCATTGCCCACGTCACAATGGCTTTCCATTTCCACGAACGCCTTCGATGCCAATGGTAATTTCGATTTTACTGACAGTGTTGCGCCCAACAAACCGCAGCAGTTTTATTTATTGGAAACACCATAGAAACAGGGCCAGCCAAGATGCCTGATTAAAGCGCATGGGTGTCCCAAGGCTAATTTGTATTCAACGAGAGCAATGGCGGATTAAAATCATCCATTACCGGCTGCGCAAAAGATTGCAGTCTGGTTTGCCTCCAGTAAATTGGTCCGCAGTTTCATAAATAACCCGATTTCCAACCAGTCATCTTAGTTGTGAAGTGGCGAGAAAAGCATGAAGGATTTGCAGGCCAGCGTCTCGTGGTGCTTCCGAGGCCCGTTATGGCCTCGGCTTTACAATATCCGCTGCTCAAACAACTGCTGCCGACCGATGCGGGATATTATCCCAAGGCCAAGGGACACGTCTGCCAGCGTGAGAGGGGATGCCCGGAGGCCATTTTTATATACTGTGCTGAGGGTAATGGTTGGTGCGAGATATCCGGACGAAAGCACGAGGTAGCCCGAAACGAATTGCTAGTGGTGCCGGCGTCCACACCTCACGTTTATGGGGCTGCAAAAAAGACGCCTTGGACGATTCATTGGTTTCACGCGGTCGGGTCAAATGTGCCAATTTATCTCGAGCTCCTTGGTGTTACCGCACAAAGACCGGTCGTGCCGCTGGGCGGTGATGTGCAACTGTTCTCGCTCTTTGAAGAGGTCCTGGAAGGTCTCGAGCATGGCTTTACCATAACGCACCTGATTTACGCCGCCCACTCACTGACGCATCTGATGGGACTGATCCTGCGTCACAAAGACGAGTTCGGTTACGGTGAAACGACGGTGCGCGAGCGAGTGGAGAAAAGCATCGAATTCATGAAGGGCCACCTGCGCGAACCTTTAAAGATCGCCACGCTGGCCGCACTGGTGCATCTATCGCGGTCGCACTATACCACACTATTCAGGCGGGTCACGGGTTATGCGCCTCTGAGTTATCTGAATCATCTGCGCATGCAACATGCAGTGCAACTCCTGAACACGACCGATTTGTCCATCAAACGAATCAGCGATCAACTCGGATTTTCAGACCAGTTCTATTTTTCACGCGCCTTCCGGAAGATGCACAACCATTCGCCGTCGGAGCACCGGCGCCGTTACGGCGCCTAACTGGTCAAAAATCCGAGAGGGAGTAAAAGAGGGAGTAAAAAGAACTAAGTCGTCGGGTACAGGTCAATTATCCATGCACACTGTTAGAATGTCCATTCCATTTTTCAGTGGTATCTGGGAGATTTATTGAGAGTTTTTGCCAAAATCGGTGACTCGTTTGAAATTCCGGCAGGAACCTGTAGTGCCTGGCAATGTCAGAGACCGGAAAATCCGATTTGGCCGGCAATATCTGTCTGGAATGAGTTTTCAATTTATAAAACAGAGGTGAGTGATATGGTAGGCGGGTCGGGAAGCGGCCCGCGTTTCGCTCACTTGAACTTCCCACAACATTCTAGAACATGATGGCTGTGACTCAAACCGAACCCTTGAAGTTAAAGGCCGACTATGGCTCGGGGTATGTTTGGATTGTCTCGACGGTCGTGGCGATGGGCGGTCTGTTGTTTGGCTGGGATTGGGTCGTCATTGGCGGAGCCAAACCATTTTTCCAGAGATATTTTGAATTAACCAGCGAAGCTCAGATTGGGTGGGCGAACAGCTGCGCTCTGGTGGGCTGCTTGATCGGGGCACTGAGTGCCGGCGCGCTAAGTGACAAATTCGGTCGCAAGCGACTGTTGATCGTCGCAGCACTTCTTTTTGCTGCCACCTCCCTGGGTAACGCGCTCGCCAACAGCTTTGCGGTCTTTATTGCATGGCGCATATGCGGCGGAGTGGGTATCGGTTTGGCATCGAGCCTTTCACCGATGTACATTGCCGAAGTCGCGCCGGCGCAAATTCGTGGTAAGCTCGTTGCCATCAACCAGCTTACGGTGGTCGTCGGCATTCTGCTGGCGCAATACCTCAATTGGTTCCTGGTGCGTAACTTGCCTCAAGGCGCAACCGACGAATTCATCCGCACCTCCTGGTTCGGCCAGCAGGGATGGCGTTGGATGTTCGGTCTGACCGCAGTACCGTCATTGTTGTTTTTTGCCGGGATGCTCTTCGTTCCCGAAAGCCCCCGTTGGTTGGTGAAGAACGGTGAAGCGGATTCGGCCCGCGACGTGCTGATGAAAATCGGGGGCAAAGAATATGCGAACGCCGCCACGGCGGAGATTCAGTCCACGTTGACCGGCGAGGAAATTCAGCGGGTACGATTCGCGGATCTGCTTGAACCCAAAATGCGCAAAGTAATCTTGCTCGGTGTCGTGCTCGCGGTGTTTCAACAGTGGTGCGGCATCAATGTCATCTTTAATTATGCCGAAGAAATCTTCCGAGCCGCCGGCTATGACATTTCCACCGTGCTCAAAAACATCGCGTGGACCGGCTCGGTGAATCTAATCTTTACCGTTGTCGCACTTGGAATTGTGGATCGTGGCGGACGACGACCGCTGATGCTGTTTGGGTCGGCGGCATTGGCGGTGATTTATGTAACTTTGGGCATTTGCTATTTCAGCGGTGTTAAAGGCTTGCCCATGTTGCTGCTCGTGCTGGCGGCGATTGGCTCCTATGCGATGTCGCTCGCCCCGGTGGTTTGGGTGGTCATTTCTGAAATCTTTCCAAATCGCATCCGGGGCGCGGCGATGGCTGTGGCCGTTTCCTCGCTTTGGATTGCGTGTTTTCTGCTGACCTTTTCGTTTCCGCTTTTAAATAAAGTATTGGGCTCAGCGGGAACTTTCTGGCTGTATGCCGGAATCTGCGCGGCGGGATTTCTGTTCATCAAATTCAAGCTGCCGGAAACCAAGGGCAAAACGCTGGAACAGATTGAGCGCGAATTGGTGGATTAAACGTCGAACGATGAGCCGAGCGAACATAATTGAAGTGGATGAAACGGCGACCGCCGTCTTAGAGCATTCGCGGCAGGGTAACGGCGGCTTGAAGCCTGCGGATGCCGTGCAAGTGCGCGTGGAAGATTTGGTGCTACCCACTTACCTTCCGGCGCCACCCGACAAGAACCCGATGTTCCTGGAAAAGCGGGTATATCAAGGCAGCAGCGGCAAGGTCTATCCGCTGCCGTTTTCGGATCGCATCGCGGAGAAGCCCGTGGATCGCAAATGGAAAGCCATTTGGATTGAAAATGAATTCATCCGGGTGCTGGTGTTACCCGAGATCGGTGGTCGCATCCACGCATTTCAGGACAAAACCAACGGTTATGATTTGATTTACCGTCAGCCGGTGATCAAACCGGCGCTCGTTGGTTTGGCCGGCCCCTGGATTTCCGGTGGCATTGAGTTCAACTGGCCGCAGCACCATCGGCCTGCGACGTTTTTGCCAGTGGACATTAAAATTGAAGAGCATCCAGACGGTTCGAAGACCATTTGGTGCAGCGATCATGATCCGATGTGCCGTATGAAAGGCATGCACGGCATCTGCCTCCATCCCGGCAAGGCATACCTAGAACTCAAAGTTCGCGCCTACAACCGCACACCGTTCGTGCAGACTTTCCTTTGGTGGGCAAATGTCGCGACGCGCGTGCATGAGGAGTACCAAAGTTTCTTTCCACCGGACGTTTCCTACGTAGCCGATCATGCGCGGCGTTCGATAAGTGAATACCCATTGTGCCAGGGGCATTATTACGGTGTAGACTACGGCAAGCGCGGGAGGTTCGGTGTCCCACGGGTCGAACGTCCGACTAAATTCATTCCACCACACTGCGGAGGCAAATCTCCGATTGTTTACGCAGCAAATGATTTGTCGTTTTACGCGAATATTCCCGTACCCACTTCATACATGTGCCTGGGCAGTAAGGAAGATTTCTTCGGTGGTTACGATTACCGAGCACAAGCCGGCATTGTGCACGTCGCCAATCATCACATCTGCCCTGGAAAAAAGCAGTGGACCTGGGGAAACCACGAGTTCGGTTATGCCTGGGATCGCAATCTGACCTGCCCTGACGAAAGGGGTGAATTTGCCCCCTATATCGAAATCATGGCTGGTGTATATACCGATAACCAGCCTGACTTCAGTTTTTTGCAGCCCGGCGAAACAAAGTCGTGGACCCAGTATTGGTACCCAATTCAACAAACCGGGCCGGTGCACCATGCGAACCTCGACGCTGCCATCAGTTTAGTCGTTGCCAAACAGCAACTGCGACTCGCTGTCGCGGTCACGGCTCCTCAGACCGGTGCCATAGTCACCATCTTGGCAGGAGGCCGACAATTCGCCCGTTTCAGACGCGATCTTTCGCCGGCCGACCCGCTGGTGGAGAAGATCAGGTTTCCCAATGGGATGACCACAACGGATGTGTGCATTCGGGTCAATGACCGAGCTGACCGTGAATTGATTTCCTATCAGCCGAAACATCGTGAAAGAGGCAATATCCCCCTGCCTGCCACGGAGCCGCCGGCACCGGAAGAAATCAACAGTAATGACGAGCTTTTCATCACCGGGTTGCATCTACACCAATACCGCCACGCCACCCGTTCGCCGGTGAATTATTGGAGCGAGGCATTACGTCGTGATCCCCTCGATGCCCGCTGCAATAACGCGCTGGGATTGTGGCGCCTGCGCCGTGGTGAATTTGTAGAAGCCGAACGCCACTTCCGCCAGGCGATCACACGCCTTACCCGACGTAACCCGAATCCATACGACGGTGAGCCAAACTACAACCTCGGTTTATGCCTGCGCTACCTCAAGCGCGACGATGAAGCATATGATGCGTTTTATAAGGCGACGTGGAATCAAGCCTGGTGGGCAGCGGGATACCATGCACTCGCGGAGATTGACTGTATTCGAAAAGACTGGAGCACAGCCTTGGCACACCTCGAACGTTCGCTCCATTTTAACAGCGACAATCTTCGCGCGCGAAATCTGAAAGTGATGGTACTGCGGCAGCTGAATCGGGTGGATGAGGGAGACGCGTTTCTGCGGGAAACATTGAAGCTTGACCCGCTTGACTGGTGGGCGCGGCAAGTCAGCGGCGAATCTTTGGTTTGCGACTTACAAACACAACTGGACATAGTCCATGATCACGCCCGCGCCGGTTTCCTGAACGCCGCAGTTGGCATTTTGGAGAATGCACAGGCATCCTCAGGCGATTTACCTGACCAAAGCTGGGGCGCGCAGCCCCTCATTCATTACACGCTTGGTTGGCTGGAAGAAAGACGCGGCAACCACGCGGCCGCACTTAAACAATTCAGACATGCTGCCACGTTGTCGCCCGAGTATTGCTTTCCATCGCGATTGGAAGAAATTGAAATTCTTGAATCAGCTATTCGCGCAAATTCCAAAGATGCCCAGGCACCTTATTATCTGGGCAATTTGCTTTACGACCGCAGCCGACCCGAAGAAGCGATTCGTTGGTGGGAGCGAAGCGCAAAACTTAACGGGAGTTTTTCCATCGTTTGGCGCAATCTTGGCATGGGTTATTTCAACGTTCGTAGGCAGCCGGCGAAAGCCCGCACCGCTTACGAAAGGGCATTCAAGGCCAATCCCGCTGACGCCCGACTGCTTTATGAGCGCGATCAACTGTGGAAACGGCTGAGGGAAAAGCCGCAAAAGCGACTGCGCGAGCTGGCCAAATTTCCCGATTTAGTGCGACAGCGAGATGATTTGAGCATCGAGCTTTGCGCGTTGTACAATCAAACCGATCGGCACGACGAAGCCGGCCAATTGGTTTCCAGCCGAAAATTTCAGCCCTGGGAAGGTGGCGAAGGGGGGCCGCTCGGCCAAAGTGTTCGCGCACAACTGGCGTTAGGGCGGGCTGCCTTGAGTAAAGGCGATTTTTCAGCCGCCCTCTCGCATTTTGAGCAGGCCCTGACCTCCCCACGAAACTTGAGCGAGGCCAGACATTTATTGGCCAACCAAAGCGATATTCATTATTGGCTTGGTTGCGCACTTGCCGGAGCCGGTATGGGCAAAGTTGCGCGCTCGCATTGGCAAGCGGCAGTCGCTTTCAGGGGCGATTTCCAGGAAATGAGTGTGCGCGCTTATAGCGAGATGACCTATTACTCCGCGATGTCTTGGGAAAAGCTCGGTCAGCGCGCCAAGGCCAAAAAACTGTTCCGTGATTTGCTGGCCTACGCACGAAAACTCCAGAAAACACGCGCAAAAATTGATTACTTCGCAACGTCGTTGCCGACCATGCTGCTGTTCGACGACGATTTACAGTTTCGGCAGGTGACAACCGCGCTGTTTCTGCAAGCTCAAGCGCATCTTGGACTAAGCCACAAATCTCGGGCCAGGGCGTTGCTACACCAGGTGTTGCGTCGTGATCCCAATCATCCCCTGGCCGCAGATTTTTTGAAGGGAATGACATCATGATCTTGTGGCAATTGACAATCGGGAAACCGTCGAGCCCGCCTCGACATGTTAAATGTTCTTCGTCGAATGATTTTGAAAGACCGTGAGTCGATCGATTGACAAACTAAATAAAATGAAAGTGCTGACGAATAGTTTCGCCGTGCGTCGCGAACAGGACTTTGAAGTTTATTCGCTTGAAAATGAGGACATTCAACTGGCAGTCGTGCCGGAGTTGGGTGCGAAAATCATTTCGCTGAAGGATCGTCGCACGGGGCGCGAATGGTTGTGGCACCCGCAAGGTGGATTGAAGCTTTTCCGAAACCGTGCTGATAACGAGTTTTCGGCAAGTCCTCTCGTGGGAATCGACGAATGTCTGCCGACGATCGCGGCTTGTGCCTGGCGGGAACGCAAACTTCCTGATCATGGCGAGCTCTGGGCTATGCCCTGGAACGTGGACGACGAAGCCTGGGAAAACGGAATATTGAAAACAAAAGTTCGGCTGATGATTTCACCTTTTGAACTCGAGCGAACGATTGAACTGGAAGGGAACGAAATTCACTTTGTTTACGAATTATCCAATCTGGGCACGGTGGAGGAAAATTATATCTGGGCAATTCACCCTTTATTGAGATTGCGGCCTGGCGACCAGCTGGAATTGCCGACATCTACGCGGGCGCTACTGAACGGGGCAGGGTGGTTTGACGCACTCGATGCAGTCGTACCGCCTACAAGTTGTTCCAAACTTTTTGCGTCCCCTTTGCAGGAAGGCTGGGCCGCAATTGCCAACCGGGACACCGGAGACCGGCTGGAATTCGAATGGGATCCAGCTGAGAACAACACGTTGGGTTTGTGGCTGACGCGTGGTGGATGGCATGGACATCATCACTTTGCGATCGAGCCGACCAACAGCGCGGAGGACGGATTGGCCTCAGCGGCCCAGCGCCAATGTTGTGGTGTGGTTGCCGCCTCAGCCTCGATAAGTTGGCGTCTTTGTCTAAAACTCGGTTAATGTGCATTCTCCGACCTGTAATAATGTTCGACTGGCATCATGGGAAAACTTGCAACCCGACTGAAATTTCAGTTGGCCTGTAACAATATGAAATTTCTGTTCATCAAACGACTTGCATTGACCGCTCTGGTCTATGCCGCGGCTGGTATGGCGCCGGCTGTTTATGCTCAAACCAATGAGACGTTCGGTCTGAAGACAAAGAGTTTCGCCGTGACGTTTCAGGTCGGTGATGACGGCCGGCTTTATCAGCGGCCAATGGGCGCGGATGATTTAACTGCCAAGCTCACGCGCGACGATGAATATTATCCCCAGGCGGGTGATGGTTATGTTTGGGAACCGGCGTTGCAGGTGGTCCATGCCGACGGCAACACTTCAGCCGTACTCCTTTATGATGGCGTGACCCGGACCAACCTGTCACCGGATATTGAATTAACGCGCATCCATCTGCATGATCCGGCGTATCCGTTCGACGTCACGCTTTGCTTCAAGACCCACTACCACCAAGACGTGATCGAGGAATGGACAGAAATCCAACACCACGAATCCGGTATCGTTACGTTGCAACGGATGGCTTCGACCTCCTTGTTGCTGTCCACGAATGTTTATCTGACGCATTTCTTCGGCAACTGGGCCAAAGAAATGATAAACCCCATTACTGAGCCAATTACCCCGGGGACCAAAGTCCTGGATTCGAAACTGGGTGTGCGGGCCGAACAGTTTCAGAATCCATCCTTTATCCTCGCATTGAACGGGAAGGCCACCGAGACCAATGGTGAAGTCCTTGCCGGTTCACTCGCGTGGTCGGGGAGTTTTCAATGTGAATTCGACGATAGTGGCCAGGGCATTCGCGCCTTGTGTGGCATCAATCCGTTCGCCTCTGCGTATCATCTGAAGCCGAAGCAGACCTTTGTGACACCGGTCATGATCTGGACCTGGAGTGATCAGGGGCTGGGCGACATGAGCCGAAAATTGCACGATTGGGCGCGCGACTTTGGCATGCGCGATGGTCACCAGACGCGCACCGTTCTCCTGAACAATTGGGAGGCGACCGGGTTCGATTTTGATTTCAACCGTATTGTCAGTCTTTTCGATCCCGCCAAGAAGATGGGAGTGGAGTTGTTCCTGCTGGACGACGGCTGGTTCGGGAACAAATATCCGCGTGTCAGCGATAACGCCGGGCTGGGGGATTGGCAACCCAATCGCCAGCGTTTCCCCGATGGTCTGGCGCCGCTGGCCGCGGAGGCGGTCAAACGCGGTTTGCGTTTCGGCATCTGGATGGAGCCGGAAATGGTCAATCCCAACAGCGATCTGTTTCACGTGCATCCCGATTGGGTGATTCGCCAGCCAAAACGTCCACTCGAATTGCAGCGTAATCAACTGGTCCTTGACCTGACACGGCCGGCGGTGCAGGACTTCGAGTGGAAGACCATTCAAAGTATCCTGAGTGTGCCGGGCATCACTTACGCCAAATGGGATTGCAACCGTTACTTGACCCAGCCGGGTTCGCCGTACCTCGCGCCGGATCGGCAGTCCGATTTGTGGATCGATTACGTTCAAGCGCTTTATGCACTGATGGACAAGACGGCCAAAACATTTCCTGAGGCCGAGCTGATGCTCTGCTCCGGTGGCGGGGGACGCGCGGATTACGGGGCGTTGAAGTATTTCCAGGAATTCTGGCCCAGCGACAATACCGACCCAACCGTCCGGGTGCTGATGCAGTGGGACTATTCGTACTTCTTCCCGGCGTTGGCTTTGGCCAGCCACGTTACCCACTGGGGCAACCGGCCTATGCATTTCGCTTGCAGCGTGGCCATGAGCGCGCGGTTTGGCATGGACCTCGACCTCAGGAAGCTGCCGGCGCAGGACAAGGCCACTTGTGCTGGGGCCATCAGCGCTTATAAACAAATCCGGGACGTAACGGCATTGGGAGATTTGTACCGGCTCGAAGATCCCCACGAAAATTTCCGAAGCGCCCTGAATTATGTGTCCAAGGATCGTTCGCGGGCAGTGGTGTTCGTTTTCCAGTTACACGATGGGACAGATGTTTCCGTGCGGCCGCAAGGGCTTGACCCAGCCAGAAAATATACCATTCACGAGTTGAACCCGGCACCGGGCCGCGCGGCTATACCGCAGGAAAGCAAAGCGCTGACCGGGGCGGAATTGATGCGCGATGGCATCATGCCATCATGCTCGCAAGCGGTGGAGGCTTGTGTCATTGAACTGGATTCCACCGGCGGGGCGTTAATCCGAAACCAATGAAGCGAATTATCCGGGTTACTGGTGCGCCCCGTCTCCTGACTCACGTTTTAAGTGAGGTATGGCTGATAGTGAAGGTTTTGAAACAAGGCGCTACATCGGAATTCGTCATGGTGAAATTTTCCAATCCAGTTCGGGGTACGGCTGCCGCCGACGCGCCACCCTCTTGTCGACATGGTTTCGTAACGCTCTGACTTCCTTTGAGTCGCCATCCAATCATGGAATACAGGATTTCCAAAAGGCAGTTTTTAAGCACAACCATTACTGCGACCGCCGCGGCTTTAGCCTGGGAACCGCTCGTTTCACTTTGCCGGGCTAGCGCCGCTCCCATTCCCCGGCGGCTGAGTCTCAACGGAGACTGGCACGTGGCGCAGGTCGGCAAGGATGCCTGGATCCCGGCAAAAGTACCCGGTTGTGTCCACACCGATTTGCTGAGGGCTGGGAAGATTCCCGACCCGTTTTATCGCGATAACGAAAAGGCTGTTCAATGGGTCGGCCAAAGCGAATGGCTTTATCGCCGCACGTTCGACGTTCCGGAGGAAGTTTTAAGGAATGAGCGGGTGCTACTCCGCTGCGAAGGGTTGGACACAGTGGCTACCGTCAAAATTAACGGCCAGGACGTCGGTCGTGCCGACAACATGTTCCGCCTCTGGGAATTTGACGTCAGATCTGCTTTGCGAGCCGGAGAAAATGCCATCGAAATTTCGTTCGAGTCGCCGTTTACCTACATCAAGCAACACGAGAGTACTCAAGAGCCGGCCAAGTGGGTGCAGGGTCGTGCCTGGGTGCGCAAAGAACCATGCAGTTTTGGCTGGGACTGGGGGCCGAATCTGCCCAGTTGCGGTATCTGGAAAGGAATCAGTCTGGAAACGTTCAATCAAGGTCGTATCGCAAATGTTTTAATCCGACAGAATCATTTCGATGACAAAGTCACACTGGACGTTGATGTGAACGCAGAAGTGGTGCGCGATACGGGCAGGCCATTGAAGGCTATCCTGATGGCTCTCGACAATGGCAATTCGGTCAGTAATGCCGTGATCGAGGTTTCAAAAGGGCAGGGTAGCGGCCAACTCGAAATCAAACACCCCAAACTCTGGTGGCCGGCGGGCATGGGCCAGCAACCGCTTTACCAGGTCCACATTGAATTGCTCGGTGCCGATGGCAACTCGATCGACAGCACAGGCCAACGCATTGGCTTGCGCCAACTCAATATTATTTTGCCGGCAAACGGGAATCCGCTTCAATTTGAGGCCAACAACATTCCTTTTTTTGCCAAAGGGGGGAATTGGATTCCTTGCGATTCATTTACCAGCCGTGTGACACCGGAAGTTTTATGTCGCTACGTTGAGGATGCGGCGGCGGTCAATATGAACTTTCTGCGTTTTTGGGGCGGCGGTTATTACGAGGACGACGCCCTGTTCAATGCCTGTGATGAAATGGGCATCTGCGTCTGGCTCGACTTCAAATTCGCCTGTACGGCCTATCCGGCGTTTGACGACCGGTTTATGGACAACGTCCGACTGGAAGCGCACGATAATCTGCTTCGGCTCCGACATCATCCCTGCATCGCCGTCTGGTGCGGCAATAATGAAATCAGTCTGTCGTGGTGGAAAGGCCCGACGTGGGGGCCGAACAGGATGAGCCAGGCAGCTTACGACAAGTTGTTCAAGGAGCTGATCGCGGATCAAGTCCGGCGATTTGCCCCGCAGGCCAATTACGTTTCCGGCAGTCCCGATTGCGGCGATACCCACTACTGGGAGGTCTGGCACGGACCGAAAATGTTCGCCGCTTATCGCACGGTGACCGGATTCATGAGCGAGTTCGGTTTCCAGTCTTTCCCCGAGCCAAAAACCGTTCGCGCTTTCACAAATAAGGAGGACCGCGCGTCTGTGGTGACGCCCGTAATGAACTGGCATCAGCGTGACGGCAGTGGTCGCGGGAATGAAGTCATCCGTGACACGACACTCCACTATTTTCGTCCACCAAGGGATTTCGACAGCGCCCTGTGGTTAAGCCAGATTCTGCAAGGGTACGGTATCAAAACTGGCGCGGAATATTGGCGGCAGACGATGCCGAAGTCCATGGGCTGCATCTTCTGGCAATATAATGACATCTGGCCGGGTATGAGCTGGTCGTCGGTGGATTATTTTGGCCGCTGGAAAGCACTGCACTATCTGGCGCGAAAATTTTACGCGCCTATCCTCGTTACTGGTTTGGAAAATGTGCGGAACGGAACCGTTGACGTGTTTGTGATAAACGATTTGCTTGAAGCGTGTGACGGGAGGCTGACCTGGAACGTGACTGATTTGGACGGCAAATCGCTCGCGCAGGAGTCATTTAAGGTGAAGATTCAGGGGCGGAAAAGTGAAAAGGTCAAAGCGCTCAATGTTCAGAAAGAAATTCAGAAGGTCGGCGCGGACGGCCTTTTGACGTGGTTGAAAATGGACGTGGATGGGAAATCAGTCTCGCAAAACCTGGTCTTGCTGGCGTTGCCGAAAGAATTGAAACTGGCCGATCCGAGGCTCACGACAAGGGTTGAAAGCTCCCGCGACGGGTTCCGGGTAACGGTCGAATCCGAAAAGCCCGCACTTTGGGCCTGGCTGGAACTGGAAAACACGGATGCAAGGTTCTCGGACAATTTTGTTCACCTGATCCCGGCTTCGCCGCAGACGATTTTGGTCCAACCCAAGCAGTCATTAAGCAAGGATGACTTCGTCAAAGAACTGCGCGTTCGCAGTTTGTTCGATACTTATTCGTGAACCCAATGACCATGGCTGAGAAATTAAGAGATATTCGGCCGACGTTGCTGTCCGTCACCGCGCTGGTTTTATTGCCGGTGATGTCTTTGGCTGCCGGCCTGACTGAAAGCAATTTCTGGTCATTGTTTTCTCCCGATAGGCAATGTGAAATCACGGTTTTTCTGGCAGTCGACGGCAGTCTGAGTTACCGGGCCATGCGAGCTGGAATGGTCGTCGTTCCGCAATCACCGCTCGGCCTCCGGCGTGAAGATCAGGACTTTGAACGCGGATTGATTTTGGAAAAAGCCGGGCGGGCCACCGGCGAGTTGGAAAAGTATGAATTATTCGCCGGCGTCCAGCCGCGAGTTAATCACCTGCTGAATTTTCGCAGCCTGATTTTCCATAACTCCAACGGCGCTGCTGTTGAAATTGACCTGGCAGCGAGCGATGAGGGTGTCGCTTTCCGCTATCGTTTTCCTGAAACCAATGAAACTGTCCATGTTGTCGAGTCTGAGCGGACCGGTTTTGTTCTGCCACTTAACGCGCGCGGCTGGCTGCAACCTTATCATGCAGCCGGCCCGTACACGCCCGCATACGAGGATTTTTACTTTCACGTTTCACCTGGTGATCCGCCACCGGATTCGCGGCAAAAAGCCGTCGGTTGGGCGTTTCCCGCGCTCTTTCAAGTCCCGGGAGCGGCAACATGGGTGTTACTGACGGAATCTGGGACCGACAAATCCTATTGTGCGTGCCACCTCAATCCCGATTCGACCGGCGGACTTTACCGAATTGCGTTTCCGTTGGCCGACGAAACGACGCGTGGTTACACCAACAAATTTGGTCCCGAACCCAGATGCAGTTTGCCGTGGACAATGCCATGGCGCGTTATCGTTTTGGGCAAAACTGCTGGAGACATCGCCTTGGAGACACTCGTCACCGACCTGGCGCCACCATCGCGCATTGCCGATACCTCGTGGATAAAACCGGGCCGCGCGTCGTGGGCCTGGTGGTCGTATCCCAGCGGGCCCGACACAACAAATTTATTCGATGAGTTTACCGACTTCGCCGCCAAGATGGGCTGGGAATACACTTTGTTCGACGCCGGTTGGTGGAAAACCGGACTAAAACCCATCGCCGCACATGCGCGCGCTGAAGGCGTGATGCCGTTGGCGTGGAATTATGCCTCGGATTTTTATGATGCGAAATCGCGGCAGGCAAAATTGGACGAAATGACTAACGCCGGCGTTTACGGTGTAAAAGTGGATTTCTGGTGTTCGGATCGGCAAGAGGCTATTGCCGCACAACAGGCTTTGATGCAGGACGCCGCCGTCCGTCATATGGTCGTGAATTTGCACGGTTGCACCATCCCGCGCGGCTGGGAACGGACCTGGCCGAACTTCCTCACCTGTGAAGCGGTTTTGGGCAGTGAATCCTATTTTTACGAACCGCGTTACACGGAAAAGGCCGCGGAACTGGACACCGTTTTGCCTTTCACGCGGAATGCCGTAGGGCCGATGGACCTGACGCCGGTTGCCTGCTCACCGAAGAAATATCAGCGCCTGACCACGGCCGCGCATCAATTGGCCGCCGCGCTGATTTTTACCTCGGGCATCGTCCATTACGCTGATCAGCCGGAATTTTTTGAATCGCTGCCACCGCCAGTGCTGAAAATCTTACGTGACGCTCCGGCGCGCTGGGATGAAACACGCTGTCTGGCAGGTGAACCGGGAAAAATGGCAATCTTCGCGCGACGTTCCGGCAAAAGCTGGTTCCTCGCTGGCATCAATGGAACGAGTACCCCGCTGCCGGTCGATGTAGACCTGTCGACCTTCAAGAGCTTTCGCTGCCGATTTGCGGTTGTTGAAGCGAAGGAGGCTGATCTGAAGGTCGAAGTGATACCGTTGGTTGATTCGGACGAATGGCATCACGAGGTTCCTCCGCGCGGCGGTTTCATTCTGCGGTTGAACCAATGAGCAGCACATGAGAGCGAGGGAGCAATGATGACAGGACATAAACTGATGATGCGAATCGCCGCAGGCGTCGGGCTGGTGGTGATGCTTTTGGCCCGATCGGGGACGGCGGCAGAGTTAGAAGCGGGTGATACGGTTGCCATTTGCGGTGATTCGATCACGGAACAGAAGGAGTATTCAGTATTTATCGAGGATTATCTTTTGATGTGTCAGCCGGCGCCGGATCTCAAGGCGCATCAGTTTGGCTGGAGTGGAGAAAAGGCGGAGGGTCTGCTCAAAAGAATAAATACGGAGGTGTTACCCTTCCACCCGACTGTAGCCACAACCTGTTATGGGATGAATGACGGTGCGTATGCAGCGATTGATCCGGCGCGACAGGAGGCTTACCGCAAAAATACCGAGGCGATCATCAAAAAATTTCGAGACGGAGGCATCCGGTTTATTGTGATTGGTTCACCAGGGCTGGTGGACACCTATACTTTTGACCGGATACCCGGCAGGAGTTATCCCGCTGCAAATTATAACAGCACGCTGGCCGACCTGGCGCGCATCGCGCGTGAGGTCGCAGCAGAGCAGGGGGTGACCTATGCCGACATTTATACGCCAATGGCGGCGGTAATGAAAGCCGCGAAGTCAAAATACGGTCCGGCTTACGATCTGGCCGGGCCGGATGGGATCCATCCCGAAGCCAACGGCCATTTGGTAATGGCTTACGCCTTCCTGAAGGCATTGGGTTGTTCAGGTGACATCGGCACCATCACCTGGGACGCTCAGGCCGGCCAGGCAAGCGCAACGTCGGGGCATCGCATATTATCCGTCCACGATGGCAACATTGAAATTGAGTCTGAGCGTTACCCGTTTTGCTTTTATGGTAACCGGAAGGACCCCAATAGCACAAAGGGCGTGTTGGAAATGTTGCCGTTCAACCGAGACTTGAACCGTTTTCAGCTGGTGGTGAAGAACGGAGGTACGAACCGTTTTAAGGTGACGTGGGGCAGGGAATCGAGAGTATTCAGTGCGGTCGAATTTGAGCAGGGCATCAATCTGGCCGCCGAATTCATGGACAATCCGTTTGCCGAAACGTTTGCGTCCGTGGATAAAGTTATTCGGGAACAACAGGCCTTTGAAACGCCAGCGACTAAAATCATTTTGTACTCTCTGCCGGAGTGGAATGCCCTGCTGCCTAAAGAAACGGCAACCCTGAATCAGTTGAAAAGAACAACGATTCGAAAAGCCGAAGTACTCAGCCGGGTTTCCCGCACTGCGGTCGTGCCGGTCAAATATACCATCCGCATTGAACCTGCCACGAATGACTCGATGAAAAAGAATACCCTCCAGACCCATGCTTAAAATTCCGCCATTTGAAGAGATTTACGGTCGTCCCCCCCGCTGGATTGTCGCCGCCCCGGGGCGCGTGAACGTCATCGGGGAACATACCGATTACAATGATGGCTTTGTCCTGCCCATGGCCATTGAACGCTACGCCGTCATGGCGGCGGACATTTCCCCGTCGTCCCCGCCACGAGTTATGATTCACGATTCGCACGCGGGTGACGCGGCCCAAATCGATGTTTCCAGGCCGGTGGCCAAAGCCGATCCCCGTTGGTCCAATTACATTCGGGGTGTGGTGGCCGGGTTTCAAAATCTTGGACTGACAGTTCCCGGACTGGATATTTCCCTCGTCAGTACCGTTCCCCTGGGCGGGGGTCTGAGCAGCAGCGCCGCGTTGGAGGTTTGTACGGCTACCTTGCTCGAAACGGCAATCGGAACAAAATTGGATCCGGTCGCAAAAGCGTTGCTGTGTCAGCAAGCCGAGCACAAATTCGCCGGTGTACCGTGCGGCATCATGGACCAGTTTGTTTCCGTGCTGGGCCAGAAAGATCACCTCCTCCTGCTCGATTGCCGCTCAAGGCAGACCACGTTGGTGCCGATGAATGATCCTTCGGTCGCGTTGCTGGTCATCAACACCAATGTCAAACATGAGTTGAGCGGAGGTGAATATGCCGGGCGCCGAACGCAATGTGAAACCGCAGCCAAAATCCTTGGCATTCCTTCGCTGCGCGATGCCACTGCCGATGCCTTGGAACGGGCAAGACGGAAGATGGATCTTTTCGCTTACCGTCGTGCGCACCATGTTATCAGCGAAAACGAGCGCACGCTTCTGGCCGTTGAAGACATACGCAATAGTAATTGGCCAGTAGTGGGCCAGCACATGTATCGCAGTCATTATTCTTTGCGCGATGATTTTGAAGTCAGTTGCAAGGAACTGGATGCGGTTGTGGAAATCTGCCAGTCCATCGGCATCAAGGGTGGAGTTTACGGCTGTCGTATGACTGGCGCTGGCTTTGGCGGGAGTTGCGTGGCTCTGGTTAGGGCGGAGGACGTTGACACAATCAGCAAGCGTATTTCCACTGCTTACAGATTCGCCACCGCCGGCGTTGAAAGAAAAAATGGCATCGATGCTGGCATCTTCAGTTCGCGTCCCGCATCCGGCGCAACCGTAATCAAAGGTTAGATTACAGATCGTGTCATATTATGAGCCGAAAAATCAAAAAAAGAACCGGCCGCTTCATGGTGTTTTCCATTCGCGAATGGCTCCTCCCGATTTTCCGGAGGGTTGGATCCGCTTCCGACCAAAGTCTTGTTCATCAAACAGACTCTCAGCCTGCAAATTCACCTGATCCGGTATGAGCTTTGACATCGGCCTTCACCCGCACCGTCGGTTTAATCCTTTGCTGGGTCAGTGGGTACTGGTTTCGCCCCATCGTATGAAGCGACCTTGGCTGGGACAGGTAGAGAAGACCACTCCGGATCTACGCCCGGCTTATGATTCGAAGTGTTATCTTTGTCCCGGCAACCCGCGGGCTGGAGGGGAATTTAATCCGCATTACACTTCGACCTATGTGTTTGACAATGACTTTTCCGCATTGATTCCGGACACACCTGGAATCGCGAATGCCGCCAACGGGCTTCTGCGCGTGGAGCCGGTGCAGGGCGAGTGTCGAGTCATTTGTTTTACGCCATACCACGACCTGACACTGGCGCAGATGTCCGTGCCCGAGATCGGGAAGGTGGTTGAGACCTGGGTCTCACAGGCGGCGGAATTGGGGGCCCGGTATCCCTGGGTACAAATATTTGAGAACAAGGGCGCAGTCATGGGTTGTTCCAATCCTCATCCCCATGGTCAGGTCTGGGCAGGGAATTTTATTCCGAATGAAATCGCGGTGGAAGATCTGAACCAAGCGTTGTATCGGTGCAAATATGGTTCGCCGCTGTTGTTTGATTATGCCTTGATGGAATCAACCACGGCAAAACGCGTGGTGATTCAAAACGAGCATTGGCTGGCGGTGGTACCATTCTGGGCGGTCTGGCCGTTTGAAGTTTTGCTGTTGCCGCGGCGTCATGTCCTGCGTTTGCAGGATTTATCGCAAAGAGAGAGGACTACGTTGCCGGAGATTTTAAGCGCGCTGCTGATTCGCTACGATAATCTATTTGAGACCTCGTTTCCTTACTCGATGGGCTGGCACGGTGCACCCAACGTTCAAAGCGATTATTCGCACTGGCAGTTGCACGCGCACTTTTACCCGCCGTTGCTCAGGTCGGGCACAGTCAAAAAATTCATGGTCGGTTACGAAATGCTGGCCGAGGCCCAACGTGATTTGACGGCTGAACAAGCGGCCCAACGGTTGCGGGAGGTATCGGCAGCACATTTTTTGGAGAGGACCAGTGGACATTGCCAAACTCCACAGTGCTCGTCATCGGTTTTGCCAGATGTCTGACCGTTAAATTTCATTCACCGAAGAATAGCGCACGACGCCAAAACCAAAATCTGCCATTTTTCAATTATGAACCTGCCTTTCTCTGCTTGCTTGGGACAACTCGTCATTGTTGGTGCCTGGCTGTTGAACTCGCCGTTGGAGGCGGCAGTCGATGACCCGCTTCCTTCCGAAACCACAATCTGGTTTGACGCCCCGGCGAGGAATTTTACCGAATCGAGTCCCATGGGGAACGGCCGGCTGGCCGCAATGATGTTTGGCGGATTGGATGAAGAGCGGATTGTGCTAAACGAAAGTTCGGTCTGGTCCGGTTCGCACCAGGATGCCGACCGGCCGGACGCTTACAAAGTATTGCCTCAAATCCGCCGCCTGTTGCTCGAAGGAAAAAACACCGAGGCGGAGGCGCTGGTCAACGCGAACTTCACCTGCAAAGGCCCGGGTTCCGGCGGTGCGCAATATGGTTGCTATCAGGTTTTGGGCAACCTGCATCTGGTCTTTACCTCAGGCACCAACGCACCGATTGAAAATTATCGCCGCGTGCTGGATCTCAAC
>Ga0335083_10003403_pt1 | contig 20668 bp, 14 predicted proteins | sample Lox_Sample_42_FD_206716 | JGI IMG/M metagenome (GOLD analysis project Ga0335083, IMG submission 206716) | Soil microbial communities from Loxahatchee National Wildlife Refuge, Florida, United States - Lox_Sample_4.2 | ecosystem: Environmental > Terrestrial > Soil > Wetlands | place: USA...
TCAACTGATACAGCGACTGCGACAGCGGCCCGCGGTAGGGGACGCGCCCTTCGATCCCCTCGGGGACCAGCTTGGCTTCGCTGGTGACCTCGCCCTGGAAGTAGCGGTCGCGGCTGCCCGCCCGCATGGCGCCGAGAGAGCCCATGCCGCGGTACACCTTGTAGCTGCGCCCCTGGTAGAGAATGATCTCGCCCGGCGCCTCGTCGGTGCCGGCGAACAGGCTCCCGATCATCACGCTGTGGGCGCCGGCCGCGATGGCCTTGGCCACGTCGCCCGAATACTTGATGCCGCCGTCGGCGATGACGGTGACGTTCTGCCCAGCCAGCGCCTTCGCGCAGTCGGTGATGGCCGTGATCTGCGGGACCCCGACGCCAGCCACGACGCGCGTCGTGCAGATCGACCCTGGGCCGATGCCGACCTTGACGGCGTCGGCGCCGGCCTTGGCCAGCGCCAGCGCCCCTTCGCCCGTGGCGACGTTGCCCGCGATGATCTGGGCCTTGGGGAAGTTGCGCCGGACGTCGGCGACCGCCTGCAGGACCGCCCGCGAGTGCCCGTGCGCCGTGTCGATGCAGATGACGTCGACGCCCGCCTTCAAGAGCGCGTCCACGCGCTCGTCGCGGTCGGGGCCGACACCGACGGCGCCGCCGACCCGCAAGCGGCCGAAGTCGTCCTTGGCGGCGAACGGGTGCGCCTGCGCCTTCTCGATGTCCTTGATGGTGACCAGGCCCTTGAGGTAGCCGCCGCCGTCGATGACCAGCAGCTTCTCGATCCGGTTCTTGTGCAGCAGCTCCTTGGCGCTCTCCACGCTGGTGCCTTCGGCGATGGTGATCAGCTTGCGGGTCATCATCGCGCTGACCGGCTGATCCAGGTTCCGCTCGAACCGGATGTCGCGATTGGTGAGGATGCCCACCGGCCGTCCATCCGCGGCCACCACCGGCAGACCCGAGATCTCGTGCCGCCGCATGAGCTCCAGCGCGGCCGCCAGCTTCTGATCGGGCCCGACGGTGACAGGGTTCACGACCACGCCGCTCTCCGCCTTCTTGACCTTGGTGACCTCCAGCGCTTGCTCGGGGATCGTGAAGTTCTTGTGGACGATGCCGATGCCGCCGTCGCGGGCCATGCAGATCGCGGTGGCCGCCTCGGTCACCGTGTCCATCGCCGACGACACGATCGGGATGGCCAGCCGGATGCCTGCCGTGAGCTGGGTGCGAACCTCGACGTCCTTGGGAATCACGTCGCTCTCAGCCGGAACCAAGAGGACGTCGTCGAAGGTTAGAGCTTCCCGCAGATGACCGTCCGGCAGCATCGCGGAAATTTATCAGAGTCGGTTCGAATCGCGACGACTATTTTCGGTCTCGAGCCCCACAGGTCGCCGCGATCGCCTCCGCCTGCTTCTGAGCCTCGGGCTTCACGCCGGGCAGCCCCTTGAACTTGCTCAGCTCGACCCGCGCGGCCGGACATTCGCCCTTCGCCACCAGGACCTTCATCAGCTCGTAGTGGCCGAGCGGGTTCTTCGGCTCCAGCTCGACGGCCGCCCGGCAGGCGCCGGCGGCCTTGCCCGCTTCCTTCTGCTCGAACAGCGCCCGGCAGAGATCGGCGGCGAAAACGCCGCTTTGCGGGTCCAGCTTCCGGGCGCGCTCCTGAGCCGCGACCGCATCGGGGACCTTGCCGCGCTTCAGCGCCACCCGGCCCAGTCGGTTCCAGGCCAGCGCGAAGTCCGGCTTCAGCTTGGTCGCCTTCTCGAGCGCGGCGCCCGCCTCGTCGTAGCTCTTCTGATCGGAGAGGAGCATCCCCAGGTCGGCCCAGGCCAGCGGATCGGTGGGCGCCAGCCGGGTCGCCTCCTTGAGCGCCGCGGTCGCGCCCGGCAGGTCTCCGCTCTTCCGCAGCGCCGCCCCCAGGTTCAACCGATAGCTGGCGTTCGTCGGCTTCAACCGGACGGCCTGCTTGTAGGCGGCCACCGCGTCGGCGGGGCGCCCCTCCGCGTCGCGCGCCAGCCCCAGGTTGTAGTACGCCTCGGCGTAGTCCGGCTTGGCGCGCGCCGCCGCGTCCAGCTCGGTGGCGGCGCCCGCGGCATCGCCGCGCGCCAGCAGGATCCCGCCCAGGTTGTTGTGCGCCTCGGCCATCTGCGGCTGGAGCTGGATGGCGCGCTTGTACTCCGCCGCTGCCGCGGTCGCGTCCCCCTTCTTCTCCAGCGCCACCCCCTTCAGGTAGTGCGGCCGGGCGTCACGCGGGTCGGCCGCCGCCGCCTCCGTGAACGCCGCCAGCGCGCCGGCCGTGTCCCCTTCGCGAAACAGCCGCTCGCCCTTCTCCAGCAGGGTGGCGGCCCCGCCCGGGTCGGCGGCGGCGAGAAAGACGGCGGCGATCAGGGGGGCGACGGTAAGCATCGCCGCGCAGTCTATCTGCGGGCCAGCAGCTCCAAAAGCCTCCTCTTCAGCTGCGCCTGGCGAGCCGGGTCGGTGATCTTCACCAGCGTCGCCCTGTCGCGCACGTAGAAGACGTCGATGGCCCGGTTGGCTTCGGTGGCGATCTTCGACCGGTGGATGTCCAGCCCCTCGATGAACAAGGTCCGGCTGATCGCGTACAGGGTACCCGGCTTGTCCTCGGTGACGACCTCCAGCACCGTGAAATCTCGGGTGACGTCGTTGTCGATCTTCAGCTCGGTGGGGACGGCCGGCGTGCGCCAGGCGGCGACCGACTCGGTGCGCGGCCGGCTGGCCACCAGCGCCTCCTCGGTGCTCTGCCCCGAGAGCACCGCCTCCAGATCCTCGCGGACTTTCTTCCATTTCGATTCGTCGGTGACGGCGCGGCCCATCGCGTCCCGCACCCGGAAGATGTCCAGCGCCTCGGCCTCCTCGCGCGGGTCGACCGGCTGGCGCGAGTAGATGGCCGCGTCGACGACCTCGATCCGGTTGGCGTAGAGCACCGCCGCCACCTCGGCCAGAAGGCCCGGCACGTCGCGCGCGGCCAGCACCATCTCGGTCACGCCCAGCCGCTCGTGGTGATCCAGCTCGATGAGGGCGTGCCGGTTGGCCTTGCGCCGCGCGCGGATCAGGCGGACGTGGTTGGCGATCCGCAGCGCCGAGTTGTCCGCGAAGTAGCGGTCCGGGAAGCCGGCGAACAGCGTGAACAGCTCGGGCCCGCTCTCCGGCTCCTCCAGGATGGCGCCGGCGCGTTTCTGGCGCCGCTTGACGATCTCGTGGCGCTCGGCGCCCAGCAGATCCGGCCCGCGGCGGAAGAAGGCCAGCGTGCGCGAGTACAGCTCGCCCAGCAGCGTCTCCTTCCAGCTGGACATCGCGTCGGGCGCCACCGACGACAGGTCGCAGAACGTCAGCAGATACAGCTCGCGCAGGTTCTCCTCGTCGCCGCACAGCGCGGCGAAGTCGGAGATCATGCCGATGTCGTCCAGGTCGCGCCGCTGCGACATCTGGCCCATGACCAGGTGCTGGCGCACCAGGAACTCGACCCGTCGGACGTCTTCTTCATCGATGCCGAGGCGGCGGCAGATGTCGACGGCCAGCCCGGCGCCGATCTCGCTGTGCGGACTGCCGTAGGGCTTGCCCACGTCGTGCAGCAGGGTGCCCGCCGCCAGCGCGATGGGCCGGTGCACCGAGCGCACCGTCTCGGTCGGCAGCGGGAAGTGGTCGGCGTGGTCGCCGCGCGCCAGCGCGTGCAGCCGCCCGATGGCATAGAGGGCGTGCTGGTCGACCGTGTACACGTGATAGATGTCGTGCTGGACGCGGCCGGTCGAGGGCTCCCACTCGGGCATCAGGGCGGCCAGGAGGCCCATGTCCTGCATCTGCTCCAGGCGCGAAGGGTTCGCCCGGTCGCGGCCGTCGCAGACGATCTCGATGAACAGGCGCCCCGACTCGGGATCGCTGCGCAGCGCCTGCGCGTGCGAGACGGCCAGCTCGCTGATCATCTCGCGCGTGCGCAGCGAGGGCGAGATGTCGTGGGTGATCGCCACCTGGAAGATCCGGATCATCTCCGAGGGCTTCTTCTCGAAGACGGAGCCGTCCTTGGCCTCCAGCGCCCCCTCGCGAATGACGAAGCTGGCGTCGACCGGCCCTCCCTCCAGCGTCGGGATCGGCTGGCTGGGACGGCGGCTGTCGTCCCGGGCCGTGGCTCGCTGCAGCAGCCGCTCGGTCTCGTTGCGGATCAGCTTGGCGTGGGCGTGGTACTGGTGCATCAGCGCCTCGACGGCCGGGTGAACCGCCGGGCGAATGACGCCGCCGCGGTCCTGCGCGTCCGGGCAGAGCACCGGGGCGATCGCCTCCTGGATCGCGAACCGCAGGTGATCCTGGCGGCGGCCGGCGGCGGTGTGCATCGCGATCCGAACGCGCAGCAGCCACTCGGTGGCCGCGGTGAAGGCCTGCGCCAGGCGGCCGGTCATCACCCCCTTGGCCATCAGCTGCTGCGGGTTGCCGGTGCCGAACCGGGCCATCGCCGCCCAGCGTCCCACGCACAGATCGCGCATCCCGCCCGGGCCGTTTTTCAGATCCGGCTCCAGCAGGAAGATCGTGTCGCCGAAGCGGCTGTGCCGGGCCTTCTGCTCGGCGCGCAGCCGCAGCACGAAGTCCTCGGCCGCCGTCTTGGCGACGCGCGCCCGGAACGCGTCGAGGAAGCGTTTGCCCAGCGTCTCGTCGCCGGTCAGGAAGCGCGCGTCCAGCAGCGCGGTGGCGGCGGCCAGATCGCTGGCCGGCAGCGAGAGCGCCTGATCGTACGAGCGGACGGCGTGCCCGGCGTCGACCTTGGCGTCCCAGAGCGGATAAAGGATGGCCTCGGCCAGCGCCTGCACGTCACCGCCCGGCGTCTTGCCGCAGAGCACCAGGAGGTCGAGATCCGAGAAAGGCGCCAGCTCCGAGCGCCCGAAGCCTCCCGTCGCAAAGATGGCCACCGGGGTCTTGCATTTCGCGATCTCGGGACCCGCCGCCTGGACGACGATCGCGTCGACGTCACGGGACAGAGCGGCGGAGATCTGGATCCCGTTGCCGCCGTTTTTGACTGCGTTTCCAGCCCGCTCGCGTGCTTCCGTGAACGCCCGGGCGATGTCCAAGGTCATCGAGGAGAAACACTACAACATCTTGGGCGAGCGCATTGACGAGCCACGCGGGCTGCGGCACCGTAAAGGCCATGGCCGAGATCGAGCTGGCGCCGCTGTCGCATCGCCTTGATGAAGACGAAATGCGCACGCTGGCCAAGCTGCTCGCGGAGGCCGGCGCCGGCAAGCTGGACAAGGTCGACGAGCACGGCTCGCACACCATCGCCGCCCGCCTCTCCGAGGAGGCCCTGACCGAATTCCTCGATCGCCTCGACGCGCACGACCTGGGCGCCGAGATCTACATGCCGCTCGAGTTCGAGGGGCGCGTCACCGTCGGCGACTACCGGGTCGCCTCCTCGCAGGCGCTGCTCGAGGTGCTCGAGGAGATGCGCGAAGAGCTGGACGTCGACGCCGACGACGACGAGGACGAAGAGGAAGAAGACGAGGAAGAGGACGACGACGAGGGCACCGTCATCGAAGCCCAGCTCCGTCACCTCTGGCACCTGGTCGCCGACGGCGCGACGGAGTCGATCGAGAAGGGCCTCCCCCTACACCTGCAGCTCTGATCAGGCCCGCATGAAGACGTGCGGGGGGATTGGCTCGGGGTAGACCGAGCGGAGCTCCACCTTGCGCTCGAGGTCGCGGATCACGGCGGTGCCGACGTCCAGCTCGTAGAGGTCGTTGATGTTCGCGATGCCGCCCGGCGCGAACACGTTGATCTCGAGGATCTTGTCGCCCACCAGATCCACGCCCACGAAGTACAGGCCGTCGGCGACCAGGCGCGGCCGCAGCAGATCGCAGATGCGGCGCTCGGCGTCCGAGAAATCGGTCCGGCGCCGGGAGCCGCCCACGTGGATGTTGTTGCGGATGTCGTCCTTCGGGCGCATCCGCTTGTAGGCGGCGACGACGCCACCCACCTCGAGCGGCGCGCCCCCCAGCAGCAGAACGCGCTTGTCTCCCTTGGAGACGGCGGGCAGGTACTCCTGCACGATCACGTAGCCCGCCCGCTTCACCGCCGAGATCATCTGCTGCAGGTTCGCGTTCTGCCCGCGCGCCACATAGAAGACGTTCTTGCCGCCGAACCCGGACAGCGGCTTGATGATCGCCGGTCCGTCCAGCTCGCGCAGGAACGACCGGACGCGCTCGGTCGAGCGCGTGACCAGCGTCTTGGGGCGAAGCTCGACCGGAAAGCCGGCCAGATACATCTTGGAGCTGGCCCGCGACAGGCCGTCCGGGTCGTTCACCACCAGCACGCGCAGCTGCTTGAGCCGCCGGCCGAAGTCGAGCGCGGGGTTGAACCGTTCCCCGTCGTCGGCGCCCGCGTTGGGGTTGTTGCGCAGGAAGATCACGTCGAAGTCGACCAGCCGGGCGTCCTCGCGGGGGGCGTCGGCCGAGGTCAGCGCCTTCGCGTAGGCCGCCGCATCCCGCAGCCGCGCCGGCTTGGCCCGGACCACCTCTGCCACGATGTCCGGGCCCTCCCCCTGCGAGAACGCGTCCACCGAGGCAAAGGCCACGTCGTGCCCCCGGCGGTAGGCCGCGAACGCCAGGTGCAGCGTTGTGTAAGTGGCTTTCTGAGTCCGGGCGCTGTTGACGACGAAGCAGACCCGCATGGCAAGTCCCGACAGAGACGAAAAAGGCCGTAACTATACACGCCCCCGGTCCAGGCGGCCCCTGCCGTTTGCCGGGCGGTTCTCCGCCGGGTTCCCGCGATTCCCGAGATCCGCTAGAATTCTGACCGGATGGCGGGCAAGACCTTTCCGGGGATCGGCGACGAGGATGAGTCCTCGCCGGTAGACCCGGCGGACGCCTCGGACTCCGGCGCGACGCCTGCGCCCGGGTCGCCCTACTACTCCGGACCGACCGTGGTCGACGACGCCAAGGTCGAGGAGGGGCTGCTGAAGCTGCGCTCTCTCGACGCGCCGTCCGATCTGCTGCCGGGCGAGGTCGACAGCGCCCTCGACATCGTCGAGTCGGGCGGCCATCAGATGCCCGGGTGGTCGTCGGTCGTGACCAAGGACGGGGGCCGCGGGACCATGATCGGTCACAGCGTGGTCCCGCCCACCCCCGTGGTCCCGCCCGCGCAGGAGAAGCCGTTCGACGACCGGATGCGCGGCACGCTGTACGGCCACATGCTGCACCTGCCCGACCAGCTGGTCCAGCCCGCGCCCGAGGAGCCGAGCACCCGCGAGCTGACGATCGTCGATCGCAGCGCGCCCACCAGCCACGCGGTCGAGGTCTACCAGCCGGAGGCGGTCCGCCGCGCGGCGGCCGGCATCCCGCAGGCCGAGGCGTTCCCGGTCTCGAACCGCTACCGCAGCATCCCGATCGACCTGGACGCCGGGTCGCGGCGCAAGACGGTCTTGCGCGTGCTGGCCGCGGGCGCCGCGATCGCCGCCATCGTCGGGGCGGCGCTCATCTGGCTGCACATGAACAACGACGAGCCCGATCAGCCCACCCGACCTGCCGCCGTGGCGCAGCCGGTTCAGCCTGCCCCGCCGCCGGTCGCCCCGCCCGCGGCGCCGGCTCCGGCGGCCCCGCCTGCGGCGGTCGTCGTCGAACCGATGGCGGCGCCCACCGCGCCGTCCGCGGTCCAGCCTGTCCCGGCGGTCACCCGCCCGGCCCCGGAGCGCGCGCGAACCACCGCCACCTTGCGCCCCGCCACGCCCCCCAGCGCCACCCCGGCCCGCACCGAGCGCCACCACCCGGCGCCGGGCGAGGGACCCGCCAAACCGCGCCCCTCCAAGCACCAGGTCGAAGAAGACCCCGACGGGACGCTGGCGCCCACCATCCAGTGATGGTTCCTGTGATCGTTCCGTTGCTCCATTGATTCCGGCGTGTTACGCCTACCGCCAATGAATATTGCGCCGGATCAGATCGATCCCGACGCCGTCAAAGTCGTCCAGCGCCTGCGCGACTCCGGTTTCGCCGCCTATCTGGTCGGTGGCTGCGTGCGCGACCTGCTGCTCGGCCGCAAGCCGAAGGACTTCGACGTCGTCACCAGCGCCACGCCTCCCGAGATCAAGAAGCACTTCAAGAATTGCCGGATCATCGGGCGGCGTTTTCGGCTGGCTCACATCTTCTACGGTCCCAAGATCATCGAGACCTCGACCTTCCGCGCGAACCCGCGCGAGATGGAAGAGGACGACGGCGAGGGGCCCGAGATCGAGAGCGGCGATCTGCTGATCCGCCGTGACAACGTGTTCGGCACGCCGGAACAGGACGCGCGGCGCCGCGACTTCACGATCAACGGGCTCTTCTACGACATCCAGACGCGACAGGTGATCGACCACGTCGACGGCCTGCCGGACCTGGAAGCGCGGGTGGTCCGCACCATCGGCGATCCCGACATCCGCTTTCGGGAGGATCCGATCCGGATCCTGCGCGCGGTGAAGTTCGCGGCCCGCTGTGACCTGACCATCGAGCCCGAGACCTACCGCCGGATGATGGAGCACCGGCAGGAGATCGCGAAGTGCGCTCAGGCCCGCGTCTCCGAAGAGTTCTACCGGCTGCTCCGGGCGGGCGCCGCCAAGCGCTCGCTGGAGCTGCTGGTCGAGACCGATCTGCTGGAGCTGCTGGTCCCCGATCTGGCCAAGAGCCTGAAGGGGGAGCCGGCCGACGCCGAAGCGGCCCTCCGCCGCGCGCGGCTGTGGCGCTACCTGGAGGCGCTGGATCAGTCGACGCTGCGCCGCCCGGTGGCGCCGACGAACGCGCTGCTGCTGGCGGCGCTGCTGCTGCCGCCCCTGCGCGACGCGCTGGACCCGGACAGCAACGGCGTCCGCGACATCGGCCAGATGGTGACGCAGTCGCTGGTGCCGCCGCTGGAACGCCTCCGCCCCTCGCGGCGTGACAGCGAGCTGGCCCGGCAGATCCTGCTGGCGCTGCGCAAGCTGCTGCCCTCGCGCCGACCCCGTCGCTCGCGTCGCGAGCTGGAGGGACGCGAGTTCTTCGGCGAAGCGATGCGCCTGGCGGAGATCGTCGCCCTGGCCGAGGCGGCCGACCCGTCGCTGGCCTCACGGCCGATCCTGGCGCCCGGAACCACCCTGGCCGATCTCCCCGCCGAGCCGGTCGCCGACGAGATAGACGCGGTCGATATCGAGCTGCTCGGGCGGGACCAGCGCGACCAGCGCCCTCACGATCGCCACCGGCGGGGACGCGGCGGAAAGCCGCCCGCCGCGGCGCCCCCGCCGCCGGCCGACCTGGGCTCGCTGGCGGCCGCCGCCCGCGCCCTGCTGACCCCCGACCTGCGCCCCGCGTTCCTCGGCTCCGGTGGCTTCGGCGGCCCCTGGGCGTCGCGGGCAGACTGAATCAGATCGGATCGGACGGCCTCGGGCCTGAGGCCTGAGGCCGTCTTCTCAGGCGTACCGCGTCGGATCTGCCACGCCGGCGAGCTCGAAGCCTTTGCGGCGGAGCTGACACGCGTCGCAGGCGCCGCAGGCCCCCCCCGAGGCCGACGGGTCGTAGCAGGAGTGGGTGAGGCCGTAGTCGACGCCCAGCTTGATCCCGGCGCGGATGATCTCCGCCTTGGACATCTTGATGAGCGGCGCGCGGATCTTCAGCGCCCCGGTCTCGGCGCCGACACGCGTCCCCAGCCGCGCCACCTCCTGCATGGCGGCCAGCCACTCGGGGCGGCAGTCCGGATAGCCCGATGAGTCCAGGACGTTCACGCCCACCACGATGTCCGTGGCGCCCCGCACCTCGGCCAGCGCGATGGCGTACGACAGGAAGATCGTGTTGCGGGCGGGGACGTAGGTCACGGGAATCCCCGCGCCGATCTGGGCCTCGTCGCGCCCCTTGGGCACCTCGATGTCGGCGGTCAGCGCCGAGCCGCCGATGGCGCGCAGGTCCAGGTTGATGACGTCGTGGCGAACCACGCCCAGCGCCCGAGCGACGCGGGCGGCGGCCTGCAGCTCGACGGCGTGTCGCTGGCCGTAGCGGAACGAGAGCGCGTGACATCGCAGGCCGGCGGCGCGGGTCATGGCCAGCGCCGTTGCCGAGTCGATGCCACCCGACAGGAGTACGATGGCGTCCATTCGGCTCCAGGGTACACCGTTCGACGATCCGATCCTCTATGACTGGGAGTACCGCCGCCGGCGCCATGACGTGGCCTTCTACCGGATGCTGGCGGACGAGCGCGGGGGCCCCATCCTGGACGCGGGATGCGGGACGGGGCGCCTGCTGGTCCCGCTGGCGCGCGACGGGCACCGCGTGCTGGGGATCGATCGCTCGGCGGCGATGCTGGCGCGCGCCGCCTGGCGGCTGTCGCGCGCGGGTCGAGCCGCGCGCGAGCGCGCGACGCTGGCCCGCGCCGATCTCGGCGCCCTCCCCGCCCGTGCCGGGCGCTTCGCGCTGGTCGTGGCCGCCTTCCACACCGTCCAGCACTGCGAGTCGGACGCCGCGCTGCTGGCCTTCCTGCGCGGCGCCCGGCAGGCGCTGATCCCGGGCGGCTGGCTAGCGTTCGACACGTTCGCCCCCTCGCCCCGCTTCCTCGAACGGCGAGGCCCCTCGGGCACCACGCGCTTCCGCCACCCGCGCACCGGTCGGTCGACGACTTACCGGGAAATCCACACCGTCGAGCCTGGCCCCGATGGGCCGGACAGGCCGGTGCTGGCCATGCGCTTCCGGTACGCGGACTCCTCGGGCCGCGGCCGGGCCCGTACCCTGTCGCTGCGGCACCGGCTCTTCTCTCCGACGGAGATCGGGCAGGCGTTGCCCCTCGCCGGCTTGACCCTCATCGCCACCTGGGGCGGGTTCGACGGGTCGCCCCTCGACGCCAGCGCCCCCTCCGAACAGCACGTTTACCTGGCCCGGGCGGGCTCGCCCCAGCCCCCGCGCCGGCGGCGCAATGCGCTGCAAAATGCATAGTTAGGCCCTTGTTGCGGTCGATATTTCGACGGTAAGGCCCCTCTTGACAGGATCCCGCCCCCCGATACGATGCCCTCTGGTTTTTTTCGCAAACCTTCTGACGGAGGGCTGCCGAGATGGCGGAAAAAGTCGCAAAGCTGGGTGTCGAGCGCGAGAAGGACTTCATGTACTTCGTGAAGGACGGGGAAGTCTGGAAGGTGCAGCGAAAGCAGCCGGGCATGCCCAAGGGCCGGCCCGAAAAGGTCGCCGACGGCGGCTTCGAGATCGACACGAACTACATCTACTTCGTGGATCGCGACGGCGACGTCGCCCGCGCCAAGCGCGCGGTCGGCGGCCAGAAGCGTAAGAAAAAGACGCGCGCCGCTGCTCGCCGCCCGGCCGCCAAGAAGCGTCCCGTGGCGCGCAAGGCCGCCAAGAAGCCGGCCAAGGGCGCCAAGAAGAAGGCCGCGCCCGCGAAGAAGAGCAAGAAGCGCGGCCGCCGCTGACCGCGCCCTCCCCCAGGGACCAGAAACTCGTGACCGCGAGGCCGCCGGCCAACCCGGCGGCCTCTTGCTTTCCCTACCGGCGCCCGCCGCGGCGACCGCCGCCGCCACCCCGACGGCGACCATTGCGCCGCGAGGAGCTGCGCCGGGGAACGTGCGGGACGGCCGGCGCAGACCGCGCGGGCGCGTCGTCGATCTCGCCGGCTGCTTCCGTCGCCGCGGCGATCGCGTTCTCGGGCGGATAGGCGAATCGGTACAGGATCCAGCAGAACCCGAGCAGCGTCGCGACCGACATCCACATGTACTGCTCGTCCAGCCACTGGGGCATCTTCAGCCCGTTCCAGACCTTGGTGTCGGGCAGGTAGCGGGTGGGCGCCCAGTCTATGAACCCCGTGGCCGCCGTGATCCCCAGCAGGATGACGCCCGCGTCCTTGCGCTTCTCGTACAGGAACGCGACCGCGAACAGGAACGAGTAGTAGTAGCAGGTCAGCTCGACGCCGACGGCGATCATCATCGCGCCCATCGAGCAAGCCACCCACGGCTCCACGTCCTTGAGCGCGAGCGTCAGCAGCACGACGAACGCGCCCGCCAGCAACACGTAGAAGAACTGGCGGTGGTGCCAGGTCTGAATCTTCTGCCGCTTCCAGGGCCCCCACGGATCCTCTTGCCGGTCGTCCTTCATCACCCGGCCGGCCTCGGACGGACTGTAGACGACGACGGTTCGCAGACCCATGTAGTTGGTGAGCGGCGTCTCCTTGTGCTTCTGCGTGTTGAAGATGAAGGCGCGGTAGCCGTCGATGCCGTTGCTCGTCACCAGGCTGACCGGCACCAGGATCGCCACCGACAGCGCCGCGCCCCCCACGATCCGGAGAAGCCGGCGGTCGACGCGCGCCAGCGCCCCCTTCCACGACTCCCACGGCTCGGGCTGCCACCACTTGCGCCCCTCGCGTGAGCCCCAGACCTGCCGCAGGATCAGCAGCAACGGCCCCGAGAACACGAACATCGGGAAGATGCGGAGCAGCGTCGAGTACCCCAGGAAGAAGCCGCCCAGCACCGGGCGCTCCTTCTTCACCAGGCAGACGCCGCCCACCAGATAGAACAGCCAGTCCCAGCGCAGGTACGAGCCGCCGGTCCAGTAGAACCGTGATGGGAAGTTCGTCGCGAAGACGGCCAGCGCGATGCACATGACCCGCCAGCCGAACGCCCACCAGGTGAAGACGCAGATCCCCAGGATGAAGAAGGGATCGATGCGCGTGAGGAAATTGACCTGATCGTCGCTGATCGGAGCCAGGTTGGTCAGCGTCGTCCCGACGATGTTCCAGACCGGCGAGCCGTTGTAGCCGTGATCGGTCTGGGCCTCTTCCCACCGCTTGATGTCGTGGTGGTTCCGGAAGTAGGCCACGTCGTGCCTGAACTGGGCCCAGCGCTCCGGCGTGAAGTGGTTCTTGCAGTGCTCGGGGTGGTCGAGCACGTCCTTCGTCCCGACCATCATGTTGGTCCGAAGGTTCATGATCTTGCGCAGCTCGACGCGCCGGCGCAGCCCCGGCTCCTCGGCGTCGGCCACCGCCACGCACTCGTAGAGGCGGTCGTACGACAGCTCTTTGAAGTACTTCGAGCCGACGTAGTAGTGGAACGTGTCCCACATGTGGACGTAGTTCCCGAAGTGCCAGCTGAAGAAGTTCCAGTACGCGCAGAACGAGAGGATCCCGACGACCACCAGCAGCCGATCGCGCAGCTTCTTCTTGAACTCGGGGCGCCCCTTCTTCCGGAGCCAGATGCCCCAGGCGACCAGCGCCAGCGCGGCGAGCGCCAGCCCCATCTCGAAGCGTGAGCTGGCGTCGTTCTCCCACCAGGCGAACTTCCAGAACCCCGGCTGGACGACGATGGCCTGGGGCGCCTCGCTGATCTTCATCTGGGGCGGGAACGGCGTGGGCGCCTTGCAGTAGGCCTGGAACTCCGAGATCGAGTAGAAGCCGTCGCCGGTCGCTTCGCCGACGCGCAGGAAGCGCACGGGCGTCGCGTCGATCGTCACCGTGCGCGTGCGCAGGCCGTGGCCGATGTTGACGACGTTGTCGATCTCGACCAGCAGCTTGTAGGCCTCGGGGCGATCGACGTCGGCGCCGAAGATCTTGTAGGTGTCGTTGGCGTCGGCCTGCAGCAGGAACGACGAGACCGGACGCACCGACCCCAGGTCGTAGGTCACCGACCCGGCCGGCGTCTCCAGGAGCACGCCGACCGGCGCGTCCCACTGGGCCCCCTCGGGACCGGCCGCGCTGTCCGTGATCAGCCGCAGGTCACCGCGCAGATCCTGGCGGCCCGAAGGCATCTTGCCCGCCAGCAGGTTCTGGGTGGTGCAGTCCGCGGACGAAGACAAGGTCTCGGCCGCCGCCGCGGGCGCGCTCGCCAGGCACAAAGTTAAGAGAAGAGGGGCAGATAGACGTTTCACGACCCGGCGACATTACCACCAAAGCCCCGGCAGGATCCGCCCGGGTAGGGGCGCGGCGCGGCTACCTATGGATGGGTCTGGTGTGCGATTCTCGGGAGCTTCAATGCACCCCAGTCTCGCGCTCCTCCTGACCGCCGTGATGGTCCTGGCGAACGCGTTCTTCGTCGCATCCGAGTTTGCGTTTGTGAAGATCCGGCCGACCCGGATCCAGCAGCTGGCGCGCGACGGCCGGCGGCGCGCCCGCCTGCTGCTCAGCATCACGCGTCAGCTCCCGGCGTACCTGTCGGCCAGTCAGCTGGGCATCACGCTGGCGTCGCTCAGCCTGGGCTGGCTGGGCGAGCCCGCGTTCGCGTCGTTGCTGCGCCCCTTCCTGGCGCGGGCCGGCGTGATCTCCGACCGGACGCTGCACACGCTGGCCGCGACCGTCAGCCTGATCGTCATCACCTTCCTGCACACGGTGCTGGGCGAGCTGGCGCCCAAGGCGCTGGCCATCCAGCTGACCGAGCCGATCGCCATGTGGGCGGTCGTCCCGTTTCGCGTCTTCTATCTGCTGACGTTCCCGATCATCTGGATGCTCAAGGGGGCGGCCGCGCTGGTGCTGAAGATCCTGCGCCTGCCGCCGGCCTCCGAGGCCGAGATGCTGCACTCGCCCGAGGAGCTGCGCCTGGTCATCCAGCACGTGAAGCTGGACCCGGGCGCGCGCCGCCTGATCGATCGGGTGTTCGACTACACCCACCGGCTGGCCCGCCACGTCATGACCCTGCGGCGCGACGTGGTCACGCTCGAGGCGGGGCGCCCGTTCGACGACAACCTGCGCATCGCCGTGTCCAACCAGTACACCCGCTACCCGCTGATCGAGCCGACCACCGACCGGGTGGTCGGCTATGTCCACCTCAAGGACATCGTGAGCGCGCTGGCGTCCGGCCACCGGCCAGATCGGATGCGCGAGCTGGTCCGCGAGCCGATCTACGCGTCCGAGGACACCCGCCTCGAGTGGCTGCGCCGCGAATTCCAGCGCCGGCGGGTCCACATCGCGATCATCCTGGGCCAGGGGCACGCCTTCACCGGCATCGTCACGCTGGAGGACCTGGTCGAAGAGGTGCTGGGCGAGATCCAGGACGAGCAGGACGCCGGCGAGATCCCGCCAATCCGCCGGAACGCGGACGGCAGCTTCGACGTGGACGGGCGCCTCACCCTGGACGTGGCGGCCCGCGAGCTGGGCGTCGAGTTCCCCAAGGTCCCACCCGAAGTGGAGACTCTGGGGGGGTTTGTCATCACCCAGCTCCCCGAGCTGCCGGTCCCGGGCGACGAGATCTCGGTGGCCGGCTATCAGTTCACCGTGCTGGACGTGCGCGATCGGCGTATCCGGCGGCTGCGCGCCGCGCCGTTGCCCGCCGTGGAGCCCCCGGCAGGGGATGGGTAGACGACTGATTTCGCCGACTTAGGCGCCGCGACCCGCGGGGCGCAAAAAAAGACCGGTAATATTCGATCCGTCCAAGGGAAATGGGGGCACGTATATAGACAGTGCCCCCTTCGTGCCGACAGACAGGCACGGGCGCCGCGGTCCTCACGCTGATCGTGCTGGGTCTAGGCTGCGCGCCCGACACCGACGGCTCCAGCTCGGTCGATCCAGCCGCCATCACCGGCGAGCTCGTGACGTACGTGGCGGACTTCAACGACGGCCATTCGGAGTGGTGGCATGTCGTCCGGACCGCAAGCGGCCGCGAGCTGCGCCTGGACTTCGACACGCCGCCCGGGGTGGCGACCGGCTCGCAGATCAGCGTGCGCGGCGAGGTGACGCAGGACGCGACCGGAGAGCGCCTGCGCGTGCGCGCCATGGACGTGCTGCCGGCGCAGACCATCGGTGAGGCGGCCGGCGAGCCGGCCACGTACGCAGCCCCGACCACGGACACGTTCGCGCTGGTCCTGGTCGACCTGGGCAACGGCGTCAAGAACGTCACGCCGGCGCAGGGGCAGACCGACCTGTTCGGGGCGGGCGCCACCGACAAGTCGTTCGCCAACTACTACAAGGAGGTCTCGTACGGGAAGTACCAGGTCACGGGCGACGTGATCGGTCCCTTCCCCTTCTCGATGACCACCTGTGACACCACCGGGATGTACAAGGCGATCGAGCCGATGATCACCGGTTCGTACAACCACCTCATCTACTACTTCGACCAGACCAACCTCTGCAACTGGGGCGGGCTGGGCGAGGAAGGGGCGGTCAACCGCCCCGCCAAGCGAACCTGGATGAACGGATCGCTCAGCTGCACGGTCCTGATGCAGGAGCCGGGGCACAACCTGGGCCTCATGCACGCCAACACGATGAAGTGCGGCACCTCCAGCTTCTCGACGACGCCGGCCCAGTCCTGCACGATCACCGAGTACGGCAGCACGATGACGACCATGGGCAGCGGCTGCAAGCAGTTCAACGCTTACGAGCGCTGGTACATGCAGTGGCTGACGGGCTGTAGTGGCGTCCGCGCGCCCGCGGACGGAACCTTCAACCTGGTGCCGCTCGAGAGCGACTGCACCGGCGGCGCCGGGATCCAGGTGCTTCAGGTTCCATTCCCCGCGACGCTGACGGTCAGCGATCCGCAGGCGACCAGCACGGCGGTCAGCTTGAACGACTATTACGTCGAGCTGCGGACCAGCGGCGGCATCTTCGACGCGTATAGCACCTCGACCCGCGGCAACAGCGTGACCTTCACCGGCCCCACCGTGTTCGTGTACGCCAGCGACAACGTGCGGGCGCCGACGACCACCGGCACGCGCGGGACCGCCCCGAACAGCGTCTGGACCGAGCTTCTGAACATGTCGCCGTCCGGCAGCACGTTCACCGGCCTCACGGCAGTCGGCCAGAGCTTCGCCGACCCGAACGGCGGTCCGACCATCACCCTGCAGGCGATCAGCTCGACCAGCGCCACGGTCAGCGTCAGCTACCCGAGCGGCGGCGGCGGGACGCCGACCTGCATCGACGGCAGCACGCCGACCATGCCCGGGCCCACCACCTGCGGCGGCACCGTGGCGATGGGGACGGGCGGGGCCTCGGGCAGCGCGGGGGCGCCGGGGACGGGCGGCGAGCGTGGCACCGGCGGGGCGGGCGGCGCGCGCGCGACCGGCGGCGCCACGGGCACCGGCGGCATCGCCACCGGCGGCAAGCTGGGAACGGGGGGCGCGGCGGGCGGTACGGCAGCCAGCGGCGGCGCCACGGGCGCCGAAACGGGCGGATCGGGCGCCAGCGGCGCCGAGCCCGACGGGACGGTGAAGGGCGGCTGCGCCTGCAGCACCGACCCGCGCGCGGCCTCGCCCTTCGCGGCGCTGGGGCTGACGGCCGGGCTGGGGCTGGCCCTGCTGCGCCGCCGCCGGCGGGCGTGAACCGGCGGACTCTGGCGGCGCTCCTGGCCGCCGCCCTGTCCCTGGCAGCGGCCCCGATGGCGCGAGGAGACGGGGCCTTCCCGAACTCGCAGAACATCATGGCGCCGGCGGCGCTCCCGCACGAGATCCTGCTGGGGACCAACTTCGGGCTGGTGATCTCCGTCGACGACGGGCGAACCTGGACCTGGAGCTGCGAGCAGACGCTGAACGCCTATGCGGCGCTGTACCAGGTCGGTCCGCCGCCGGCCAACCGCCTGTACGCCGTGTCGCCGCAGGGGGTGATCCGGTCTGACGACACCGCCTGCACCTGGTCGGCGGCGGCGGGCGTCGGCTCGTCGGCCGCGCTGGACGTCTTCGCCGACCCGACCGACCCGAACCGTGTCCTGACCGTCACCACGACGGCGCCCGACGCCGGAAGCCTGTACGAGGTCCTGGCGTCGTCGAACGGCGCGGCGACGTTCGGCGGGGCGATCTACACGGCCGGCCCGGACGATCACATCACGGGCGTCGAGATCGCGCGCTCGGCCCCGCAGACCGTCTACGTCACCCTCACCAGCGGCAGCAGCTTCGTTCCAAAGCTGGCCCAGACCACCGACGGCGGCGCGCACTGGACGCTGCACGACCTGAGCGCCGGGCTCACCCCCGGCGCCTACAGCCTGGGGCTGATCGCCGTCGACCCGGCCGACGCGCAGAAGGTCTATCTGCGGGTGGGCGCCCCGACCGGCGAGGCGCTGGCCATCACCACCGACGGCGGGGCCAGCGTCGCCCTGCCCCTGAACCTGCCGGGCGGCGCGCTGACCGCCTTCGCGCGGATGCCGAGCGGGAGCCTGATCGCCACCGGCGCGGTCCAGACCGACGAGGTCGCCTACCGGTCGACGGATGGAGGGAACGGCTTCCAGCCGCTGCCGTCCGCGCTGCCCGTCCGCGGCCTGGCGTCGCGTGGGACCACGCTCTACGCCGCGACCGACACCATGAGCACGACCTGGGCGATCGAGACGTCGCCGGACGAGGGGATGACCTGGCAGCCGCTGATGGCCTACCCAGACATCCAGGCCATCCAGAGCTGCGTCATGGCCGTCTGTCAGGACGACTGCGAGTACCGGGCGGGGATGGACCAGTGGCCGGAATCGATGTGCAGCGCCGTCGCGGCGCCGGCGGACGCCGGCGCGACGCCCGGAGCCGGACGCGACGCCGGGCCGACCTCGCCGTCCGGAAAATCCGGCTGCGCCTGCGCCACGGGTCGCGCCCCCTCCGCCGAGCCATGGGGCTGTCTGGTGCCGCTGGGCGGTCTGCTGCTTTGCCGGCGCCGAAAACGCGGCCCAAAACGCGGCTAGAACTGGATGTCCGGCCGCGAGTGGATGTAGCTTCAGCCGGACATGAGCCTGATGCGAAGCTTCGGAGTCGCGGCGGGCGCGTGGCTAGCGGTGGCGCTGGTGGGTCCCGCGGCTCACGCGCAGAGTGTCCCCATCTCTCGCCCCAAGGTGATCGTCGTCGACGCGGTCGACCTGCCCGACAGCCTGGCCGACATCCGCGCCAACCTGCGCGGGGCGCTGGAGAACGCGGTCTCGAACCACGACTACGACCTGGGCCCCGACGGCGGCGCCTGCCCCGACCGCGAGTGCGTCAAGGTGGCGGCCACCCAGAGCGGCGCCACCGACGTGCTGATCGCGACCGGCGGCCGCAACGAGATGCGCGGCTACCACATCGAGCTGCGGGTCTGGAACGTGGCCAGCGACCGCGAGGACCACGCCGTCGCCGAGTGCAACGTCTGCGCGGCCCTGCAGATGGTCGAGACCGTGAAAGGCGTGGCCGGCGCCCTGCTCGACCGCATCCCGACGCTGCACGCGAACCTGGCGGTCGTCATTCCGCCGCCACCGCCGCCGGCGCCTGTCGTCATCGAGACCCCGCCGCCCCCGCCATCGAAGGGGCGCAAGATCGCCGGCTGGACTCTGGTTGGTCTCGGCTTTGCCGGCGCAGCCGCCAGCGCCATCCTGTTCACGATCGACGGAAACAACACGAGCTGCGCGAGCAGCCCGCCCGACTACATCGCGGATCCCTGCGCCGCCACTCGGCACACCATTGTTCCGGCATCGATCATCGGGGGCGCCGCCCTCGCATCGGTGGTGGCCGGCGTCGTGTTGATTCAGACGGGCGGGAATGACCACAAGACCCTGACCGTTTCGGCCAGCCCGTTCGGCCTCGCGCTGGGGGGGCGACTGTGAAGAGCTGGGTACGGGGGGCTATCCTCCTTGCGCTGTGGAGCTTGCTGGGCGGCTGCGCCCAGCTCAAACACGGCCATTGCTACAGCAAGTCCGACTGCACCGGCGAGTTCAACGGGTTCGAATGCAAATACGGAACTTGCTTGATGCCGACCGGGGGCACTGGCGGGGAGGGCGGCACGGCTGGTGCGGGGGGTGCCGGGGGCGCCGCTGGGTGGGACGGGGGCATGGACGTGCGCCCGGCCTGTTCCGTCGACGCTCACTCGTGCGGCGACCAGAGACCGATCTGCGATTCCATGACGCGCGCCTGCCGGGGCTGCGAGTCGGGCGGCGAGTGCAAGGGGGTCGACCCCACCAAAGCTGCCTGCTTCATCCAGCAGGCCTCCGTTGACGGCGGCAGCGTCGCCGACGCCGGCCGTGCTCCCGACGCAGGCGATGGCGGGGGCGCCGCGGCGACTGGCGGCGTCTGTGTCGAGTGCATCGACGGGAGCACCTGCAACAGCGCCGGGAAGCCGGCCTGCGACACCAGCACCCACACCTGCGTCCAGTGTGTCGCCGACGCGGATTGCCCCTACACCGCCCCGGTCTGCGACCTCGCGACCAAGAAGTGCGGCCCCTGCACGGGCGACGACGATTGCACGCGCTTTGCGCCAGCCGTCTGCAAGACGAGCTTGGCGGCGACCGACGCGGCGCCGGCGCCCGCGCGCTGCGCGACCGCCAGCGAGGTGGTGATCGTCGACGAGAGCAACGGGTGCAGCGACGCGGGGACCAGCGCGACGTTCTGCACCCTCCCGAGCGCCGTCGCCGCCCTCATGCCGGGCCGCAACATCATGATCATCGCCGGCGGCACCAGCGATCGTCTGACCCTGGCAACCACCAACGTCGCGCCGGTGGTGATCGGCCGGAAGAATGCCGCCGGAGACCCGGGCAGCATCCCGGCCACCACGGGCACCGCCGTGACGGTGTCGTCCGACACGGTCACGATCCGCGACCTGACGGTCAACCTGGGCAGCTCGGCGACCAGCCGGGGCATCGGCATCAGCGGCGCCGGCACGTCGGCCACCCTGTTGCGGGTGACCGCCAACCTGACCACCGGGCTGGGGATCGACGTCGAGAACAGCGCCACGGCAACCATCGACCAGTCTTACGTCCAGAACAACTCGGTCGGCGGAATCCTGGTCAACGGCGCCGCCGCGACCATCCAGAACACGATCATCACCGACAACGCCGGCTACGGCGTCCA
>Ga0335083_10003406_pt1 | contig 20660 bp, 18 predicted proteins | sample Lox_Sample_42_FD_206716 | JGI IMG/M metagenome (GOLD analysis project Ga0335083, IMG submission 206716) | Soil microbial communities from Loxahatchee National Wildlife Refuge, Florida, United States - Lox_Sample_4.2 | ecosystem: Environmental > Terrestrial > Soil > Wetlands | place: USA...
GATCGGCCCCAACCTCGCCTGGCAGGGCACCGTGCTCGCCCCGCGCGCCGCCGTCTCGTTCCCCGGCAGCACCCAGCTGAACGGCACGCTCATCGCCGCGTCGCTCGCCGGCAGCATGGGCGCCGCGCGCAACCACCCCTACACGGGCTGCATCGGCCCGACCCCGCCGCCCGAGCCGACCGTCGAGGCGGTTGACGACAACTACAGCGTCGACCAGGGGAAGACGCTCACCGTCGCCGCACCCGGCGTGCTCGGAAACGACAGCGCGAGCAACGGCGCGCAGCTCACCGCCGCGCTCGGCACGACGACCGCGCACGGAACGCTCGCGCTGCAGGCGGACGGCTCGTTCACCTACAAGCCGAGCGCCGGCTTCGCGGGCACCGACACGTTCACCTACACCGCGCACGCCGGCACCGCCGCCTCGAACGTCGCCAACGTGACGATCACCGTCGCCGCCCCGGCGCCGAAGATCGTCACGTTCGCCGCGCGCGCCTGCCCCTCGTACACCGACGTGATGGCGAACCTGCAGCGCGACAACCTCCAGCAGAGCCTCGATGACCTCGGCCCCGACTCGCGCTACCGCAGCGGGCAGCCGGTCGACCCGGGCATCGAGTCGGACGCCCAGCCGAAATGCAAGCCGCTCTCGAGCTGGTCGTTCACGCTCGGCACCGCGAAGGGCCCCGAGGTCGCAGGCAGCTGGGGCTCGCTCTCCACCGTCAAGGGCGCCTACGCGACGCGCATCGTCACCCAGGCGACGACGCCGCTCCTGAACGACCTCGGCCAGCCGACCGGCCGCGACCTCGAGGGCGCCGTCACCGTCGAGCTCACGCCCAAGCAGGCCGACCTCGCCTCCGGCCCCGAAGGGCTGTGGCTGCAGGGCGGCACGCCCACCGATCCCGTCCTCGACGGCACGTACCCCGGCAGGTACGGCTTCGCCGCCGTCCGCTGCGCCGTCGACAACCTGTTCGGCGACAACGCCGAGTGGATCGCCTACCCGGACGGCGCCACGCACGTCTTCTGCTTCGCCTACTACGTCGACCTGTCGGCGCAGAGCGGCACGATCGTCGTCCGCAAAGAGGTCGCGAAGCCCGCCGGCGCGACCGAGACGTTCCGCTTCCACGGCAACGTCAGCTACGAGCCCGACGGCCACTTCGAGCTCGCCGTCGTGAAGGGCAAGCCCGCCGAAACCGACTTCCAGCGCCAGGCGACCGCGGCCGGCGGGAAGCCGTGGAGCTTCGCCGAGGACGTCCCGCCCGGCTGGACGCTCGACTCGATCGCGTGCACGTCGAAGACCGGCGCGAGCGGCACGACCACCGACCTCGCCAAAGCGAGCACGTCCGTCACGCTCGCCGCCGGCGACGTCGTCACCTGCACCTACACCGACTCGCAGATCCCGCCGAAGGGCGCGCTGCAGATCACGAAGACGACGATCGGCGGCGTCGGCACCTTCCACTACACCGTCACTCCCGCCTCGGCGAGCGGCGGCAAGCCGAAGACCGCAACCGCGACGACGAAGGAGCCCGGCGTCGAGGTCGCCGCGAGCCCGTCGTCGATCGAGCTCGCTCCCGGCAGCTACGCGATCTCGGAGACGCTCCCCGCCGACAGCGGCGACGGCACCTGGAAGCTCGACAGCGTCGACTGCAACGGGCAGAGCTACACGACGCTCCCGGTGCACGTGACGGTCGCGGCCGACCAGGGCGTCCACTGCCGGTTCGTGAACGAGCTGATCCCGCCGGGCAGCATCTCGATCCACGTCGTCGCCTTCGGCGGCACCGGCACCGCGGGCTACTCGATCTACCCGCAGACGACGCCGCCGTCGCCGCTCGTCTACTCGAAGACCGCCCACGTGACCGAGCAGGGCGTCCCGGTGGCCGCGGCCGGCGACCCGACGAACGCGGTCTCGCTCGGCGAATACCGGATCCAGCAGTTCGCCGCCCCCGGCACGAACGTCGAGGGCTGGGCGCTCACCTCCGTCGTCTGCAACGGCGACCTCGTCGGCTCGAGCCAGGGCGCCGTGACCATCCACCTGACGGCCGCCGACCCGGACGAGGCGTGCACGTTCACGAACACGTACTCCAAGCAGCCGCCGGCGCCTGAGCCCGAGCCGCCGCCCAACCCCGACCCGACACCCGAGTCGCGGATCGACCTGACGAAGACCGCCGACAAGAAGACGGTCACCGTCGGCGGCATCGTCACCTACACGATCACCGCGAAGAACGTCGGCGACGCGGCCGCGCAGGGCGTCACGCTCGCCGAGAAGACACCGACCGCGACCGCGGAGATCGTCTCGCTGCAGCCGAGCCAGGGGACGTGCGTGCACACGCACGCGCCGGCGACGTGCTATCTCGGCACGATCGAGCCCGGCCAGACCGTGACGATCATCGCCAAGCTGAAAGCGACCAAGGCGGGCGCGATGCCGAACGACGTCTCGGTCAACACCGACTCGACGATCGTCGACCCGCCCGACGCCGGCGTCGAAGGCGAGTCGGTGACGAAGCACCCGAAGCCGAAGCCCAAGCCGCCGGCCACGACCCCGCCGCCGTTCACGGGCTGAGCCGAGCTACGGCGGCGACGGCTGCTAGGCGCGCGGCCCGGCGGCGCGGACGGCCGGGTCGGCGTCCGGGAAGCGGCGGGCGAAGTTCTCGGCGAACTGGGCGGCCAGCGCGCGGGCCTGCGCGTCGTAGGCGTCGGGATCGGGCCAGGTCCCGCGCGGGTCGAGGAGCGCCTGCTCGACGCCGGGCACGCTGACGGGCACGTCGAAGCCGAAGACGGGATCGAGGCGCGTCTCGGCGTCGCGAAGCTCGCCGGCGAGCGCGGCGTGGAGCATCGCGCGCGTCTCGGCGATCGAGATCCGCTCGCCCTGCCCGAAGGACCCGCCCGTCCAGCCGGTGTTCACGAGCCAGACGGTCGCGTCGTGCTGCGCGAGCTTCTCGCCGAGCATCCGCGCGTACACGAGCGGAGGCTGCGGCAGGAACGGGGCGGCGAAGCACGTCGAGAACGTGGGCTCCGGCTCGGTGACCCCGATCTCGGTGCCCGCCAGCTTGGCGGTGAAGCCGGAGAGGAAGTAGTAGAGCGCCTGCTCGCGGGTGAGCCGGGCGAGCGGGGGAAACACCCCGAAGGCGTCGGCGGTCAGGAAGACGATCGAGCTCGCGTGGCCCGCGCTCTTCGCGGGAAGGCTGCTCGGGATCTGCTCGAGCTTGTAGGCGGCGCGGGTGTTCTCGGTCTTCGAGTCGTCGTCCAGGTCGAGGTTGCCGTGGTCGTCGACGGTGACGTTCTCGAGGATCGTCCCGAACGTCTGCGTCGTCCGGTGGATCTCCGGCTCGGCGCCGGCGGAGAGGCGGATCACCTTCGCGTAGCAGCCGCCCTCGATGTTGAACACGCCGCGGTCGCCCCAGCCGTGCTCGTCGTCGCCGATCAGCGACCGCCCGGGATCGGCCGACAGCGTCGTCTTGCCCGTCCCCGAAAGGCCGAAGAAGAGCGCGACGTCGCCCTCGGGGCCAACGTTCGCGGAGCAGTGCATCGGGAAGACGCCCTCGAGCGGCAGCCGGTCGTTCATCAGCGTGAAGATCCCCTTCTTGATCTCGCCGGCGTAGAAGGTGCCGCCGATCAGCAGCTCCCTCAGCCCGGGGTGCAGCGCGACGAACGTCCCCGACCGCGTTCCGTCCGTGTCCGGATCCGCCTCGAGGTCGGGCGCGTGCAGCACGCGCGCGTCCGGCGCGAAGTCCTCCTCCTCGCCGTCGGCGAGGTCGATGAACATCGTGCGCGCGAACAGCGCGTGATACGGGTGCGCAGTCACGACGCGAACGCCGATCCGGTGCGCCGGGTCGGCCCCGGCCCACGCGTCGACCACGTACAGCGTCTCGGCGTCGCCCAGGCGCGCGGAGACCTTCCCCTTGAGCCGGGCGTAGTGCTCCTCGGAGAGCGGCCGGTTGACCTCGCCCCACCACATCCGCTCCCGCGACGAGGGCTCGTCGACGATGAACTTGTCCCGCGGCGAGCGGCCCGTGAACCGGCCGGTGTCCACCACGAGCCCGCCGCCGTGGCCCAGCGTCCCGTCGCCTCGGATCAGGGCATGGCGGTAGAGCAGCGCCGCGGTCGGGTTGCGCAGGACCGGGCCGGCGTGGCGCACGTCGGTCTCCATAGAGTGCATATTGTATACATCAGCCGAGCAGCGAGCGGACGAGATGAAGCGCGATCGCCGCCGCGCGCGGACGGATCGCCGCCGCGTCGCCCGAGAAGGTGAAGGCGCGGCCCTGCCCGCCGTCGGGGCCCTCCGCATGCAGGTGGACGACGCCCAGCTCTCCGTCCTCTGCGCCGGCCGGCGTCGCGAGCTCCGTCACCGCGATCGCGACGTCGACGCCGAGCTCCCGGCGGGCGCCCTGCGCCAGCGCGGCCGCGACCTCGGGCGAGGCGGCGCCGTGCTCGGCCGTCAGCTCCGCCGGAACGCCGAGTCGGCGCTCGGCGAGCCCGGCCGTCCCGACGACGAGGCCGCCGGCCGCCACACCGGCCGCGCCCGGCGCGGACGCGAGCCGGGCGGCGACGAGCCCGGCGGTGCAGCACTCCGCCGTCCCGATCGTCAGGCCGCGCGCCCGGCAGAGCTCGACCACATGCTCCTCGACGGTGCGCTCGTCCCGGCCGTAGAGGTACCGGTCGAGGGCGCCGATGAAGTCGTGCTCGAGCCGGTCGGCCGCCTGCTCCGCGTCGGGCTCGACGAGCAGGTCGACGTGGATCTCGTAGTCGCGCGCGCAGATCGTCGCCTCGACGCCGTCGCCGTCGCCGCCCGCCTCGGCCAGTGCCCGGGCGACGGCCGACTCGGTCACGCCGAACAGCCGGAAGGCGCGGCGGCCCGGCGGCCGCGTGCGCGCGAGCAGACGGCGGAACGGCTCGGACGCGAGCGCGTTCGGCCAGAGCCGCTGCAGCTCGCTCGGCGGGCCGGGCAAGACCACGACCACGCGGTCGCCCTCGCGGGCGAGCAGCAGACCGGGCGCCGTGCCGGCGAGCCCGAGCGAGAGCGCCCCGTCCGGCTTCGTCGCCTGCTTGGTCGTCCCGTGGGCGAACTCCGCGTAGTCGCGCCCGGAGCGCTGCGCGGCGGCGCGTGCGACCGACTCGATCTCGCGCTCGAGGCCGGCGTCGACGTGCGTCCCGAGTCCCAGCGTCCGCGCGACGATCTCGACGGTGCGGTCGTCGTGCGTCGGGCCGAGGCCGCCGGACACGAACACGGCGTCGGCCTCGAGCGCCTCGCCGAACGCGGCCTCGAGCTCGGCGGGATCGTCGCCGACGATCGAGATGCGGGCCGGCTCGAGCCCGTGGCGCAACGCCTCCCGGGCGAGGAACGGCCCGTTCAGGTCGGTTCGCTCGCCACGGACGATCTCGCTGCCCGTGACCACGCAGACGGCGCGCGGCCGGTCGGTCGGCACGCCGTCGATCCTAATCTCGCGTCCTCAGCGCCCGTCGAAGAAGCGGTGCGCTGTCTCCACCGCAACGGCGAGCTTCGCGTACTGGGCGTCGGTCGCGACCGCGTTGGCGCCGTCTGCGTGCGTCGCGAAGCCGCATTGCGGGCTGAGCGCGAGGCGGTCGGCGTCGATGTACGCCGAGGCCTGGCCGAGGCGCCGGAGCAGCGCCGTCGGCGACTCGACGGTCGCAACCTTGGTGCTGATCAGGCCCAGCACCGCGACCGTCCCGGCCGGCACGAACCGCAGGCACTCGAAGCCGCCCGAGCGCTCGTCGTCGTACTCGAGCAGGAGCCGATCGACCGGCAGCGATCCGAACAGCTCCTCCGCCACCGGGTCGTAGTCGCCCTCGTGCTGCCACGAACTCGCGTTGTTGCCCCGGCACACGTGCAGCGCGTAGGTCGTCCCGTGCTCGCGCGGAACGCTTTCGAGCAGCGCGCGGTCGGCCGCGAGCATCTCCCGGAACGCCCGGTCCGGGTCGCGTCCCTTCGCGGAGAGGCGTGTGCGCGCGCGGCCGTCGAGGAAGGTCGCGTAGCCGGGATTGTCGAGCTGGACGTACGGCACGCCGAGCTCCACCAGCGCGGCGATCTCGTCGCCGAGGATCCGGACGAACGTCTCGGCGAGCTCGGCGACGCTCGCGTACGGCGCGTAGGTCCCAGGATCGAAGAACCGCTCGGCCACGTAGCCCGGCGACGGCAGCGTGACCTTGAACGGAACGCTCGCGTTGCTCGCGAGGAACGCCGCCTCGTCGGCCGCGATCGGAGCGGTCTGCGTCACCGGTCCTTCGACGCGCCAGACGCGCGACTTCACGGTCACCTCACTGTCGCCGCTGCGCCACGCGCTGTCGAAGACCTCCTCACGGAGGCCCGTGACGGCGGCGGCGAGCCCGGCGCGGAAGTCCGCCCGGCGGAACTCGCCGTCGGTGACGACGTCGATGCCGACTGCGTCCTGCGCGCGCAGCGCCGCCAGCACCGCGTCGTCCTCGGCCGCGCGGAGAGTCTCAGCGTCGATTGCGCCTGCCGCGAAGTCCCGCCGCGCCTCGCGGAGGGCGGCGGGACGGAGCAGGCTGCCGACGTGCTCGGTCCTGAACGGCACTCAGGCGACGCCGCTCGCCTCGGCCGCCCGGATCGTCTCGGTCAGCGTGGCGAGCAGCGCGCGGCCCGAGTCGAGGTCGAGCTCGACCGCGACGCGGGCGCCGACGCCGGCGTCGCGGCTCGTGAAGTCGATCAGGATCGCGTGGTCGTCGCTCGTGAACGTCGGGTGGTCGAACCCGACGGTCGCCTCGGTAAGGCGGAACCAGCCCTCCGCGCCCTTGCCGGCGCCTTCGACGGTGGCGGTGTTCGTGATGTAGGTGCACATGCGTTCGCTCCTCCTTGTTCAACCGTTGAGATTCGTCTCGAAGAACGCGAAGACCTTGCCCCACGCGTCCATCGCCTGCTCGGGCCGGTACGCGCCCGTGTGGTAGTAGAAGAATCCGTGCCCGGCGCCGTCGTAGCGGTGAAACTCGTAGCGCTTGCCCAGCTCCTTCAGCGCCGCCTCGTGGATGTCGACCTCGGGCGGCGTCGGGTTCTTGTCGTCGTTGCCGAAGATCCCGAGCAGCGGCGTCTCGAGCTGCGCCGTGTACTCGAGCGGCGCCACCGGGCGGGCCGGGTTGACCTGGTCGTTCGGGACGACACCGCCACCCCAGAGGTCGGCGATCGCGTCGAAGCCCGGCACGCGCGACGCGGCGAGCAGCGCGTGGCGACCGCCTGAGCACGAGCCGATGATCCCGACCTTGCCGTTCGCGCCCGGCTGCGCCTGCAGCCAGCGCAGGGCCGCCTCGCAGTCGGCGACGACGCTGTCGTCGTGGACGCCGCCCTCGGCGCGCGCCTTCGCGGCGACGTCGTCCGGCGTCCCGTGGCCGAAGCGGCAGTACAGGTCGGGCGCGATCACCGTGTGTCCATGGCGCGCGAGGCGGTCGGAGAACTCCAGGGTGAACTCGTCCCAGCCCGGCATGTGGTGGATCACCACCAGGCCGGGATGCGGCCCCTCGGTCGCCGGGCGCGCGACGTAGGCGTGGATCGTGTCCCCGCCCCCGGCCTCGAAGGTCGTGATCTCGCTCGTGATGCCGAGCGGCTCGTCGGTACGAAACGCATTCCATGCGGTCACGGTCGTCCCCCCTCGGTTAGCTGCGGCGGCCGCCGTCCACATGGATGCGCGCGCCGCTCATGTAGGCGGCGGCGTCCGAGCAGACGAACAGCACGGTCGGCACGATCTCCTCGGCTTCGGCGAACCGCCGAAGCGCGATCTTCTCCATCATCTGCGGCCCTGTCTCGGGAGCCTCCATCCGCGCGCGGGTGGCGTCCGTCTTCGCGTAGGGGACGATCTCGTTGACGCGGATGCCGTACTCGCCCCACTCGGAGGCGAGGCTCTGCGTCAGGTTCGTGATCGCCGCCTTCGAGAGGCCGTACGGGACACGCCGCGGCGCGGGACGCTCGCCGAAGTAGGAGCCGATGTTCACGATCGAGCCCGGGGTCTGCCGAGCGATCATGTCGCGTGCGACCTCGATCGACGCGAGCAGCGCGGACTTGACGCTCAGCGCGAACGTGTCGTCGATCTGCTCGTCGGTCAGGTCGAGCGTGCTCGCGTCGTACCAGGCCAGCGAGCCGCGCGCGCGCATGCCGCCGCCGCCGTTGACGAGAGCGGTCACGCCGTCGAGCGCGGCGATCGCGTCCTGGACCGCCCGCCGCACCTGCGCGCCGTCGGTCAGGTCGGCCGCAAAGCCCTGCCACGCGCCGCTCGCGGTCTCGGGCGAGCCGTCGCGGCGGATCTCGTCGCGGATGTCGATCGCGGCGACTCGCGCGCCGTCGGCGAGGAAGCCGTCGGCGATCGCCTGTCCGAGTCCCCGGGCTGCGCCGGTGACGATGACCTTCGCCGTTTCGTTGCTCACCAGGTGCCGCCCGTCATCTCGAGATCCTCCTCGTTCGGTCGTGGATGCGATGGGAGATCGGCTCGCCGCGCGTCACCTGAGGCTACGCATCCTTTCGGTACTGCGTCCGCGCGAACTCGTTGTACGGCGACGGGGCGACGGTGGCCCGGATGCGCGGGAAGCCGAGCTCCGCGTCGGGGTCGGTCCCCGGCCCTGGGTGCTCGCCCCAGACGACCTCGACCGCCGTGCCCGGAGACGCATGCTCCTCGAGGACGAGCGCCAGCCCGAGCGTCGCGTTCGCCGGCGCAATCGAGGCGATGTGGCAGGTCATGCCGACGAGCACGCCGTCGCGCTCGACGCGGTGGCGGCCATAGGTGACGAAGAACCCGGTGTCGTCGCCGACTGCCTCGCGCACGCCCTGCGCGTCGAGCACCAGCGTGACCTTCGCCCGCGCGACGTGCTCCTTCGCGCGCTCGAGCGCGGCGCGGCCGACGAAGTCGTGGTTGAACGAGACCGACCGCCCGTAGCCGAGCTCGTACGGCGAGCAGTAGTAGTCGTCGATGCGCTCCGAGAAGTAGCTGCCCGAGAGCGGCTTCTGGCCCTCGTACGAGGAGAGGCTCAGGTGCTCGCGGTACGGGCGCAGCGCGGGAGCGGAGTAGATGCCCGGCGTCTGGGTCGGAATCCAGCCGCTCTCGATGCCGTTCGTCGAGTAGGCGAGACCGCCGACGCGGACGAGACCGAGGTCGACCCCCGCCGACACGAGCGCGTCCAGGACGAACGCGCCGTCCGCGTAGTCGCCGATGAGCTCATAGCCGGGCTGGCCCGTCATCCCGTGTCGCAGTGCACGGAAGCTCCGGCCCGCGAGCGTGACGGGCGCAGAGTGGAAGAACCGCGTCTGCGGCAGCGGCCCGCCGAGGACCCGCTCGGCGAGCGCCGGCGCGTTCGGTCCCTGGATCTGGAAGCGGAAGACCACCGGGTCGCGGCCGTCGCGGTGCGCCGAGTCGGGGTCGCTCGCGAACGAGACGTCGTAGTTGCCGCGCTCGCCGTGGTAGCGCACCCAGTTCTGCGAAGCGGGCGCTCCGCTCAGCGTGTACCGGTCGGCATCCTCGCGCATCAGGATGCCGTCGCTGACGAGGTGCCCCTCCTCGGTGACGGCGATGAACTGCTTCGCCTGACCGAGCTCGAAGCTCGCGAGGTTGTTCGCGCCGACGTCGGAGAGGAGCCGGCCCGCATCAGGGCCGGCGATGAACAGGTCGGACATGTGGTGGGAGAGGTCCGAGAGCGCAACGCCCTCGTTCGAAGCGGCCTGTTCCTCGCGCCAGCCTGCGTACTCCGGTTCGACGACCGGCGGCGTCCACGGTCGGGGATGCCGCCGCCAGAGCAGACGGACGGGAGAGCCTGCCTGGTCGATCGCCTCCTGCAGGCTTGGTGTCGGCAAAACTATCCTCGTTTCTCCGTCGCGATTGCTTGACACTCCTCGAGCTGATTGGATACAGTATCCCACAGTGAGTGTCAACGCTGAGAGTGCCGAGCCGTGCCGCTGACCTTCGGGATCTTCTGTCCGATCCACAGCGGCGGCTTCGCGAAGCGGGAGACGAGCGGGGGCCAGGATCCGACCTGGGAGGAGGCGAAGCGCGTCACGCTGCTCGCCGAGTCGCTCGGCTTCGAGTACAACCTCGTGGCAGCGCGCTGGTACGGCGCCGTCCTCGAGCCGTGGACGACGACGGCGGCGCTGGCCGCGATCACGTCGAAGATCCACTTCCTGACCGCGGTCCACTCCGGGCTCTTCCAGCCGCAGCTCGTGGCGAAGATGGGCGCCAACATCGACCAGCTCAGCGGCGGCCGCTTCCACATCAACCTCGTCTCCGGCGCCGACGACCACGAGTTCCAGCAGCGGATGTACGGCGGCATCTGGCTTCCGCACGACGAGCGCTACGCGCTGTCCGACGAGTACATCCGGATCATCAAGGGGATCTGGGCAAACCAGCCGTACTCGTACGAGGGCGCCTACTACGACGTCAAGGACGTCGACATGCAGCCCAAGCCCGTACAGAGGCCGATTCCGACCACGTTCCTCGGAGGCTCCTCGCCGCCGGCGCGCGAGGTGGCCGCGAAGGAGTGCGACTGGTACTTCATCAGCGGGCGCGAGAAGGACGAGATCCTGGAGATTCGCGCCGACGTCGAAGAGCGCGCGAAGAAGCACGGACGGACCGTCCGCTTCGCGATCAGCGGCCTGCTGATGATCCGCGACTCGGTCGAGGAGGCGGAGCGCGAGATCGTGCAGCTCAACGAGCAGGCCGAGAACGACCGCACCGTGCGCGTGTTCGCGACCAGCCTGAAGGTGGGCCTGTGGGGGACGCCGCAGCGCATCGCCGACCGGCTCGCCGAGTACAGCGAGCTCGGCTTCGAGATGGCGCTGTTCCAGAGCCGCTCGTGGGTCGACGACCTGAACCGGTTCCGCGACGAGATCGTCCCGCTCCTGCCGACGGCGGAAGGGACCGAGTACCTGACGGTGGCATGAGCGTGGCGTGCGCGGAAGAGGTGCAGAGTCTCGATGCGGGCGACCCCTCGCACTTCCGGCAGGCGCTCGGCCGGTTCGCCTCCGGCGTCGTCGTGATCGCGGGCATCGACGGCGGCGAGCCCGTCGGGATGACCTGCCAGTCGTTCAGCAGCCTGTCGCTGGATCCGCCGCTCGTCCTCTTCTCGGCGGCGACCACGTCGACGTCGTTCCCACGGCTGCGGAGCGCGGAGCGGCTCTGCATCAACGTGCTCGCGCACGACCAGGACCCGCTGGCCGCGCAGTTCGCGCGCAGCGGCACCGACAAGTGGAGCGGCGTCGAGTGGTCGGCGGGCGAGAACGGCGCACCGCGGATCGCCGGAGCCGCAATGTGGTGCGAGGGCTCGATCGACGCGGTGCACGAGGCCGGCGACCACTTCATCGCGGTCGTCGAGGTGACCCGGCTCGCGGCGACCGCCGGCCCGTCGGCGCCGCTGATCTTTCACGAGGGCCGCTACCGGCGCCTCATCGCCTCGGAAGACTGACGTGAACCGCGGTCCGGTCGTGGTCGTGGTCGGGAATCCGAGACCGCAGTCGCGGACGTTCCAGGCGGCGGTAGCCGTCGCGCGAGCGTTGACCGGTGCCGAGCCGGACCGGGCGATCGACCTCGCCGCGCTGGGGCCGGCGCTGCTCGACTGGGACGATCCCGAGGTCGGCGAGCTCGTCGCGCTCGCCGCGCAGGCGCGCCTGCTCGTCGTCGCGAGCCCGACCTACAAGGGGAGCTACACCGGCATCCTGAAGCTGTTTCTCGATCGCTTCGCCGCGGGCTCGCTCGCCGGCGTCACGACCGTGCCGCTGATGCTCGGCGGCGGCGAGTTGCACGCGCTCGCGGTCGAGGTGTTCTTGAAGCCGGTGCTCGCCGAGCTCGGCGCGAGCTGTCCATCGCCCGGCCTGTTCCTCGTCGACACGCACTACGCCGACCTGGAGCCGATCAGGCCGCAGCTCGTGCGTCTGCAGCGTCTCCTCGCGACGGACGCATGAGACGCGTTGCCTTGCTGCGCGGGAAGAGGCCGCCGCGCACCGCCGTATACTGTATGGCCACCGTGGAGCACCAGGGCAGGCAGTGACCTCGACCGGATCGAACCTCATTCAGCGCGAGTCGCTCTCGGATGCGGTCTACGCTCGTCTGCGCGACGAGATCATGCACGGGGACATTCCGGACGGCTCGCGCCTGAGCCAGGTGCAGCTCGCCGAGCGCTACGGCGTCAGCCGGATCCCGATCCGCGAGGCGCTGCGGCGGCTCCAGGCCGAGTCGCTCGTCGTCGCGACGCCCTATCACCCGTTCGTCGTGCGGAAGGTGACGGCCGCGCAGGTACTCGAGCTCGTCGACATCCGCGCGGCGCTCGAGGACCTCGCTCTGTCGAAGCGCGAGCCGCTCACCGCCGACGAGATCGCCGAGCTCCGCCGGCTCAACCAGCAGATGGCCGCGGGAGGGAGCGACGCGTTCCGCGAGCTCGACCGCAGCTTCCATCAGCTGCTCGACGGCCCGGACACGCTGATCGTCGGGATGATCGACGACGTGCGCGACAAGGTCCACAAGTACGTCAGCAACATGACGTCCGGCAAGCCGGGACGCACCACGGCGACCCAGGAGCACGCGAAGGTCATCGATGCGCTCGAGGCGAACGACAAGGAACGTGCACGTCGCCTCCTGCACGAGCACATCATGCAATCGCGGGCGTTCATCATGAGCCGCCTCGACGAGAACGCCTCGCCGGACGAGCCCGCGGAGGCGGTCGTCCCGGCCGCCCGCTCGCGCCGGACCCGCCGCTCCTAGAGCCGCTCGCGGCCGCCGCTCGACCTCGCCGCGCCCCGTGGCGTTCGGTCGTGTCTTCTGTTAATGTTTATACTGTATCCACTTAGGCGAATCGCGAGGATCGGAGGGAGCTCGGCATGAGCGCGCAGCAGGTGCAGGCGACAAGGGATCACAAGCAGCGCGGAGAGCCGACGCCGCCCGTCCACACGCGCGCGCTGGCGGAATTCGTCGCCGGGCTCCGGCTCGAGGACATCCCTGAGGAGGTGCGCGTCCACGCGAAGCTCGACATCCTCGACACGATCGGCTGCGCGCTCTTCGGCCGCAGCCTGCCGATCGCGCAGACGCTCGAGGCGGCCTTCCGGCCGGGCGATCAGAACGGCACCGCCTCGGTCTGGGGCGACAGCGGCTGGCGCGCGTCGCCCGCGACGGCGGCGTTCGTGAACGGCACGCTCGTCCATTCGTTCGAGCTGGACGACCTGCACCACGTCGCGATCCTCCACCCGGGCGGGCCGACGCTCGCCGCGGCGGCCGCAGTGGCCGAGGTCGACGGAAGCCGGAGCGGCGCCGACCTCCTGGCCGCACACGTCGCGGGCCTGGAGGCGTCGAGCCGAATCGGTCTCGCGGTCGGCGTGCCGCTGCTCATGCGCGGCTGGCACAACAACGGCGTCCTCGGCGTGATCGCGGCCGCCTCCGGCGCCGCCCGCGTCCTCGGGCTGAGCGCCGACCGCTGCCAGAACGCGCTCGGCATCGCCGGCAGCCTGGCGTGCGGGTTGATGGCGGCGCAGTACGGGGCGATGGTCAAGCGCGCCCACGCCGGCAACGCCGCCCAGGTGGGCGTGCGCGCGGGGCTGCTCGCGGCGCAGGACTTCACCGGCATCGCGGCCCTGTTCGAGGAGCCCTACGGCGGCTTCTACACGACCTTCGCCGACGAATTCGCGATCGAGGAGACGTCGAAGGATCTCGGTACGCGCTGGGAGACGCTCGGCGTCGGGTTCAAGCCGTTCTCGTCCTGCGGGAGCACGCACAGCACCGTCGGGCTCATGCTCGACCTCCAGCGAGAGCACGGGTTCGCCGCCGAGGACGTGGAGGCGGTTCGCGTCGACGCGTCGACCGCGACCGCGGAGCACGTCGGGTGGCAGTACGTCCCGGACGAGACGATCACGGCGCAGATGAACCTGTCGTTCGCGAGCTCGGTCGCGCTCGTCGACCGCGAGTGCTTCGTCGACCAGTTCGCGGACGACCGGCTGACCGACCCGCGGATCCTCGAGCTCGCAGCCAGGTTCGAGGTGCACGGGGACCCGGAGATCGACGCCAAGGGACGCGTCGCCCGGCACGAGGTCCGGGTTCGCGTCGAGCTCGCCGACGGCCGGGTGCTCGAGGGACATGCGGATGCCGCACCCGGCAGTGCGCGCTATCCGCTGCCGGCCGACGAGGTCCGCGCGAAGTTCATGAACCTCGCCTCGCGTCGCGTCGGCGCCGGGAAGGCGGGCGAGCTCCTGGAGCTCGTCGAGCAGCTCGAGCAGCAGGCGAGCCTGGCGCCCCTCTGGCGGTTGCTTGCGAACGGTTGAACTAACTGTATTCTGTATACACTAGCGATCGATCGGAAAGGAACGGATGGCCTACACCGAGGAAGAGACGAAGGACTGGGCGCGCGCAACCATGCGCGGCGTCTGCAACGTCCTGATGCCCTCGTTCTCGAGTGACCTCGAGCGCCTGAACGAGGCGGCGATCCGGCACGACGTCCGCAAGTGCAAGGAGCTCGGCTTCTGGGGCTCCCTCGCGGTCTCCGAGTGCGGGACGACGATGGATGAGTACGTCCGCTTCGTCGAGATCGCGGTCGACGAAGGCGGGCCGGACTACCACGTGATGGTGCACGGCAGCTTCGACACACTGGAGGACGCGATCCACGCCGGTCGCGCCTGCGCGTCCGCCGGCGCCGACACGTTCCTGCTCTCGTACCCGCCGAGCTTCTACCCGCACTCGGACGAGGACGTCTACGCCTACTCGACGGCGGTGATGGACGCCGTCCCGCTTGCGACCGTGCTGTTCTCGGTGCGGCACTGGAACTTCGCGCGGCTGCATCCGGCCGACCTCTCGCCGCAGCTCGTCGCCCGGCTCGCCGATCACCCGCGGGCGGTCGCGCTCAAGTGCGAGGGCGGCGCGCCCGGCAACGGCGCCCACGCGGACGTCCTCCGCCTCTGCGGCGAGAAGCTGCTCGTCTCCGATCCGCGCGAGGCGACGGCCCCGGGGCACGTGCAGTGGTTCGGCATGCAGTGGATGGGCACGAGCCTGTTCCAGTACTACGGCGACGCGGTGCCGCGCTACTTCGACCTGATGCATCAGGGTCGCTGGGACGAGGCGATGGAGATCTACTGGCGCATCCAGCCCGCGAGAGCGGCGCGCGCAGCCGACACGCAGGCGTACCACGGTGCGAACTTCATCCACCGTCTCAGCTGGAAGTACATGGAGTGGCTCGTCGGGTTCAACGGCGGCGCGCTCCGGATGCCGACGATGCGCCTGAACGACGCGGCCACGCGGCGGCTCGCAGATGCGGCGGTCAGGGCCGGGGTGATCGACAGGCCGCCCGGCGACCTGGCCGACTTCTACCGCGGGCGCCACCCGAGTTAGGCGGCCGGACATGCTGCTCCTCCGGGACGAAGTCATCGAGGCGGCGATGCACTCCGCCGACGTGGTCGACGGGCTCGAGCGCATGCTCGGCCGGCCGGTGCAGGGTGCGCTCGAGCTGCCCCCGCGCCTCACGATCCACGACGCGCACTCGAGCGGCTTCCTCCGCCTGATGCCGGTGATCGCCTACGACACCGGCTACGCCGGGTACAAGGCGATGAACTTCCATCCCGACTTCGGCGTGCGCTACATGATCTCGCTCATCTCGCTGGCCGACGGCGAACACGTCGCGCTCCTCGACGCCGACTGGATCACGGCGCACCGCACGGCGGCCACGGCGGCGATCGCCGTGCGCCATCTCGCGCCTGAGAAGGCGGAGACCGTGACCGTGATCGGATCCGGCACCCAGGCGCGGGCGCTGCTCGAGGCGGTCACGCACGTGCTGACGCCCAGGGATGTCCTCGTCTACAGTCCGACACCCGACAACCGCGAGCGGTTCGCGGTCGAGATGGGCGAACGGCTCGGCTTGCACATCGAGGCCGCGTCCGACCCGGAGGAGGCCCTGAACGCTGCCGATGTCGTCCTGAGCGCCTACCGCGCGAACGGCACGCCCGTCATCCACGCCGAAGCCGTCCGCCCGGGCGCCCTCGTCTGCGGGATCAGCTCAGTGCGCCCGGAGCACCGCGAGGTCGACGTCTCGCTCTGGCAGCGGAGCCGCGTCGTCGTCGACGACCTCGTCCACGTCAGGGAGTCCGGCGACGGCCGCGCCGCCGCGGAGCTCGAGCTGACGGGAGACGGGGACGTCGTCGAGCTGTGGCAGTTGCTCCAGGATCCGTCGCTCTGCCGCCGCTCCCCGTCCGAGTGCGCGCTGTTCAAGTCGGTCGGGACCGCGGAGCAGGACATCGCGCTCGCGGCGCTCGTGATCGAACGCTGCCGCGAGCTCTCGCTCGGGGAGGACCTCGGCGACTTCCCGTCGCTGCGGCCGATCCAGTCGCGGCGGAGCGATGCGCCGAGCTCTGCCGACGTACGGTGAGCTCGCCGTTGCGCTTCACCTTCGCGATCAGCTCCTACGACCACGTCCAGGCGGTCGTCGACGGCCGGATTCCGATCGAGGGCGCGGAGCCGCTCTTCATCCGCCTCCCGATCCCGGAGATGTTCCGCCGCTTCGTGACCACGCGGGACTGGGACGTGTCCGAGATGAGCTTCGTCCAGTACGGGACGATTCGCGCCTCCGGCGACGATGGGATCGTCGGCATCCCGGTGTTCCCGTCGCGCCTCTACCGGCAGACCGCGATCTTCGTCCGGTCGGACCGGATCCGGGAGCCCGAGGACCTGCGGGGCAGGAGGATCGGCGTCGTCGCGTGGGCGAACTCGGCTGCGGTGTGGGCGCGCGGGCTGCTCGGGGACATGCACGGCATCGGGCCTGCGGACGTCGAGTGGTATCAGGGCGGCGTCGAGCGGCCCGGCCGCCCCGAGGTCGTCCAGCCGCCGCACCTCCCGGCGGGCGTCCGCATCCATCGCGTCACCGACCGCGGGCTCGAGGAGATGTTGTGGAGCGGCGACCTCGAGGCGATCGTCGTCCCGTCGCCGCCGGCGAGCGTCGAGAGCTCGATCGCGTCGAACGGCCTCGTCCGGCTGCTCTACGAGGACTTCCCCGAGGCCGAGCGCCTCTACCGCGAGCGAACCCACTGCGTGCCGATCATGCACGTCGTCGCGCTCGACCGGGCGCTCTTCGACCGCGACCCGAGCCTCGCCCGCCGGATCTACGACGCGCTCGACCGCGCGCGCCGGGAGTACTTCGCCGATCTCGCGGAGACGTCGGCGACGCTGGTGCCGATCCCGTGGCTGGACGAGCACCTGGCCGCGGTCGCCGCGGACGTCGGCCCCGACGTCTGGCCCTACGGCGTCGACGCGAACCGGCCGACGCTCGAGGTCTACCTCCGCTACCTGCACGAGCAGGGCCTCGCCGACGCCGGCTTCGGGACGGCGGACCTCTTCCCCGAGTGGGCGGAGCTCGCCGCATGAGCCGGAACGCCGTCCCGCTCACGATCGCGCTGCCGCCCTACCACCACGTGAACGAGCTCCGATCCGCCGGGGTCGATCTCGCCGGCGTGGACGCGAGCTTCGTCGATCCGCGGACACCGGACGCGGACGTCTTCGAGCTGCCGCTGCTCGACCATCTCGTCGCACGCGAGGCGGGGGACGACCGAGTGACGGCGCTGCCGGTGTTCCTGTCGCGCCGGTTCCTGCACTCGTGGATCCACGTCCGCAACGGCGGGCCCGAGCTGGTCGAGCCGGACCCCACCGCGTCGGTGTACGCACGCGGCATCCTGCTCGACATGGGCGAGACGGCCGACGTCGTCGTCGCACCTCCCGCAGCGCTGCGCGGCGTCGAAGGGGTTCGCCCGCTCTTCGCCCGCCCGGCGGTGCTCGAGCGCCAGTGGCTTGCGGCGACGCAGGTGTTCCCGATCCTGCGCGTCCTCTGCGTCCGGACCGAGCTGCTTCGGAGCCATCGCTGGCTCGGGTCGAACCTGTACCGGGCCTTCGAGGTCGCCCGGAGGCGCTACTTCGCGCGGCTGGAGGACATCCGCGGCAGCCGCGTGCCGATCCCGTCCGCCGCCGCGCACCTGCACCGGCTGCGCGAGACGTTCGGCGGTGAGGCGTGGTCCTACGGCGTCGAGCCCAACCGCCCGACGCTGCAGGCATTCCTCCGCTACGCGGCGGCGCAGGAGATCGCCGTCCACCGAGCGGACGTCGCGGAGCTGTTCGCTCCCGTCGAGCCGTTCGTCGATTTCACGGACGGTGTATGAGCGACGCGTCCCGCCTTCCGCAGTCGGCCGCCGACGTGCTCGATCCGAGAACGTGCGCGGTCCTGCTCTGGGACCTCCAGGCCGGCCTGGCCGGCCAGGCGCCGCAGCTCGAAGAGCTCGCAGCCGTCTGGCGCAGCCTGCGGGATGCGGCCCGGGAGCACGGCGTGCTGATCGTGCGCAGCCGGCATGTCGCACCGCGTCCGGAGCTGATGGACGACGTCATGCGCTGGCGCGTGACCCGGCGCGCGCATGGCGAGAACCGGCCGGAGCACTACCTGCAGCCGGGCGGCAGCGACACGGCGTGGATACCCGGCTTCGAGCCGGGGCCCGACGAGCTCGTGATCGAGAAGACCGTTCCGTCGCTCTTCCACGACACGCAGGCCGACGCACGACTGCGCGCGCGCGGCGTGCGCACGCTCGTGCTCGCCGGGGTCGCGACCGAGCAGGGCATCGACTTCACCTCGAGGCACGCCCACGCACACGGGTACTTCACCGTCGTGGCGGAGGACGCGGTCGGCAGCTACACGCCCGAGGCGCACGAGCACGGCATCGCGCTGCTGCGGCGGGCGACCTTCGTCGTCCCGAGCGACGACATCGTCGCGCGCTGGCAAGCGGGCTAGCGGTTCTCGCTCGCGGCGTCTGCCGCGCGCGCCGCGAGCTCTTCGAAGGCATCGAAGTCCGTGATCGCGTTCCGCTCCGCGAAGGACACCATGCCGGCCGCCGCCCCCTCGGTCGTGCCCGATGCGCGCAGGTGCGCGTAGAGGGTCCCGAGCGAATGCGCGGCCGTCCTGACGGCCGCGGTCGGGTAGAGCACGACGGCGAAGCCGAGCTCGGCGTACTCGGAGAGAGAGAGCTGCGGCGTCCGGCCGCCCTCGACGACGTTCACGAGTGTCGGCGCGGCGATGCGGGCGGCGACGGCGCCGAGCTCCTCGACGGTCTGGGGCGCCTCGACGAAGATCACGTCCGCCCCGGCCTCCGCGTAGCGGAGGCCGCGGTCGATCGCCTCGTCGAGACCTGCGACCGCGCGGGCGTCGGTGCGCGCGACGATCACGAAGTCGTCGTCGCGCCGCGCCTCGACGGCGGCGTGGACCTTCTCGAGCATCTCCTCGGCCGCCACGATCGACTTCCCCGAGAAGTGCCCGCAGCGCTTCGGGAACGTCTGGTCCTCGAGCTGGACGCCGGCCGCGCCGGCGGCCTCCAGGGCGCGAACCGTGTAGGCGACGTTGACCGCGTTCCCGAAACCGGTGTCGGCGTCGCAGACGAGAGCGAGGTCGCAGGCGGAGGCGACCCGGCGCGCCTGCTCGATCAGCTCGCTTCCCGTCAGGAGCCCGATGTCCGGGAGGCCGAGCAGACTCATCGCGGTCGCGGAGCCGGAGAGGTAGCCAACGGCAAACCCGGTCCGTTCCGCGAGTCGTGCGCTCAGCGCGTCGTGCACGCCGGGGAGGAGCAGCGGCGTCTGCGCGGCCATCGCGTCGCGCAGACGGCGTCCGGGCGACGGGCTCACGCCGGGGCGCCCTTTGCGGCCGCGCGCGGCCGGAAGGTTGTGACGATCCGTTGACACATCCACCCAATCACGATAAGAATATACAGTATGCACTCCGTCCCAGCGACTCCCTCTGGAGGTTGCACGTCATGAAGAGGCACGTGAGGCTCACACTCGCGCTGCTTGTCGCCACGGCGGTCGCCGTCGTGGCTGCGGTCGGCGCGGGAGCCAAGGGAACGACCTCGTCGCGCGCCGCCGCAGCCTGCGGCTCGATCGCGCGGGCGCGGGCCAAGGATCCGAACAACCTGCTGCCGACGCTGCACCTCGACCCGGCACAGCTGAAGTCCTACACCGGGTGGAACCATCAGATCTTCACCAGCGCCTGGGCGCACTGGAAGCCCACGCACAAGCCCCCGTACAAGGTGGCGATCGTCTGGGGAACGGTTCCGAACGCCTTCAACCAGTACACGATCAACCTGATCCAGAAGGATCTCAAGCAGAGCCCGCTGATCGACAAGAACATCACGGTCACCACCGCCTCGTCGTCGACCGCGATCGCGGAGCAGCTCCAGCAGTACGAGGCCGCGGTGGCTCAGAAGCCCGATCTGATCATCTTCGATCCGATCTCGCCGACGACCGCGCAGTCCTACATCGAGGCGGCCGGGAAGCAGGGGATCCCGACGGTCACCGTCTTCAACCCGGTTGACACGCCGTATGCGGTCACGATCACGCGCAACACCTACATCGACTCGACCCAGGTCGCGTCCGAGATGGTCAAGGACCTGAACGGGCAGGGGACGATTCTCGAGGTGCTCGGCACCCCGACCTCCGCCACGGCCGTCGACGAGCAGGCGCAGTGGCGCACTGTGCTCGCGAACTGTCCCGGCATCAAGATCGTCGGCCCGGCGATCGGGTTCTACTCGACCGCGGTCGCGAAGACCGCCGTGCTCCAGTGGCTCGCGACGCATCCCGGCAAGATCGACGGCGTCCTCCAGACGGCGGCGATGGCCCAGGGCGTCATGCAGGGCTTCCAGCAGGCCGGCCAGCCCGTGCCCGTGATCGGCCAGATCC
>Ga0335083_10003407_pt1 | contig 20645 bp, 24 predicted proteins | sample Lox_Sample_42_FD_206716 | JGI IMG/M metagenome (GOLD analysis project Ga0335083, IMG submission 206716) | Soil microbial communities from Loxahatchee National Wildlife Refuge, Florida, United States - Lox_Sample_4.2 | ecosystem: Environmental > Terrestrial > Soil > Wetlands | place: USA...
CCGGCACGCGCCACGTGCCGCCGGCATCGGTGACCGCACCTCGGCCGTCCCATACGGTTCCGGTGGCGTCGGTAAGGCGCAGCTTGCCCCCGCTCGCGGCGTCGAGACGGAGATCCACGAGCGTGGCGGGCATGAAAGCGGCGACCGCCGCCAGCAGGCAGGCGAGGGCGGCGACCAGGAACGCGGCGAGCTTCATCGCGCGAGCGCGAGCTCCGCGCGCACGGTGCCGGGCTCCACGCGCGGGGTGAGCGTGGCTTCCACGACTCGCACGCCGGCGTTGCGCGCAAGCGCATCGAGGAGGCCCGGAACGGCGTCGAAGCGGACGGCCGCGAACGTGAGGCGAACGCGCCCTTCGGCGAGGTCGAGCGCGGTGACGGCGCTGCGCAGGCCGCGCTCGGCGAGCACGCGGTCGACCGCCGCGAGGGCGTCCTGGCCGCGCAGGGGCGCGGGGTTGCGTTCCAACACCACGAGGTTATCGGCTTGCGCCCGCGCCGCGCCGAGCACGCTCTGCGCGCGGGGCAGGTCGCGCGACAGGCGCTCGATGTCGGCGGTCATCGGCATCCACACCCACACGTAGAGGGCGGCAACCACGACGACGATCGCGGCGACGGCGAGCAGGCGCTGCTCGCGCGAGGATGCGCGCTGCCACGCTGCGGTGAGTACCGAAAACATTACGGTCGCTCCGTCCCGGCGGCCGGCGCGACGCGCACACGCGTGCCCGCGGCCGTGGTGGCCGAGAGCGTCGCAAGCCCCGCGGCCGCGAGGTCGCGGTCGGCGTTGCGGACGAGCAAGGGATCGAGCTTGCCGAGATCGAACGTCCACGTGCCCGACGCGTAGGTCGCGCTCTTCAGCGCGCTCGCGGGGAGCGCCGCGAGTGCGGGCGCCGCGCGCGCGAGCAGCGGCAGCGCGTCGCCGGGTGCCGTCTCGCCGGCACGATGGCGCGCATCGGCGAAGCGCTTGCCCAGCGCGAGCGCGGCCGCGTCCGCATCGGCCGCCTCACCGGCGCCCGCGTCGTGCGCCGTGGCGACGATGGCGCGCGACACTCGCCAGGACTGGTAACGCAGCCATGCCCAGTCTATGGTCGTTGCGCCGACGTGCAGCGCGAGCGCCGCGACCGCGAGGCGGATCGCCCATCGAAACTGCGTTCGCGCGGTTGCCCGCGGCGCCCGTTTCTGCCGCGAGAACTCGCCTTGCAGAAGGTCGGTCGCCGCGGCGAGCGCGGCGCCGTCCTGGTCCCAACGCCACATCGGGGCGCGCGCGAACGGGGCGCCGCTCCACGCGCGAAGCTGCGCATCCTCGACGGGAAACGCGACTTCGACCCGCGTCCGCGAGCTCGCGCGCGTCGCGCTCGCGAGCGGCAGCGCGAGCTCGGGCGGCACAGGGCCCTCGCGTGCCGGAGCGCCGACGGCGAACGCACTGCCGTCGGGCCGGCGCACGAAGCCGCCGGCCGCTCCCGACGCGTACCATCGCCACGTGCCCGCGGGCGGGATGGGCGCTGCCGAAGGCTCGGCAACGACACGATCGAACGCGCCTTGCAACGGTGCCAGCAAGGCGCGCGCCGCAATCGCGACGATCACGCTGCCGTCGCGCTGGCGCGGAGCGGCGACCAGATGCTGCGCTTGGGCGGGACCGGCGAGCCGGTCCTCGAGCGCGAAGGCCGCGGCCGCGGGGACACGGTCCGCGGGCATCGGCGGCAGCACGACGTGAGCGAGGCGCACGGCGGAGGCGGCCAGTACCGCCTCGCGCGCATCGGCCGCGGGCCACGCTGCCGCCGCGTCCAGACCGGAGCGCGCCAGACGCTGCTGCGCGTCGTACAGTGCCCACGGCACGGCCTGCGCCGCGGTTGGCGCGACGTCGATCAGGACGCGAAGAAGGGACATGGGCGGCGGCTCACTGCTTCATTCCAGAGTCTGCCACACCACCGCCGGCCAGCTCTTGCCGTCGCGCTTCAGCAGCGCGCGCGCTTGGGCGATGGAATCGCCCTGCCGTGAGCGCACGCTCACGATGAAATAGCTGCTCGAGAACGCGAACGACGCGCCTTCCGGTAACGCGACGCCGCGCGGCAGCCGCTCGTGAAGCTCGACCATCGTGGCGAAGGGCTTGCGCGCGCGCTCGGCGATGAACGCGGCGAGCTTGTCTCCCGCGAGGTCGGGGATGGCGGCCGCAATCACATCCGCGTTCGCCGTGTTGATGTTGATCGCCGCGCCGGCGGGCAGCGCCGCCACGCTCGACTCGATCGCGGCCCACGCCTCGGGACTCGCGCCGCGAACCAGCGCTATCTCCGCCGTGCGCACGAGCGGGGCGTTGGCCGCGAGCGCGTTCGGCGTGCGCTGCAGGTACCACTCGTCCCTGGCGCCTTCCGGGCGTCCGGGCGGGTCGCGCCCGATCCAGTCGGCGATCGCGTCGAGCAGCTTCGGATCGAGACCCTTTGCCGCGAACAGCTGCGCAAGCCGCGCGCGCTCGGCCGTGCCCACGGCGCCGTCGGCGAGAAGGTTATTGAGATTGAGGCGCCCCTGCGCGTCCTCGATGCGGCCCTCGATCGAGCCGTTCGCGATCGGCGTCGGTGGCAGCGGGTACGCCCACGGCTCGCCCAAGTAGTCGATCGAGCCGCTGCGCGCGTCGTCGGCGAGTATCTGGCGCGCCCATTGCACGCCCGCGAGCGCGAGCGACTGCGCCTGTACCTGGTCGCGACGGTTGCCGACATCTGAGAGCCAACGCTGCTGATCGGCGGCGAGCGCGACGGCCACGGTGGCGGCGAGCGCGACGACGAGCATCGCGAGCACGAGCGCGGCGCCTCTGTGGGTCTTCATCTGAGTGCGAACCAGCGCTCGATGCGCTCGCCGTCGGCGATCGTGAGCGTCAAGCGAACCGCGCGCGGGACGTCGTCCTCGCCGAGCAGCGGCCAGCGGTCGCGCCAAGCCCCCGACTGTGCGAGGTACTCGAGCTTGAACGCCGCGATGCCGGAGACGAGCGGGTAGACGACCGGGGTCGCTGCATTCGTGTGATCGATCGCGGGCCAATACGCGAGCTCGAGCGTGTCGCCTCGCAACCGGTAGCCCATGCGCTGGCCGGCGGGGCCGGGCTCGAGCACGAACTCGGAGCCGGCGCGCGTGAAGACGACCGCGCTCTGCCCGTCGTACAGCGTGCCGATCCACGCCGGCTCGCGCGCCGCGCCGACGCGCGCGCTGCGCGGCACCGCCTGGCGGATGTCCGCCTCGAAGCGGGTGAACAGCGTTTCCAGCGTGTGCCAGTGCTGCGCTTCGGCGGACAGCCGGGCTTCGCCCTCGGAAAGCGACGCGGTCGCGCGATACGCGAGCACCGCGATGACGCCGAAGATCGCGAGCGCGAGAAGCGCCTCGACGAGGGTGAAGCCGCGATCGAGCCTGCTGAGCGCCGCAGGGCCGCCCCAAGGCGCGAACGAGCGCCGCCTCGGGGGGCAGCGAAGCATCGCCGCTCGCGAGCGCGGGGGCCGTTTCACGGGCGCGGCTCCGGGTTGCCGAGGAACCCGGTCAGCTGCGCGAGCGCGTAGTCCGGCGCTTGCGGCTCGGCGACCGTGATCTCGATCTTGCGGAATGCCGGATTCGGCGTCGTGCTCACCGTGGCCTGCCACACGAACGATGTGCCCGCCTGCTCCGCCTCGCCATCGTAACGGCCGAGCGCGGGCCAGGGGGCGGCGATCTGCGCGGCCGCGAGCCGGTTCTGCGCCACCCACAGCGCCAGCGTGCGATTCTTGAGCGCGGATGCGCTGTCGGTGGCCTGGGCAAGCGCCCGCATGCCCGCGGTGAGCGCGATAGCGATGATGGCGAGCGCGACGAGGATCTCGACCAGGGTGAAGCCGCGCGCTTTCATTGCTCGGCCGCGACGACGGCGACGCGGTTCAACGGGTCGGCCGCGAGCACGAGCCGCGCGTCGCGCGCGTCGAGCTCGAAGGTGAAGGGCTCGTTGCGGCCGGTCGCACGCAGCGGGACGATCACGCCGGGGTCGACGGGACGGCCGCTGTACGATGTCGGCACGATCGTCATCGCGTCGGGCAGCGCGTGCGCGGCGAGGACCTCGTCGTCGCCGAGCGGCTGCCAGCGCCCGCTGTCCCGGTCGCGCCGCCAGAAGCGCCAGGCGGCGCCGTCCGCCGACGCGCCCAGCGTCTCGGCGTGCGTCTGCGCGCGTGCGGCCGCGTGCTCGAGCGCGCCCGCGAAGCGGCGCGCCTCGCGCATCGCGCGGTCGCGATCGCTGCCGTTGTAGGCGAGCACCGCGAGGCTGGCGGCGATCGCGAGGATCGCGAGCACGACCAGGATCTCGACGAGCGTAAATCCGCGATGCCGGGCTAAAGGTCCCATGAGCCGATGTCGGCATCCGCGCCCGCGCCGCCGGGCTGTCCGTCCGCGCCGAAGCTCATCACCTCGATTTCCGAGCGCACGCCGGGATTCACGTACACGTACGGGCGGCCCCACGGGTCCTTCGGGAGCTTTTCGAGATAGCCGCCGGGCTTCCAGTTCGCAGGCACCGGCGGCAGGTCCGGCTTGGTCACGAGGGCGGCGAGGCCCTGCTCGCTCGTCGGGTAGCGCTGATTGTCGAGGCGATAGAGCTTCAACGCCTGCATGATCGCGGCGATGTCGCTCTTGGCGACGGTCGCGCGCGCTTCGTCCGGCCGCGACAGCACGTTCGGCACGATCAGCGCCGCGAGCACCCCGAGGATCACGATCACCACCAGGATCTCGATGAGGGTGAAACCAGCCCCGCGAGGGCGGCGCGGTACTGCGCGGCGAAGCGAAGGCATCGGACGATTATAATGCGCCCCATCGCGCGGTTTCGGGGCCAGGCGGCCACCGCGACGAGCTTCCGTCATGGCCAACCGCGTCTTCCGGGTACTCCTGCTGCTCCTCGCCGCCGGTGTTGGCGTCGCGGGCTGGTTCGCCTGGCACGCCTACACCGACCCTCTCGTGCTGCCCGCGCCGACGGTGGCCTTCGACGTGCGTCCCGGGTTTCCGCTGAGCGCGGTGGCGCGCGACCTGGGCGCGGCCGGCGTGCTCCCGCATCCGGTTGCGCTCGTCGCGCTTGCCCGCATGCGCGGCGTGGACCGCAACATCAAGTCCGGCAGCTACGAGTTCGAGTCGGGCATCACGTTGCCGCGCCTGCTGTCGAAGCTCACGCAGGGCGACGTCGCGCAGCGCTCCTTCGTCATCGTGGAAGGCGCGACGTTCGGCGACGTGCGGCGCGCCCTGCGCGGCAACCCCGACGTGAAGAACACGGTGCTCGACCTCGCCGATTCCGAGCTCATGGCGCGCCTGGGCATTGCGGGCGAAAGCCCGGAGGGCCTCTTCTTCCCCGACACCTATTTCTTCGCCGCGGGCAGCGCGGACACCGCGATCCTGGGCCGCGCGCACAAGTCGATGGACGCGAGGCTCGCCGCCGCATGGGAGCAGCGCGCCACCGACCTGCCGTTCGCGACACCTTACGAGGCGCTGATCGCGGCGTCGATCGTCGAGAAGGAGACCGGCAAGACGGTGGACCGCCCGCTGATCGCATCGGTGTTCGTCAATCGGCTGCGCAAGGGCATGCGGCTTCAATCGGACCCGACCGTGATCTACGGCCTGGGCGCGAAATTCGACGGCGACCTGCGCAAGCGCGACCTCGAGACCGATACGCCGTACAACACGTATACGCGCGAGGGGCTGCCGCCCACGCCGATCGCGCTGCCTTCGCAGGCCTCCATCGACGCCGTGCTCAACCCGCCGCCGACCGACTACCTCTACTTCGTCGCGCGCGGGGATGGGACGTCGAAGTTCTCGGCGAATCTCCCCGAGCACAACCGCGCCGTCTCGAAGTACCAGAAGGGCGGCAAGTGATGGGGGCGCACGGCCGCTTCGTCACGCTCGAAGGCATCGACGGCGCCGGCAAGAGCACGCACGCGCCGTGGCTGTCCGAGGCCATCGCGCAGCGGGGGCATCGTGTGACGGTGACGCGCGAGCCCGGCGGCACGCCGTTCGGGGAGACGCTGCGCAACCTGCTGCTGTCCGCGCCGATGACCCACGACACCGAGGCGCTGCTCATGTTCGCGGCGCGGCGCGAGCACGTCGAGCAGGTGATCCGGCCGGCGCTCGCCCGCGGCGAATGGGTGGTGTGCGACCGTTTCACCGACGCCACGTACGCCTACCAGGGCGGCGGTCACGGCGTGCCTGCGCAGCACATCGCGGCGCTTGAAGCCTTCGTGCACGGGGACTTGCAGCCCGACGTAACGCTGCTCTTCGACGTGCCGCTTTCAGTGTCGCGCGCGCGCCTCGCGCGGGCGCAGGCCGGCGGGCGCAGCCTCGACAAGTTCGAGGGCGAGGCGCAGGCGTTCTTCGCGCGCGTGCGCAATGCCTATCTCGATCGCGCGAACCGGTATCCCGCGCGCTTTCGCGTGATCGACTCGTCGCGGCCGCTGGCCGACGTGCGCGCGGAGCTGACGCGCATCATCGAGCAATGGTAGGCGGCGAGCTGTTGCCCTGGCAGGCGGACGCGGCGGCGCAGGCGCTTGCGCGGCGCGCGAGCTGGCCGCACGCGCTCCTCGTGACGGGTCAGCGCGGCATCGGCAAGCGCGGGCTCGCGCTGCACTTCGCACGTGCGCTCCTGTGCGAGGCGCCGCGTGTCGGCGGCGCGCCGTGCGGCACGTGCGCGAGCTGCACCTACGCCGCGGCCGGACATCACCCGGACCTGCGCGTGGTCGAGCCTCACGACGTCGACGAGGAGGGTGAGCGCAAGCCGCTCGACGTCATCCCGATCAAGCACGTGCACGGCCTGATCGAGTGGGCGCATATCACGAGCCATCGCGGAGTCGCGAAGGTCGCCGTGATCGTGCCCGCGGAGGCGATGAACGCCTCGGCCGCCAACGCGCTTCTGAAGACGCTGGAGGAGCCGCCGCCGGCGACCTACCTCATGCTCGTCGCGCATCAGGCGGGCCGCGTGCCGCCGACGTTGCGCAGCCGCTGCCTTCGCCTCGCCGCGCCGAAGCCTTCGGCGGAGGGAGCGCAGCGCTGGCTCGCGGAGCAGGGCGTGGCCGAGGCGGCGACGGTGCTCGCGCAGGCGGACGGCGCGCCGCTCCTGGCGCTGGGGCTCGCCGACGCGGCGTGGCAGGAAGAGCGCTCGGTATGGCTTGGCGCGCTCGCCAAGCCGAAGGCGCTTCCGGCGCTCGCGCTGGCGGCGCGTGTGGAGGCCGGCGCGAAGGACGAGCGCAAGGACCGGCTCACCCTTGCCATCGACTGGCTCGCGGCCTGGACCATCGACCTCGCGCGCGTGGCCGCGGGCGGGGAGCCGCGTCGCAATCCCGACTTCGCCGAAGCCCTGCGCGCTCTGGCAAGCGCGGTGGCGCCGGTCGCGTTGTTTCGCTATCATCGCTTGCTCATCGAGCAACGCGCGCTCGTCGCGCATCCTCTCCAGCCGCGGCTCGTCGCCGAGACGCTGCTTCTGGGCTACCGCGACCTGTTCCGCTGACCATGGCCGACAAGAAACCGCCTCCCGCCGCGCCGGGCGCCAACGTCGCCCGACCCGGGGTGCTGTCGCTCAACATCCGCGAGAAGGCCGCGCTTTACGCGGCATACATGCCGTTCCTCAAGGGCGGCGGCATCTTCATCCCCACGTCCCGGCAATACGCGCTCGGCGAGGAAGTGTTCATGCTGCTCTCGCTGATGGACGACCCCAATCGCCTCGCCGTGCAGGGCAAGGTCGTATGGCTCACGCCCGAGGGAGTGCAGGGCAATCGCACGCAAGGCATCGGCGTTCAGTTCACGCAGGACGAGACGGGCTCATCCGCGCGCGCCACCATCGAGAAGATCCTGGGCGAGTCCCTCGCGTCGACGCGGCCGACTCACACGATGTAGCTTGTACGTCGACAGCCACTGCCACCTCGACTTCCCGGAGCTGTCCGCCGAGCTTCCGGCGCTTCTCGGGGCGATGCGCGACAACGCCGTGTCGCATGCGCTGTGCATCAGCGTCGAGATGCCCGCGTGGCCGGGCGTGGTCGCACTCGCGCACGCGCACGACAACCTGTACGCGACGGTCGGGCTTCATCCCGACTACACGCAAACCGAGGAGCCGAGTGTGGCCGACCTGGTGGCCAAGGCCGCAACGCCGAAGGTCGTCGCGATCGGCGAGACGGGCCTCGACTACTATCGCCTCGAAGGCGACCTTGCGTGGCAGCGCGAGCGCTTCCGCCGCCACATCCGCGCCGCGCGCGAGACCGGCAAGCCGCTCGTGATCCATGCCCGCTCCGCGGCCGACGACACGCTCGCCATCATGCGCGAGGAGCGCGCCGGCGACGTGGGCGGCGTGATGCACTGCTTCACCGAGACGTGGGACGTTGCGCAGGGCGCGCTCGACCTGGGCTTCCACATCTCGTTCTCCGGCATCGTGACGTTCAAGAACGCCGCCGAGCTCAAGGACGTGGCTCGCCGCGTGCCGCTGGAGCGCATGCTGATCGAGACCGACAGCCCGTACCTCGCCCCCGTGCCGTACCGCGGCAAGCGCAACCAGCCCGCCTACGTACGCTACGTCGGCGAGGAGATCGCGCGCCTGCGCGGCCTCTCCGCCGCCGAAGTGGGGCGGGCGACCTCTTCGAATTTCTTCCGACTCTTCGACATTCCACCCAACTGAAAATGCGCCTCTCGCTACGTATCGCCCTCGCCGTCCTCGTGCTCGCGAGCCTGCCCGCTCGCGCCGACCTGTACGAAGACTTCATCATCGCCATCGACAACGACCGCGTCGCGCAAGTGAAGGAGTTCCTCGCCAAGGGTGTCGATCCCAATACGGTAGGGCCCAACGGCGAGCCTGCGCTCGTGCGCGCCGCGCGCCTGGGCTACACGGCCTCGGTCGACGCGCTGCTCGCCGCGAAGGCCAACGTGAACGCACGAAGCCCCGTGGGCGATTCCGCGATCATGGCCGCCTCGCTCAGCGGCCATCTCGATCTCGTGAAGAAGCTGCGCGCGCGCGGAGCCGAGATCAACAATACCGGCTGGACCGCGCTCATCTACGCGGCCACTGGCGGCCAGGACGCCATCGTCGATTACCTGATCGCCGAAGGCGCCGACGTCAACGCCGTCTCGCCCAACGGCACCTCGGCGCTCATGATGGCCGTGCGCGAGGGCAAGGGCTCGACGGTGACGCTGCTCATCGCGAAGGGCGCCAACGTGAGCCAGCGCAACGACAACGGCGGCACGGCGCTCGCGTGGGCGCTGCGCGGCAACGAGCAGGCGATGGCCGCTGCGCTGCGCCGCGCGGGGGCGAAGGACTAGCGAAGCCTAGGGCGAGGCGTCCGCCGGATCGACCGCCAGCGGCGCCGGCGGCATCGCCGGGGCCAGTGGCTCGAACGTGAGCTCGCTCGCCACCGCGGGAGAGATCATGCTCGGGATGAGCGACGGCAGCACGCCGACGATGCGGCGCGCGCCGTTGAAGTGCTTCTGCCAGTACGACTGCGACAGCGTGGCGATGCTCACCTCGCTGCCCTTGGAAGGCGCGTGGACGAAGCGGTCGTCGCCGAGGTAGATGCCGACGTGCGAGAAAGCGAAGCGCCGCGTATTGAAGAAGACGAGGTCGCCCGGCTGCAGGTCGGCGGCGCCGACCTTGGTCCCGAGCATGGCAAGCTCCTTGGCGGTGCGCGGCAGGGTCACGCCGGTCACCTCCTGGAACACGTAGCGGACGAGACCGCTGCAGTCGAGCCCCGTATCGGGCGTCTGGCCGCCGAACTTGTAGTTCACGCCGAGAAGGCCGAGCGAGTACACCGCCACGTCCTGTGCGCCGACCCACACCTTGCCGGCGGTGGCCGCGGCACTCGCGGCGAAAGAGGTCTCCGCACCCAGCGCGGGCGCGGCAACGGACACGGCAACAGCGGCGGAAAGCGCACAAAGCCGCCACCGCCGGCTTAGGCAGCGGGAAGTCATCGGGCTATTGTGGACGAAGTCGCGGGGCGGCGCAAAGCCTGGCTTAAGCTGGGGGCAGCCGCCGCTAGGCCTTGGGCGTGCGCGGGAGCGGCGCTTGCGCGGCGCGCTCCCGCCGCATCGCCCTCGCGTCGGCGACGAGCGGCCGCACCAGTTCGACGCGGTCGCCCTCGGCAAGCGGCGTGTCGGGCCGTGCGCGCTGGCCGTGGATCGCGTACGTCACCGAGGCTGGGAGCGAGTAGCGCGCGACCATGCCGCTCGCCGCGACCGCGTCGGCCACGGTCGCACCCGCGTGCAGGGTCAAGGTCTCGATGGCCTCGACGCCCGGCGCAGCGTAAGCGACCGTGATGCGCACTATGTCGGCCCGCCGTACTTGGCCTCGGCGCGGCGTACGAACGCGTCGATGAAGCTCACGGTGATCTTGTTGAAGACGGGTCCGACGAGCGTCTCGAGGACGTGCGTCTTGAATTCGTAGCTCAGCGTGAACTCGACCTTGCATGCGCCCGGCGCGAGCGCCCGGAACGTCCACTGGCCGTCGAGGTGGCGGAACGGGCCGTCCTTGAGGGCGACCGCGATCGATTCCGGGGGGCGGTTCCGGTTGTCGGTCGTGAAGTGGGCCTTGACGCCGTGGTAGTTGATGTCGATGCGCGCGGTCTTGCCGTCCGGCCGTGTCTCGAGCACCTTGCTTCCGCCGCACCACGGCAGGAACTCGCAGTAACGCTCGACGTCGTCGACGAGGTCGTACATCTGCTGCGCGCTGAAGTTGACGAGCACCGACCGCTGGACGCTGTGCATTGTTAGAATCCCCGCGGAGGCGGCGTAATGAGCATCGTCGAGAACAGGAAGGCGTTCCACGACTATTTTATCGAGGAACGCTTCGAGGCCGGCCTGGCGCTCGAAGGCTGGGAGGTGAAGGCCATCCGCGCCGGCCGCGCGCATCTGAAGGAGGCCTACGTCGTGGTGAAGAACGGCGAGATCGTGCTCCTCGGCGCGCACATCACGCCGCTCGCGACCGCGTCGACCCACGTGCGCGCCGACCCGACGCGCACGCGCAAGCTGCTCCTGCACCGCGAGGAGATCAACCGGCTCGTCGGCAAGGTCGAGCGGGCCGGGTACACGCTGGCGCCGATCAATCTGCACTACAAGAGCGGACGCATCAAGCTCGAGGTCGGCCTCGCCAAGGGCAAGAAGCAGCACGACAAGCGGGCCGCGATCAAGGAGCGCGAGTGGAACCGCGAACAGCAGCGGCTCGTGCGCAATCGCACCGGGAGCGCGCGCCCGCGAGGAGAGCCATCGTGATGCACGTCGTCGAAGCGCTGCCGCGCAACGCGGCCAACCACGTCCCGCTCACGCCGATCGGATTCCTCGCACGAAGCGCGCTCGTCTATCCGGACAAGGTCGCGGTGCGTCACGGCGGCCTCGCGTACACATACCGCGAGTTCGAGACGCGCTGCCGGCAGCTCGCATCCGCGCTCGCCGCGCGCGGCGTCAACCGCGGCGACACCGTGGCCGTGATGGCGCCGAACGTCCCGGCGCTGCTCGAGGCGCATTACGCGGTGCCCGGGTTGGGCGCGATCGTCAATCCGCTCAACGTGCGCCTCGACCCGGCCGCGATCGCCTTCTGCCTGGCCCACGGCGGCGCGAAGGTGCTCCTCACCGACGCGGAGTACGCGCCGGTCGTGAAGTCGGCCCTTGCACAGATGGAAGCGCCGCCGCTGGTGGTCGACATCGACGACAGCGAGGGCCCGCCGGGCGAGCGGCTCGGCAGCGTACGCTACGAGGACCTCCTCGCCGAAGGCGACGCGACCTGCGCGTGGCCGGGGCCGCGCGACGAGTGGGACTCCCTCGCGCTGCTCTACACGTCCGGGACGACCGGCGATCCCAAGGGTGTCGTTTACCACCATCGCGGCGCCTACCTGAACGCGCTCGGCAACGCGCTGGCATTCCGCCTCACGCCCGACAGCGTGTACCTGTGGACGCTGCCGATGTTCCATTGCTGCGGCTGGACGTACACGTGGGCGGTGACCGCCGCCGGGGCTACGCACGTGTGCCTGCGCCGCGTCGACCCCGCGTTCATCTTCCCCGCGATCCGCGACCGTCGCGTGACGCACCTGTGCGGCGCGCCCATCGTGCTCAACATGCTCGTGCACGCGCCTTCGGAGGTGAAGCTCCGCTTCGACCACACGGTCGAAGTCGCGACCGGCGGCGCCGCGCCGCCGTCTGCGGTCATCGAGGCGATGGAGGCCATGGGCTTCCGGGTCACCCACCTGTACGGCCTCACCGAGTCCTACGGGCCGGCCACGCTCTGCGCCTGGCAGGACACGTGGGGCGAGCTCGGCCTGAGCGATCGGGCACGGCAGATGGCGCGCCAGGGCGTGCCGATGCCGACACTCGCGCAGTTCCAGGTCGGCGACCCCGACACCGGCGAGCCGGTCGCGCGCGACGGCGTGACGCTGGGCGAAGTGATGCTGCGCGGGAATACGATCATGAAGGGCTACCTGCGCAACGAGACCGCCACGCACGAGGCGTTCAAGCACGGCTGGTACCACTCGGGCGACCTCGCCGTCTGGCACGCCGACAACTACGTCGAGATCAAGGACCGCAGCAAGGACATCATCATCACGGGCGGCGAGAACGTGAGCTCGCTCGAGGTCGAGGAGTGCCTGTACCGGCATCCGGAAGTGATGGAGGCGGCCGTCGTCGCGCGCCCCGATCCCAAGTGGGGCGAGACACCGTGTGCGTTCGTGACGCTCAAGCCCGGCGCGGGGACCGTGACGAGTGCCGACCTCGTCGCGTGGTGCCGCGAGCGCATCGCGCATTTCAAGACGCCCAAGATGATCGTGTTCGGACCGCTGCCCAAGACCGCGACCGGCAAGATCCAGAAATTCGTGCTGCGCGACCGCGCGAAGATGCTCTAGGATTGCCTTCGAGCAGCGGCCAAGCCGAAGGGGCCGGATGAACGACGGCGAAAATCGGCAGCGGCTCGCGGCGATCCTCGCCGCCGATGACGCCGGCTATTCCCGCCTCATGGAAGCCGACGGGCGCGTGGCCAAGCGCGGGACCGGCAACGTGCAGGCGTACGACGTCGTCCTCAAGGGCTGGGAGCATTACCTCGAGCAGACGCCGGAGGAGTTCCGTGCCGCGATAGCAGACTTCAAGAGCGCGACCGAGCTCGATCCCAACGACGGGCTCGCCTGGGCGGCGCCCTCGGCTATGCGCGGTCCGCGAGGCATGCCTCCGCCGCGGCGATGCCGGTGCGCACGGCCGCTTCGAGCGTGGCGGGGAAGTCTTCGTCGACGTAATCGCCGGCGAGATAAAGGCCCGGGGCGAGGCGCGGGCCGGCGGGCCGCGCCCGCTTCGGCCGGCACGCGTACGTGGCGCGCTTTTCGTTGATGGCGAACGACCAGACGCAAGGCGCGAGCGAAGGGGCGATCCGCCGCAGCTGCGCATCGGCGGCGCGCACGAGTTCGTCGTGCGCCAGCGCCGTGTGCGGGCCGCTCGCGCTGATCACCATGGAGAGCATCTGCGCGACGTCGGTCCTCGCCGCGCTCGCCAGCACGTCGGGCCGGTCGAGGACCCATTGCCCGGGGTCGTCGTCGAGGCGCGCGATCGGGCCGGGCATCGCAACACGTGCCGGATAGCCGAGCCATACCGTGACGATCGGCTCGTATTCGAGGGCTTCCAGCGCGCCGATGGCCGCGCCAACGTCGGGGCGCGACGCGAGCGCCTCCGCCGCGAAGGCGTGGGGAAGCTGGTGCGGGCCCACCGCGACGATGACGGCGCGCACGACGTGCGCGCGGCCGCCGACGGCGATCGTGGCCGATGCGCGATCGGCGGCGAACACTTGCGCGCGCGAATGCGTGAGCACGCGCCCGCCGTGCGCGTTCACGTAGCTTGCGGCCGATTCGGGAAACAGCGCGCTCAAGTCCGTGGTCGGCAGCACGAAATCGCAATCGTCGCCGTGCCCGGCGAAAGCCGCCTTCAGTACGTTGCAGAAGACCTGCGAAGACGCCGCGGCGGCCGGCGTATTGAGCGCGGCGAGGTTGAGCGGCTCCCACAACAGTTTCGCCACGCGCGGCGGCAGCGGCGAGAGGAGCTGCGCGACGGTCTCGTGCGGCGGCCGCGCGAACCCCGCGCGCTCGAGCCTGCGGAACCATGCGAGGTTCGCGAGGCGCTCGCGCAGCGTGAGCCCGCGCGCGGCGAGCAGTCCGACGAGCGTGCCGAGCCGCCCGGGGGCGCGCCCCGCGACAAGCGTCAGCGCGTCGCGCTGGCCGGGCGCGAAGGGTGCGATCGACAGCGGTCGCCGTGCATAGGCGCCGCCGCCGGTGCGCGCGACGAGCTCGAGCGTTCGCGCATAAGCCCCGAGCAGCAGGTGCTGGCCGTTGTCGAGGCGGAAGCCGTCGCGCTCCACGCGACGTGCCCGGCCGCCCAGCACCGGCGCCGCCTCGTGCAGCACGCACGGGACGCCGCGGCTCGCGAGCGTGACCGCCGCGGCGCAGCCGGCGTAGCCGCCGCCGACTATCGCAACCGGCGCGCCGTCTTCCATGCGATCCACAGCTTGCGCACCGGTGTGAGCGAGGTGCGCCGGTCGAGCACGAGGTAGCCGTCTCGCGCGATCTCGTCGAGCAGCGTGCGGTAGATCGCCGCCATGACGAGGCCCGTGCGTTGCGCTTTACGGTCGACCGCCGGCAGCTGCTGCATCGCGCGCGCATACCACGACTGCGCACGCTCGACCTCGAACGCCAAGAGGTTGCGGAAGGCTTCGCTGTATTCGGCGCGCAGCAGCGACGAAGGCGTCACGCCGAAGCGCGACAGATCCTCCTGTGGCAGGTAGATGCGCCCGCGGCGGGCGTCCTCGCCGACGTCGCGGCAGATGTTGGTGAGCTGGAACGCGATCCCGAGGTCGCGCGCGTAGCCGCGCGTGGCCGGATCGCCATAGCCGAAGATCTCCGCGGACATGAGCCCGACCGCGCCGGCAACGCGGTGGCAGTACAGCTCGAGCGCCGCGAAGTCGAGGTAGCGCTGCTGCGCGAGGTCCATCGCCATCCCGTCGATGACCGTCTGGAACAGCTCGGCGGGCAACGCGTACTCGCGCACGACGGGCACGAGCGCCTGCGCGACCGGGTGCTGCGGCGTGCCGTTGAACGTGCGGTCGATCTCCTGGCGCCACCACGCGAGCTTCGTCTGCGCCACGCCGGGGTCGTGAACCTCGTCGACGACGTCGTCGACCTCGCGGCAGAAGGCGTACAGCGCCGTGATCGCGCGCCGCTTCAGGGGCGGCAGGAACATGAAGCTGTAGTAGAAGCTCGAGCCGCTCTGCGCGGCCTTCTGCTGGCAGTATTCGTCGGGCGTCATGCGCGCTTCACGCTTCAGCGATTGGCAAGCGCACGAAAGGCGACCGCGCACCAGTCCCACCTTCGTAGCTCCGGCCGCTGCGTGAACACGTCGCCTTCCACCGCGTCGATGCGCTGCAGGATGCGCAGGCCGCCTTCGATCACCGCCGACAACTCGAGCCCGACCCGCCACGGCAAGCGGCGCGCGAGCGGGCGGCCGGAGCGCAGGAGCTTGCGCGTGCGCGAGGTTTCAAACGCCATGAGGGCGCGCCAGCGGTCATCGGCGCGGGCCTCGCCGATCTGCGCGAGGCTCACGCCGAAGCGATCCAGGTCCTCTTTCGGCAGGTAGACGCGGTTCTTGCGCCAGTCCACTGCGACGTCCTGCCAGAAGTTGGCGAGCTGCAGGCCGGTGCAGACGGCGTCGCTGTCGCGCTCGTTGTCCGGACTGCGCGCGCCGTACAGCGCGAGCAGCAGGCGCCCGACCGGGTCGGCGGAGCGTCGGCAATACTCGAGCACGGCGGTGAACGTTGCATAGCGGCCCACGAGCACGTCCTGGCGGAACGCCGAGAGTAACGCGTGGAAGTGCTCGATCGGCAGGCGATGCTCGCGGATGGCCGCCGCGAGCTCGGGAAACGGCGGCTTGTCGGGGACGTGCCCGGCTTCGATCGCGTTGAGCGCGCCGGCGAAGCGGTCGAGCGATGCGAGACGCTGCGCCGGCGCCGCGTCGCCCTCGTCGGCGAAGTCGTCGGCCGCGCGCGCGAAGCGGTAGATGGCGACGACCGCCGGCCGCAGGTGCGCGGGCACGAGCTTCGACGCGACGGGAAAGTTCTCGTAATGGCCTACCGCCACGCGCGAAGGACCGTTATGAACGATAAGAGCACGATTGGGGACGTGGACGACGCGCTGCGGAAGCCTATGTAACCTGCTATACTAACCCGTTCGGCGGGAGCGCCCCTACCTGGGCGTGCCGCCATTGCTTCCGAAACGTCGTCGCCTTCGCGAAAGTGGCGGAATTGGTAGACGCACCAGCCTTAGGAGCTGGCGGGGCAGCCCGTGGGGGTTCGAGTCCCCCCTTTCGCACCAGTTAGCTTTCCGGGACAAAGCAGATGCAGAGCACGTTGGAGACCTTGGGGCCGCTTGCGCGACGCTTGCACGTCGCCGTGCCCTTGCAGCAGATCGAAGGCGAAGTCGGCAAGCGGCTTGCGCGCCTTGCCAAGACGGTGAAGGTGCCGGGCTTTCGCCCCGGCCATGTGCCGCTTCGGATGGTGGCCCAGCAATACGGCCCGCAGGTGCGCTCGGACGTCATCTCCGACGCCGTGCAGACGAGCTTCAACGAGGCCGTGCGCGAGCAGAACCTGCGCGTGGCCGGCTATCCGCGCATCGAGCCCGCGACCGGCGCTACGCCGGCGGAAGGCGCGCTCGAGTTCTCCGCGGTGTTCGAGATCTATCCCGAAGTGACCGTGGGCGACATCGCAGCCTCGACCGTCGAGCGGCCGCAGGTCGAGGTGACCGACGCGGACATCGACCGCACCCTCGACGTCCTGCGCCGGCAGCGCGCGATCTTCCACCCGACGGGCGAGGCCGCGCAAAGCGGCGACCGCGCCAAGGTGGACTTCACCGGGACGATCGACGGGTTGGAGTTCCCCGGCGGGCAGGCGAAGGATTTCACCATCACGCTCGGCGAGGGCCGGATGCTGCCCGAGTTCGAGGCGGCGCTCGCCGGGATGAAGGCAGGCGAGAACAAATCGTTCGCGCTGACCTTTCCGGCGGACTACCACGGCAAGGAAGTGGCCGGCAGGCAGGCGCAGTTCTCGCTCGCGGTGAAGGACGTCGAGCGCCCCAGCGTTCCGCCGCTCGACAGCGCGTTCGCCACGGCGTTCGGCATCAAGTCCGGCAAGGTCGAGGATTTGCGCGCCGAAGTCGCGTCGAACCTGAGGCTCGAGCTGAAGCGCAAGGTCGAGGCGACGCTTCGCGAGCAGGCCATGAAGGCCCTGCGCGAGAAGACGCAGCTCACGCTGCCCAAGTCGCTCGTGGAGATGGAGGCGGCACAGCTCATGCGGCGCATGGCAGCCAACCTGCAGCAGCAGGGCATGAAGCCCGAGGACATCAAGCTCAACCCCGAGCTGTTCACGCCGCAGGCGGAAGAGCGGGTCGCGCTGGGGCTCATCGTGAGCGAGCTCGTGCAGAGCGAGAATCTCACACCCAAGGCCGAGCAGGTCAAGGCGATGGTGCAGGAGATCGCGCAGACCTACGAGCAGCCCGAGGCCGTGGTCCGCTGGCACTACGAGAAGCCGGAGCGGCTCGCCGACTTCGAGGCCGCCGCGATCGAGCACAACGTCGTCGAGTGGGTGCTTCGCAAGGCGCAGGTCAAGGACGTGCCGACGTCGTTCGAGGCGCTGATGGGCCCCGCGAAATAGGGTCTGCCCCTTTTTGATCGAAATGGGGTCTGACCCTATTTCGCCGCTTGACGTGGCGCGCTTGCAGTCCCATCTTGAATGAACTACGCGGCCGGCCTGTACCTTACAGCGCCGCCGATCCCCCCCATTTCCGCAGGACGAGCGACCGTGACCTATCATCCGACGATGCAAGCCTCCATGCCTGACCCTACCGCCCTGGGCCTCGTGCCCATGGTCATCGAACAAAGCGGGCGCGGCGAGCGCGCCTACGACATCTACTCGCGGCTGCTCAAGGAGCGCGTGGTATTCCTGGTGGGGCCGGTGAACGACGCGACGGCCAACCTGATCGTCGCCCAGATGCTCTTTCTCGAGTCGGAGAACCCCGACAAGGACATCCACTTCTACATCAACTCGCCGGGCGGGTCGGTGTCGGCCGGGATGGCCGTCTACGACACCATGCAGTTCATCAAGCCGGACGTCTCCACCCTGTGCGTCGGCATGGCCGCCAGCATGGGCGCCTTCCTGCTCGCCGCCGGCGCCAAGGGCAAGCGCTTCGCCCTCCCCAACTCGACGATCATGATCCACCAGCCCTCCGGCGGCTTCCAGGGGCAGGTGTCGGACATCGAGCGGCACGCCCAGTACGTCATCGACCTGAAGCACCGGTTCATCACGCTCATGGCCAAGTTCACCGGCCGCTCGGCGGAGCAGGTCGAGCGCGACCACGACCGTGACAACTTCCTCTGGGCGGACGCCGCCCTGGAGTACGGTATCATCGACAAGGTCTTGCAGAACCGGGTGGCGGGCGCGTAAAGTAAACTCAAGGTTTCGTGCGAGGTTCCTTTGCCAGGGTATTGAATGGCCGACAAATCTTCTGGCGACAAGCTTCTTTACTGCTCCTTCTGCGGCAAAAGCCAGCATGAGGTGCGGAAGCTCATCGCCGGCCCGTCGGTCTTCATCTGCGACGAGTGCATCGAGCTTTGCAACGACATCATCCGCGAGGAGGGTGCCGGCTCGGAAGGCGCGCGCTCCGACCGCAACAAGCTTCCCACGCCACACGAGATCCGGCAGAGCCTCGACCAGTACGTGATCGGCCAGGAGCCGGCCAAGAAGATCCTCTCGGTCGCGGTCTACAACCATTACAAGCGGCTCGAGGTCGGCAGGCCCGACGACGAGGTCGAGCTCGCCAAGTCGAACATCCTGCTGATCGGCCCCACGGGCTCGGGCAAGACGCTGCTCGCGCAGACGCTCGCAAGGCTCCTCGACGTTCCCTTCGTCATTGCCGACGCCACCACGCTCACCGAGGCCGGCTATGTCGGCGAAGACGTCGAGAACATCATCCAGAAGCTGCTCCAGAAGTGCGACTACGACATCGAGAAGGCGCAGCGCGGCATCGTGTACATCGACGAGATCGACAAGATCTCGCGCAAGAGCGACAACCCGTCGATCACGCGCGACGTCTCGGGCGAGGGCGTGCAGCAGGCGCTTCTGAAGCTCATCGAGGGCACGATCGCGAGCGTCCCGCCGCAGGGCGGGCGCAAGCACCCGAACCAGGAGTTCGTGCAGGTCGACACGACCAACATCCTGTTCATCTGCGGCGGCGCGTTCGACGGCCTCGAGAAGATCATCCGCCAGCGCACCGCGAAGACGGGCATCGGCTTCGGCGCCGAGGTGGCGAGCCCGGACGACCGCAAGAACATCACCATGCTCCTGCGCGCGACCGAGCCGGAGGACTTGATCAAGTTCGGCCTGATCCCCGAGTTCGTCGGCCGGCTGCCGGTCGCGGCGACGCTGGACGAGCTCGACGAGGCGGCGCTGATCCAGATCCTGGTCGAGCCGAAGAACGCGCTCATCAAGCAGTACCAGAAGATGTTCCGCATGGAGTCGGTCGAGCTCGAGGTGCGCGAGCCCGCGCTGCGCGCCATCGCGCGCAAGGCCTTGGCCCGCAAGACGGGCGCGCGCGGCCTGCGCTCGATCCTGGAACAGGTGTTGCTCGATGTGATGTACGACCTTCCTTCGCTGTCCAACCTGTCCCGTGTCGTGGTGGACGAGTCGACGATCGCCAACGACGGCAAGCCGCTGCTCATGTTCGCGGACCCGCCGAAGATGGCCGCCGCCCACTCGTAACTGGCTGTTTTTCAAGAGAAGTAGAGCCTAGTCCGAGAGGCGGCTTGACAGGCCGCCCGGACGACCCCACTTTTGCCTGAGCGTTCCCCCTCGAAAGTCGCCCATGTCCCAGGAATCCAACGTCCCCGCCGACCTCGCCGCCCTGCCGCTGCTGCCGCTGCGCGATGTCGTCGTGTTCCCGCATATGGTCATCCCGCTGTTCGTCGGCCGCCCGAAGTCGATCAAGGCGCTCGACATGGCGATGGATGCCGGCAAGCACATCCTCCTGGTCGCGCAGAAGCAGGCCGCGAAGGACGACCCGGGTGCCGAGGACCTCTACGAGATCGGCAGCATCGCCACGGTGCTGCAGATGCTGAAGCTCCCCGACGGCACGGTGAAGGTGCTGGTCGAGGGCACCCAGCGCGCGCGCATCGCGAGTGTGGCCGACCGTGGCGATTACCTGATCGCGCAGGCGGTGGCGCTTCCCGGCGACCCGGGCAGCGCGAACGAGGTCGAGGCCATGCGCCGCGCGCTGCTCGCCCAGTTCGACCAGTACGTGAAGCTCAACAAGAAGATTCCGCCCGAGATCCTGACGTCGATGTCGGGCATCGACGACGGCGGCCGTTTGGCCGATGCCATCGCCGCGCACCTCCCGCTTAAGCTCGAGCAGAAGCAGCAGATCCTCGAGATGGGCGAGGTCGGCAAGCGGCTGGAGCACCTGCTCGGCGTCATCGAGGGCGAGGTCGACATCCTCCAGGTCGAGAAGCGCATCCGCGGCCGCGTCAAGCGGCAGATGGAGAAGAGCCAGCGCGAGTACTACCTCAACGAGCAGGTCAAGGCGATCCAGAAGGAGCTCGGCGAAGGCGACGAGAACGCCGACCTCGAAGAGATGGAGAAGAAGATCAAGT
>Ga0335083_10003408_pt1 | contig 20643 bp, 18 predicted proteins | sample Lox_Sample_42_FD_206716 | JGI IMG/M metagenome (GOLD analysis project Ga0335083, IMG submission 206716) | Soil microbial communities from Loxahatchee National Wildlife Refuge, Florida, United States - Lox_Sample_4.2 | ecosystem: Environmental > Terrestrial > Soil > Wetlands | place: USA...
AAGGAACCGGAGTGGTTGGCGGGTGAGCATCTCCTCGTACACAGCCTCGATCTGGTGCGGGAGTGGATCGACATCGGAGGTCTCGGCTGCGAGGAAGGGGTCGAAGAGGTACGCCAGTTCGATGCGCTTCGCCTCCGAGACGAGCATGAACAGACCCGGATCGGCATCGAGAGACCACGGCCGTCCATCTCCGTCGAGCTCCAGGTTCGGCTCGCTCTTGCGGTAGATGAGCTCGCGCTCGACGCCGCCGGCGGCGTCCTCGTAAGTGAGGTTCAGGACGTCCGATCCGATCCACTCGGCGTCGATGATGGTGACCGGGCCCGACGGGCTGATGCCCCGGACGCGTGCTCCTTTGGCGAGTTCCTCGAGGCGAGCCATTCGATTTACCCGCGCACGCCGAGCAGAGAGGGTCTGATCGCTGCGACGCGACGGCGAATCACGATCCATCCCCCTCCATCCAAAACGAGCACCTGGCTGGATCTTACGAGTGAGCTGAGACAGTCCCACCGCCTGCCGTCGCGCTTGCGCGTCGGACGGCGAGGGAGGTGTGGCCGGTCCGAGGAGAGGGCGGGGGGTGATCGCCGTGGTCGACCCGCGCATTCCGGCGATCGCCTCACGCCTCGTTCATGACGAGCGTCCGAGATCAGCGCCGGCCCGCGACCGCAACGTAACGCTCCTCCGAAGAGTCGCAACCGTCGACCGGGCCTGTATGGGTTTATGAGTCGTATTCCCCGGTCGCTCGCTTCATCTTTCAACTGGCCGAGGCGATGCACCCTTCGTCGAGTTGCCAAACTGACGCTCGTGTCAGGGTCCAGGCCGCGGCCAGGCCGCGGGAGGCCGCGAAAAGATGCGATTCAACGAGAAGCGATGACAAGCATGTGATTCACGTTTCCGCAGGTCAGAGCCACTTTTAGGCCTGTGGACAACGTGGGTGGTGACGAGTCGGCCTGTACGCCGGATTCTGTTCGGGACCTTGCGGTCCGTTGGCGGCCATCCATCTCGGCCGGCGGTTGCCCGACGGCTCTAGCGGCCTACCCGGGGTCGAACGGGCGGGTCACCCTTCCCCTGCTCGGCCTTGCTCCGGATGGGGTTTACCGATCCATCCGGGTCGCCCCGGATGCTGGTGCGCTCTTACCGCACCGTTTCACCCTTACCTGTGCTCCGGCCGAAGCCGTCGCCATCGGCGGTCTGCTCTCTGTTGCACTTTCCTGCGGGTCACCCCGACTGGGCGTTACCCAGCATCCTGCCCTGCGGAGTCCGGACGTTCCTCGGACGGATCACCGCACGCGGGTCCGTACGCGACCACCCGGCCGACTCGCCACCGCCACCATTGAACCACCACGCGGTTGACCACCGCCCGGGACGCGCTCGCCGAACGACGGCCGGTGGGGCTCTACTGGTCGACGCAAAGGAGGTCACGGGTGGAGGATCCCCAGTTCGGCTCCGCGTGGCGGCGGGCTCGGCTTACCGTCGACGAGCGGATCGCTCGTGGCAAGAAGGCCCGTACCAATGCCCCACGCTCGAGCCACGGCCACTGGGCGTCGGCACCCAACCGGCCCGATCCGGTGGCCCTGCTGGAGGAGCAGGCAGCCACGCGGGTCCACGAGCTGGTGCCGATCCGCTACGGACGCATGCTCGCGTCGCCGTTCGCTTTCTACCGCGGCGCCGCGCTGATCATGGCGGCCGACCTCGCGGCGACGCCGACCGCGGGCGTGACCGTCCAGTTGTGCGGCGACGCGCACCTCGCGAACTTCGGCGTGTTCGGCACGCCCGAACGCAAGCTCGTCTTCGACGTCAATGATTTCGACGAGACATTGCCCGGCCCGTGGGAGTGGGACGTGAAGCGCCTGGCGGCGAGCTTCGAGGTCGCCGGACGCGACCGGGGTTTCGCGCCCGCCGACCGACGAGCGATCGTGACCGCGTGCGTCGGCGCGTACCGAGCGCAGATGCGCACAGCAGCCGACAGGAAGACCCTCGAGGTCTGGTACGACCATGTCGAAGCAGGGCAGCTGCTCGACGACTTCGCGCGCGAAGTCACGGAAAAGCGGCTGAGCAAGAAAGAAGGTCGCGCCGCCGAACGCGACATCGCCAAGGCCCGCACCCGCAACAGCGTGCGCGTCGCCGCGAAACGTACGAGCGAGGTCGACGGCGAGATGCGCATCGTTGCCGATCCGCCGCTCGTGGTCCCCATCGAGGACATCGTCGGCCCCGGCTACGAGAAGGAAGAGGCGGCGAAGTTCGTCAAGCAGCTCCTCGCCGAATTCCGCCAGACCCTCTTGCACGACCGTCACCCGCTGGAGGAGTTCCGCTACGTCGACATGGCCCGCAAGGTCGTCGGCGTCGGCAGCGTCGGCACCCGCTGCTACATCCTCCTGCTCACCGGCCGCGACGAACAGGACCCGCTGTTCCTCCAGGTCAAAGAAGCCCAGCCCTCGGTGCTCGAACGGTTCCTCCGCCGGAGCGAGCACACCAACCACGGCGAGCGCGTCGTCGTCGGTCAGCGGATCATGCAGGCGACGAGCGACATCTTCCTCGGCTGGCAGCGCATCCCCAGCTTCGACGGCGCCAGCCACGACTACTACATCCGCCAGTTCCAGGACTGGAAGGGCAGCGTCGAGGTCGACGAGATGCTCGTCCCCGGCGCGACGCTCTACGCGCAGCTCTGCGGGGGAGTGCTCGCCCGCGCGCACGCGCGCTGGGGCGACCGGATCGCAATCGCGTCGTACCTCGGCAAGGGCGACGTCTTCGACCAGGCCGTCGCCGATTTCTCGGCCGCCTACGCCGACCAGAACGAACGCGACTACGAGGCGCTGGGCCTCGCCGCGAAGGACGGTCGCATCACCGCGGAGTACGACGTGTAGCGTCGCGAACCGCGCGCTAGCCGAGTTCGGCGACCGGCCCGCGCAGGCCGTCATGGAGCAGCGGCCGGAAGGAAGCGCGCTGGCGCCACACGACGACTGCCGCCATCACGAGGTACAGGACGCCGATCGTGATCCGCGCCGGCGTGTGGATCGCTTCGAACAGCGGCAGCTTGGTGAGCAGTTGCGTGAGCCACACGCCGAGTAGCACCGTCGCTTCCCGCACGCTGATCCGGCGGTTCGCGAGCACGGCGACCGCGAACGCCGACTGCGCGGCCGTCACGAACAGCTCCTGCCGCTGGATCGCGTCGATCGGCAGACCGTGCAAGCTCGCGGACGAGATCGCGAACACGATCGGCAGGGTGCCGACGAGCAGCGTCCACTGGTTCACCTTCGACGACACGAGTGCGCCCAACCCCGAGCTCGCGTCGAGCCGCCACGCGAACATCCCCGCGACCAGCAACTCGGGCGCTTCCGACGCGAGCGGGGCGATCAGCGAGATCAGCACGAAGTCGTCGATCGCGAACTTGCGGCCGGTGTCGACGAGCGACTCCGCGAACGGCTCCGCGCACACGAGGATCGTGACGACCGACGCCGCGAACAAGAACCCGACGACCAGACGCCGGCGCGCCGTCGGCATCGTGCCGATCGTACGCGCCGGACCGACGAGGTGCGGCGTTCCGGCGGGCGCGCGCGCAACGCGCACTATGTACACGACGAAGATCGTCACGAGGACCACCGCGTCGATCAGTGTCAGCGAGCGGTGCAACGGCAGCGTGAGCCCGTACGCCGTCGCGAGGAGCAAGAACGCGATCGCCACGCTGTGGCTGCGGCCGAGCGCGACCTCGTTCGATTCCGGGATCTCCCGTACGTTGGGAAGGTCACGGCCCCGGCGCGACTGGCGGATGCGGTACGCGCCGACCAGCACGACGAGCGACCAACCCGCGCCGATCAGCAACTGGTTGCCGCCCGTCATGTTCGCGAGCGCGTCGGGCGCGAACTCGGCCGGGTGCTTACCCGCCTTCCACGTGAAGACGAAGTCGACCGCGTACTCGGGCAGCACGGCCACCAGGGCGAGCAACGCGAGCGAGAGCCCCGCGGAGATGTCGACCTGGGCGGCTTCCGCGGCCCACGCGAGCATGAACGCGGCTCCGACCACCGCGAGCCCGAACATCACCGCCGCCGTCACCGGCTCGGGATGCAACCCGCCGAGATGCGTCAGCACGCCGGGCGCCGCGGCCAGGCCGGCCAGGACGAAGGCGGTCCCCGGGCGCCGTACGGGGCGCGGCGGGGCGTCGACCATCGGGTCAGCCTAAGTGAGGGTGACGGGCGTCCAATTCAGCCGAAACATCCGGCCCGACGGCTCAACTCGCCGATGCCTGCGGCCGATTGTGGGGGAGTTGCGGCCGGAGTAGAGCCGACGGAAGGCAAGGGTGATGAGCGCGTTGATCTGGCGGGAACGAGGACGGTGCAAGGGTGCGGACCCGGCCGTCTTCTACCCCGAGGACGACGAGGACCCCGGCGAGGAGGCGAAGGCCATCTGCGAGACGTGCGTCGTACGCGAAGCATGTCTCGAGTACGCCATCGCCGCCCGGGAGAAGCTCGGCGTCTGGGGCGGGTATACGGCGCGCGAACGCCGCCGGCTCGTCCGCCAGCGCCGGCGTGCTTCCTGAACCTTCCTGTGAGGGGTGTCAGCTGACGGTCACGGGGACCGTCAGCACCCCTTCGATCCTCAGCGTGTAGTGCCCCGGCGCGATCCCTCGCGCGTCGATCGTGTACTTCGCGGCCGCGCTCTGCCCGGCCGGGATGTACTGCACAGTTTCGGGGCAAACCTCAGTGTGATCCAGCCGCGGCGTGCATGACAACGGATGCGACAAGAAGACCGTGCCGTCGGTGGGATTGTGCGCGATCACCAACATCTGCGCGGTGCCACCCGAGGCGACGGTGAGCAACGGGGGCGCTCCCCACTTCAGGACCGTTGCGCCGTACTGCTTCGCGGGTGCGGCGGGCGCGGTGGAAGCAGTCCCCTGGACCGCGCTGGCGGCCGGCGCGCTGACGGACGGCAGCACGTGCGCGGCCGGCGCGACAGTCGTCGGCGCGTTCGCGACAACCGCGGTCGGTACCGGAAGCTTCACCGGCGCGACGGCGTGATGTGGCGGCGCCGAGCTCGCCGGCGCCGGCCGCGGCGCCGGCCGGAAGACTTGGATGTGAAAGCTGCCGGCACTGTTCCCGTCGTGGTTGGTGGCGGCGAACACCGCGATGATCAACGCGACGCCCAGCGCCAGGAGTACCACCGCGCCCGCGACGATCAGCCGCCGCGGCGGCTGGCGCCGGTGGCGCGGCGAGGTCGGCACCACGACGATGTCGTCGCCCTCCGCAGGAGCGTCGGGGACGATCTCGACCGAGTCACCGTCCAGCTCTTCCCTGGTCGCCACCCATCCTCCTCGACCGCCCGCGGCAACCATGGTCGCGCGCGGGTCCCGATCCGGCCAAGGGTCTGGGGACAGCCCGAGCTACCAAACGTCGATATAAACCATTTTCGAGGCCGCGTACCGGAGCGTCTCGCTCATAGTGCCGCCCAGATTGACGTAGGAGCGGCCGGGCGAAAGCGAGTCACCGGATGCGGTGAATCCTTCGCGCGCCCAGACGGTGCCCGAGAGATCGACGCGCTCGGCGCTCGAGTCGGTCTCGGGGTGGGCCCGACGACAACCGACCTTGTGATCATGCCGGTTTCACGGGTGAACCCCGGGAAAGGTTGTGTCGCTCGTCCGTCCCGCTCGCGCAAATGATCGTCGTCGCTAGGCTGCCCGCCGCGATGTCGTTCGATCTGGCCCCCGAATTCCTCGAGCTCCAGGCGAGCGTCCGCAAGCTGGCACAGGAGAAGATCGCGCCGCGGGCCCGAGCGATCGACACCGATTCGGTATACCCGCAGGACGTGTTCGATGTATTCCGCGACGCCGGGCTCCTCGGCCTCGTCATTCCCGAGGAGTACGGCGGCGGCGGTGCGGGCATCCTCGGTCTCACGCTCGCGATCGAGGAGGTCGCGAAGTACTCCAATACGGCCGCGCTGATGTTGCTGCTGACCCGGCTGCCCACCGGACCGGTGCTCATCGCCGGGAGCGAGGCGCAGCGCCAAAAGTATGTGCGGCCGATCGCGAGCGGCGAGCAGCGGGCCGGTTTCGGGCTCTCCGAGCCGCAGGCCGGGAGCGACGTGGTCGGCATGCGCACCAAGGCCGTGCGCGACGGCAACGATTGGGTGCTCAACGGGACCAAGTGCTGGATGTCCGGAGTCGTGCAGGCCGACTGGTACTGCGTGTTCGCCAAGACCGGTCCTGCGGATTCGCGCAAGCACGACGACATCTCGTGCTTCATCGTTGAGCGGTCCGCTCCGGGCGTCTCGGTCGGGCGCACCGACGACAAGATGGGTGTGCGCGGCGTCGACACCGGCGAGCTCGTGCTGGACGACGTGCGTGTACCCGCCGGGAATGTCGTCGGCGAGGTCGGCGGCTTCCGGCTCGCCATGCTCGGTCTCAACTCGATGCGGCCGATCGTCGCGGCGCGGGGCATCGGGCTCGCCGAGGGTGCGCTCATGTACGCGGTCGACTACGTGAAGCAGCGCCCGGCGTTCGGCCGCACGATCGCCGACATGCAGGGCATGCAATGGAAGATCGCCGAGCTCGCCACCGAGATCGAGGCCGCGCGCCTGCTCACGTACCGGGCTGCGATGATGGCCGACGAGGGCAAGTACACGAAGGAATACGTGCCGTACCTGTCGATGGCGAAGTACTACGCCACGGAAGTCGCGGTGAAGGTGTCGGGTGAGGCGCTACAGATGCTGGGTGCTGCGGGCTACATGAAGGATCACCTGACCGAGCTCTACTACCGTGACGCCCGCCAGCTCACGATCGTCGAAGGAACGTCGCAGGTGCAGCTCGGATTGATCGCGCGGGGCGTGCTCGACCGCGACATGTGGTGGGACTAGCCGTGCGCGCGATCCCGGTTCCGGCGCGGCGCCCGTGAACGACGTCATCACGCCCATTCTCGCCCGGGTCACGCGTGGCACCGAGCTCCTGCCCGACGAGATCGAGGCCGCGTTCGCGGAGATTCTCGAAGGACGCGTCACCGACATCCAGGCCGCGGGGCTGATCGTCGCATTGCGTACGAAAGGCGAGTCGGTCGAGGAGCTCGCCGCGCTCGTTCGCACCATGCACCGCTACGCGGAGCACGTCGACGTCGCCGCGGGCGCGATCGACACGTGCGGAACGGGCGGCGACCGTTCGGGCACGGTCAACGTGTCGACCATGGCCGCGATCATCGCCGCGGGCGCGGGGGCGCGCGTCGTCAAGCACGGCAACCGGGCCCAGTCGTCGAAGTGCGGCTCGGCCGACGTGCTGGAAGCGTTGGGCGTCGCGATCGAGCTCGGACCGGCCGGTGTGTCGCGTTGTGTCGCCGAGGCCGGCGTCGGCTTCTGCCTCGCGCCGCGGTACCACCCCGCGATGCGGTTCCTCGGGCCCGCGCGCGCGGCGCTCGCGGTCCCCACGACCTTCAACTTCCTCGGGCCGCTCGCGAACCCGGCGCGCGTCAAGCGCCAGGCGGTCGGCGTGAGCGACGAGACGATGGCCACGCGGATGCTCGGCGCGCTGCGGCTGCTCGGCACCGAACAGGCGATGGTGTTCCACGGCGACGACGGCCTCGACGAGCTCACGACCTCCACGACGAGCACGGTGCACGAGCTGGCCGGCGACGAGGTGAGGTCGTTTACGCTCGATCCGCTCGACCTCGGCATCCCGCGCGCGTCGGCCGACACCCTCGTGGGCGGCGACGCCTCCGAGAACGCGAGCGCGATCGAGGCCGTCCTGGCGGGTGAGCGCGGCTCGCATCGCGACATCGCAGTGCTGAATGCGGCTGCCGCGCTCGTGATCGCGAATCTGGCGCCCGATTTCGAGCATGGCGTCGAGACGGCGTCGGCCGCGATCGATGACGGCCGCGCCGCCGCCGCGCTCGGCACACTGGTACGCGTGAGCAACGAGGCCGCCGCGGCCGAGCATGCGGAGAAGAGCTGACCCGATGGCGCCCGTCCTCCAATGTCCCGACTGCGGCGAGAAGCACCCGCTCGACCGTGTTCCCGCCCAGGGCGCATTCTCGTGTGTCGGGTGCGGACGAGTCCTGAAGGTGCCCGAGTCGGTGAGCGGGCGGGCGGTGAGCACGGTCGCGCCCGCGGCAGCTTCGCCGTCGGTCATCCCACCCGCTCCGGCGCCGCAGCCGATCGCGACCGCGGTCGCGAACCCGAACGGTCCCGACGCCGAGGCCAAACAGACCCGCGTCGCGCCCGCGGTCGGCCAGGACGGGCTCGGCAAGCTCGCGCAAGGAGCCGGCCGTGAGCCTCACCGCCTGGGTCACGTCCCCTGGTGGATGCGATTCCTGCTCTGGATCGTCGCGATACCGGTCGGGTTCCTGCTCGTCTTCGCGATCGCGCGTGCGTTGGGGGTCTTCACGAGCAACCAGCTCTCCGACCTCTTCCTCGCCAGCAATACGGGCCGGTTCTGGCCCGCGGCTCGTCTCCTGCCGTTCGTCGCGCTCGTCGCCGCGTCGTTCGTGCAGGGCGGCGTTTACGGGTTGGCCCGGTTACGTGGCCGGCGCAAGCGCGGTGCGCCGGCGAGCGGCGTCACCGGGCCGCTGGCTCACTCTCGGCGGGCATAGGCCGCGGCGGGCGGGGCAGGTTTGCGAGGAAGTCCTCGACCGCGCCCGCCGCGAGTGGGCGTGCGAACATGAAACCCTGCCCGCTGTCGCACTGCTCCTGCTGCAGCTGGCAGAACTGGTCGTGCTGCTCGATGCCCTCCGCGAGTGTCTTCAAGCCGAGCTGCTTGCCGAGTTGCACGAGTGTGCGGATGAGCGCGCTCGACTCAACCGAATCGCTGATCGCGCTGACGAACGAGCGGTCGATCTTCAAGATGTCGACGGGGAACTGGCGGAGGTACGCGAGCGAGGAGTAGCCGGTGCCGAAGTCGTCGATCGCGACGCCGACACCGAGATCCTTGATCGTGCGGAGCTGCTCCGCGGTCGACGTCGCGTCGTACATGATCGCGGTCTCGGTGAGCTCGATGACGAGCGACGAGGCGGGCAATCCCGTCGCGGCCAGGGCATCGCGCAGGTCGCGCGCGAGGTGGTCGCCGTCGAGCTGGCGGGCGGAGACGTTGACCGACACGTACATGTCGCGTGCGTCGAGCCGCCACTCCCGCGCCTGGCGGCACGCTTCCCGGATCACCCAGCGGCCGACGTCGACGATGAGCTTCGTCTCCTCCAGCAGCGGAATGAACGCGTCGGGCTGAACGAGGCCGCGCACCGGGTGCTTCCAGCGCAGCAGGGCCTCGACGCCGAGCACCTTGCCCGTCTCGAGCTCGAAGATCGGCTGGTACACGAGGAAGTACTCGCCGCGATCGAGCGCGCCCCGCAGGTCGAGCTCGAGCGTGAGGCGGTCCTCGACCGCGGTCTGCATCTCGCGCTGGAACGTGACGTAGCGGTCGCGACCGGCCGCCTTCGCTTCGTAGAGCGCGATGTCGGCGTCGCGTAGGAGGTCGGCCGCCGAGATCTTGTTGCCGCGCGCGATGCCGATGCTCGCCGAGATGCGGACGGTCGGCCGCGCCACGTCGTCGATCTCGAACGGCTCGCGCAGTACTTCGAGCAATCGTTCCGCGACGAGCTCGGGACTGCCGGCCGCGTTCGACCCCTCGACGAGCACGACGAACTCGTCGCCGCCGAGCCGGGCGATGGTGTCGCCCTCGCGCAACGTCTGCAGGAGCCGGGCCGCGACCGACTTGAGCAGCCGGTCGCCGGCCTCGTGGCCGAGCGTGTCGTTGACCTGCTTGAAGCCGTCGAGGTCGAGGAAGAGTGCGGCGGTCTCGTTGCCGCTGCGCTTGCCACGCGCCTGCATCTGCTCGACGCGGTCGAGGATCAAGGTGCGGTTCGGCAGCCCGGTGAGCGCGTCGTGGAGCGCCTGGTGGCGTATGCCTTCGAGCAACCGGGCGTTGCCGATCGCGATCGTCGCCTGGCTCGCGACACCGCGCAGGCGGCCCGCGAGCTCGGGGTCGTCGAGCATGCGCTGGGGCCGGTCGACGACGTCGCCGACGACCAGTCCGACGCGCTCGTTGTTCACCACGATCGGGATCGTCGCGACCGCGGCTGCACCGAGCTCTTCGATGAGCAACGGCAGCACGTTCAGGTGCGCGGCGCTCTCCCGGTCCCAGACGGTGACCGCGGTGTCGCCGGCGCGCGGTGCGGGAACCGGGACCTCCATCGAGCGCAGCCGCACGTCGTCGGTCATCGAGTAGCCGAGCGTCGCCACCACCCGGCCGTAAGGTATCCCGGGTTCGAACAGCGCGACCGCGGCGCGGTCGCAGCCGATGACGCCCGGGAGCGCCCGCACGATGTTGGTCGCCATGTCGTCGGTCGTCGCCAGCTGCGCGAGCGCGTTCGACAGATCGAGCAGCGCGCGAGCCGTGCGCGCCTGGCGGCGCGCGTCCTCGAGCGCGCACGCCGAGTCGAGCGCGGCGGCCGCGAGCCGGGCATATGCCTGCAGGACGACGCGCTCCTGCGGAAAGAAGACGCCGTTCGGGTTCACCGCGGCGAGGCGTCCGTAGCAGCGCTGGCTCGACAGCACGTCGACGACGACGTGGTGCTCCTCGTCCCGGATGCTGCCGGCGAGCAGCTCCGCCGCGAGGTGTTCCGCCCGGTCGTCCGCGATGCCCCTCGCGTACACGTTCTTCGGTGCCGTCGGGAGTGCCTCGAGCGCGAGCACGAAGATCGGCGCGTGCATCGCGTGGGCCGCCGAGTCGACGATCTTGGTGAGGACGCGTTCGAGGTCGTCGTCGGAGACGAGGTCGCCGACAGTCTGGTGCAATGACTCGAGCCGGGCCGTGAGCACCTCGACCCGCTGCTCGAGGAAGTCCGTGACCGCTTCGGCCTCGTTCGGGAACCACCGGATGCGGTACTCGCAGGCAGGTGCCCCGTCGCACGCGCACGCGAGATGCTCGACCTCCGGGCGCATGCCGAAAAGCATCGGGATGTTCGAGTAGAGACCGGCGGCCCACGAGCAGTATGCGGGAAACGGGTCGAACCCGTCGACGAATCGTTCGTACACGAGCCATTCCGTCGGGCCGACCGCGTGGCCCTCGAGCGCGATGACGGGCGCGAGGCTGGCGCCGCCGGACTCCGCGATCATCGTGAGCAACGCTTCGGGGGATCCGAGCGACTGCAGGAGGTTGGTCATTTCCGGCATCGACGGGTCGGTGAGCCCGCCGCCCGCCGCCCGCCGCAGCGTGTCGGCGCCGCCGAGCGTCGACGACGTGACTTCGAGCAGCCGGCGGAGCTGGTGGTACGAGCTCCAGGACGCGAGGTCGAGCAATTCGTCGGCCGAGCGGGATTCGCCGGTTTCTTCGAGCAGGCGATCGACGGCGCCGGGCGCGGCGTGCTCGCGCAGATACCGGACGAGGAGCCACGTATTCACGCCCGCGAAGTGACAGCCCGCTTCGCTGCCCGATCCCAGTTGCATCCAGCAACCGTCGTCGCGCTCGGGGCGCCGCTTGAGTGGTGCGTGGGCGGTTCCGGGTGCGGCGCTCTGGTGTGGTTGGGGCGATCCGCGAGGCTTCAGCGGGTTCGCGGCTCGATTCCGACCACGATTCTCGGCCACGCGCTGACCAATTCGCCTTCCACCCGGCCGATCCGCAGCCGGCCGGCGTTGCGTCGCATCCACCGGTCGACGACGAGGATCTCCCCGACGTCGTCCTGCCAAGAATCCCGTCGCGAAGAATCTTCCGAAGAATCTTCGCAACGGCGCGATTCGCAGGTGGGTAGGGGGAGGGGGCGGCCGCCGGGGCCGGGCGCTCCCGCCAATTCTTCGGGATCGTCGTCGGGCAGCAGCACGACGCCCCGGCGAATCTCGATTCGTTGCCCGTCGCACTGCATCACCGCCCGGGTCACCCCGCGCCACATCGACACCGTGCGCCGCCGGTCGAGGGCGCGGGCGAGCGCGTCCAGCCGATCACGCGTCGCCGCCGCCTCCTCGAACCGCTCGTCGTCCGCGAGCCGGTTCATCCGCCGCTCGAGCGGCGAGAGCGCGACGTCGGGCGTGGCCGTCAGCACCTGCCGCACCCGCGCGACGAATCCGGCGTATGTCTCTTCGTCCACGTGTCCGCGGCACGGGCACGACGCCACTCCGAGTTGCGCGGGTACGCACGCCGGTCCCGGCACGATCGGCGCGCGCCGCCCCACCCGGATCGCGCAGCGCCGCAGAGGGATCGCGGTCTCGATCGCCTCGCGCACCACGTGCGCCACGGCTGTCGAACGGAAGGGACCGAGCCCCGATTCCTCGCTCGGGGGCGTACGTGAGACCAACAGGCGCGGGAAGCGTTCGTCGGTGATCTTCAGGTATGCAGCCCCGCGGACCGCCTTGCCCTGGCGGTTGAACCGGGGCTGCAGCCGCCGGATGAGCCGTTGCTCACGGATCTCGGCTTCGAACGGCGTCGCGCACACCCGGTGCTCGATGGTCGCCAGTTCGCGGAGCAGCTGCGGCACCTTGCGGCGGTCGTCCGACGCGAAGTACGACCGCACGCGGGCGCGGAGATTCGTTGCCTTGCCGACGTACAGCACGCGGTGGTCGCGATCGCGAAAGAGGTACACGCCGGGCTTGCGCGGTAGCCGTGCGGTCAGCGCGAGCTTCGCTGCTGACGGGTGCGCGCGCATGGAGGGGAGTGCCAGCAGGTCGTCCAGGCCGAGCACGCCGTAGCTCGCGGCGCGCTCGAGCAGCGCGTGCAGCACTTCTGCGGTCGCGGCCGCGTCGGCGTACGCACGGTGTACCGGCTCGACCGACGTCCGGAAGTGGCGCGCGAGCGTGTGGAGCCGGAGGTTCGGGAGCTCGTCGCGCACGAGCCGGCGGGCCAGCGCCAGCGTGTCGACCCGGCGGTTCGCGAGCCTCGGGTAGCCGTGCGCGACGAGCGCGGCGTCGATGAACGAGCAGTCGAACCTCACGTTGTGCCCCACGATCACGGAGTCGCCGGTGAACTCGAGCAACGGCGGCAGCAGCTCGGCGATGCGCGGCGCCGGCAGCACCATCGACTCGGTGATCCCGGTGAGCACCGTGATGGTCGGCGGGATCGCGATACCCGGATTGACGAGCGATTCGAACCGTCCGAGGAGCTCACCGCCGCGCAGCTTGAGCGCGCCGATCTCGGTGATGGCGTCGATCGCGGCCGAGCCGCCCGTCGTCTCGAGGTCGAGTACGACGAACGTCGTCTCGGAGAGCGGAGTCCCGAGATCGGCGAGCGACTGCTGGCGCGGCAGGCCGAGGACGGCCGGTTCGGCAGCCTCGAAGCCGGCCAGCGCGAGCGTGGGCGGGGAAGCGGGCGCCACGAGACCGGAGCCTAACCGAACAGACGTTCGCACGCACAAGTGTTCGGTCGCGGGCGGACATTCGCTAGGGTGCGCAGCCGTGAGCACGACGCGTTACCGCTGCCGGGCGTGCGGGAACGTCACCCGTTTCGACGTCGTGGCGACCCGCCGGACCCGGGCCTTTCATCATTACTCCATTGGCGGCGACCTCGAGATCGAGGACGAGGAGATGCTCGAGGAACGGGTCGAGCGGGTCACGTGCCGCTGGTGCAACGCCTCCGGCGAGAGCATCGAGGCAGAAGAAACGGAAGCGCCCGCGTAGCTGTCGCACCCGGTTGTCATGCTGTCGGGCATGAGGATGCGCACGATCGACTGCGAAGAATGCGTGATGGCCGGAACCGACGCGTGCGACGATTGCGTCGTCAGCTTCATCCTGCAACGGGAGCCGGGCGAAGCGCTTTTCATCGATGCCGAAGAGGAGCGCGCGCTGCGCGTACTGCAGGGTGGTGGTCTGGTTCCCGAGCTGCGGCACCGCCCCCGTCGCGTGAGTTGAGCAGCGGCGCGCTTGCCGTAGGGTTGGACCATGCAGATCGACGTCGTCTTGTTCGATCTGGGCGGCGTCCTCGTCGACTTCGGCGGCGTCGAGCCGATGAAGAAGCTCGCGGGAATCGAGGACGACGACGAGCTGTGGCGAAGGTGGCTGACGTGCCGTTGGGTGCGCAGCTTCGAGCGGGGCGAGTGCTCCGCAAACGAGTTCGCGGCCGGCGTCGTCGACGACTGGGACCTGCCGATCGAACCGCAGACGTTCCTCGACGAGTTCACGGTGTGGCCGGGCCGGTTGCTGCCGGGCGCCGAGGCGCTGGTCGCCGAGGTCCGCCGCACGACGCCGACGGGCTTTCTGAGCAACACGAACGCCTTGCACTGGGACGAGCACTTCGGGCGCTGGGCGATCCTCGAGCTGTTCGACTTCCGGTTCCTGTCGTTCGAGCTCGGCATCGTGAAGCCCGACCGCCAGCTGTTCGATCGGGTCGCGGAGCTCCTCCCGGCTCCGGCCGGCCAAGTGCTCTTCCTCGACGACAATCTCGTCAACGTCGAGGGCGCCACGCGCGCCGGCTTCGCGGCGCAGCAGGTCAAAGGCGTCGACGGAGCGCGCGCCGCCCTGATCGCGGCCGGGGTGCTCGCGGGCTGATACCGATTCGTGGCAGTGTCGGGCGTTCGGGTGAGCCGGGGGGAACGCGTGAGCGCGGCCAGGAGCTTTGTCGTCGTAGGTGTGGTCGCGCTGTTGGGTGCGGCGTGCGCGGGGAGCAACAACGGCGCGAGCAACGGGGCCAACGGCACTCCGACCAGCGTCGCGGTGAAGGTGCAACCCGTCGGCACGGGTACGTGCGACGACACCGACCCGGCGCGTTGCCTGTTGCCGTTCCCGAGCGACGCGTACACGCGGGCGGACGCCTCGACGCCGACCGGTCGGCGGCTCGATCTCCCGCCCGCGAGCACGCCCGCGAACAAGGCAGGCAAGCACATCGATCCCACCGAGTGGAACCGCGACGACGGTTTCAGCCCGTCGTCGGTGGGCATCACCGTCGTGCCGAACCTCGACATCGCCGCGTCAAAGCTGCCGCCGCAAACCGACATCGCCCGGTCGCTCGCGCCGGCCTCGCCACTTGTGGTTCTCGACGTGACCACCGGCCGGCGCGTCCCCGCGTGGGCCGAGGTCGACCCGCGCGTCACGAATCCGGCGAAGCGCCTGTTGCGCGTGGTGCCCGCGGTCGGGCTCGCCGAGGGCCATCGCATCGCGATCGCCTTGCGCGACCTGCGGCACACCGACGGCACCGCAGTCGCGCCCTCGGCGGGATTCGCCAAGCTCGTCGCCGGGCCCACCGCCTACCAGCAGCAGTGGCTGGACGCGCTGGCGCGCGCCGGCGTCGCCACCAGCTCGCTCACGATGGCGTGGTCGTTCACCGTCGCGTCCGAGCAGGACCTCTCCGGACGGCTCCGGCACATGTGGTCGGAGACGTCGGCCGCGCTCGGCAACGGCGCGCCGCCCTTCGTCGTCACCTCGTCGGCCGACTCGGGTTCGGCTCGCGTGGTGCGCGGCTCGTTCACGATGCCCAAGTACCTCACCGGCAACGGCGGCCCGGGCACCGTCTTCAACAACGCGGGCGACCCGAACGGCATCCCGCGCCGCAACGGCACGATGGCCGACGACTTCGTCTGCACCGTCCCCAAGAACGCGCCCGCGGGCTCGGCGCCCTTCGTGCTCTACGGGCACGGATTGCTCGGTTCGCGCGACGAGGCCGTCGGCATCGGCACGGAGGCGACGAGCGTCGGGCTCGGCTTCTGCGCGGTCGACGAGATCGGGATGAGCGCGGCCGACATCCCGACCGTGCTCGCCGAGCTGGCCGACCTGTCGAAGTTCCGCACGCAGGCCGACCGGCTCCAGCAGGGCGCGCTCGGCTTCCTCGAGCTCGGACGGCTGCTCGCCAGCCCGCGCGGCTTCGCGACGAACAAGGCGTTCGAGGACCCGAACGGCGCGTCGATCATCGACCCGAAGAAGCTCAGCCTGCTCGGCGCGAGCCAGGGGGGCATCCTGGGGGGTGTCCCGTCGTCGATCACCAAGGACTGGAACCGTGTGATCCTCGCGGTCGGCGGTATGGGATACAACCTCTTGCTCCGCCGCAGCGTCGACTTCGACCAGTTCGCACCGCCGCTCGAAGCCGCGTATCCCGACCACATCGACCAGGCGATCGCGCTCGAGCTCATGCAACAGCTCTGGGACCGGGGCGAGAACACCGGCTACGCCGAGCACCTCACCACCTCGCCCTATCCCGGCTCGAACGGTCCGAAGACAGTGATGATGCTGGAGGCGTTCGGCGATCATCAGGTCGCCAACGTCGCCACCGAGAAGCTCGCGCGCACGCTCGGGATCGAGCGCCGCGCGCCGACGCTCGCGGCCGGCCGCTCGGCCGACGTCGAGCCCTACTTCGGCATCGACCCACTCCCGTCGCTGCCGCACCGGGGCTCGGGGCTCGTCATCTGGGACTTCGGTACGCCGACGCCGCCGGCGGCGGAGCTGCCGAACCGCGCCGGTGACGATCCGCACGGGAAGCTCGCGGACGAGCCGCGGGCACTCGCGCTCGTTGCCGCGTTCATCGACAACGGCACGATCATCGACGTCTGCAACGGCCAGCCGTGCCACACGCCCTGACCGCCCGCACCCGCCGCGCGTAGGGTTCAGCCGTGCAGGATTCCGTGACCGTTCACATGGCTGCGTCCGCCGGCGACATCTGGGATCTCCTCAGCGACGTCACCAGGATCGGGCGCTACAGCCCCGAGACGTTCGAAGGCGAATGGCTCGACGGCGCGACCGGTCCCGCGGTCGGCGTCCGCTTTCGCGGCCACGTGAAACGCAACGGCAAAGGGCCGATCTACTGGACGACGTGCACGGTGCTTGCATGCGAGCCGGGCAAAGAGTTCACCTTCGGTGTGGGCGCTCCCGACAAGCCACTCAACGTCTGGAGCTACACGCTCGCGCCCAATGGTGAGGGCACCGACGTCACCGAGTCGTTCGCGCTCGCGAAGACTCCGCCGTTGCGGCTCTACTGGGCACTCTTCGGCTGGACGCGCGGCAAGACCAATCGCAACGGGATGCGCACGACCCTCGAGCGGGTCAAAGCCGAAGTCGAGTAGCGGACCGCGGCCGCTGCGGCTAACGGTCGGCTTTGGCGAACTTCGCGAGGTCGGCCGCACCTACGCCCGTCGCCTTGATGCCGCGCGCTTTGATGCTGATGTCCCAACCTTCGGCCTGCTTGCGCAGCGCGCCCGCCGTGCAGTTCTCCTTGCCGAGAACCGAGAACGGGTCGTAGTTGTAGAGCCGCATCGCGTTGGCATGCGAGATCTTGTCGATATCGGTGTCGGAGCAGTGCGCGGCCTGCATCTGCTTCATGAACTGCTCCGGCGACTGCGGCCAGGTGGAGTCGGAGTGCGGGTAGTCGCACTCCCAACAGATCATGTCGACGTTCATCTTGTCGCGCATCTCGATGCCAACCGGGTCGTCGATCCAGCAGCAGATCACCTGCTCGTCGAACACCTGGCTCGGCAGGCGATCGCCCATGTCCTGTCCCGTCCAGAAGCGGTGACGGTCGTACGTGTAATCGATGCGCTCGCGGAAGTAGGGGATCCACCCGATACCACCCTCGCTCAGCGCGTACTTGAGCTTGGGGAACTTCATCGCGGTCGCGGACCATACGAAGTCGGCCGCGGCCTGGACGATGTTGATCGGTGACAGCGTGATCAGCACGCTCATGGGCGCGTCGTCGGCCGTGATCACCATCTTCGACGACGAACCGATGTGCACGTTCACCACCGTCCCGACCTCTTCGCAGGTCGCGAAGAACTTGTCCCAGTGGCCGGAGTGGATGCTCGGGTAGCCGAGGTGCACCGGGTTCTCCGAGAACGTGACCGCGTGGCAACCCTTGCCGGCAACGCGCCGTACTTCACCGGCCATGTTGTCGACGTCCCACATCATCGGCAGCGCGAGCGGGATGAACCGGCCGGGATACGCGCCGCACCAGCTCTCGATGTGCCAGTCGTTGTACGCCTGCACGAGCGCGACCGCGAGGGCTTCGTCCTTCTGCGCGGCACGCGCGAACAGCTGGCCACAGAACTGGGGGAAGCTCGGGAAGCACATCGATCCGAGCAACCCGTTCGCGTTCATGTCCTTGACGCGGTCGTGGATGTCGTAGCAGCCCGTCCGCATGTCGTCGAACGACTGCGGATCCATCGCGTACTCCTCGGGCGGGCGGCCCGCGACCGCGTTCAGCCCGATGTTCGGGAGCTCCGCGCCCATGAACTGCCACACGTCGATGCCGGACTCCTTGCGCACCAGCTTGGGCGCGATCTCCGCGTACTTCTGCGGGAGGCGACCCTCGAAAAGATCGGGGGGCTCGACGACGTGGTCGTCGACACTGACCAGGACGAGGTCTTCGAGCTGCATGGCTTCCCCTCCGGACTGAAACCTGACGTCGATGTCAGTGTAAGGCCGAGACGTACCCGCCGTCACGCCTCCGCGGCGTGCTCGCGCAGCGCATCGAGGGAGCACCACTCGAGCGCGCCGACGTGGGTGGCTTCGAGCACCACGAGCGGCGCGGCCCCGGCCTCGTAGGCCTCCTGCCATCGCGGCGCGCACAGGCACCAGTGGTCGCCGGCGACCAGGCCCGCGAACCCGTACTCCGGCCGGGGGGTGACGAGGTCGTTCCCGCGCTCGGTCGAGAAGGCGAGGAACTCGTTCGTCATGCGGGCACACACGAGATGGACGCCCATGTCGCCGCCGTGCAGCTCGCAGCAACCGTCGCGCGCGAAACCCGTGAGTGGATCGAAGCTGCAGGGCTCGAGCTCGGTCCCGACGACGTTGCGCGACATCCGCGAGCGCGCTCAGTCCCAGACGACGGGCAGCGCGGCCGGAGCCCGGAAGATCGCGCCGGAGATCGCAGCGGGCTCGGCGTCGGGGTCGAGCCGGAGTCCGGGAAGCCGATCGAGGAGCTGCGTGACGACGACGCGCGTTTCCATCCGGGCGAGGTGCAGACCGAGGCACATGTGCGGCCCCCACGCGAACGCGAGGTGCTGGCGCGGCGGGCGGAAGATATCGAACTCCTCCGGGCGCTCCCACACCTTCTCGTCGTGGTTCGCGGAGCCGATGTTGACCGCGACGAACGAGCCGGCCGGGACGAAGACACCCACGACCTCGGCGTCGCGAACGGCCGTACGCATGATGCCGATCAGGGGCGGCTCCCAGCGGAGGCCTTCCTCGATGGCCTGTGGAAGCAGCGTGCGGTCGGCGCGCAGCGCGTCGAGTTGATCGGGGTTCGTCAACAGGCCGAACATGAGATTCGACGACGATCGGTAGGTGGTCTCGGCGCCGGCCGGCAAGAGGAGGCGCAGGAACGAGCAGATCTCCTCGTCGGTGAGGCGCGTTCCCTCGAGCTCGGCCTGCGCGAGCACGGAGATGACGTCGTCGGACGGATGCGCGCGCCGGTCGGCGATGATGCGGCAGAAGTACTCGAACAGCTCCTGGGAGGCGGCCTCGGCGCGGTCGAGCTCGAATCCCGCGCTGATGACCTCGACCGCGCGTCGGTGGAACATCGGCAGGTCCTCGCGCGGCAGACCGAGCAGGCGCGAGATCACGATGACGGGGAACGGGAATGTCAACTCGCGCACGAGATCGGCGTGGTTCGTGCCGCGTGCCATGAACGCGTCGATGTGCTCGTCGACGACGTCGCGCACGACCTCGCGCTCCCACGTCTCCATCGCCTTACGGCTGAAGGCTTGCTGCACGAGGCCGCGGTAGAGATGGTGCTCGGGTTCGTCCATCTCGAGGATCGAATGGCCGAGCACCTTGCCCATGATGTCGGCGTAGCCCTGCGACGAGAACGTCTCGCCGTCCTTCAAGACCTGCTGCACGGCATCGAAGCTGTACGCAGTGAAGACGCCGCCACTCCGATCGATCTCGATGAAGTCGATGTCGGAACCGTCGGGCACCAACACCGCGTCGTCGTCGCCCTCGCGCTTCATCGGGTGCTGCGGTCGCACCAGCGCGAACAACGGATACGGGTTCTCGACGACGCCCATGCCCGCGTTCAAGTTGAACTGCTCGAAGGGGTCGTAGTCGGCGTCGACGTCGGTGTCGCGAACCGGGTCGAGATCCGGACTGGCCATGGTGCGACGGTACTACTGTGCGCGCCCATGGCACCCGACCAGATCAATCTCGGCCTTCTCATCCTGCGCGTCGCCGTCGGCGGCACGATGATCGCGCACGGGTACAACCACGTCCTCCGCGGGGGCAAGATCGCCGGTACCGGGCGATGGTTCGAGAGTCTCGGGATGAAGCCGGGCATCTTCCACGCCTGGCTCGCGAGTATCACCGAGCTCGTCGCCGGCGCGGCGCTGGTCCTGGGGTTGCTCACTCCGCTCGCCGCGGGCGCGCTCATCGGGACGCTGCTCGTCGCGTTCGTCACGAACCACCGCAAGGCCGGTTTCTTCGTGTTCCGGCGCCCCACCGAGGGCTGGGAATACATCATGAACCTGGTGGCCGCGCTCTTCGCCATCGCGTGTCTCGGACCGGGCAAATGGTCGCTCGACCACGCAATCGATTTCATTCCTCGCCACTGGTGGGGACTCGTGATCGCGATCGTCGTCGGCATCGGTGGGGCGACGGCGACGCTCGTCACCTTCTGGCGGCCACCGGCGCCGACGCCGGCCGAGACCTAGGCCCGGGCCGCGCGTAGCTGCTCGACGAGCGCGGGCACCACCTCGCGCCAGTCGCCGACGATCCCGACGTCGGCCGAGTCGAAGATCGGTGCGCTCGGGTCGGCATTGATCGCGAGGACGCTACGGGCCGCACGCA
>Ga0335083_10003409_pt1 | contig 20633 bp, 16 predicted proteins | sample Lox_Sample_42_FD_206716 | JGI IMG/M metagenome (GOLD analysis project Ga0335083, IMG submission 206716) | Soil microbial communities from Loxahatchee National Wildlife Refuge, Florida, United States - Lox_Sample_4.2 | ecosystem: Environmental > Terrestrial > Soil > Wetlands | place: USA...
CTGGATGTAAGCGTCCGCAATACGCTTCTGCTCGTCGTTTGTATAGAAGATGGCCGAGCGATACGAAGTTCCCACGTCGGGTCCCTGGCGATTGAGTTCCGTGGGATCGTGCACCACAGAAAAGAAAATCCGCAGCAGTTCGCCGTAGGTTATTTTCGACGGGTCGTACACCACTTCGACCGACTCGGCATGGCCGGTGGTTTCCGTTGTCACCTGCGCGTAGGTCGCGGTTGCCGCCGAACCGCCGGAGTATCCAGCCGTGGTCTTCAGTACGCCCTTCACCCGCTCAAAAACCGACTGTGTTCCCCAGAAGCATCCACCGGCAAATACCGCCATCTGCTGACCTGCGCTGGTTGCGAGTTTTGCATCCAGCTTGGGCGCTGGGATCGGCGTCTTGCGTTGCCCACTAGCTGAACACGCCAGCATCGAGATGATTAGACCAATCGCAAACACCGCACGACTCAGGCGTATGAACATTTAACGCTCTCCCCCGTCTATCCCAATCAGATGCGTACGTCGGCAATTAGATACAGGCCCTTTATGTCGCGTTACTCGCGGCTCGGCGCGAGCCCTTGCGCGCTGTCACCTCGCGCCGCGGCGGTTGCGAGGCTCCTGCGCCGTCTCTATATTGAGAGTCTGTTCTCAAGGCGCGCCCAAACATGACAAAGCTGTTCCAATACCTGTCGCTGATTATCGGCGTCCTGTCGCCTGTCCTGGCACAGTGGTTTTACTCGCTCACCTACACCACGCTGACGCGCGCCAGCACCAATCGCGACAAGGATTGGTTATTTCGGCTTGTCATGTCCTCGCTCGCCATGACGGTGCCGTTCTTCGCGACCTTGGTTCTGGCATGGATAACTTGGGTAAGGCAGCGCCGGCAGGAAGCGAGCACCAGGTCTGAGAAGCGACGTCAACAGCGATCGACCAGCGGCCCTACAGCAGGCGGCCGCTGGATCGTGAGGATAGGCTTGATTGTGGCCGCTCTCTCACTGTTGCTGCTGTGGAAGCCGATCAGCGACGGCACCTCCCGCTGGAAGCAGCAACGCAACCTGGCAAAAAGCGGAGTGCCGGCGCCTGCTTTCGACACGTTAGATATCGACGGACACCCGCAACGCCTGGCCGATCATAAGGGACAGGTGGTGCTGGTGAATATCTGGGCCACGTGGTGCTCACCGTGCCGCGCAGAGATGCCGGCGCTCGACCGCTTGTATCAGCAGGACAAGGATCAGGGGCTGATGGTATTCGGCATGTCGAGCGAAGACGCCGATCTGCAGCGTCAGTTTCGGCAAATCCTGCCGGTCACGTATCCCCTGCTTACCATGAGCGGAGAGGTCCCCAAGCTGTACCGCGACATTGCACGTTATCCGGCAACATTCCTTATCGACCGCCAGGGACGCTTGCAACCAGCTCCCGGCCCCGACCAGCCTTTTGAAGAGCTACGCGCAGCCGTCGATCGCCTGCTGAAAGCTGGTTCTTAGAACCATCGTCGGTTGTTCCGCGTACGGAGTAGAGCAGACGTCAGGGTTGTTGAGAAGTGCCGGTTCGTGTCCTGCCGACCGACGAAACACCTTCCGCTGATACAACTAAGGTAGCAAACTTAAGAAAGCGCCAAATCGAGACGGGGCAGGCCAAGTAAAATCGGCTCAACCCATGCCGCGGACCAGGAACATCCACAAAAGCCAGAGCCCAAATCGCAATCGCCGCTCCCGCAAGCACCCGAATACGGCGACCGCGTTCTTTGAAACAACCAAGGGTCTAGTGACCCTTTGCCTGCTGCTGTTCGCTGCGGCGTTTGCCACCTACATCCCGGCAATGGGAAACCCGTTCGTTGTTCTGGATGATCGTGAATACGTCACCGCAAACCCGCATATTCGCAGCCTGGGGTGGAACACGGTCCATTGGGCCTTCACAGCGTTCGATGCGGCCAACTGGCATCCGCTGACCTGGCTGTCACATGCGCTCGATTACAAGCTGTTTGCGTTGAACCCTGCCGGGCATCATGCGACGAACATCCTGCTTCACGCAGCCAGCGCTGTCCTGTTGTTTCTCTTCCTGTACTGGACGACCCGACGAACCGGTCCAAGTCTGTTTGTAGCTGCGCTGTTTGCCGTGCATCCGCTCAACGTTGAATCGGTGGCCTGGGTGGCGGAGCGGAAGAATGTCTTGAGCACCTTCTTCTTCTTGTTAGTGCTAATCGCTTACACCTGGTACGCGCAGAAGCCAAATTGGCGCCGATATCTGCTGGTTGCCTTACTTTTCGCCGTGGGCTTGATGGCCAAGCCGATGCTCGTGACCCTCCCCTTTGTTTTGTTGCTGCTGGACTACTGGCCCTTAGAACGAATGCGAATTGCCGGCACACCTGGTGGGTCAGAGGCAAGCCGACACCAGCCGATTTGGAAACTGGCGGTGGAGAAGGTCCCATTATTGGCTCTCTCGGCAGGCGGCTCATTGCTAACGCTGAAGGCGCAGCATGCGGTGGTGCAACCTCTGACCGAGTACTCGGTCGGTAATCGAATTGGCAATGCACTGCTCTCCTATGGGCTGTACTTGTGGAAGATGGTTTGGCCGGCGAATCTTGCCTTATATCCGCATTCGCCCACCGCACCGCCGGCATGGAAGTGGCTACTGGCCTTGGCCGTCATGGTCGCCGTGACCGCGCTCGTTGTCGTCCGGCATACGAACAAGTATCTGGTCGTAGGTTGGTGCTGGTTCCTGGGCACGCTGATCCCTGTGATTGGCCTGGTGCAGGTTGGCGAGTATGCCATGGCCGATCGCTATGCGTACATTTCGCTGCTTGGAATCTTCGTCATGATCGCATTTGGCCTGGCAGACTTGGCGCAGGCGAAACACGCGCAGCCCGTCTGGTTGGCGGTTTGCTGCGGTGTAGTGCTGGTGGCGTTCGCCACAACCACGGTCCATCAGATCAGTTACTGGCGAAGCGATTACGACCTGTACTCGCACACCCTGGAGTTGGAGGAGACTTCCTTCGCGCACAACGCGGTCGGAATAGCGCTGCTCAATCCGGCAGCCGCCTTGAGTCGCGAGGACCTGGACCGCTTTCCTTCGGAACCGGCGCGTCTGGACGAGGCGCGTCGCCACTTCGAGCGCGCATTGGAACTGCGGAAAGCGCGGAGTGGCGAGGGTTCTCTTTGGGACGACGCCCGAAGCCTGAATAACGTTGCGAACCTGGATCGCATGCAGAACCGGCTTGCTGAAGCATCCAATCACGACGAGGCTGCGCTGAAGATTTATCGCCAGCTTGCGATAAAAAATCCGGACGTATACCTGCCTTATGTGGCCGTGACTCTGAACAATCTCGGCGCCGTGAAGCGGCTGCAGAACCAGCTCGATGAAGCCCGCCTGAACTATCAGGAGTCGTTGGCTATCAACCGTGACTTGGCAAAACAGAATCCGGTGAAGTACCTGCCGAACGTTGCCATGGTCCTGAGCGAGTCAGGGCGGCTCGAAGCGAGCATTGGCCATGTGGAGACGGCGCGAGCCCAATATGACGAGGCGCTGGCGATCAGCCGTCAGTTGGCGCAGCAGAATCCGGAGGCGTATATGCCTCAACTGGCAATGACACTGAGCAATTTCGGGTTAATGGATGCCTATCAGCAGCAAATGAAAGATGCTCAGCAACACTTGGAAGAGGCATTAAGAATCGAGCGGCAACTGGCCCAACAGAATGCCACCGTGTACCTGCCCAATCTCGTGATGTCGCTGAGCAATCTCGGAAGACTGGAGCTTATCCAGGGACGAATCGCCGAATCGCGTGCCCACTACACCGAGGCTCTCAAGCTGGCACAAGAGTTGGTACAGACGGACCGCGCCTATACCGGAGAGGTTGAGCAAATTGAAGCCAGCCTGCAGCAGTTAGGGAAGATGTCGGCCCAGCAGAACCAGCCTGTGGCCAGCCGTGTCTCGCCGTAGCAGTATCCCAACCAAGGCCACGCGCAGCCGTCGATCGCCGGCTGGAAGCCGGTTCTGCAGCCTTTCGGCGCAGCCTACCGAGTCGCCCACAGGAACCGCTCCCAAGGAGAGAACGGGAAAGAAAATCACGGGTCCGAGAAAAACTCGCCCCGGCTTGCCGCGGTTAGGGCAACTGCATATTCTGCTGGGCCCTCTCGAAGGCGACCGTGCCGACGTGCACCCAGCCCTGGAACGGTCGGTTGATGTCACCGATCGCGACCAGTGCCAGCGCAATCAGAAAGGAAAAGGCGAAGACCTGCAGGCTATGCAGGGCCTCGTTGTTTGAGCCGAACAGGCAGCAGGACACGATGCTAAGGATGCCGCCCGCGATGAGCAGTGCCCAAAGCACCGTAGGCATTCGGCTGCTGCTCTGCAGGATTCGGGTACGGCGATACTGGGAAAGCGATGACAACTCGGAGAGCGCGTGATCCTCGGCCATCAACTCCGCCGCCGACGCGGACTTGATCGAAGTCAGGGCTCCCCACATCTTTGGATTCAGGTTGCGGAGTTCACTCGGGACTTCGCCGCGATTCATTTGCGGCCACTCCTCCCGCACCGCCTCGTCGGCATAATCATGCGCCAGCTTGCGCAGCTCCGTCCGTTGCTGCTCGGGCAAAGCGTCGGCGATGCGATAGAGATTCACCAGCGCATTCGCTTCCAGATCAACATTCAGGTCCGCAGCACCAAAGGCGTTCCACACGGCATACAACATAAAACCCAGGATGACTGCGTAGGTCGTGCCCAGAACGCTGAGCTGCCATCCGATCTGGTCATTGTGCTCGCGCCGCTTTGTCGACGGCCACACGCGCTTCAGGGCCCAATTAAATGCTAGAGAGGCGACCACGAAGCACAGGAGAAGAAAGACACTTTGGAAGGTGTTCAGCATCGTGCGCGTGCCCTCGGCACAACGATTCGCACTTCAACGACGAGCGCAGCATAGACTTGCTCTGCCGAATGATCGGCGACGCCGGTCACGATATTAGCCTCGGGTTTCGTCAGCATTAACATCTCACACAGTAGTGTAAGCTACTGCGCCAGGATGCAGACGGCGCTCGCAGTACACCTCCAGTCCCTATTTCACCTGATTTCCCCGCGGTGGCCTATCAGCGCAGGCAGCACCACGCCGTCATCAGGCCGAATGCCCAACCGATGCAAGAGAACGAGGTACAGCGCTCGAGTGTGGGCAGTGCTGAAGTGACAGTCCTCAGCTATCAAATACTGCGAAGAATGCCCGATCCTCTCGAAGTAGCTGACATCCTAATGGACTTTGTAGTGAGCCAAGGATATAGCGTCTCTTCAACCACGGCTCTTGATGCTGCAACCAGGATTGGAGCACCAGGGTGTTCGTCCGGCACCATTCAGGCAGCGCTCGGGTCGGTGGCGTTGGCAATGTAGATTGATGTTCCCGAGTCCTCTTGGGGCACCGATCGACGTGGACGCGCTGGCAAAGGATGTTATCCGACCTGCGTTAGAAAAGGCCGGATTGGTTTGGCACGGCTGGCACGCGTTCCGTCGCGGCTTGGCAACAAATCTTCATCGGCTCGGTGTACAAGATGAGACGATTCAGCGCATTCTTCGCCATTCGACGGTGGCGGTCACCCAAAACTGCTACATCAAAACTGCGCACGCCGATGCGGTCGCGGCGATGCGATCTCTCGAAAATGCACCTAGTATGCACCTTGGGAGAACGCGGCGCTCAGAATCTTCCGGCATTTCGTGGCGGAGGACTCAGTAAATGTCTTATTTTCAATGGTTTGAAAATCTGGCGGAGAGGGGGGGATTCGAACCCCCGATACAGCTTTTGACCGTATAACGGTTTAGCAAACCGCCGCCTTCAGCCACTCGGCCACCTCTCCGCGGCGAGAAGGCGCTACGCCCTCTCGAATCGGAAGCAATTCATCATAACCTGTTCACGCGCACTATGTCACGGCAGGCGCAACGGTATTCGCTAATTTGCCCGTATCGCGTCAAGGTCAGACGCGAACAGCCTCTGGCTTCGACACGGCCATGAAGTCGAGAGCGCGCGCGATGTACGGCCTCAGGTCGCGACGATGCACGACGGCGTCGAGCATTCCGTGTTGCAGCAAAAACACGCTGCGCTGAAAACCTTCGGGTAGCTTCTGGCGGATGGTCTGTTCGATGACGCGAGGTCCCGCAAAGCCAATCAGAGCGCCAGGCTCGGCGATGTTCAGGTCTCCTAACATGGCGAATGAGGCGGTCACACCACCGGTGGTGGGATCGGTGAGCAACGAAATGTAGGGCACGCCGGCGTCGTCCATGCGCGCCAGCGCGGAAGAAATTTTCGCCAGTTGCATCAGGCTGGCGACGCCCTCCATCATGCGGGCTCCGCCGGAAGCAGACACAACGATCAGCGGCACTCGCTGATCGGTAGCGCGTTCCACGGCGCGGGTCAGAACCTCGCCCACTACCGCACCCATGGAACCGCCGATGAACGAGTATTCCATGGCGCTGATCAACACGGGCTTGCCTTCTAGCGTGCCCCGCGCGTTGATGATCGCGTCATTCAGACCAGTTTCGCTGCGCGCGCGTCGCAGGCGGTCGGCATACGGCTTGAGGTCGGAAAACTTCAAGGGATCGGTCGACACCAGGTTGTCGTCGTCGATTTCATAACGGCCGCCATCGAGCAGCTGCGCCAGTCGGGTGCGAGCGTCAATGCGAAAATGCCGATCGCATTTGGGGCAGACGTTCAGGTTCTGGTCCAGGTCCTTCTTCCATATGATCTGCCGGCAACCGTCGCACTTCACCCACAGGCCTTCCGTCTTGACCTTTTTCTCGCCCGAAGTGTCGAGTTCAACGTTATCTCGCTTAAACCATGCCATAAGTAAGTATTCAGTGTAGCCGACGCGCCCGAGCATTGTCGCGTTTGTGAGAGTGCACGCGTGCTCACACCACGGTGTGATTGACAACGGAAGCGCCACTCGGTAGTTTCATAGCATGAGTGCTTCGCTCCACCATCGCCATCATCACCATGCGGCGAGCGTGTCGGCGGAGCCTGTCTTCTAGCACTCAACTAGTTTCAAGCTACTCCGACCCGCTGACCACGTCAGCGGGTTTTGCATTTCGGGAGAAAAGATGGTGATTGATATCGACTTCGACAAGATGCTGGGCTTGGCTCCGGCCATCGTACAAGATGCCGCCAGCGGTGAGGTCCTGATGCTCGGCTTTATGAACCGCGAAGCCTATGACAAAACTCTGCAAACCGGATATGTGACGTTCTTCAGCCGCACGCGCAACGAACTTTGGACCAAGGGTGACACCTCCGGCAACCGGTTGCGCGTGGTAAGCGCCGCCACCGATTGTGATCTCGACACGATTCTGTGTCGCGTCGAGGTCGAAGGCGAAGGTGTGGTTTGCCACACCGGCACACGGACCTGCTTCAACACGCGGCTCGCCGTCAGTTCGGCCGGGGGCGAGGCATGAAACTGCGTCTCGGCATTCCTAAAGGCAGCCTGCAGGAGGCAACGCTGCAATTGCTGGCTCGTGCTGGGCTGCAGGTGTTCGTCAGTCCGCGGTCCTACTTCGCAAGCACCAACGACCCGAGCGTTGAATGCATGCTGATTCGCGCGCAGGAGATGGCTCGGTATGTTGAGCACGGCGCGCTCGATGCCGGCCTCACCGGACTGGATTGGGTAATGGAAAGCGGCCTTGATGTCGTAGCTGTCACGGATTTGATCTATGCGAAGCAGAGCCGCGGTAAGGTGCGCTGGGTACTCGCCGTTCCAGAGGATTCGTCAGCGACGAGAGCCGAAGACCTGGAGGGCGCTACGATCGCGACGGAGTTGGTTGCGGTAACCTCCCGTTATTTCCAGGATCGTGGTGTCCCGGTAAAAGTCGAGTTCTCGTGGGGAGCGACCGAGGTAAAGCCTCCCACATTGGCCGATGCCATTGTGGAAGTCACCGAGACCGGCAGCTCATTGAAAGCAAATCGGCTGCGCATTATCGATACCGTTCTCGAGTCCAACACCCAAATCATCGCCAACAAACTGGCGTGTGCTGACGCCACGAAGCGGCAGAAGATCGACAACCTCGCTCTCATGTTGCGCGGCGCTATGGAAGCCCAAGGGCGCGTGGGCCTCATGCTTAATGTGCAGGTGGATAACCTGCGGGCCGTTCTGGATGTCTTGCCGGCATTGAACAGCCCAACCGTCTCGCCGCTGAGCGACAAGACTTGGGTGGCAGTGAACACGATCATCGAAGAGAGCCTCTGCTGGGAGGTGATTCCGCGGCTAAAGGCGGCGAATGCTACCGGGATTGTCGAGTATCCGCTGATCAAGGTGGTGGTGTGATGCGCATCGTCCGCGGCAAAGCGACCGAGAGCGTGGTCCGAAAACTCGAGCAGCGAGGCTCACGACTCGACGAGATCGAGCCGAAAGTGCGGCGGATCGTTGCCGAGGTTCGCAAAGGCGGTGACAGGTCCCTTATGCGCTATGCCACAAAGTGGGATGGGCTGGGAACAAAGCAAGCGCTACGACTTTCTGAGGCTGAGATTCAGGCCGGATGGGAACAAACACCACCGGCAGTTCGCATCGCTTTGTGGCAGGCGGCAGTGAATATTCGCCAGTTTTGTCGGTGGCAGATGCCACGAGAGTGGAAGAAGACGACTGAGGGCGCTGAACTCGGTCAGTTGATTCGGCCTCTCGCCTCAGTGGGTTGTTATGTGCCGGGCGGCAGATATCCCCTTCCCTCTACCCTGCTGATGACAGTCATCCCTGCGCAGGTGGCGGGTGTGAAGCGGATCGCAGTTGTCTCGCCGCGACTGCAACCGGCAACGCTTGCAGCGGCAATGCTGCTGGGTGTCTCGGAAGTTTACCGCTGCGGCGGAGCCCAGGCGATCGCGGCTCTTGCCTACGGAACAGAAACTGTCAGTCGCGTGGACAAGATTGTCGGCCCCGGAAATGCTTTCGTTACCGCCGCCAAGAAGCTGGTCAGCTTCGATTGCGCGATAGACATGCTTGCTGGGCCGACGGAAGCGGTTCTTTATAACGATAGCGCTACCCCGGCCTTTCTAGCCTCTGACATTGTGGCACAGGCCGAACACGACCCCGACGCTGTGGTAGTCATCGTTACTACTCTTCCTGAGTTCGCAAAGCAGGTGAGCAACGCGGCCGAATCACTAAGCAGAGGCAACGAGACCGCGCGGCAGGCAATTCGCAAGAATGGATACATCTTGGTCGCTGGCTCGCGTCAGCAAGCTATGGATTGGGTAAATAGACTTGCGCCTGAGCACTTAACCGTTTCCCAGGAAGACCTGCCGGCCGTGCAGAATGCCGGCTCGGTTTTTGTAGGCGACTACTCACCGCAATCATCAGGCGACTACGCTGCCGGACCGAATCACGTGCTGCCTACGGCGGGCGCTGCTCGCTTCCGTGGCGGGCTCAGCGTGCACGATTTCTTGAAGATCATTACCGTCCAGAACTTCAGCCGGGCCGCCATGGAGCAGATTGCGGTTACCGTGACAACGCTCGCGGAGGCGGAGGGTTTGAAAGCACACGCCCAGTCCGTGCGCTTGAGGTGCGGCAATGCTTAACCCGCGCCAGGCTGTGCTGCAAATGCGAGAGTACCATCCCCCGCTCGCCGGAAGAGCGGGGCTGCGGCTGGACTTTAACGAGAATACCGAGGGCTGTTCGCCGCGCGTTTTGGAGCGCATTCGACAGATCACCGCCGAAGACCTTGCGCGCTATCCCGAGCGCGAACCGGTCGAAGGGCTTGTCGCCAGGCACCTCGGCCTGCTTCCGGAACAGGTATTGCTGACGAACGGGGTAGACGAGGGCATTCATCTACTTTGCGAGACTTACCTGGACGCCGGAGACGAAGTGATCATTGTCGCTCCCACCTTCGGGATGTATGAGGTGCTTGCGGAGGCCACCGGCGCACGGGTGGTACGCGTGCAGGAAGGAGGAGACTTCCGCTTCCCTCTCGAAGCGACATTGCGGGCCATCAGCGACAAGACACGCCTGATCGCAATAGCCAGCCCCAACAATCCCACGGGTTCCGCCACAACTCGTGAAGAACTGCTGCACATTCGTGACGCCGCCCCGAATGCCGCCGTGCTGGTTGACGAGGCTTATTACGAGTTTCACGGCGAGACCGTCTTGCCAGAAGTCGGGGCAGCGTCCAACTTTTTCGTCGCGCGAACATTTTCCAAGGCGTACGGCTTGGCAGGGCTGCGCATCGGCGTTGTTGTCGGAGAGGTGGAGCAAATGAAGGCTGTCCGCCGCGTTTCATCCCCCTACAACGTGAATGCTGTAGCTCTGCTTGCAGTGCCGGCGGCGTTGCAGGACGGCGAATACGTCGCCGCGTATGCCGCTCAGGTGAAACGGGGCCGGGCCCGCGTCTATCAGGTCCTGGATCGCCGTGGAATCCGATACTGGCCTTCCCAGGCCAACTTTGTGTTGTTCTACGTCGGCGAGCGCCACCGAGACTTTGTCGAGGCTATGCGACAGCGTGGGATATTGGTCCGTGACCGTTCAGCCGATCCCGGTTGCGACGGTTGCGTTCGCATCACCATCGGCACCCACGCGCAGATGAACGAAGCATTACCCGCAATGGAGCAGGTTCTCGCGGAACTTCAGGTCTCGAAGGCGGTGAGCGCATGAGGCGAGCGCGCGTTCATCGCAAGACCAACGAGACCGAGATTGCTCTTTCGCTCACCATTGAAGGTCACGGTCGTGCGCGGGTCAGTACGGGGATTCGGTTCCTCGATCACATGCTGGAACTGGTTGCGCGCCATGGCGCATTTGATCTGACTTTGGACGCAATAGGCGACCTCGACGTAGACCAGCACCACACAGTGGAGGACGCCGGCATTGCCTTAGGTGAGGCATTCACTCAAGCTCTCGGCAGCAAGCGCGGCATTTTGAGGGCAGGCTATTTTGTAATGCCGATGGATGAGACTCTGGCGGTTGTCGCCGTCGATTTCGGAGGACGTACCGCCGCCATTGTTGATATCAAGGTTCGCACTCGACTAGTCGGCGATCTGCAAACCGAGCTGGTTGCTGATTTCTTCGATGGATTCTCGCGCGGTGCAAAGGCCAACGTGCACGCCAAGGTGCTCTACGGCCGCTCCAGCCATCACAAGATCGAGGCTGTGTTCAAGGCGTTCGCGCGCGCGCTGCGCGTGGCTTGTTCGAAGGACCGTCAGCTGGCCCGCATGTTGCCCAGCACGAAAGGATTGCTGTGAGTTGTAGCTCAACGCGAAGAGAACGTTTGGTTGTTATAGAGGTCCTTCGACTCCGTCGCCGACGGCAGGTGACCTCGCTCAGGATGACATTGTGATCGCGATCATCGATTACGGCGCCGGCAATCTCGCCTCGGTGGTTAAAGCAATCCGGCATCTCGGCACAGATTGCGTTGTTACTTCTGCTGCTGAGGTCGTTCTAGCCGACAAGCTCATTATCCCCGGCGTAGGCAACTTCAAAGCAACGCAGCCGTTGACCAACGGGGACCTGGGTACGGCAGTGCGCAATGCCATTGAGCAGGACAAGCCGCTGCTGGGGATCTGTCTGGGCTTGCAATGGATGTTTGAGGCCAGTGATGAGGCTCCGGAGTTGAAAGGACTGGGAGCTTTCAGCGGCACGTGCAGCCGTTTCTCGGAATCCGTGAAGTCCCCGCATGTGGGATGGAACCGCATCGAGATCGAGCCGCGATCGCGGCTACTGCAGGGGATTGCGCCCGGTACGTACATGTACTTCACGCACTCGTACCGTGCCCCGTTGTGCGCCGACACAGTCGCGACTTGTGTATACGACCAGCCATTCACGGCAGCGGCCGAACGCGGAAATCTCTTTGGCGTGCAATTTCATCCGGAGAAGTCGGGAGCCGCTGGGTTGAAGATACTGGAGAACTTCTGTGCCCTCTGAGACTTTAGCCAAGCGCATCATCGCCTGTCTCGACATGGACAACGGCAGAGTGGTGAAAGGCATTCAATTCGAGCAGATCCGCGACGCGGGAGATCCGGCGGAGCTCGCAGCCGCTCACAGCGACGCCGGCGCCGACGAAATCGTGCTGCTCGACATTACGGCGACCGCTCACTCGCGTAATACCCTGCTGGATACGGTGCGACGCACGGCTAGCCATCTATTCATTCCCTTCACTGTAGGAGGAGGCATTCGCTCGTTGGACGATGCCGCGGCTGTTCTCGATTGCGGGTGCGACAAAGTGGCCATCAACTCAGCCGCTGTAGCCGATCCATCGCTGATCACCCAAATTGCAAACCGTTATGGTTCCCAGGCGGTAGTTGTGGCAGTCGATGCCCGACAAACAGGTACTACAGCGTGGGAGGTTTATGTCTGGGGCGGGCGCAAGCCGACCGGACTGGATGCGCAGCGGTGGTCGAACACCGCAGAGGAGTTGGGTGCCGGTGAAATTATGCTCACCTCAATGGATCGTGACGGCACCAAGTCGGGCTTCGATTGTGCTCTCACCCGGACCATCGCCCAATCCGTGCGCATCCCGGTGATCGCCTCCGGCGGAGCAGGCGAGCCGCAACATTTCGTAGAGGTATTCGAACAAGGTGCGGCTGACGCTGCATTGGCAGCTTCGGTCTTCCACTTCGGACTTAAATCGGTGAACGCGATCAAGCAGGAGATGCACGCAGCCGGCATTCCCGTGAGGTTGACGTGCTGATTCCTTCCATCGATCTGATGGGCGGCAAAGTCGTCCAGCTTGTGCAGGGCGAGAGGAAGGCGCTCGAATTCGACAACGGTGCGGAGTGGGTTGAAAGATTTGCGCGGTATCCCATGGTGCAGGTCATTGATCTCGATGCAGCCATGGGCACAGGGTGGAACCGCGACCTCATCAGCGACTTCTGCCGCCAACTTCCCTGCCAGGTTGGCGGCGGCATTCGTACCGCCGATTCTGCAGCCGAAGCTATCGAATCGGGCGCAAAGAGAGTCATCGTGGGTTCTTCCTTGGTTCGCGACCAACAGATCGGTCTCGAGTTCGCAAAAGAGTTATCTGACAGAGTAGGAGCTGACCGCATCGTCTGCGCTATCGACTCGCGCGGCGGACGCGTTGCCATCCACGGGTGGAAGACAATCACGTCCATAACTCCATCTGCGATGATGCAAGCCCTCGAGCCCTACTGCGCTGCCTTCCTGTACACCCACATCGATACGGAAGGAATGTTGCAGGGCATTCCATTCGACATTGTCCGCACACTGCGCGCGCAAACCGATCGGCAGTTTATTGCTGCGGGCGGCATTCGCAACCGCGAAGAAATCGACGCACTACATGAGCTAGGTATCGACGCGGTAGTGGGGATGGCAATCTATTCGGGCCTGATCAAAGTTTGAGCCCGACTACTTACGATTAATTCGCAGGCGTCACCAGTTGTGGCGAGACATTACGCGAAGCAGCAGGAGCAATGGGCAACGAGATGTCGATTTGCAGCCCGTGTGGAATGACGTTCTGGGCCGTGATTGTGCCACCGTGCACCAGCACCGCGTTGCGCACAATAGCGAGCCCCAGACCCATCCCTCCCGTCGAAACTCCGCGCGAGTTGTCTACGCGATAGAAGGGCTTAAACAGCAGGGGCAACGATTCCTCGGGCACGCCCGGACCGTTATCACGCACCGAGAGCAGCGCAGTACCGTTATCGCGCCGCAGCGTGACGTCGATCACGCCTCCCGCGCCGGAATAGAAGATGGCGTTGCGGACAATGTTCTCCACCACGCTACGCAACAGGCCAGGGTCGCCGCTCATATTGACGTCCGTCGCCCCGGTGAAGCGAATGTCAACGTCCACCGCTGTAGCCTCGAAGCGGGCGTCGTCCAAAACGTTCTCAACGATGTCATACAGCGACACATCCTCAAATTTAGGTTTATGCTGGCCGCCCTCGAGCCGCGCGACCGTGAGAATTTTCTCCAGCATGGAGTCAAGCTGGATGGTGTCTTGCTCGATGCGATCGAGCATCTCGCGGCGCTCGCGGGCGTCGGCCCCGCGCGCCAGAGTCAATGCCAGACGAATACGCGCAATCGGCGAGCGCAGTTCATGCGATACGCCGCTGAGCAGGTTGCGCTCGCTCTGGATGAGCTTGCGCAGTTCATCGGCCATGGAATCGAAATCGCGGACCAGTTCGGCGATCTCATCGCGGCGGTTGCCAATGTAGTGACTCACTCGAATGTCGAGATTGCCGCGCGCCAGCTCGTTCGTTGCCGTGCGTAGCCGCTCGATGGGCTTGCTGAGGTAGTGCGCGATCAACAGGCACAGGAATGCCGACACAATCGTGCCCAGCTTCAACGTCCACAAAATGTCGCCGGGGACACGCTCCGAAAGCGGCGGAGGGACAAACTCCGCCACCAGCAGATATTCCCCTTGCGGCGTGCTGATGCGGTCCACCACAATCGATGAATCCTCAAGCCGCAGCGCCCCGCCGCTTTGCAGTGCCTGCATCACGTGCGCTTGCAGGCCATCGGGAGCCCACCGATCGCCTACTTCCCTGCCCTCGCCATCCAGCAACCAGTACGATGCCCTGCCTTTGATCGAGATGGATTCCAGGAAACTGTCGAGTGCGGGCTGACCGCCGCGTTCGTAATCACGAATCGCATCCAGCCCGAGCTGGGGCATGACCTGGCGCGAGGGCTGAGTCCACCATGGACGCTCAGAGTGAAGGCGGACGTGGAGACGCAGATACAGCGCACCCAGCAACAGTGCCTGCGCTACCCAGAATGGCAAAAAAATCTTCCAGAACAGGCGGCGGTTCATGTGCGGCTTCGCTCCGGGGTTGTTGCGGCCGGCATGAAGTATCCAATGCCGCGAATGGGACGGATCAAATCGTCGCTGCCTGCGAAGTTGCCCAGCTTCTTGCGGAGGCGGCTGACGTGCACGTCAACGCTGCGGTCGAAGGGGTTCAGCGGGCGTCCCAGCGCAACTTCGGCAATCTGCTCGCGGGTGACCACATTGCCGGCGTGGCGCAGCAGCAGCTCCAGGACATTAAATTCCACCGAGGTGAGATCGACCGGTTGCCCCCCGCAGGTCACACTCCGGGTCGCCATGGACATTTCGATGTCGCCAACGCTCAAAACCTCGTCGGCGTCAGTGCGCGCAGAGCCGGGAACACCCTCCTGCGTGCGCCGCAAAATGGCGCGAATGCGGGCCACCAGCTCGCGGGGATCGAAGGGCTTCGCCAGGTAGTCGTCGGCTCCGATCTCCAGGCCCAGGATGCGGTCTACCGCTTCGCCTCGTGCCGTGAGCAGCAGTACGGGCACTCCAGACTGCTGGCGTAACGATTTGAGCAGCTCGAACCCCGAGCCACCCGGCAACATCACATCCAAAATTATAATTTCGTGATCGCCAGCGAGCGCCGACTTCAATCCCTCGGCATGATCATAGGCGGTGTCGACCGTGAAGCCCTCCGCTTCCAGGAAGCGCTTCAGCAGGTTCACCAGCCCTTGATCGTCGTCGACGATGAGCAGGCGCTTCATAGTTTTCATTTTGCCTTTTTCGGGCGAGGGTTGCGGTGAAGAAGTGTTTCGAGATGTGCGATTACCCTTCACAAAACTTTACCTTCCTTCACTCTCTCTTAACCGCCCTTAGGTTAGCTATTCCGGTCTAATAAGTACTGGCAAAGATGCCGAGGGTCCCCAGGTCGAACGCTTAAGGCAATAATATTGATAAGACCGGGTTTGCTTCCAGTGCCGTTATGCGCCCCAGGTAGTTTGTTTCCCCATATCGCTGGAAGCCGTGAGCCTTTAGGAGGAAAGTTGAAGCGTCGCGGAGTAATCGCATTTGCGATCGCCATTCTTATATGCGCAGTTCTGGCCGCCTGCCAGAAAGGAAATAGTGCCGGCACCCGCGGGGGCCGCGGCTCCCATGCTGGCGGGCCGCAGGTTGTCCCGGTGGGTGTGGCTACGGTCAAGCAGCGCGACTTCCCGGTTTATCTGACGGGCCTCGGTTCGGTGCAAGCCTTCAACACCGTTTCAGTAAAGAGCCGGGTTGACGGGCAAATCATGCAGGTCAATTTCCAGGAGGGTCAGGACGTCCGCAAGGGCGACCTGCTCATCGTGATTGACGAACGTCCTTTCCAGGTTGCCCTGGCTACGGCGCAAGCCAATCTGGAGCGCGACGAGGCGCAACTGGCGAATGCCAAGGCGCAGTATGAGCGCAACAAGGCTTTGTACGAGGGTGGGGTCATTGCCAAGCAGGACCTCGACACCTTACAAGCATCCTTCGGGCAGTATGCGGGCACAATTGCAGCCGACAAAGCCGCGATCGATAGCGCCAAGCTCAACCTGGTTTACTGCCGAATCACGTCGCCCATCGACGGACGAATTGGTCTGCGCCAGGTTGATCCCGGCAACTACGTGACTGCGGCTACAGGCACGCCGTTGCTGGTGATTACGCAACTGCATCCCATCGCGGTGATATTCACTCTTCCGGAAGACCAGCTGCAAGCTGTGCTACAGCAGATGCGAAAAGGACCGATGCAGGTTGACGTGTATGGCCGCGATGACCAGACGAAGCTCTCAGCCGGCAAGTTGCTCACCATCGATAACCAAATCGATCCGACGACGGGGACGGCGAAGCTGAAAGCGATCTTCGAGAACCCCGAAAACATGCTGTGGCCGAATGAGTTTGTCAACGTGCATCTGTTGCTGGAAACGCGCAAGGATGCCATCACAGCTCCGGCAGCAGCGGTGCAACGCGGTCCACAAGGAACCTTCGCGTATGTCGTGGATAACGACAATACAGTCAAAATGCAGCCGGTACAGGTTGCGCTTACACAAGGAAATACGGTAGTGCTCGCCTCCGGATTACAGGCGGGGGAACGTGTGGTCACTGACGGACAGGAGAAGTTGCAAGCCGGCAGTAAGGTGACTCCTCAAACTCCGCAACAGGGCGGGCAGTCGCGGAACGCGCAAGTTACTGGTGAGACGGGTTCGCAATCATGAGTATTTCCCGGCCATTCATTATCCGGCCGATCGCGACCTCGTTGCTAATGGCTGGTCTGCTGCTGGTGGGCATTGTTGCTTACCGGCAGTTGCCTATTTCTGCCTTGCCCCAGGTCGACTACCCGACCATCCAGATTGTCACGTTCTACCCCGGAGCCAGTCCCGACGTTACCGCGTCTTCGATTACTGCGCCTCTGGAGCGGCAGTGCGGGCAGTTGCCCGGCTTGAGCCAGATGACTTCGAGCAGCGCCTTTGGCGCCTCGGTCATCACCCTGCAATTCAACCTGGAAGAAAATATCGACGTTGCCGAGCAGGAAGTTCAGGCGGCCATCAACGCCGCCCAGTTGTATTTGCCCAACGATCTTCCAGCACCGCCGATTTACAGCAAAGTCAATCCGGCGGACGCGCCGATTCTTACCCTGGCGATGACCTCCGAGTCGATACCACTGCCCCAGGTCGAGGATCTCGCCGACACCACATTCGCGCAGAAGATCTCACAGCTTCCCGGCGTTGGGCTGGTGACCATCAGCGGCGGACAGAAGCCTGCCGTGCGCATCCAGGCAAATCCCACGGCGCTGGCATCCTACGGCCTGAGCCTGGAGCAGTTGCGGACCGTCATCGGGCAGGTCAACGTAAACCAGGCAAAGGGCCAGCTCCAGAACAATCGTCTGGCGTACACCATTGGCGCCAACGATCAGCTCTTCGATCCCAAGCAGTACGCCGACACCATCATTGCTTATAAGAATGGTGCCCCGGTGCGCGTCTCCGACGTCGCCAATGTCATAGAAGGCCCCGAGAACGCGAACCAGGCGGCGTGGATGAACACCTCTCCCGCCGTCATCATCAACATTCAGCGGCAGCCCGGCGCGAACATTATCAAGGTTGTCGATAGCATCAAGCTGCGCCTGAAACAGCTTCAGGCGAACCTGCCGAATTCGGTCAAGATCACTGTGCTGACCGATCGCACCAACACCATTCGCGCCAGCGTCGCAGACGTTCAGTTCGAGATGATGCTGACCATCGCACTGGTCGTGATGGTGATTTTCGTCTTCCTGCGAACACTGTCAGCCACCATCATTCCCAGCGTTGCGGTTCCGCTTTCGCTGGTCGGCACCTTCGGAGTGATGTACCTGTTGGGCTACTCGCTCGACAATCTCTCGCTGATGGCGCTCACCATCTCGACCGGCTTCGTGGTCGACGACGCCATCGTGATGATCGAGAACATCGAGCGCTTCATCGAAGAGGGCCACACGCCTCTCGAAGCAGCCCTGCAAGGCTCTGCGCAAATCGGCTTCACCATCGTTTCGCTGACGGTCTCGCTGATTGCCGTGTTGATCCCGCTGCTCTTCATGGGCGACATCGTCGGGCGCCTGTTCCGCGAGTTCGCCGTGACCCTGGCAGTCACGATTCTGATTTCGGCCATCATCTCCCTGACGCTCACTCCGATGATGTGTGCGCTGCTGTTGCGGCAGCGCGATCAGGCCAGGCACGGTCGCTTCTACGAGTGGTCAGAAAACGCGTTCAACAAAACCATCGCGTTCTATGGCCGTACAGTGCAGTTCGTACTGAAGCACCAGACCATCACTCTGCTGGTTACCATTGCCACACTGGTCGCCACGATCTGGCTGTACATCATCGTGCCCAAAGGCTTCTTCCCCGTGCAGGACACCGGCGTCATCACCGGCATTACTGATGCGCCTGAAAGCATCTCGTTTGCCGCCATGTCGGAACGTCAGCAGGCTCTGGCGGCGGCCATTCTGAAAGACAAGGACGTCGAGAGCCTGTCCTCTTTCATCGGGGTCGATGGCACCAACATGACGCCCAACAGCGGCCGCATCCAGATCAACCTGAAGTCGCGCGACGACCGCGATGATGACGTGACCACCATCATCAAGCGACTGCAACAAGAGGTCGCCGGCGTTCAAGGCATCACGCTCTACATGCAGCCGGTGCAGGACCTGACCGTTGAAGACCGCGTCAGCCGCACGCAATATCAGTTCAGCCTGGAAGACGCCGACCCGAAGGAGCTGGGTATCTGGACGGCGAAGCTGGTTGATAAGCTGAAGACGTTGCCTCAGTTGCGCGATGTCGCTACCGATCAGCAGAACGAGGCCACCGAAGAGCGGCTGGTCATCGATCGCGACACCGCGTCGCGGCTGGGTATCAGTGCGTCAGCCGTCGATAACACGCTCTACGATGCCTTTGGCCAGCGCCTCATCTCCATCATGTACACCCAGCTCAATCAGTATCACGTGGTGCTGGAGGTTGACCCGCAATACCGCGACGATCCGGATGCGCTGAAAGACATCTACGTTCCCGGAGCCAATGGCCAGGTGCCGTTGAGCGCCATCGCTCACTTCGAAACCAGCTCCGGCGCTTTGGCCCTGAACCATCAGGGGCAGTTCCCCGCGGTCACCATCTCCTTCAACCTGGGGAACGACTATTCTCTGGGCGAAGCGGTGACGGCCATCAACAACGCCGAGCAAGAAATCGGATTACCGCCGAGCATTCAGAGCGCGTTTCAAGGCACCGCTCGTGCCTTTGAGGCGTCGCTGGCCAACGAGGCATGGCTGATTCTTGCCGCCATCGTCACTGTCTACATCGTGTTGGGCGTGCTGTACGAGAGCTACATCCATCCCATCACGATTCTTTCGACTCTGCCTTCCGCCGGTGTGGGTGCGATCATTTCGCTGCAGCTTTTCCACATGGACCTGGGAGTGATGGCGCTAATTGGCATCATCTTGCTCATCGGCATCGTCAAGAAGAACGCCATCATGATGATCGATTTCGCGCTGGAGGCTGAGCGCGGCGAGGGCAAGAAGCCGGTAGACGCCATCTACGAGGCCTGCCTGCTGCGTTTCCGGCCGATCATGATGACCACGCTCGCCGCTTTATTCGGCGCCGTACCTCTCGCGCTCGGCAGCGGGACCGGGTCGGAGCTGCGACGTCCGCTGGGCGTAACCATCATCGGCGGATTGCTGGTCAGCCAGTTGTTGACGCTTTACACCACCCCGGTGGTTTATCTGTGGTTCGATCGCCTGGGTGAGGCGCTGCGTCGCATGCGGTCGCATAAACCTGCGGAAGCCGTCGGGGACTGAGATGAATATCTCGAAGCCGGCCATTGAACGCCCTATCGCAACCACGCTGCTGACCGTGGCGTTGCTGCTCGCGGGTGCTCTTGCGTACGTTCACCTGCCGGTTTCGCCCCTGCCGCAAATCGACTTTCCGGTAATTTCCGTGGGCGCCTCGCTTCCCGGCGCGAGTCCCGAAACCATGGCATCGTCGGTTGCAACTCCGCTGGAGCGCCAGTTTGGCCGCATTGCGGGCATCAACCAGATGACCTCGAGCAGTCAGCTTGGCTCGACCGGCATCGCCATCCAGTTCGACCTGAATCGCAACATCGATGCTGCTGCCCGCGATGTGCAAGCCGCCATCAATGCGGCGCGCAGCTATCTGCCGGCTGACCTGCCCAGCAATCCGACCTATCGCAAGATCAATCCCGCTGATTCGCCGGTGATCATCCTGGTCATGACATCCGATGCCATGACACAGGACCAGATGTACGACGCCGCCGACTCCATCATGGGGCAGAAGCTCTCGCAGATTGACGGCGTCGGCCAGGTCTTCGTCTGGGGATCGTCGCAGCCCGCCGTGCGCATTGACGCCAATCCCAATCTGCTGAACAAGCTGAACATTGGCCTGGAAGCCCTGCGCACTGCCGTCGCCGCTGAGAATGTCAACCAGGCTGTTGGC
>Ga0335083_10003412_pt1 | contig 20617 bp, 14 predicted proteins | sample Lox_Sample_42_FD_206716 | JGI IMG/M metagenome (GOLD analysis project Ga0335083, IMG submission 206716) | Soil microbial communities from Loxahatchee National Wildlife Refuge, Florida, United States - Lox_Sample_4.2 | ecosystem: Environmental > Terrestrial > Soil > Wetlands | place: USA...
GCCCTGAAACCGCCGCCCGATGAACAACAGCTTCATCAGTTCGCGCGGATTCAGCGTCGTGGGATCCGGCGGCACCATGCTCAGGATCGGTTTCACGAACCGGCACATGGCCTGCATGGCCTTGCCAAATTCGTCGTAGGCTTCGGCGTCGACGCGTGAGTGCCGGGCGATCTCGCGATGCGTCTTGCCATGATCATTCACGCGCCATAGATAATCGCCACTCGGCATCGGTGTGAACGTTCCATCCAGGGGAAGAATCTCCAGCCCATGGCGGGGAAGGTCGAGATCGCGAATGATCTCCGGCCGCAGCAGTGACACCACGTACGAGCAGACCGAGAACTTGAATCCCGGCACAATCTCTTCCGTGCACGCCGCGCCGCCAAGCACATGCCGCCGTTCCAGGACCAGCACTTTCTTGCCCGCGCGCTGCAGATACGCCGCGTTAACCAGGCCATTGTGGCCCCCGCCGATGACGATCACGTCGTACTTCGATCCGTTAGAACCAGCCATATTTTCCCTTTAACTCTCAGCGAAATTCGCACGGATTGTAGCAGGTGCGTATCGCCGCATTCGATGGAATCAGGTCAGAAAAGTTTCGCTATGCGCTCTTGAGCGCAATGGAAAAGAGGAACAATGGGCCTTGCCCTTGCTAGAGCCCGGAAGGAAGGACGGTCCAGCTTCTCAGCAGACTCCACAAGGTTGGCAAAGTTGAGGGCATGATCGATAGGAAACGCGAACTGCCATTCTAATGGAGAAGTCTGATTTTGTCCGCTAGTATTCCTCGTTTTGGAGTATTCTCGCAGGGCACATGAGCCGACGCCGACAGGAACCCTCGACGTTTAGCCCGCTGATTTGGCTGGCCGTCGTGATTCTGATTCTCTATTTCGCCCGCGCCGTGCTGATTCCCCTTGCCCTCGCCCTGACCCTCAACTTCCTGCTCAACCCGATGGTGATGTGGCTGCAGCGTTTGCACATGCGCCGTGTGCTGGCCGTGGCGGTTGTCATGCTGTCTTCCGCAGCGCTCCTGTTGGGAATGGGCTGGGTTGTTTCTGGCCAGTTGTTGCAAGTAGCGAGCGATCTTCCTAAATACCGGCTGAACCTTCACGAAAAGATAGAGGCTCTTCACCTGCCGCCGCAGAGCACGCTGGGGCGTGCCGCCGAAAGCGTAAAGGAAATTGATGTGGAACTTGGTGAGCCTCCGGCTGCTCAGCCGGCGCAAACAGGTCCGCGTGAGCAGGTAACACTCAAGACCGGCACGCCCCAGGCGGAGCCGCCGGTACCTGTACAAATCGTTGCGCCTCGAGCAACCGGATTGCGATATCTCGGAGAGGTCTTGGGTCCTCTGTTCAAGCCGCTCGGCACGGGCGGTATGGTGATAATTTTCACCGTCTTTATTCTGATTAAGCAGGAGGACCTCCGTGATCGCTTTCTTCGCCTTGCCGGCGTAGCGCAGTTGCACGCCATGACCCTCGCGTTGGACGACGCGGCGCAGCGCATCAGCCGCTATCTGCTGATGCAGTTTGTCGTGAACGCCTGCTATGGCCTTTGCTTTGGGATTGGAGTCTTTCTGATCGGCATCCCCAACGCTCTGCTGTGGGGCGTGATAGCAGGATTGTTTCGCATCGTGCCGTACGTCGGCGCCCTGGCGGCGACTGCGTTCCCTCTAGTTCTGGCGCTCGCGGTGTTCCCCGGCTGGGGACCACCCGTCCTTATTGTCCTGTTATTCGCCTTTCTGGATCTGGTCGCGTCCAATGTCGTGGAGCCCTGGTTGTATGGCGCCCGCACCGGGATCTCCTCGCTCGCCTTGCTCGTGACCACGGTGTTCTGGACAATGCTTTGGGGATGGGCGGGATTGGTGCTGGCGATTCCATTGACGGTGTGCGCCATCGTGCTGGGTCGCTACGTGCCGCGCATGTCATTCCTCCACGTGCTTTTAGGGGACGAAACGGCTCTTTCAGTCGAGGCGCAGTTTTACCAGCGCTTATTGGCGCTGGACCAGGAAGATGCTCGTGGCATCGCAATGAATTTCCTGAAATCTCACCCGCTCGTAAATCTTTATGACCAGGTGTTAATTCCGGCGCTGGCTCTGGCGGAACAGGACCGCCATAAGGGCGCGCTCGACGAGACACGCGAGTCGTTTCTGTTTCTCAGCACCAGCGAAATCGTCTCCGAATTGGCGGTGTATCGTCCCGAGGACAACGCTCCGAAGCCACGAAGGCTGATTCCGCGCTGGATGTCGAACAAAGGGCCGGTGGCTCCGGTGGCGAGCTACTCCGAGCCTGCACCCTCGGCCATGCGGATTTTCTGTCTGGCAGCCAACGACCAGGCGGATGAGATTACTTCATCTATGCTGGCGCAGTTGCTGGAGCGTGCGGGCCACGGGGTGATCTCGTTGCCGGTGGAGTCCAGGTTTGAAGACATTGTGCAGCACCTCCCGCCCGAGCCGCAGGATGTGATTTGCATCTCGGCCCTGCCGCCGTTTGCATTTGCGCAAGCTGCTTCCATTTGCCAGAGAGTCCGGCTACATCTGCCGGAGATCAAGATTCTGGCCGGAATCTGGGGATCGAACGGGGATGCAAACAAGGCTCTCGATCGCTTTGGCAGCGCGCGTCCTGACGCCATCGTGTCCACGTTGGCGCAGGCCCTCCAGCAGATCAGCGAGTGGCACAGTCAGTCCACGGAAGGGACAGAATTCGGTCGGCCTGCGCAGGAACCGAACCTGTCCGAGTTTGGAAGCTGAGGTTCATCCGGCTATAATCCCGCTTCGGCTAAAATAACTGTTGAGGGCCCTCACCTTGCCAATCGGAACTGCATTTCACGAGCGCACTTTTCCTCTCTGCCACAGCTTGAACTACCGCGAGTGGTCCGGCTACTACACCGTGAGCGTGTATGAAGTTCATCACGAGCACGAGTACAACGCTATTCGCAACGCGGCCGCGCTCATCGATATCTCGCCGCTCTACAAGTATCTGATTACCGGCAAAGACGCGACCCGGCTCGTGAACCGCGTCATTACGCGCGATATCAGCAAAGTCAAAGTGGGCCAGGTGATTTATTGCTGCTGGTGCGACGAAGAGGGCAAGGTCATCGACGACGGCACGATTTCTCGCCTCGAAGAAAGCGTCTATCGCTGGACGGCCGCCGATCCCAGCCTGCGCTGGTTCCGTCAGAATGGCCTGAACATGGACGTGCAGATCGAAGACATTTCTGAGAAGGTCGCCGCCCTCGCTCTGCAAGGTCCCACCTCGGCCAAGTTGCTGAAATCGGTCGCCGAAGCGGACATCGCTAATCTGAAATACTTCCGGGTGACCCGCGGCAAAATTAATGGGGTCCCCGTCGACATCTCGCGCACTGGTTACACCGGAGACCTTGGATACGAAATCTGGGTGCCCTGGAACGACGCTGTAAAAGTGTGGGATGCACTTGCCGACAAGGGCAAACAGTTCGATCTGCACGCTGCGGGTATGCTGGCCCTGGATGTTGCACGCGTCGAGGCCGGACTGCTGCTCATCGAAGTCGACTACACGAGTTCCAAGAAAGCGTTGATTCCCTCACAGAAGTTCTCGCCGTACGAACTCGGCTTCGCCAAGATGGTTCACCTCGACAAAGAAAACTTCATTGGAAAGAAGGCCCTCGAGCACGATGCCAAGAAGGGCGTGCCGAGGCAACTGGTAGGACTTGAAGTGGACTGGACGGACATCGAACAACTCTACGATCGCTACGGCCTCACCCCGGCCGCTCCGTCGCAAGCCTCGCGGGTTGCCGTACCTCTCTATTCCGGCGACAAGCAAGTCGGCAAGGCGACGACCACGAGCTGGTCCCCGACGTTGAAGAAGTTAATCGCTCTTGCCAGCGTCGAAACCGAGCACGCCAAGCCCGGAACCTCGCTGCAGATGGAAATCACCATCGAAGCAATGCGCCTCAAGACAAACGTGAAGGTAACGAACCTGCCGTTCTTCAATCCTCCAAGGAAGACCGCGACGCCGGTATAGATTGCATAGCAGCGGACGCATTCGTCCTCCTAGCTTTTTATCTGAACGTCGAGGCGATGGGCTTGGTGCTTGCTTGACGTTGATCCAAAGCCAGCCGATACACCGAGTCGACGTCATCGATGTCGGCGAAGACCGGCACGTCTCCGATGCGAACTCTGCTCATACTCCTTGATCTTTGCCCGCGTCCCGCGATCATTGGATATTTTGCGCCGAACCACAGGGTCCCTGTCGCCGATCCCTCCCTCTCAATGGTGGGAATCGCGTCTAAATATGTGGAGCTGGTTTTTCGTTTCCATCCTTCCTGCAGAATCAGCACGCGTCGATTGGTGATGGCGTAATAGGTGCGCCTTTTGAGCCACGCATCGTAGAAAAAACGTCCCCATATGAAGTATTGTCCGATCACGACAAAGGGGATTCCCCAAAGAGCCATGAACACGGAAGGCGCTCCCTTAGAGTTGTGTCCCAAATAGCCAAGCACCCCCGCTTCCCAGAAAATGGCAAATCCGCCCCAGAGCAGGCTGAAGGGAATCATGTACCAGTCGTCGGAATGGAAGATCACTCCAGGGTTCGGCCGTCCCGCCCAAAGCACACTCTCACCCGAAAGCAATTCCGATTGGAGTTTGACCGCGACTTCTGGGTCGACCACCGCCATATAGTCTCTCCTTTGCGTTGTCTTTGCCTAGGAACTACCGCGAACACCAATCGGCTTCTCACTTTGAGCCCGCCGCTTGCCCGCCCAGTAAATCCAGGCCCCTATCAACACCAGCGCGCCAGTTCCTCCGATCACCTTCAACATCGCCAGCGGTTTGTCTGGCTCATCCGGCTGAGGAATCAGCGACAGAGCGATGGTCATCGCCGTTGTCAGAAATCCCAAGGTCGCCACCAATATGGCTACAGTGGTTCCTCCTGGCAGGCGGATCACATCCGGTCCCGCAGGCTCGCGCTGCAGCTTGATCATGGCCGCGAACAAATACAAGTAAGGAATAAAGTAGGTGATCACGCCCATGCTGACCAGAACGTCGTACGCACCCTTCACGCTTGTGCCGGCCTGGCCCAGAAAAATAAACACCACGCCAAGGACAAACTGCGTGAGTAACGCTACCCACGGTGTTTTCCACTTGGGATGCAGCGCGCCAAAAGCCGGTGGCAAGAAGCGGTCCAGCCCGGCGACGAACGGCAGTCGAGCAACCGCCGCCAGGTAAGCCCCGGCCGCGCCGATGTTGCTGAGCGCAATCAGAAACGCCACCAGCGGCAATATCCCGGGATACCCCACGCGCGACGCCGTCTTCGAGACGGCCTGCACCAGCCCCTGCAGGCTGTTGACCTCTGTCGAAGGCAGCGCCAGCAGCACGCAAATCGTCCCCAGGATGTAACAGATCGTGACCGTAACTCCGCCCGACAGCAGCGCAAGAGGAATCGTACGCCGCGCATTCTTGATTTCTTCCCCCATGAACGATGCCGTTTCGCAGCCGCCGAATGCAAACGTCAGCACCGACCAGAAAATAATGTCGTTGAAATGCGTGCTGGGGATCATGGAATGCAGGGTGAACGACGTTGCCGATCCGTAACGGTGCCACGCGACAAATCCCATCACGATAACGATGCTCACCGGGATCCACATCGCGATCGCGCCCACGTTATGGAGCCACTTGCCCACATCGAGCCCCACAACATTCAGCAGCGTGGCCGCGCTGAGCGTGAGCAGCGAAAAGACAATGTAGAACGTCGCGTTCGCAGATAGATGCTGCCAGTTTGCCTGCCGCATAAACAGCACGTTGCTGGCGGCGAAATACAGCACAGCAGGGAAGTACGGAAGATTGCTCGTCCAGTAAGTCCATGCCGACATGAAGCCGGAAAAATCGCCAAAGGCCCGCTTGCTCCAAACGTACAGCCCGCCTTCATTCGGATAGCGCGATGAGAGTTCCAGCACCGAAAGCGCCAGTGGTGTATAGAAGCACAGCCACGCCCCCACCCAGATGACGATCGAACTCGGTCCTGCCGCCGCCGCAGTCGCGATCCACCGCAAACTGATGCCGGTGATCACATAGAACAGCACCAGGTCGCGAAACCCCATGACCTGCCGCGGGCGATTGGGATCCTCCGCGGCAGCGATCGACACCCCGGGTGAAAGGAAACTGATTCTGTCCGCTGACTGCTTCGGATTGGATTCTGCCAATGACGTGTCCCGGGGTCAGCTTAACGCGAGCGAGAAGAAGAGGAATAACACTGCCACGAACGCGGAGCAAGCCGAAAGTTGCGGCTCATAAGGAATCAAGAAGTGGATACGCCCGACGCCTTCCGGTTGCTGTGCTTCCAGTACAGATATCCCGGCACACCGATCAGTACGATCGCCGTTCCCCAGAACGCCTCGGTCGGCCGCGTGATGATCGTGTTCAGCGTCCACGCAGTGCCAATCAAAACATAGATCGCCGGCAGCCATGGATATCCCGTGCAGCGATATGGGCGCGGAATCTCCGGCCGCTTCCACCGCAACCAGAACATGGCAATCACGGTCAGGGTGTACGACAGCACCATCCCATAGATCACATACGTATAGAGCTGGTCGTATCGTCCGCTAAGGGTTAGAGCTGCGGCCCATACGCCTTGCCCGATCAAGCTGAAGGCCGGTGTTCGCCACTTGGGATGGATGACCGCCATGCGTTTGAAGAACACGCCATCCTGCGCCATCGCCAGATACACGCGCGCGCCTGACAGGGTGCACGTAGCAGCCGCGCTGAAACAGGAAATCGCGATCATGAGCGACAGCCACACGGCGGCTCCAGGCGAGAACAGTGCTGCCGCCGCCGCATGCGCAATGGTCTCGTGCGCCGCGATTTCCTTCAGCGGCAGTGCATACATGTACGTCAGGTTCATCGCGACATAAATGACTCCCACCGCGAGTACTCCGAGTACCATGGCCAGCGGCACATTCCGCCGCGGTTCCTTCACTTCGCCTGCGACCCAGGTGATGTACACCCACCCGTCATACGCCCAGAACACTGCGATCAATCCCACGCCCAGTGCCGAGATCAGCTGCGTGGGCCCGAGTCCCATGCTCAGGCCAACGCCATTAGAGTGGAAGTTTGACCAGTGGCCCTTGCCGATGGCGAATCCCAAAACCACGAACGCCGCCATCGCCATGAACTTCGTCCAGGTGGAAACGTTCTGCAGAAGCGTTCCCCAGCGCAGACCAACCACATTTACCCAGGTCAGAAGGGCGATCAGTAGCAGTCCCAGAAGATGAGCGCGAGTTACGACAATCCCCGCGAAGGCGAAGACCACATGACCTTCCGAAACCACGGGAAAGACCTGTCCAACATATGCCGCTGAGGCCACAGACAGGGCAGCGATGGTTCCGCCGTTGGCCACGCTGAACAGCATCCATCCATACAGAAAGGCGATCAGGTCGCCGTAGGCTTCCCGGAGATAAATGTATTGTCCGCCCGAGTCGGGGAACATCGATCCCAACTCCGCGAAAGCAAAACAGGCGCAAAGCGAAATCAGCGCTCCCAGTACCCATACCAGTAGAAACAGCATGGGTTGCGGGAGCGGTCCCGCAATGTCTTTCGCCGTCAGAAAAATTGATGAGCCGATGATCCCGCTGACGAGCAGCAATACTGAATCGAGTAACCCAAGTCCACGCACCAGCGTGGGTTTCTGCTCGGCTCCGGATTGCCCGGAGGATAATGCGGCCGTGGCCGGTAGGACCGGTGTGGGATCCATTATCCGATGCCCAATTCGTCGGACGACTCCAGAGCCGTCCCGCACCGCCGGCAGATCACCGCAGAGCAATCGCCACAGGTGAGAGGATCAGTAACTTCTTCCGCACAACTCGGGCAATAGAGCGATGGGCTGCGCTCTGGCTGTGGATTCTGAGGACGCGTCGCCATGAAGAAAAGAACTGTAGCATAGACGTAGCGCCGCCGTCGCTTCGGCTTCGCTCAGGTCAAGGTCCCGGCCGCTGTTTTGGCGGCGTCTCTCGTCCACTCGCGGGGGCCGAGACGCTGGCGCTACAATTGCAAAGAACATGCCCGAGAAATCCCCAACTCCCGACGAAAAGCTGCAACACGAGTTCAACCGCTGGGCCGCCGCCGGTGAAGGCGAGAAGATGGAGCGCCATCATCTCGACATTACCGAGAAAACGATTCGCCTCATGAACCTCCGTCCCGGCGAGCGTGTGCTCGATCTCGGATGCGGTTCGGGATGGGCCACGCGCCTGCTGGCCCGCTTGGTCGGCGAAGGTCCCGAAGGATTCGGACAGGTGGTCGGCCTCGATGTCGCTGACGAGATGGTCCGCCAGGCCCGCGAAGCCTCGAAAGACTTCGACAACATCCTTTACGTTTGGGGATCGGCGTTGCAGATTCCGTGGGAAGAGAATTTCTTTGACAAAGTCTTGTCCGTAGAATCGTTCTACTACTATCCCGATCAAGATCGCGCGCTGATGGAGCTATTCCGCGTCATGGCTCCTCGCGGAAGGCTCTTTATCCTGATCAACCTCTACACCGACAATCCGTATTCCCTGCAGTGGGTCGACAAACTCAAAGTCCCGGTGCACGTACGATCAGCCGCGGAGTACATCGACCTCCTGAAGAAGCACGCCTTCGAAGACGTACAGGCGGTGCGGGTTCCGGACGACACGCCGACTCCCGATGACTACAAGACGAAATCGTTCAACAGCCTCGAAGACTTAAGGGCGTTCAAGCGGGAGGGCGCGCTGCTCCTAATGGCCTCAAAGCCCGACCTGCGCACCCCGCTCCCCGGATACACGATCTACTAGTAGCGCCGCCGTCCCCGGCGGCTGTCGTGGCGGCGTCTCGCCGCCACACTCAGAGGCGAGATTCTGTTGCTAGGTCCCTATCCCCAGGCTAGATCGAGCTGTCGTCGTCATCGTCCTGATCACGGTGGCTCAGATCCTTCACCGGACTCAACGCGCGCCCGTCCTGCGCATGATGAACATCGATGTGTCCGTTTACGTTTGCCAGCTTAATGTGTGCCCCACCATGCCCCAGTTCGCCCCGCAGATCATGGCCGACGAAGTTGTGATGGTTCACATGCAGCCCAAAGTCATTATTAATCCCACCGGAAACCGTGCTGGCTTCGATGTCTCCATTCGAATCCGAAGGAATCGTCAGATCTACCGAACCATTCACGGAGTTCAATTCAACTCTCTGCCCGCCCAACTGGTCGAACCTTGCCTCCAGGCGTCCATTGATCGTAGATAAGCGGGCGCGCCCGGTCAGATTCTGCGCCTCCAGGCGACCATTAATGCACGAGGCGCTCACCTCTCCGCTCACGCCTTTGATGTCCAACTCGCCATTGATCAGCTTGATTTCATCCAGCCGAGCCGTGCGCGGCACCGTCAGCGTGTACTCGACACTGGCCGGATTATTGTGCGAACCCCAGTTCCAACTGTTGTTATGGTCCGGATATTTGGTGCGAATCGCCAGCGAATCGTTCCTGGCGTCGACCTCAATCTTGGCCTCATCCAGACGCTCTTTCGTGTCCGCATATTTCACCGCATCCACTTTCACTTCGTTGCGGTCCCAGCTGGAGATGTGCACATCGCCGTTGATGTTGTCGAGTTCAACCCGGCCATCGGCGGTCAAGGCATAGGTCTGATGGAATTCCTCGGTCAGAGCGCCGCGGTGATCCGACGCGTGCGCACCCAGGGCCAGAACAAGCAGGGCGCAGACCGTTCCCAGAGTAGCTCCGAACCACGTGGCAGATGCGCGATGACGGTTCATGATTTCCTCCCTTGCACTGGGTTAGACGAATCCGTTGCGGTTTCGTGAGAACAGATCCCGCGGGACTCTTATTCCCACACCACAGGATACGAAAGTTACCTCCTTGATGTTCCCCTGCCCTTTGGACCTGAAAGACAATCGCATCAGGGACTTAACTGCGGTTCGTTGTGTCGTATCCAATGCGGAAAACCGCTTCGCTGAGTTGGCAGGGGACTGCCTTGCCTGGCCTCGCGCTGCTTCTCCTTCTCATCGTTCCACCTTTCATGTCCGCTCAAGCGGCTGACACAGAAAAGCCAGCGCCAATCCTGACCGGAAGTGCCGGTGCATACAGCTTTGTTACGGCCGGGCAGAATGTGATCGACACACAGATCAACCCGGTGCTCCTCGTGCCCCTCGGAGATCGCTGGTTGATTGAGTCGCGGGCAGAGTTCGAAGGCGAGTTTCAACGCCCAGAGAGTGGTAATCACCGGAACTCTCGATCCGAAACTCAAACAGATTCACGTCTTAAAGATTGATCTCGAGCAGAAGCCCTAGCTTTCGTACCCGCCTCGGTCAGCAGGAAAACTGCCAGGATCGCCATCTCCGGCTCAATCGGATGCCGGTAGCGCGGGATGCAATACACGAAGTAGTACACGGCCGGATAAATCAGAAACAACCAAAACATCAGCCATGCTCCCGGCTTGCGCAACCGCAGCGCGCGGCCCAATCCCCAAAACATTAGTACCGACGCCGCCAGGAAAAGCGAGTTTTTCGCTTCACCCATCCACCAAGGCTGCGTGTCCTTCGGCGGCCCTGCCCAGAAATAGACGAAGCGCCGCACACAGAGCATGCCAAACCGTCCATAGTCGGCGTGAATGTAGTCGACCGCCTGCTGCTTGCGCATGGCGATGTATGGCAGTTCGCCCATTGCCTGAAACTGCCGCATCGCGAAAGGATCGTGCGTGGCATCCAAATACAGCATCAAAGTCCCGTCGGCGCCGTTGCCATTTCCCAGGCGAAGCTCCGCGCCGAAATTGTCTCGAATGAAAATGAACTTCCCGAAAGTCTGATAATTGCGGACCAGCCACGGTGTGATGCAGGCAAAGAACACGATCGAAGCCAACGCAACTCCGGCCAACGAGTGCTTGCCACGCTGCGCGCGTCGATACCAGGCCCACAACCCCGCCGCCGGCAGAAACGACAGCAGGGAAGTGCTGCTCAATGCGGTAATACCCCACAGCAGTCCGAACTGCAGCCAGGGCACCGAGCCATCGCGATCTTCCAGAGTCAAGGCCAGCCAGAAAATAGTCGTTAGCAGCAGTGCCGCCAGGCTCGTTTCCCAGATCGCGCGAGTGCTCCAGAACAGCACGTTAGGCAGCAAGGCCCATGCCCACGCTGAGCCGAGCGCGACCTTCTCGGAGAAAATCCTGCGCGCGATCAGAAAGATAGGCACACACGTCAGCGCCGAGAACGCGCTATTCAGCGTCAGCAACACGAACGCCGACGCCTTGGAATAGATTCCAAAAAGCAGAAACACGCCCGCCGTCAAATATGGGTACAGGGGAGGTTCCCACGCGGTAGGTCCAGTCGCAGGGCCAAAAGGACTACTGAAGCCATGACCAGAGGCCAGCGACGCGGCGATCCGTCCCATCTCCCAGCCGAATCCGAAATTGTCGTCCGTGTTTTTGAATTTGTAGGTATGGCCGATCAGAATCCAGCTGACACGAACGAGCAGTGCGATCGCAGCAATCCATCCAGGTGCAGTCAGAACGCGTCTCCACGCGGTCAAGGGCGAACCTGATGCGCGGCTACCCTCCATTCCTGGTCTGGATTCCATGTGGGTCTATTTGTAGCTGACGGAGTCGACTCACGGCAAACTACCTGGACTCAAAAAGTGGCATCGTCCGTACATGGAAAAAGAACGGTCAGGACCTGTGCTGCGGGCATGGCGGAAGGGGCGCCATTCCCAGTTGCCTTCCTTCGTGTAACTTCGTGTCCTTCGTGGTGGAAGAGGTTACCTGGCCCAATGCCGTCGAAGGCGTGCCGACTCCACAATCGCACCGAACAAAGCGTAAGTCGCAATATTCGCGACAAGCGACCAGACTAATGAAACGCCGAAGTGGAAATGCATGCCGGCAAACACAATCGGGCAGGTCAGTTCGACGAGAGTCATAATGGGATCAGTAGAAGTCATCGCAGGAGCCGGGGTTGCCTAAGCATACACTGCCCAGCCGACCGCGATCATCAAGCCCGCGCTCGCCCACATCGCAATTCGCTTTTGAGAAATTGCCAAACAAGGAAGTAGATCGTCCCTTGCTCAACGTTCGACTAGGAAAACGCTACCCATCGCCGATCCGGTAAAATAGAAGTTTTCAACAGGACGCCTTGTTCAATTCCGATCTCATCCTTGCCGCGAATTCCGCCATATGGACTGCCCCCAAGGGCGTCGTGCCCTACATCCGCCAGCATTTCCTGGATACCACGTTTCGCGGCCTTTATCACGCCAATGCCTTTGACGTCGCACTTCTGATCCCGTATTTCATCGTGTTGATCCTGCTGGCGGGGTATGGCGTGCATCGCTACGTGCTCGTCTACCTCTACTACAAGCACAGAAAGAATGGCACCACCGAACCGGCCGCCTATTTCGAAGACTTGCCGCGAGTCACCGTGCAGTTGCCCATTTTCAACGAACAGTACGTTGTCGAGCGCTTGCTCGAGTCGATCTGCAAGTTGAAATATCCCAAGGACAAGCTCGATATCCAGGTGCTCGACGATTCCACCGACGAGACCGTCGAGGTCGCTCGCGCTTTGGTCGACCGTTACGCGGCGCTCGGCAACCCGATCACCTATCATCACCGCACCAATCGCGAAGGCTATAAAGCGGGTGCACTGGCCGAGGGGTTGAAGACTGCCAAAGGAGAGTTCGTCGCCATCTTCGACGCCGACTTTACTCCGCCCGAAGACTTTTTGCTGCGCACGATCCATCACTTTACCGGCCCCAAGATCGGGATGGTCCAGACTCGATGGACGCACCTTAACCGCCACTACTCCTTCCTGACTGAGGTGGAAGCGATCCTTCTCGACGGCCACTTTGTCCTGGAACATTCAGGTCGTGCACGCACTGGACTATTCTTCAATTTCAATGGCACAGCCGGAATGTGGCGGCGCGCTGCAATCGACGAAGCCGGAGGCTGGCAGCACGACACGCTGACCGAGGACACCGATCTCTCCTACCGCGCGCAGTTAAAAGGATGGAAGTTCATCTACCTGCAGGACGTCGAATGCCCCGCCGAACTTCCGGTGGAGATGACCGCCTTCAAGACCCAGCAGGCTCGCTGGGCGAAGGGCCTGATTCAGACAGGAAAGAAGATTCTGCCGCGCGTCTTGAAGAGCGATGCCCCGCTGCATACGAAGATTGAAGCCTGGTATCACCTCACCGCGAACATCAGCTATCCACTCATGATCATGCTCTCCGTGCTGCTGCTTCCCGCCATGATCATCCGCTTCTACCAGGGCTGGTTTCAGATGCTGTACATCGACCTTCCTCTGTTCATGGCGTCGACCTTCTCCATTTCAAGCTTCTATCTGGTCTCGCAGCGCGAGCTGTTTCCTCGAAGCTGGCCGCGCGCACTCTTGTATCTGCCGTTCCTGATGGCGCTCGGAATCGGTCTCACCATCACCAACACCAAGGCCGTTCTCGAAGCCTTGGTTGGCAAGGAAAGCGCCTTCGCTCGCACTCCCAAATACAGCGTTGTTTCCAAGCAGGATAAAGTCGGCGCCACCAAATACCGCAAGCGTCTGGGATGGGTACCGTGGCTGGAACTCGTGATCGGCACTTACTTCGCCGCTACCGTGTACTATGCGGTGGATAACGAAAACTACATTACAGTTCCATTCCTGCTACTCTTCGTCGTGGGCTACTGGTACACGGGATTGATGTCCCTCCTGCAAGGTCGCTTCGGAGGCCGCTCGCTGCGCACGACCGCGCACACCAAGCCCTTCCCGGTGGGAGTGTAGAGTCCACTGCAGAGTTAGTTACTCGCCGTTGCGCTCCCGGGTAGCAAAACAATCTGCTGATCATCGCCCGCTTTCACTATCTGGTAAAAGCTTCGCAAGGGAGCGTAGTATTTCTGGTCAATCGAAATCGTATTGATTTCCACCTTCCGGGTCACGTGCAAGGTGCCGCTGGCGTTCTCCGCGGAAATCGCATAGCCCACAACGTGCAAGTCGTGATTCTGTGCTGGCGGCACGGCAGATATCTGCCATCCAGCGGGAATCTTAATCGTTAGGTCGTCCGCCTTTTGCGAAAGAAACTCATAGTAAACGGGGTAAGTCCGGTTCGAATATTCAAAGACATGCCTCTCGCTCGCACTAAACAGTCCAACGGGCATTAAAGCGCGACGACCCGACACGCTTGCCCATCCCGGCACCTTTACGCTGAACGTAGCGGTCAGCGGAACCTCCGAGTTCGTCCATTCCGGTTGTTGCGTGAGATCGGCTTCACTGCCGACAGGAATGTACGCCTTCACTTGGTCTTCGAGATACTTCTTTCGAGCTGCTTCATCCTCGCTTCGTTCGTCGACTCGCCGCCGCAGCGCTTCTAGACCGGTAAAGCTGACCGTCACCTTGCCCTCCAGTGTGCCGTCTGCCGAAAGGGTCAGATCTGCTTTCCGTTCGATGCGCGAGGCTGCGCTTTCGGGCAAGTTGGTTTGGATCCATGATCCCCCGTCCTTATCGAGCCGCAGTCCCTGCACGCCGGTTTCTTCCCACGGCAGCAGACCGAACGGAGCAAAGGCGGACCCTGGCGCCAGATACACATCTTTACCGCCAAGCTTCACCAGTACAGCGCTTCGGTCCAGTTTTCCGCTTTGCATGGTTTGCGGATTGAAGAAGTAGTTGCTCCGATCTGACACCCAAACCCCGTAGGCTTCGATGCCAGCCGCCCGCGCCAACGCGAGACAGAGCCAGTTGAGCTGCTTCTGGTCGCCGGAGCCTTGCTTCCAGACGTCCTCCACATTCTCTTCGGTCTTTTTGTTGTCTCGTTTCTGCTCTTGTTCCGTTTTGCGGACCTCGAAGCTGGTGTTGTGCAATTGCTGGACTCGCGTGTAGATCTTGTGAAGTTTTACGTCCGGAGAATCGGACGGAGCAACGATTTGCGACAATGCCTGGTCCATCGCGCCTCTTTTGCCGACGAAGCTCTCCAGTTCATTATTTCTTTTCTTCCCAATCTTCTTCCAAAAGCTATTCGCGTCGGCCTCAAACGTTTCGCTGCTGTAAATGAAGTCCACGCGCGCTTTTAGTTCATTTTCCGGAGGCATGAAGTCTTCCGCGCGAAATGCGGCGATATTCGAGACTTCCAACACAACGATGCCGTCGTTTCCTTGCTTGGGAGACGCCGTCCCCGGCGGCAGATGCTCGTTCCACCGGAAGCTCATCGGGCCGTAATCATTCTGATAAGGTCTCAGTGTGAACTTGGCCTTCTTGGTATAAAGCTCGTTGCTCAGAATCCACTGCGAGAAGAAAATGTAGTATTCCCGAAAACTGAGGGTGTAGAAGTACTCAATAATACTGCCCACCTGAACGTCAGGCAGCGTCAGAGTCTTGGCGAGATACTGATACCCTTTGCTCTTATAGATGGTTTTTTCGAAGACCTTTCCGTCATAGTTCACAATCGATCCATCCGGGCGGATTGTGCGGGCTTCGATCCCGGTTACAAAACCCACTTCTCTGGGAAGAGGAATCTCGACATTCGCGTACTTGCGTCCGTCCTCAGTGAGGATCTTGATTCGGTAGTAGTTCTCTTCATATCGATCGGAGGTGCCGCCCATCAGCTGGGCGCCACCGTGGGAACTCCTTCCGTAATCGTCCCGATTTACTTCGCGATAAAGGATGATCGCCGGCGCGCCCGGAGCCCCGGGATCGCTCGTCATCTTCAACTCATCCGGTGAAACCGGCTGGAACTTGACGCTCGCATGCGCATCCGCGAGCACAATCAAAACCGAACAGAGCGCGCAAAGAGGTAGCACAACGCGTCGGCAGAGCGGCAAGGGCACTCTCCTTATGTAGGTCGAAAACTCGCCGAGAAACCGCGTACGGCGCACGCGGGCTCTGCCGCGGTACCGTAAACTCGGTCAGGGTAGCAGAGTAATGTACATCTCAGGAGCGCCGAACACAATGCGCAGAGATATGCCTCCCCCGGGTTCCTCTCATCGGAGACTGAACCGATACTGAGGCCGTGGCTCGGTTGGGAGCGACTGGCTTGTCAGTCGAGTTTGGTTGTACTCTTTCCTAAGCCGGTGGTCTCATCCGCCGAACAGAATCCTGGTTTTAACGTGTTCGGGCTTTGGAGGTCTTGTGAGGGGTTTGGCCATTTCGGCGACGGTGCTTCTCGTGCTGGTCTTACCGGCGTTCGCCGGCGAGAACCTGAAACTCAATCCCAAGCTCGACTACACCAGTGACAGCCAGGATGGCCCCCTGATCACCGGCGAGGGCATGGACGCCGGGTTCGTGGCGGGCAAGCCCGCTTACGTCATCATTTACGGCGAGGGCTGCTTTAACTCCAAGCGCCAGGCGCGGCGCACGGTCGGCCTCTACGAAATGTACAAAGGACGCGTGCAGTTCATAATCATTGACATCGATCGCCATCCCTCCCGCGAGCAAGCAGACCTGAAGAAGAAATATTTTCGCGGATACATCCCTCATGTTGTCGTGCTCGACCCGTCGGGATCAGCGCTCTACGACCACACGGGAGAGGTCGATGGTAAGTTAATCGCAGGCCTCCTCGACAAAACACTGCGCTGACTTCTGGTCTTCAATCGACCGCTCATTTACAATCCTTTCGCTAACGATTCTCATCCGGCGAGCATGTCTCTGCCCTACGATGACCATCGTTCGAAAGGAGGATGCGATGCCTCGCTCGCGTACAATTCTCCATTCCGCCGCCGTCGCTGTCCTTGTGGTATCGACCCTGAGTTGCGGGGCCGCGCACGATTCTGACGAATACTATGTTCTCGTTTCCGCCAACTTGCAGGTCCCTTATTGGAAAGCCGCGGGAGCAGGCTTCGCCAACGCCGCTGCCCAGATGAAAGTGCGTTCTGATTTTTCCGGACCCCAGAATTTCGATCCCAAGGCTGAGCGCGACGCCCTCGACCAAGCCGTGCAGAAGAAAGCCACGGGCATTTTGCTGGATGTGACCGATGCGGCCCTTCTCAAGGACAGCATCGATAAGGCCGTTGCCGCCGGCATTCCAGTCATCACCATCGATTCCGACGGGCCCGCGAGCAAGCGGCTGTTCTTCATCGGTACCAACAACTATCAAGCGGGTGTGACCGGTGGACAACGCCTGGCACAGGAACTGAAAGGCAAGGGAAGCGTCGTCGTCTTTACCATGCCCGATCAGCCCAATCTGCAAGACCGGTTGCGTGGATATAAAGACGCTCTGGCCAAAACGCCGGACATCAAGATCACGCGCGTCGTCGACATTCAGGGCGATCCCCGCATCGCCTTCGATACGGCCACCCAGATCATCGGCAAAGAGCGCGACAAGGTCGACGCCTTCGTCTGCCTCGAAGCGCAGTCAGGGAAGGAAGTTGCGGGTGTGTTGAACAGCTACAAAGTGAATGGCAAAGTTGTCATTGCCATGGACACCGACCAGGAAACCCTCGACTGGATCCAGAAGGGCGTCATAGCCGCTACCATCGCTCAGAAGCCCTACACCATGGCCTTTGTGGGTATGCAGATGCTCGACAATCTCTATCACCACAAGCCCTCCTCGCTCGAAACCGATTGGTCCAAAGACACGTTCGCCCCCATCCCGAGCTTCGTAGATACTGGCTCAGGAATGATCGACAAGAGCAACGTGGCCTCATTTATTGAGGCCGGCAAGAACCTGGCTTCGGCGCCAAAGTAACGCGATCAATCGGCCAAAATCTTACGGATGGAGTCTTAATGCGCAAGCTTGTGCGTTCCCTGGTACTTCTTGTCTTTGCCTGCACTCTGGCCAACGCCCTCGACCGACAACCAAACGCCGACTATCGCGCACGCCGCGAGGCTCTCGCCAAGAAGGCCGGAGGCGTTGTTGTCCTGTTTGCCCCGCTCGAGGCCGGCGATGCGGTCTACGGTTTTCGGCAGAACGATAACTTCTATTACCTCTCCGGTATCACCGAACCCGGCGTCGCCTTGCTAATCGCACCTGCGGTCGATGCCAAAGACAACGTCCCGGCTCGTCTTTACACCGAAGTCCTCTTTCTCCCTCCCCACAACCTGCGGCTTGAGAAGTTTACCGGGCCAAAGTTGGGTGCGGAGAATCCGGATGCTCCGAAGATCACGGGCTTTGACCGTGTGGAAGACATGGCGAAACTTCCGGATGAGGCTTCGAAAGTTCTGGCCGCCGGGCGCCCTGTAATCTACACGGACGTCGCGTCTCAGGGAGAAACGTCAGCCAGCGCGGAGCCGCTCACCTTCCTGAAGCGGACCAACGCGTTTCTCTTTTTTCAGGATGTGAAGCCCATGCTCTCCTCTCTGCGTACCGTCAAGGACGCTGGAGAGGCGGCCCTCATCCGCAAGGCCGTCGACGCATCGGTCGCCGCACATATCGCCGCGATGAAAGCCGTGAAACCCAATGTGACGGAATACGAAATTTCCGGACTCATGCAATATGAGTGGACCCGCCGTGGCTGCCAGCGTCCCGCCTACTCGCCCATCGTCGGCTCCGGTCATAATTCCACGGTCCTGCATTACTCGGAAGACAGCAATACGATGAAGGCCGGCGACGTAGTTGTCATCGATGCCGCCGGAGAATACTCCATGTATTCGGCCGACATCACGCGAACCCTCCCGGTCAACGGTCATTTCACTCCACGCCAGCGCGAAATTTACGACATCGTTTTGGGCGCGCAAGAAGCAGCTATCGCTGCCTTTCAGTCGGGAAAGTCGATGTTAGTCGGCGACACAGAAGCTTCGCTGAACAAAGTGGCGAGAGACTACATCAAGACTCACGGCAAAGACCTCCATGGCCAGCCGCTCGATCAATACTTTATCCACGGGCTCGGCCACTATATCGGGTTGAACGTGCACGATCCCGGCGACTACAAAGTCCCGCTTGGGCCGGGCATGACCTTCACCATCGAGCCAGGGATTTATATTCTGGAGGAAAACATCGGCGTTCGCATCGAAGACGATTTCTACGTCGACGCCGACGGAAAGCTGATCAACCTGAGCGCCGCCGTGCCCTCCAAGCCTGCGGACGTAGAAAAAGCCATGTCGGGCAAGTAAGGGAGAGCATTGAGTAGTCGAACGGTGACTCCGCGGTTTCCCAATCACACGCTTTACAAAATGTCCCGATCGCCCGATCTCTACGAGATGTATTCCTTGATGTACTCGTCTTTCGTGTGGGTCAACTGGCGTACGTCGCCATCGAAAATTACTTTGCCGTCCCGCAAAATCAGAAAGCTCATCGGCACGTCGCAGTATTGTCCACGCGGCAGAACTCGCATCTGGCTGGTCTTCGGATCGAACTCGTGCGTCGCCATGGTAAAGGCGTCTTGCAGACGGTGCGTTACCAGCAGGGAACTGGTGCGGGAAACATCGCGCTGCTTCATGATCAATTCGACAATCGTATTCGACGTGATCGGGTCCAGCCCGCCAGTTGGCGAATCATAGAGCAGCAGTTCCGGCCGGGTAATAATCGCCCGAGCAATCGCCACGCGCCGCCGCATGCCTCCGGAAAGCTCCGACGGAAACTTGTCGAGAGTATGTTCCAGTTCGACGAAGCGCAGCGCTTCCCGTACCCGCACGTCGATCGCTTCGTCATAAATGCCGCGCTCTTCCATAAGTCGGTAGGCAACGTTCTCCCGCACGGTAAGCGAATCAAACAGAGCGCTTTCCTGAAACACCATGCCGAGCTTTTCCCGCATGGGGAAGAGATCCTGTTCCCGCAATTCGGTTACCTGGTTGCCGAGAACTGTGATCTTGCCAGAGTCGGGCCGCATCAGCCCCATAGCGAGCTTCAGAATCGTGCTCTTGCCCGATCCCGCAACCCCAAACAGCGCCTTGGTTTCTCCAAAAGGGAGCTGAAATGACACGCCGCGTAAGACGTGATTCTCTTCGAACGCGAGATGCACGTCTTCAAACACGATGGCCGAGCCGGACGGCCGCCCCATCACGGCGTCAGCTTGATCGAGCGGCAGCGTAGGCGCAGACATTCGTTTATCGGTAGGACAGAATCGAGATCAACAGCTTGGTCACAAAGAAATCGGTGACCAGGATAAGCACCGACGCTGTGACCACTGCCTGCGTTGTCGCCCGGCCTACGCCCTGCGTGCCTCCACGCGCGGTCATTCCGTAATAGCAACCGACCGTGGCGATGATAAAACCGAACAGGGCCGGCTTCAGCAAACCCATGAAGACGTCCTGCAATACCAGCACCTGCCAGGCATTGGCCCAATATTGCCGGGCATTAAGATTAAGGAACAGCTTTGCCACCATCAGCCCACCCGCGAGCCCGACCAGATCGGAAATCACGCTGAGGAAGAACAACATGAACACCGTCGCCGTGACGCGCGGAGCCACCAGCTTCTTCATCGGATCGGTGCCCAGCGCCCGCATGGCGTCGATCTGTTCGGTGACCACCATCGAACCCAGTTCGCTCGCCATCCCCGAAGAATTCCGCCCTGCAACCATCAATCCCGTCAGTACCGGCCCCAGTTCGCGCACCATGGACGTTGAAACCAGCTGCCCGATCAACGTGATGGATCCGAAGCGCTGCAGCGTGTTGGCGGTTTGCAGCGCAAGTACGCCACCAGTGAAGAAACCCGTCAGCACTACGATGGGCAGCGATCCCACACCGATCAAGTCGGCCTGCTGCACCATGTCAGCAAAATAAAGAGGCTTGCGAAACAGGTT
>Ga0335083_10003414_pt1 | contig 20607 bp, 16 predicted proteins | sample Lox_Sample_42_FD_206716 | JGI IMG/M metagenome (GOLD analysis project Ga0335083, IMG submission 206716) | Soil microbial communities from Loxahatchee National Wildlife Refuge, Florida, United States - Lox_Sample_4.2 | ecosystem: Environmental > Terrestrial > Soil > Wetlands | place: USA...
TTGGCGAGTGCGTAAGAAAGGCCGAGATTCGAGAGCACGGATGGCTCTTCCGGAACGATCTTCAGTGCCGTCAAATAGAGGCGTTGCGCTTCGATGTGCCGGCCCATTTGATCGAGCACGGCGCCTTGCGCGGACAGGATGTGCCAATCGGGCTGGTCGGGTGTGTGCGCGCGCTCGAGGACTTCGAGAGCCTGATTGAGATTTCCTGCCTCGGCGAGGGCACGGCCGTAGGCGCCGAGCACCGCCTTGTCATGCGGGTTTTCGATTGACGCTCGTTCGAGGACCGCGACCGCCTGCGCGCGCTGTCCGGTAGCCCGCAACGCCTGCGCGTATGGCATGGCCACGTCGAGTTTTGTCGGATCGGCGCGATACTTCTCCCCATAGACTTGAACGTCGCGCCGCCAGTCGGCGTCCGAGCGATTAGCCGCCGCAATCGGGGCGACCGGGAGTGAGCCTGTGGTTTCGGTACTCTGTGTTGTTTGGCATCCGGCCGCCGCTGCCGCGATCACGGCAAGAAGGGCGGCCGAGACTAACAAGCGCGCAATGGGGTCACTTTTCCTGGCGTCAGATGGCATCTCGATTGCCGCCGAATGAGGCACATGGCGTCGAGCACACGGCCGCCGCAGAGGGCTCAGCAATAGAATGTTAACCCTAATGAGAGGTTAACAGCGGCCTCGAACGCGAGCCTTGGAAGGCACGCGCGGCCGTTTCGAGAAATGAGGCTAGCGGTTTACGCCTGAAGGCCGAATGCGATCTAAGCCAGAACCTTGCTCGTCATCAGCAAGGTCTCGCCGACGTAGCTCGACGTGTCGCCTTTGGGCCGCTCGCCGGCAATCGCATGACCTTCGACCATGTAATGCACGGCTTCGGCGATGTTGGTGGCATGGTCGCCGATGCGCTCGATATTCTTGGCGCAAAACAGATGGTGAATGCACATCGAGATAGTGCCGGGATCCTCCATCGTATAGGTCAGCAATTCCCGGAACAGCGAAACGTAGAGCGCATCCACATCCTTGTCGGCAGCCCAGACCTGCAGCGCTTTGTTTGGATTACGGTCGACGAAGCTGTCGAGCACCGCTGCCAGCTGCGACACCACAAGCGCGGCCATGTGCTTGAGGCCGCGCATCAGCGTTCGCTGCGAATTGTCGCCGCTCACGGCGATGACTCGCTTGCCGATGTTCTTCGCCAGATCTCCGACACGCTCAAGGTCGTTGGAGATCCGCAGCATCGCCACCAGCGCGCGCAGATCGATCGCCATCGGTTGGCGCAAGGCGATCGTCGCGATCGCCTTGTCCTCGATCTGCCGCTGCAGAGCGTCGACCGTGGCATCGGCGGCAATGACCTGACGCGCCAGTCCGACATCGCGGCGCGTGAGTGCATCGATCGAGTCGGTGATCTGTTTCTGAGCAAAGCCCCCCATCTGCGCAACCAACTGGGTGAGCTTGATGAGGTCGGTGTCGAAGACTCTGGCGGTATGCTCGGAAACGTTCATGTCGTTGTCTGCAAGCGTTGGAGACGCTGTCGGGTGCGCGCAACACTGTTGCCAGCCAGCAAACCCTGGGTACAAACCTAACCCAACGCCTTGATGGTTCTACGATTCATGCGTGACGATCGGATGACATTCTTGGTCGGTCGCGCCGCATTCGATTTGGTCCAGGCGGCGCTCGCGGCCGCGAGCCGTGTCATCCAGCCCACATGAACCAATCAGTAAAATTAAGCTGATTCGCGGCGCTGCCCGCCCGGACCGCACGGGAATTTGGGGCATGGTTGAAACAGGAAGGGAATGATGGCGCCGTGGCTTGTCGATGCCACCGGAGCAACCGGGGCCGTGTTGACCACTTTATGCTGGGTGCCGCAGACCATAAAGATCATTCGCGACCGCGAGACCCGCGCCATTTCATTGCCGGGTACGTGGTTGTGCGTACTCGGTGTCTTGTTTTGGCTGATCTATGGTTTGGCGATCGCTGATGGTCCGCTGATCGGCTCGAGCATCGTTACCCTGGCGATGACCGCGATGATCCTTGCCCTCAAAATCCGCCACGGGTGACGAGCGAGCCGAAACTGAAAGTTACGCCAGCACGCGTACTGGCTTGCCATCGAGGAAGGCGCGGATGTCCTCGACCATGCCGGTAAAATAGGCCAGGTAATTTTGTTCGGCGACATAGCCAAGATGTGGGGTGATTACGACATTGTCGAGCTTGCGCAACGGATGCTCAACCGGCAGCGGCTCGATATCGAATACGTCGAGACCTGCGCCGGCGATCCGTTTGTCTCGCAAAGCGGCAATCAGCGCCGCCTCGTCGACGATCGGTCCGCGCGAGGTGTTAATCAGGTAAGCGCTTTTCTTCATCAGGCCGAGTTCGCTGGCGCCGATCAGACCGCGCGTGCGCGGCGATAATTGTGTGTGGATTGACAGAAAATCGGTGCGGCGGAACAGCTCATCGCGGGCAACGTAGTCGACGCCAACCTCGCTGCACTTCTCGGGCGTGAGGTTTTGGCTCCAGGCGACAAGGTTCATTTTGAACACGCGGCCGATCTCGGCCATGCGAGTGCCAAGCCTGCCGAGCCCAAGGAGCCCGAGCGTCATGCCTTCAAGATCAACACCGATGGTCGCTTGCCAGGGCGCGCCAGCCTTGAGCCGCGCGTTTTCGTAACCGATGTGACGCGCGAGTTCGAGCATCAGTCCGGTAGCGATGGCTGCGGTGGCATTGCCGAAGCCCGGCGTGCCGCAGACGACGACACCTTGCGCTTTGGCAGCTTCGAGATCGATCGAGGCATTGCGCATGCCGGTGGTGATCAGAAGTTTGAGATCGGGCAGGGCTTTGATCACGGCCCGCGGAAAGGCGGTGCGCTCGCGCATGGCGCCGACAATGGCATAGTCTTTAAGCGCCGCTATCACCTCGTCCGCGGCGCCAAGGTGTTGATTGAATACCTTTATCTCGACATCGCCTGTAACGCTCGACCAATCCGTCATCTTCAGGGCGACGTTCTGGTAATCGTCAAGAATGGCGCAGCGAAGCGGCATGAGTTGCTCGGTGGGTCGGAGGGCGTCTGAAGATACGACCGGGAAATCTATAGCCACTTTCGGCTTGTGTCGTGGGCCTTTCCGGCGATCGCACCACCCGCGATGTGCGAATTGACCACGCTGTAGAACAGGCCCCTAGGCGCGGGCCTCGGCTGTCTCAAGCGCGGGTTCGGGATCAACGCTGGCTGCTGTTGGCGTCATCGCGCCTGCGGCGCGCTTGGCGTGCCATTTTGGCCCGGGCCCGCGCATATAGTGCAGTTCCGGCCGATACGTGTTCCGCAGTTGCCCGAAGGTCCGCGACAGTTCGCGAACATTGTCGGAAACGTTCCAGCGCATGTTGCGCTCCCGCGCTACTGGGCGTGCCGTATGCTTGGCAGGCGCCGGCAGGCGCGAGGTCGCAAAGGCACGGATTTGCCGTTAAGTTTCGGCGACAAATCATTAAAATTCAGTGCGAAATTGCCGCGTCCGGTTCGGGTACGCGACGGAAAGTCATTCAGACTTTACGAGGCGTTACGAGATTGACCTTGCGCTAGCTTGCCGTTTACCTACGCGCCCATTACATCACGGCAACTTCCAGACATCGGCGCGACGCGCCCTAGAACAAAGGCAGGGCGCTCTAGCCCGGACCAAAATGGCCCGCCAGTTCATTTATCATATGCAGGGGCTCTCCAAGACCTATCCCGGCAACCGGAAGATCCTGGACAACGTCAATCTGTCATTTTATCCCGATGCCAAGATCGGGGTGCTTGGCGTCAACGGCGCGGGCAAATCGACGCTGCTTCGCATCATGGCCGGCCTCGACTCGGAATTTACCGGCGAAGCCTGGGCCGCCGAAGGTTCTCGTGTCGGCTACTTGCCGCAGGAGCCGCAGCTTGATCCGGCTAAATCGGTCCGCGACAACGTCATGGAAGGCGTTGCGCCGCAGAAGGCCATTGTCGATCGCTATAACGAGATTGCCGTCAACTATTCGGACGAAACCGCCGACGAGATGACCAGGCTTCAGGATGAAATCGAAGCCAAGGGGCTATGGGACCTCGATTCCAAAGTCGATCTGGCGATGGATGCGCTGCGCTGCCCGCCGGATGACGCCGACCTAACGAAGCTTTCCGGCGGCGAGCGGCGGCGGGTTGCCCTTTGTCGGCTGTTGTTGGAGCAGCCTGAGCTTTTGCTGCTTGATGAACCGACCAACCATCTCGACGCCGAATCGGTGATGTGGCTCGAGGGGCATTTGCGCAATTATCCCGGCGCCATCCTTATTGTCACCCACGACCGCTATTTTCTCGACAATGTCACCGGCTGGATTCTCGAACTCGATCGCGGCCGCGGCATCCCTTACGAAGGCAATTATTCGGCCTGGCTTGCGCAGAAGCAGAAGCGGCTCGAACAGGAAGGCCGGGAAGAAGAGGCGCGGCAACGCACCTTGGCGCGCGAACAGGAATGGATCGCCGCCTCTCCACGCGCGCGGCAGGCAAAATCCAAAGCGCGTTATGAGCGCTATGAGGAGTTGCTGAAAAAGGCGGGCGAGAAGCAGACTCAAACCGCGCAGATCGTGATCCCGGTCGCCGAGCGTCTTGGGCAGAACGTCGTGGATTTCGAGCACCTGAAAAAGGGCTTTGGCGATAATTTGCTGATTGACGACCTCACTTTCAAACTGCCGCCCGGCGGTATCGTCGGCATCATCGGGCCGAACGGCGCCGGCAAGACCACGTTGTTCCGGATGATCACAGCGCAGGAAAGGCCTGACCAGGGCACCATCAAAGTCGGCGAATCGGTGCATTTCGGCTACGTCGATCAATCGCGCGATACCCTCGATGGTAAGAAAACGGTGTGGGAGGAAATTTCGGGCGGTCTCGATCAGATCCAGCTCGGCAAGCGCGAGGTCAATTCGCGCGCCTATTGCGCGGCATTTAATTTCAAGGGCGCCGACCAGCAGAAGAAAGTCGGCTCACTGTCCGGGGGCGAGCGTAACCGCGTTCATCTCGCCAAGATGCTAAAGTCCGGCGCCAACCTGCTCCTGCTTGACGAGCCCACCAATGATCTCGACGTCGATACGCTGCGCGCGCTGGAAGAGGCGCTGGAGGATTTTGCCGGCTGCGCCGTGATCATCAGCCACGACCGCTGGTTCCTCGATCGCATCGCGACCCACATCCTCGCTTTCGAGGGCGACAGCCATGTCGAGTGGTTTGAAGGCAATTTTCAGGATTACGAGCAGGACAAAATGCGGCGTCTGGGGACCGACACCGTTATTCCGCACCGGATCAAGTACAAGAAATTTTCACGCTAGTTCGCGCGCGTTCAATGCGCGCCGAGGATCACTTCGTCAGCAGGCCGTTGAGCACCAGATCGAGGTGGGCGTTGAAATACGCCCTCATGTCCAGCGGATGGCGATCGTCGAACATCATCATCCAGACGTCGACCAGCGCGATTGGAGCGATGATGACTAAAGGACACTCCGTTATTGCGGAGCGTCGGATCTCGCCCCGATCCATGCCGCGCTGAATCGCCTGCTGGAGCAATTCCACGCAGGGGCGATGAATTTCCTCGTGGTAGCGGTCGGCCAGCGCCGGGAAACGTGACGCCTCGGCAATCAGCATGCGCACCACTTCGCGCCGCCGCCGGTCTTCAACGATGTGTTCGTAGATGAAGCTGAACTGTGCCCGCAATAGATCGGCGGTCGAGCCGTCGTGACGTTCAAACATGTCTTGCACGGTATCGAGCGTCGCCTTCATCAGCTCGCGCACCATCGAGATGAACAAGTGTTCCTTGTTCTCGAAGTAGACGTAAATCGTGCCTTTGGTTACCCCCGCGCGCGCGGCGATGTGATCGAGCGTTGTCGTGGCGTAGCCGTTGCGCGAGAATTCGGTAAAGGCGGCTTCGAGTATTTCCTGCGGGCGCTCGGCTTTGCGGCGGCGCCTGGTTTCGGTGCGCCCTTCCATCAAGTCAGTCATCGGACGACCCTTGCTCACAGCGAAGTCAAGTTATTGACTAACCGGATAGTAAATAACTAATCTGCCTTTGTTAAGGGTGGATTAAGTGCGCATTTGGGTGGGGTTGTTCAGGTGGCGCCACAGCTTGCCGGCTGGCGCGGCTAAGTATTTGGCCCGTCTTGGCTTCTTAGCGCCGAGGGTTGCGGGCGTTACGGTGCTGTTGTCGGCATTGGCAGCCTGTGCGGTCGGTCCCGATTTTGCGCCGCCGCCAGCTCCCCCGGTCAGCGGCTATACGCCGGAACAAGCGCTGGCCGCGACGACCTCAGCGCCGGTCGCCGGCGGGGAGTCGCAAGGGTTCGTTAGCGGCCGCGACATTCCGGCCGAGTGGTGGACGGTATTCCACTCGAAGGAGATCGACGCTCTGATTGCCGAAGCACTTCGCGCCAATCCTAACCTGCAGGCGGCGCAAGCGGCGTTGTGGCAGGCCAAGGAAATACTGTACGCGCAGGCCGGCACCATGCTGCCGAGCTTCGACGCCAACGGCTCGTTCGTGCGGCAAGGCTTGTCGCCGGCGGAGTTCGGTTTTCCCGGCAACACGGAAACCTTCAATCTGTTCCAGGCGACGGTAAACGTTTCGTATGCCCCGGATGTCTTCGGCGGTCAGCGACGCGCGATCGAAGCGAGCGCGGCCGCCGCCGAGAACCAGCGCTTCGCGCTCGAAGCGACGTATCTGACGCTGACTGCAAACGTGGTGACGGCGGCGATACAGGAGGCCTCGCTGCGCGGCCAGATCCAAGCAACGCAGGACATCATCAAAGCGGAAAGCGACCAGTTAGGGGTGGTCCGCAATCAATTCGAAGTGGGCGCAGCCACCCGCGCCGACGTGCTGCAGCAGGAATCGGAAGTGGCGACGACCGAGGCAAGTTTGCCGCCGCTGCAAAAGCAACTCGAGCAGCAGCATCATGTGCTGTTGGCGTTGATCGGCCGCTTCCCGAGTGAAACGCTACGCGAGCATCTCACGCTGGCGAAATTCCGTCTGCCTACGAAGTTGCCGGTTAGCTTGCCGTCGCAGCTGGTTCAGCAGCGGCCGGACATCCGCGCCGCGCAAGCGCAGTTGCAACAAGCAAGCGCGCAAATCGGCGTCGCCATCGCCAACAGGCTGCCGCAATTCACCATCACCGGAGATGTTGGCAGCGCTGCACTGACGGCGGCGACGCTGTTCACCCCGGCGACCGCGGTCTGGAGCCTCGGAGTGGCGGGTACGCAGCCGATCTTTCATGGCTTCACGCTTCTGCACCAGGAACGCGCGGCGAGAGCCGGCTTTGATAAGGCCGACGCACAATATCGTAACACCGTGATTATCGCGTTTCAGAACGTCGCTGATGTGCTGCGCGCATTGCAATTGGACGCCGCCACGCTGAAGGCACAGCAGCACGCCGTGCGCGCGGCTTCAGATACGTTCGATCTCACGCGCGGCCAGTATCGCCTCGGCGCGATCACCTATGTGGTCCTGCTCAACGCGGAACGCAGCTACCAGCAGGCGCTGCTCGCTTTGGTGCAGGCGCAGGCGGCCCGCTTTGCCGACACCGCCGCTTTGTTCCAGGCGCTTGGTGGCGGCTGGTGGAGCCGCAGTGATGTGGCGCCCGACCCATACAGCCCCGAACCGCAAATCGTTCAAGCGGCGAGCGACCGACCGCCGCCGTTCAAACTGGAGTCCGGTAAATGATCAAGCGCATGGTGATCATGCTCGTGGCGGTCGCCATCGTGTTCGGTGGAATCTTCGGATTCCAGGTGTTCAAGGGCATCATGATCAAGAAATTCATCGGCGCCCTGAGTAACCCGCCGCAGACCATCTCCGTCGCCAAAGCTGCCTACAGCGAATGGCAGCCCAAGATCGAGGCGGTCGGCAGCTTGCGCGCCGTGAAGGGCGCCGATTTGTCGCTGGAGGTTTCCGGCGTCGTCGAATCGATCACATTTAATTCCGGCGACGATGTCGAAGAGGGCGCGCTGCTTCTCAAGCTGCGTACCGCGGACGACGTCGCGCGACTTCATTCGCTGCAGGCGATGGCTGAGCTGAGCGACATCACCTATGAGCGCGACCAGAAGCAGTTCAAGATGCAGGCGGTCAGCCAGGCGACGCTCGATACCGATTCTGCCAACCTGAAAAACGCGCAGGCGCAAGTGGCGCAGCAGCAAGCAATCATCGACAAGAAGCTGTTACGTGCGCCCTTTGCCGGTCACCTCGGCATTCGCGCGGTGGATCTCGGACAATATCTCGGTCCCGGTACAGTGATCGTCACGCTGCAGGCGCTCGACCCAATCTATGCCGATTTCTTTGTACCACAGCAGGCGGCCGATCAGGTCAACCTTGGGCAAACCGTAACCGTGAAGATCGATGCCTTCAAGGATCAGACGTTCGTCGGCGAGATTTCGGCGATCAATCCGAAGGTCGATATCGGCAGTCGCAACGTCCAGGTCCGTGCGACGCTGAAAAATCACGATCACAAGCTGCTTCCTGGAATGTACGCAACGGTCGAGATCACGACCGGAGCGCCGCAAAATTACGTCACGCTGCCGCAAACGGCGATCACCTACAATCCATATGGCGATACCGTCTATATCGTTGAATCGAAGGGCAACAACGCCGACGGCAAGCCGCAACTCACGGCGCGGCAGGCCTTCGTCGTCGTCGGGCCGACGCGTGGCGATCAGGTTGCCGTGCTCAAGGGCGTCGACGATGGCGATCAGGTCGTAAGTGCTGGCCAGATCAAGCTGCACAATGGATCAGTCGTTTTGATTGACAATTCGGTGACGCCAACGGCGGACGCGGCGCCGGTGCCGATCGATCGATAGCCGGGCGGTATCATGCACTTCACCGACATCTTCATTCGGCGGCCGGTGTTGGCCTCGACCATCAGTCTTTTGATTCTGGTGCTCGGCGTGCGCGCCTACTATTCGCTGCCGGTGCTGCAATATCCGCGCACCGAAAATGCGGTCGTGACCGTTACCACGACCTATTACGGTGCTGATCCCGATGTGGTGGCGGGCTTCATCACCACACCGCTCGAAATCGCCATCGCCCAGGCCTATGGCATCGACTACATGACGTCGACCAGCCAAAGCAGCACGTCGACGATCACGGTCTACCTGCGGCTCAACTACGACGCCGACAAAGCGTTGACCGAGATTAACACCAAGATCGCGTCGGTGCTCAATCAGTTGCCGACCGGCACGCAGCAACCGGTCCTCACCGTGAAGATCGGCCAGACCATCGACGCCATGTATTTGGGTTTCGACAGCGATACGCTCGCGCCGAACCAGATCACCGATTACCTGACGCGCGTCGTGCAGCCGAAGTTGCAAACCATACCGGGCGTGCAGACCGCGGAATTACTTGGGCAGAAGGTGTTCGCCTTGCGCGCCTGGCTTGACCCGCAAAAGCTTGCGGCGTTTGGGCTGACCGCGACCGACGTAAGCCAGGCGCTTGCCGCAAACGACTACATTTCCGGGATCGGCAACACCAAAGGCCAGATGGTGCAGGTCAATCTGACTGCGTCAACCGGCCTGCATACCGCCGAAGAATTCCGCAACCTTGTTATCAAGCAAAGCAATGGAGCCGTCGTCCGCCTGAGAGACGTCGCCAACGTTTCGCTCGGCGCCGAAGACTACGAAACCGAGGTCGGCTTTGACGGCAAGCAAGCGGTCTATATCGGGGTTCAGGTCGCGCCCGCGGCCAATCTTCTCGAAGTTGTTCACGGCGTGCGCCGCATCTGGCCCGACATTCATGCGCAATTGCCGCGCGGTCTCGATGGGGCCATCGTCTACGATTCCACCGAATTCGTAAATTCTGCCATCTACGAGGTGGTGCTGAGCCTGGTCGAGGCCTTGATCATCGTCACGGTGGTCGTGTTCATGTTCTTGGGCTCGGTACGCTCATCGCTGATCCCGACTGTCGCCATCCCGCTGTCGCTGGTTGGCACCCTGATCATCCTTCTGGCGCTCGGCTATTCGATCAATCTGCTCACTTTGTTGGCGTTAGTGCTCGCGATCGGGCTGGTCGTCGATGACGCCATCATCGTCGTCGAAAACGTCAGTCGGCACCTTGAGGAAGGCGTGGCGCCCGTTCCGGCGGCAATTGCCGCAGCCCGCGAACTGGGCTGGCCGATCATCGCCATGACTGTTGTCTTGGGCGCGGTCTACGTGCCGATCGGATTCCAGGGCGGACTGACTGGCGCCCTGTTCGCCGAGTTCGCGTTCGCCCTGGTTGGCGCGGTGACGGTCTCGGGTGTGGTCGCGCTGACCCTTTCGCCGATGCTGTGTTCGCGTCTGCTCAAGGCCCCCGATCCGGCGCACCGCGGCTGGGAAGAGAAGCTGACATATTATATCGATCGCGCATTCACTTGGTTGCGCGGCGCCTACGAGCGGCGCCTGCACAGCAGCTTGAACTATCTGCCGGTGACGGTCGTATTCGCATTGGTGGTGCTGTCGAGCATCTACTTCCTGTTCATAACCGCCCATACCGAACTTGCTCCCCAGGAAGACCAGGGCGTCATTCTTTCGCAATCGATCGCGGCACCCGATGCAACGCTCAAGCAGCGTCAGCTCTACTCGCATGAAGTCTATGAGATCTTCTTTCGGCACCCGGAGACCGAACACGTCTTTCAAATCGACACTCCCGGCCAATCGATCTCGGGCATGGCATTGAAGCCCTGGGATGTTCGCTCGAAATCCAGCAACGCTCTGCAGCCCGTCGTCCAGCAGGAACTCAGCAAAATCGCGGGCATACGCGTCGTTGCTTTTCAGCCGCCGCCGCTTCCCGGAAGCATCGGGTTGCCGGTTCAGTTCGTCATCGGCACGACCGAACCGTTTGAGCGCTTATACGACATCGCGCAGAAATTTCTGCTGGAAGCGCAGCGCAGCGGAAATTTTATTTTTCTTGATTCCGACCTGAAGATCGACAATCCGCAATCCAATATCAGCATCGATCGCGACAAGACGGCACAGCTCGGATTAAAGATGAGCGACGTCGGCGGCGCGCTGGCATCCATGCTGGGCGGCGGCTATGTCAACTACTTCAGCATGAGCGGGCGTTCTTATAAGGTCATTCCGCAGGTGCAGCAGCGGTTTCGCCTGAATCCAAAGCAGCTCCTCGACTACCACATCCGCACTGCCGATGGGACGCTTGTACCACTGTCGACCATCGCGACTGTCTCTACCAAGACGGTTCCGGAGTCACTCAACCACTTCCAGCAGCTCAACAGCGCGACGATCCAGGGCGTCGCCATGCCGGGCGTCCCGCAGGGCGATGCTCTGGCGTATCTGCAAAATCTGGCCGCGCGCCTGCTGCCGCGGGACTATTCCATTGATTACGGCGGCCTCAGCCGTCAATACATTCAAGAGAGCAGCGGTTTCGTCACCACATTCGGTTTCGCGCTGATCATCATCTTCCTGGCGCTGGCTGCATTGTTTGAAAGCTTTCGCGATCCGGTCATCATCCTGGTCTCGGTGCCGATGTCGATTGCCGGCGCCTTGATCTTTATCAGCCTCGGGTTCGGCGGCGCTTCGCTCAACATTTACACCGAAGTGGGACTGGTGACGCTGATGGGCCTGATCAGTAAGCACGGCATCTTGATCGTGCAGTTTGCCAACGACTTGCAGGCCGAAGGGCGAGGCAAGCGTGAGGCCGTTGAAATGGCCGCCGGCATCAGGCTGCGTCCGATCCTGATGACGACCGCGGCCATGGTGCTTGGCGTGGTCCCGTTGATTACGGCCAGCGGCGCCGGCGCCGTCTCCCGCGTTCAAATGGGGATTGTTATCGCCGCCGGGCTCGCGATCGGCACGCTATTCACGCTGTTCGTGGTTCCGGCGGCCTATGTGTTGCTGGCGACGGATCGGGCCAAGCAAAAGGCGTTTGCCGCGGAGCATGCCGCGCCCGCCGAGTGATGCGAGCAGGGGTGATGGAAGATTGGAACGCACGGCAATATCTCAAGTTCGAGGATGAACGCACCCGGCCGCCGCGCGATCTCCTGGCGCAGGTGCCGTTGCAACGGCCACGGCTGGCGGTGGACCTTGGCTGCGGACCGGGAAACTCGACCGAACTTCTGATCGGGCGTTTTCCGGAATCCGAAGTCGTCGGTCTCGATTCTTCGCCGGATATGCTGCGCAAGGCGCGCGAGCGGCTGCCGAAATGCAAATTCGTCGAGGGTGATATCGCGACCTGGACGCCTGAGCAGCACACCGATCTTCTGTTCGCCAACGCGGCCTTTCAATGGGTACCCGATCATCCGCGGGTGTTGCGGCGGCTACTCGAAGCTTTGCCGTCCGGTGGCGTGCTCGCGGTGCAGATGCCGGATAACACCGGCGAACCGCCCAACGTACTCCAGCGCGAAGTGGCCGCGAACGGCCCGTGGGCGGCCAAGCTCGCCGCCGCCGTTCCTCGCGCCGACATGCTGCCGCCCGATGCCTATTATGATCTGCTCAAACCGGTCTGCGCGCACATCGACATTTGGCACACCATTTACAATCACGTCATGGCGACGCCGCAGGCGATTGTCGAATGGTTCAAGGGCTCATCCTTGCAGCCATACCTGTCGCTGCTCGATGCTGGTGCGCGCGAGCAATTTCTCGCCGCCTATACGGAAAAAATTGTCGCTGCCTACAAGCCGCGCGTCGACGGCAAGGTGCTGCTGAAATTCCCACGGCTCTTTATCGTGGCCGCGCGATAGGCATGCCCGAGCACCCTGCCGCGCTGCCCGCTTGACTCTTTTCATCGGACCACTAAAGTTAACCGGTTGGTAAAGTAATTCCTCGCTCCGGGATTCCTGACAGTCTTGTTACTCCCGGAGCGCCAGCGAGTGACTAGGATAACCGCCGTTCGAAGCTGTGCTCTGCGTGTTTTGCGAGCCGTCGCCGACGGTTCGGCATCAGTCTAGGAGTTGAACATGCCAAATGTTGAGATCATCGGCCCGGCGCCCTCGACCTATACGCGGGCGGTCCGCATGGTGTGCGAAGAAAAATCGATCCCTTACGATCTGAAGCAATCACCTCCGCATTCGACAGACGTCGACGCGATTCATCCGTTCGGCAAAGTACCTGTGATGCGCCACGGCGATTTTGAATTGTGCGAGTCAAAAGCGATCGCTACCTATCTCGACCTCACGTTTCCCGGAGCGAAGCTGATACCGACGGATCCGCGCCGCGCAGCGCTTACCGAGCAATGGGTGTCGTTGGTGAACACGAGAATCGACGGAACGCTGGTCCGCACCTATTTGCTCAACTATATTTTTCCGAAAGGCAGCGACGGTTCGCCGGATCGCAAGACCATCGACGCCGTCGTACCCGCGGTCAAAGAGGAGATAGAGCTGCTTGATCGCACCGTTGCGAAAGGCGGCTTCCTCGCCGGCGACAGCTTCACCTTCGCCGACATCAACGTGATGCCGATCCTGGCGTACCTGAAGAATTTTCCTGAATCCGGAAGCGCCATAGCCGGCGCAAAATCGCTGTCGGCTTACTTCGACCGCCTTGCCGCGCGGCCGAGCTTTCAGAAGACCGCGCCGCAGCCGCGGCCGCAGGCCAAGGCGTCATAAGCGATTGCATTTCGCCGGCGCCGGTGACAGTACGAGGCGATGAGATTCGCCTCGTACTTTCTTTGTGCCGCATTGCTCGGCGCGCTTGTGTGTGGCGACAGCGCGTCGGCGGCTGATGCGGCCTTCCAGACTTGGCTGCAATCGCTCTGGCCGCAGGCACAGGAACTCGGCGTTTCGCACGCGACCTTCGATATGGCCACGCGTGGGCTCGAGCCTGACTTGTCGCTCCCCGAACTTGTCGTGCCGGGACGACCGGAACCGGCGGCGGGACAGGCCGAATTCGTCCAGACGCCGGCCGATTACTTGAAAGAGGCATCGATCGCACGCCTCGCGGCAGAAGGCCGCAAGCTCCTCGATCAGTACCATTCGCAGCTGGCTGGCATCGAGCGCCAGTTTGGCGTACCGCCAACTATTCTGCTCGCGATCTTCGGACGCGAAACCGACTACGGCCGCTCGCACGATTCGCGCAACGCCATCCGCGTGCTGGCGACACAAGCGTATCTCGGCAAACGCAAGGACAAATTTCGCGGCGAATTTCTGCTGGCGCTCAAGATGCTGCAAGACGGCTACGTCAAGCCCGGCGACATGAAGAGCTCGTGGGCCGGCGCCATGGGGCTCACCCAATTCCTGCCATCGGATTTTTACAAATACGCCGTCGATTTCGACGGCGATGGCCGGCGCGACATCTGGCACTCAGTGCCGGATGCGCTCGCGTCGGCGGCGAAGCAACTTGTCGATAAGGGATGGCAACGCGATCTCCACTGGTCTTATGAAGTGCGTCCGCCCGGCAACGTCGATTGTACGATCGGCGTTCCGGAAAACACCAAACCGATCGGCGAGTGGCTCAAGCTGGGTTTCGTTCCCGCCTATGGCCGCGATATTTCGGCAACGGAGCGTGCCGAGGCCGCGTCGCTTCTACAACCGGCGGGTCTTTACGGGCCGGCCTTCCTTGCCACCAAAAATTATTTCGCTATCAAGGAGTACAATTTCTCCGACCTTTACGTGCTCTTCGTCGGCCATCTCGGCGATCGCATGATCGATCCGCGGCCGTTTCAGACGCCGTGGGGCAAGGTCGCGCAGCTTCCGACGCGCGATCTTGATCGCATGCAGCAAATTCTCACCGCGCGCGGCTTCTATCACGACAAGATTGATGGCAAAGCGGGGATGAAAACGCGCGCCGCGCTCGGCGAATATCAGAAGCGCAACGGGTTCAAGATTGATTGTTGGCCGACCGCCGCGCTGCTGGCGCATATGCAGAAGGTCGAAGCCCGGTAGACCGGGAAATAAATGCGGCGAAGCCACGCGTCAGCCTTGGGCTGCAGCGTGGCTTCGTCCGGCGGCCAGTCGAGTACATTAGTAGTACCAGCGGCGGCCGTACCAGCCGTATGGCCGATAACCGTAGCCATAGTATCCATAGTAACGCGGGCGGACCCGCGCGCAGCCGTAATAGCCACAGACCACGGCAGCCCTTTCAACCAGTCCGTTGTCAGCAGCCGCAACACCAAGCGCCGACGGTGACGCGAGCGTCATTGCTCCGGCCTGATTGGCAAATGCTCCGGCGGACAGAAGCGCGACGGCGCCGAATGCTGTGAGAAGAGTCTTACGCATTGTTATTCTCCTGAGAAACGATTTCGATGTTTGGAAGGTAGCCTGAAGCGGCATGCGGTTCTGTGACCGAAGTCACAGGCAGGTCTATTAGCTTGAGTTTTCCCAGCCGCAAAAACGATTAATGAAAATTAATCCTCGCCAGGAACCGCGACCGGCAGGCTGTCGTCGCTTGAGTAGCCGAGTGCACGCGAATAGGTCCTGCTTTTGATCGATCCGGTGACACCCGGATCATAAGGATGCTGGGCCGCATAACGTGAGCGTGCGCGTTCGGCAACGACTTCGCCCGGTATTGCTGCCGGCTCACAGATGTGACGACCGTTGTAATGCCGCATCAGATCAACATGAATGTGATTGTAGTGATAGACGTTGGCGCCGGGCGACAGCACGGTGGTGAACTCGCGGCAGGCCGCCAGTTGCACGTCGTGGAGAAAGCCTTGTTCCTCCGGCGAGCCATGCCAGCCGTATTGCACGCTGATCTTGTGACCGTCGGCCAGCATAAATTCCGCGACGTCCAGCGCATTGCCGAATGCGTGCTCTGAAACATGCGCATTGGGGTCGCCGTTCATTCCGCGGCAGGAATACGCCGAAATTTGTTTGATCTCGACGACCGGTTGCCGGAACCAGCGGAGCGCCGCCGGCTGCACCGCCACGGTGATCCATTGGTCGAGCGCGGAGACGATGGGGCACGCGAGCGTTGCCGCCGGCCTCACCGCGACCGGTCCCACCGCTCCAGTCACCATCGGTGAACTGGGCGGACCGAGCGGTACGTGTTCCTCAACGCCGGGCGGCAGCGGCTCGGCGCGTTGCGAGTAGTCGGGCGCCGGATAGTTTTGTGAAGGGTAGTTTGGTGGCGGATAGCTCTGTGACGGATATGTCGTCACGGGCGGTGCGGCGGCGCGTGTCGTGGGGGCATTGCCGTATGGCTGCGGTGGACTGGGCTGAAAACCCAAATCGTCTTCTTCCGGCGGCGCAACGCCCGGAGGATAAAGCGACATCGGTGCGCTGGTTTGTGCCGGAGGAGTTTGCATGCCGTATTGAGGTGCCGGTACGGAAGCATATTCCGGGGAGCCATAAGGCGGCGGTCCGGAAGGCGGTGGACCGTATTGCGGCTGGCTGTATTGCCGTTGGATGGGCGGCGCCGCCGGCGGTGGTGCGTTCGACTGGACCAACGGCCATCGCTGCGGCAGAGCGGCGTCGGGGATCTCGGCGGGTGGACGCAACGCCTCGTCGTCGTAGCCAAGCGGCGCGCTGTCGCCGATGGCCGACACCCGTAGCGGAAAATCCATGCCACAGATACCGGGGCCATCGATCGCTGAGATGCGTACGCGTTCCGGGCTTTCTTTCACGGCTCCGGAATTGAGGCAGGCGACTTCGGCTTCCCGTCGCCACGTCTCACGCTCGCCGTAGAGGTAGTGGCTGCAGCCGGCAAGCGTGATCAACGCGGCAACGACGGCGGAGCCCAACAGCGACCACTGAACGCCACGCGACATAATGCGGAGAATGCGAGACAGTCCGTTAAGGACTGTTCAATGATGTCGTGCATTCGCGCGCGAAGAGTGTGTTAACCATGCCGCGACTGCGCGCGGCTCTTGATTGTGCGCCGCCATTTGGGTCACATCGTCGAGATGACGGGGAGGGTGGCGGATGGAAGGCAAGGCGAGGTTTATCTTTCCGATTCTCGCCACCGGCATCGTCGTATTCGTTGCCAGTGCCGCGGTGACATTCGTGAACATCGGGTTTCGGACTGACTACGTGCGGCGCTGGCTTTCTGCGTTTGTCGTCGCCTGGCCGGTTGCCGCTTCGACCGCTTACATTGCTTTTCCCGTCGTGCGCGGCGCGACCATGCGCATCATCGCGCTGATTGAGGGTAAATAATGCTAGCTGCGCTCGATCTTGCCCGCCGCATCGAAGCCGGCGAACTTACCCCGCGTGCGGTCGTCGAACTCTGCGCCGAAGCGATCGCGGCCAAAGAGTCTGCGATCGGTGCGTTTGTGACGCTTGATCTCGACGGCGCGCGGCGCGCGGCCGATGACTCTCGTCTCGCCGCCATGCCGCTGCACGGTCTGCCGGTCGGGATCAAAGACATCTACGACACCGCAGACCTGCCGACGCAATACGGCTCGCCGATTTATGCCGGGTACCGGCCTCGCGCTGATGCGGCTGCGGTGTCATTGGTGCGCCGCGCCGGCGGTTTGATCCTCGGCAAGACGGTGACGACCCAATTCGCCTTTATGGTGCCGGCCGGTACGCGCAATCCGCGCAATCTTGCGCATACGCCGGGTGGCTCATCGTCGGGTTCGGCGGCTGCCGTCGCCGCCGGGATGGTGCCGATTGCGTTCGGCAGTCAAACGGCGGGCTCGGTCATACGTCCAGCGGCCTTTTGCGGCGTTGCCGGCTTCAAGCCGTCATACCGGCTTATCCCCACTGTCGGCATGAAGTGCCTGGCCTGGCATCTGGACACGGTCGGCCTTTACGCCGCCGGAATAGCCGATGTCGCGTTCGCAACGGCCGCCATCACCGGTCGTGATCTGCGCGTTGATCGCGGGACGCCCGCCCCGCCCCGCATCGGCTTCGTGCGCACGCATCTGTGGCCCCAGGCAAGTGCCGCGATGCAGGGAGCCGTCGAAGCCGCTGCGCGCGCTGCGCGACAAGCCGGTGCAGCGGTAAGCGAACTGACGGCGCCGTCACTTCTTGAAGAGGCGTACCGCGCGCAATTCATTATTCAGGATTACGAAGCCTTTCGGGCGCTGGCGTTCGAGTACGACCGCCATCCAGATGAGGTCGCCCGGCCATTGCGCGAGCATCTCGACCGTGCCGCGGCAATCACCGTTGAAGACTACGATGCGGCGCGGCGCACCGCTTCGCGTGGACGGCGCGCGCTCGCGGACTTCATGAACGACATCGACGTGATCCTTGCGCCGTCAGCGCCAGGCGCAGCGCCCGAGGGTCTCGGCTCGACCGGCGACGCGGCGTTCAATCGGTTGTGGACGCTGATGGGAACGCCATGCGTCAACGTTCCCGGCCTGGACGATGGCGCGTTGCCACTCGGCGTGCAAATCATCGGCGGTTTTGGACGGGATCGCGCGGCATTGGAAGCGGCGCTATTTGTCGAGCGCGCCATCGCACGCGTGTAAGCGGGCGTTGCTCTGGCGCCGTTATTCCGCAGCGCGGCGTACCGCTGCCATCGGATCGTAATTCAGGACCGGCGCCAGCCATTTCTCGGCTTCGGCAAACGTCCAGCTCTTGCGCCTGGCATAATCCTCGACCTGATCGCGCTCGATCTTGCCGACGCCGAAGTAGTAGCTCTCCGGGTGACTGAAATAAAAGCCACACACCGAGGCGCCCGGCCACATCGCAAAGCTTTCGGTCAGCCGCACGCCGGTCAGCCGCTCGCCGTCCAGCAGCGTGAACAATGTCGCTTTCTCGGTATGATCGGGTTGCGCCGGATAACCCGGCGCAGGACGGATGCCGCGGTATTTTTCGGCGATCAGATCGTTCTTGGCGAGCGTCTCCTCGGGCGCGTAGGCCCAAAATTCCTGGCGCACACGCTGGTGCAGATACTCGGCGAATGCCTCAGCAAGACGATCGGCGAGCGCCTTGGCCAGGATCGCGGAATAATCGTCGTTGGCGTGTTTGAAGCGCTCGACCACGGCTTCTTCGCCGATGCCGGCAGTCACGGCGAAGCCGCCGATATAGTCGGCGAGCCCGCTCGCGCGCGGCGCGATGAAATCGGCAAGGGCGACATTGGCGCGGCCTTCGCGGCGCGGCAGCTGCTGGCGAAGCGTATGCACGACGGCGATCGGGATGCTTCGCGCTTCGTCGCCGAAAACAAGTATATCGTCGCCTTCGCTGTTTGCCGGCCACAAACCGATCGCTGCGTTGGCACGGAACGAGCGCTCGTCAACGATCCGCCGCAGCATCTCCTGCGCGTCGGCGAACAAATTGCGCGCTGCTTCGCCGACAGTGGCGTCGTCGAGAATGGCCGGGAACTTGCCGTTGAGCTCCCACGTCGCGAAGAACGGCGTCCAGTCGATGAAATCGACGAGCCCGGAAATTGCCACGTCGGCAAGCCGATGTGTGCCGAGGCGCTGCGGCACCGGCGGCAGATAATTCCCGGACCAATTGAGTTTCAGCGCATTGAGGCGTGCATCGGCGAGCGCCAGCCGGCGTTTGCCCGCTTCGCCGCGTGCATGCGCCACGACAATGCGGGCATATTCGGCGCGGACTTCGGCGACGGCGTCCGCCCGGGTTTCGGGCGAGAGGAGCTTTGAGACTACGCCAACGGCGCGGCTCGCGTCGTTGACATAGACGGTCTGCCCGCGCCGGTAGTTCGGATGAATCTTTACCGCCGTATGTACCCGGCTCGTCGTTGCCCCGCCGATGAGCAGAGGTACTTCGAAGCCCTGCCGCTCCATCTCCGCTGCGACATGACACATCTCGTCGAGCGATGGCGTGATGAGACCGGACAGCCCGATGATATCGGCGCGTTCGGCGATCGCCGCCTGCAGGATCTTCTCCGCCGGCGCCATCACGCCGAGGTCGATGACATCGTAATTGTTGCAGGCCAGCACAACACCGACGATGTTCTTGCCGATGTCGTGCACGTCGCCTTTGACCGTGGCGAGCACGATCTTGCCGTTGGAAGATGAATGCGCCCGGCCGTCTTTTTCCTGCGTCATGTAGCGCATCAGATGAGCGACGGCCTGCTTCATCACCCGCGCCGATTTCACGACTTGGGGCAGAAACATGCGGCCGGAGCCGAACAGATCGCCGACTATATTCATGCCGTCCATGAGGGGGCCTTCGATCACCGCGAGCGGGCGCGGCGCCTTGCGGCGCGCTTCTTCGACGTCCGCGGCGATGAAATCGGTAAGGCCATGGACCAGCGCATGCGACAGACGCCGCTCCACCGGCCATTCGCGCCACGCAAGATCGGCCTCCTTGCGCTCCTTGCCATGGCCGCGATGGCGTTCGGCGAGCGCGAGCAGCCGCTCGGCCGCATCGTCGCGGCGGTTGAGCGCAACGTCCTCGCACGCGGTTCGTAATTCAGGATCGAGATCGTCACAGACCGCCATTTGGCCAGCATTGACGATGCCCATGTCCATTCCGGCGGCGATCGCGTGATACAGAAAGACCGAGTGCATCGCCTCGCGTACCGGCTCATTGCCGCGAAACGAGAAGGAGAAATTCGACACGCCGCCCGAGACGTGAGCATGCGGCAGGTTCTGCCTGATCCAGCGCGCTGCTTCGATGAAGGCGACGCCGTAGCCGTTGTGCTCCTCCATTCCGGTCGCCACGGCAAAAATATTTGGATCGAAGATAATGTCTTGCGGCGGAAACCCGACGCGGTTGACGAGGATGTCGTAGGCACGTGCGGCGATCGCGGTCTTGCGCTCGAGCGTGTCGGCCTGGCCGGCTTCGTCGAACGCCATTACGACCATCGCCGCGCCATAACGGCGGA
>Ga0335083_10003415_pt1 | contig 20602 bp, 17 predicted proteins | sample Lox_Sample_42_FD_206716 | JGI IMG/M metagenome (GOLD analysis project Ga0335083, IMG submission 206716) | Soil microbial communities from Loxahatchee National Wildlife Refuge, Florida, United States - Lox_Sample_4.2 | ecosystem: Environmental > Terrestrial > Soil > Wetlands | place: USA...
TTTGTCGCGCTTGGGCTTGTCGGGCCGGGTCTGGTCGAGCATCGGGTCCGCACCGCTCTATGACGGCAGTGTGGCCCGACTTTTGTTGCAATGCAACATGGAAGCAGCCCGAACCTAAGCCGCTGTTCTCTGAAAACTAAGCCGCTCGCCTCGGCTCAGGCGCGCTTAATCAGTCCGATGATGACGAGCAAGATCACCGCGCCGATAGTGGCATCGATAACAGCCGCGATAATGCCGCCGCCAATGTGGATGCCGAACTGCGGCAGCAGCCAGCTGCCAATGAAAGCGCCGACAATGCCGACCACGATGTTGCCGATCAGGCCGAAGCCGACGCCTTTGACGATGATGCCGGCAAGCCAGCCGGCGATCGCGCCGACGATGATCAGAACGATAAGGCTTTCCAATGCCATGATGTCCCCCAAGGCCCGCGGTCCTTGCGCCTGGCCAGCCGCGGCCTAACAGGCATTCAACCGCAGTCCGGCCGCGCCGTCGATAGGGTCAGGCCCGCGACCGTTTTGGCGGTGTTTCGATGACCTCGTCGGTGTGCACCTTGAAGCCGGCCATGGTGCAGGGGCCGAACGAGGTGACGAGGGCAACGTCGGTCGCGTCGCGCCCGCGTCCCATCAGCACGCGGCCGATGCGCGGCGTGTTGTGGCGGGCGTCGAACGTGTACCAGCGCTTGCCGAGATAGACTTCGAACCACGCGCTGAAATCCATCGGCGTGTCCTCCGGCGGCACGCCGATGTCGCCCAAATAACCGGTGCAGTAGCGCGCCGGCACATTCATGCAGCGGCACAGCGTCACCGCCAGATGCGCGAAATCGCGGCAGACACCGCGCTTGTCGTCATAGGCGTCCCACGCCGTACGCGCGACATTGGCATGCTCGTAGCCGAACTTGAGATGCCCATGGACGAAATCGCAGATCGCCTGCACCAGCGGCCAGCCCTTCGACACTTTGCCGAACTGCGACCAGGCGGTGGTCATGAGCCGGTCGGTTTCGCAGTAGCGGCTGCCGAGCAGAAAAATCAGCGCATCGACCGGCAGGTCTTCCAACGGGTGCTGCTTCGCCCTATGGCCGACGGCGTCCGGTTTGCCATCGTCATGGATCTCGAAATCGGCGGACATGGTGAGCCGTCCGGCCGGGGCGCGGATGACGTGGCAGTAATTGCCGAAACTGTCGGTATAGGTGTTGGCCGGCAGCGGCGGGTCGATGTGGACGCGGTCGAGGCTGATGAGGTCGGGCACACGCTCGGGACGCACGCTCAACTGCAGGATCATCGGCGTCGGCTGCGGACAGTCGTAGGCAATTTGGTAACCGGCACGAATTTTCATTGCAGTCCTGCACCGGCCGGCCGCCGCGCCGGATGGCACCTGGATGCGGATCGGCGGAACGGTCCATGATAATACAAGCTCCAGGCGTTATGCATTTTCCGCGCCAGAACCCGCGCATGTGCCTGCGATTGTGGAACTTTTCGCACCGGACCGGACCGCCATGAATCCTTTGCCCATGTCGCTATTGGCGCCGGACGAGCCGCCGCCGGTCGCCATTCGCAATCCCAACGGCGCTTCGCCGTTCCTGATCGTCGCCGATCACGCCGGCAATCTGGTGCCACGCGCGCTTCAGGGGCTCGGCGTCTCCGCGGCCGAACGCGCTCGCCACATCGGCTGGGATATCGGCATCGCCGCTGTGGTGCGGCTTATGTCGGAAGCGCTCGACGCCGCACTGGTTCAGCAGAACTACTCGCGGCTCGTCATCGACTGCAATCGCACGCCCGGCTCGCCGACTTCGATGCCGGAGATCAGCGAACTCACGCCGGTGCCAGGCAATGTCGGGCTCTCGGACGCCGACAAGGCTGCGCGCGAACGCGAGATCTTTCGCCCCTACCACGACAGGATCGAAGCCGAGCTTGCGCGCCGGCACATGGCGGGCCGTGCCACGGCGCTGATCGCCATGCACAGCTTCACGCCTTCGTTCAAAGGTGTGGCGCGGCGGTGGCATGCCGGCGTGCTGTACAATCGCGATCCGCGTTTTGCGCATCTCGTCATGGCGCTGCTCAAGCGCGAAGCGGGCCTCGTCGTCGGCGACAACGAGCCTTACAGTGTCAGCGATCACACCGACTACACCATTCCAGTGCACGGCGAGCGGCGCGGCCTGCACCACGTCGCCCTCGAGATCCGCCAGGATCTGATCGCGCAGGAGAAAGGGCAGCAGGACTGGGCGGCGCTGCTCACGCGCCTGTTGCCGCAGGCCTATTCGCAACTTCTGCCGGCCGATGTGCCCAAGCCCTAATGAAGTTTGAACAGCGACGATATTCTGGTTGCTTAAAAAAGCAGCGTCATAATTCACGACACGCAAGGAGGTATTAACGAACCGCCCGCTAAGACGAGGCAGGGGATCCGCGTATGTTCGGTCTGAAGCGGTCACGGACATCTGCCGTCGCGAAGTCTCTGGCGCCCGCCGACATGCCCGCGCCGGCCGTCGAGGTGCCCAAGCAATATGTCCGCGCCATCCGGCTCGAGCCCTTCAGCGATCAGGCGTTGAACGGAGCGGATCTGACGATCGACGCCGGCGCGCCGTCGCTGGTCATCGGATTTATCTCGCCCCATCTCGTTTTTTTCGCCGTCACCCGGCAAATCAAATCGCGCCTCGATCCGTCGACGCGGTTTGTCGCGGTCTCGACGGCCGGCGAGCTGTCATCCTCACCCGGGGCGGGGCACCAGGCGCTTTATTGCGCGGCGCCGGCGAGCTGGTCGACGGTCGTGCTCCAGCTTATTTCCCGCGAACTGATCGGCGAGATTTCGCTGCATACGGTGCCCTTGCACAGCGGCGATATCCGCGCGAACGGCGGCACCCACACCATCGATCAACGCATCGACGCGATCAGCGCTGAGCTCAAGAAGGTGAAGCCGGCGTTCGATCTGCGCTCGACCGATACCCTGGCGCTGACGTTCATCGACGGCCTGTCGGCAAGCGAAAGCCTGCTGATGGAAGCGATTTACCGCGACGGCCAGTTCACCTGTCTCTTCGTCGGCGGCTCGGCGGGCGGCAAGCTCGATTTCAGGAACACCTGGATATTCGACGGCGCCACCGTGATCGAAAACGCCGCTGTGATTGCGTTTCTACGCGTGGCGAAAGGCAAGCGCTTCGGCGTCTTCAAGACCCACAATTTCCGCGCCGCCCAAGCCAGCTTCCTCGTTTGCAAATCGGACCCGATCCGGCGCACGGTCACCCACGTCGCCGAGACCGACCAGTTCGAGCCGGCGAGTTTCATCGACGTGCTGGCGCGGCACTTCAGTTGCACGCGCGAGACGCTGAGCGACCGCCCGAAGAATTATGCCTTCGGCATCGAGATCGAGGGCGAAATCTTCGTGCGCGCCGTCGCCGGAATCGACCTCGCCAAGGACAGCATCAGCTTCTATTGCGACATCGCTCCCGGCGACCGGCTCTACCTGCTGGAGGCGGAGGATTTCGTCGGAAAGACCAATGCCGATTTCGCCAGGTTTCTCGAGGGCAAGCCGAGGCCCGTCGGCGCGATCCTCAATGATTGCATTTGCCGCCGTCTCTGCAATCCGTCGGCGCTGGCGCAACTGAACACCTTTGCGCGGATACCGTCGGCCGGTTTCTCCACCTTCGGCGAGTTGCTCGGCATCAACATCAACCAGACGCTTTGCGCCATCGTCTTCTTTGACGTGCCCGAGGGAGTCGCGTTTCACTACCATTACATCGACAATTTCGCCGTCCAATATGGCCACTTCAAGAGTTACTTCCTGCACCGGCGCCTCGCGCTGCGGATTTCCAGATGCGTTCGCGCCAGCGTCTCATCGAGGTTTTCCGCGCCGAGCTGAAAGCCTCGGACAATTTCGCCGATCGCATGGACGGGCTGATCGCCAAAGTGTCGGACCTCGCCACGGATGTGAAATCGACGCAGCTGCAAATGCAGCAGGGCCTCGCATCGAACGTCGATCATGCCGACGTGCAGAAGGGCCTGTTGAGCGATTTCGAGCAGCTCGATGCGGTCGGCCGCTCGACTGAGTCCATTCTGGAGATCATTCGCAGCATCGCGCAACAGACCCACATGCTGTCGCTGAACGCGACCATCGAGGCCGCGCGCGCCGGCGATGCGGGCAGGGGATTTGCGGTCGTGGCGCAGGAGATCCGCAAATTGGCGAATGAGACCCGCGTCGCTATCGAAAGCAAGGGCGACGCCGCCGCCGGCTACAAGAAGGACGCGCCGGCCTTGATGCGGGCCGCGGTGCAGTCGCTCGGCAAGCGGGTCGAGCTTGTCACTCAATCGCTCGAAGACGCGCAGAAGACCAGCGGTGACATCAGCGCGGAAATCCAGCGGATGTTCGAAGAAACGCACGCGAGCTTCCTCGGATTAGCCGAAGAGCTCGCCCGTTTCCGCTCCGAGCGCGCGCACGCGGCGCGCTTCTCGGTTATCGCCGACGAACTCGAACGCCTCGATCGCGCTTCCTAGGGGCCGTCGCTCTCTCTGTCACACGATGACGTTCACATTGTGTCTCAGATCGGCACAGGTTTTTGGGGCCTTCGCCCATTGCCGGCCTTGGAGACTCATGTAAGATTCGAGTCGGGCGTGGGGAATGTTCGTTCACGCGAATGTTCTGGACAACGCCTAGCTGGCCCCGGTCTGCTTGTGGTCAGACCGGGGCCAGTCTAGTTCTCGCTGCTGCTTAGCGTGTATGTGGCGGCTGCGCGGCGATACCGGTCACGCTGTTTCTTGTCATGATGACGCGGTACGCCACCAAGGCAGCCACGATCATCGTTGCCGCCAGCCCGACCTGCGTCTTCGCATAAGGATAGCTGAGCAACAGCGCGACGGCGGCGCCAATCCCGGCCACTTCGCTGGCCAGAAATCCGCGCGCCAGCGCCAGCCGCAGTAGAAATGCCGTTGGCACGGTGAGCGCCACCAGGTCGTAGATGTAAAGATAAGGCGTCGCCAGCAGCGCGGCACAGGCGAGGCTTGCGGCTTTCAACTCGAACGCAACGCGGCTGCGCCAGAGCCAGGCGATTGCAGCCGCGAGTACCAGAGCGAGCGCGGCCTGCGCGCTCCACGCCAGCGCTTCGCTGCCGCCGAGCGCGCGCACAAATCCGAACAGGCTCTGCAGCCGGCTCCAATCGGCAGCGCCCGCGCCGAGAACCACGCGGCTGGTCACCGGCATCCATTCGAAAAAGGCCTGCCAGCTCGCCAGGCCAAAGGCGAAAACGGACAGCGCGGCCATTCCGGCGGATGTGAGCGTCGCGCCGACGATTACGCGCCATTGCGCGCCGGCGATCAGCGCGATGGGAAACAGCAGGCCGAAATGCGGTTTGTAGGCGAGCAGCCCGAGACAGATGCCTGAAAGCATAGGGCGTTGCTGCATCAGGCCGAGCGTGCCGCCGATGAGCGCCGCGGTGAGAAAGCCGTTTTGCCCGGCCGTGACGTTCCAAAGCACCGCGGGCGAGCCGAGCGCCACGAACAGGCCGGCGCGCTCGCCGAGGATGCCGCGCACCGCCGCGATATAGGCCGGCAATGTCAGCCCAAGCCATATCAACGCCGCCGTCGAGTACGGCAGCAGCGCCAGCGCCGCTGCAGCAAAGAAGAATGTCGGCGGGTAGTGCCAGCCGTAATAGTTTTCGAAGTCATGGCCGACCGCGCGGATTTCCGCGGCCTTGTGCAGCGTCCAGTCATAGGCGGAAGCGGCGTGGCCATCGAGCGCGAGGCGGCCCGCCGCCCAGACGTCGACGAAGTCGTTGGCGATCGGTCGGCCCTGCGCGTCGGTGAGCCAGGTGCCGCCGAACCAGGCGCCGGCGAGCACGACGATGAAGGCCAGCGCCAGCGTCAGCCCAATCAGCGAGATCCATCGCGCCGCCGGCAGCGCCGGCGCGGTTTCGCCAGCGAGATGCTGCACACTCACGGCACTGCGCCGAGGCCAGGCTGCGGCGCCAACACGCGGCGGGCAATCAGCGCAGCAACCACGAGCACCGCGGCAAAACCGGTCGGCGCCTTGACGAAGGGGAAGACCAGCACGAGCAGGGACGCGATCCCAATGCCCGTGAGCTCGTACGGTGCGAACCCGTGCGTGCGGCCGAACCGGAACAGGAAGGCGAGCGGCACCGCCAGCACGACGAGGTCATACAGATAGAGATATGGCGTTGCCAGCAGCGCGGCGCAGCCGAGCGCGGCGGCCTTGAGGTCGAATTCGGCGCGGCCGCGCCACAGCAACGAAATCGCCGCGGCGCAGGCAAGGGCAACGCACGCCTGCAGCGTCCAGGCCAGCGGCTCAGAGCCGCCGAGCATGCGCGTGAGCCCGAATACCGTCTGCAGCTTGGCGAAATCGGCCCAGCCGTCGGAGAGGAACGCCTGCGAGGTATGGCCGATGCTGGCGAAGAACGCGAGCCAGGTCTCGCCGCCGAAGGCGAGCCACGAGGCGAGCGCCATCAGTATCGCGGTCACGGCGGCCGCAAAAAACACGCGCCAGTGCCCGCTCGCGGCGAGCACGATCGGAAACAGCAGGCCGAGATGCGGCTTGTAGGCGAGCAGGCCCAGCAATACGCCGGCGAGGATCGGCCGCCGCTCGACGAACAGGAGGCTGCCGCCGAACAACGCGGCGGAGAGAAATCCGTTCTGCCCAACGATGAAATTGCCGAGGATGGCCGGGAAGGCGGCGGCGAGGAGATAGCCGACGCGCTCACCGACGATGGCGCGAACCGCGGCAAGATAGAGCGGAAAGGTGCCGAAGACCCACAGCACGTATGCGGCCGCATAGGGCATCAACGAGAGTATTGCGGCCGCAAACAAAAACGTCGGCGGATAGTGCCAGCCGAAATAGCCCTGGAACGGATGCCCGACGGCGGCGACCTCCGCCGCCTTGTGCACCGGCCAGTCGTAGGCTGCCGCCGGGCTGCCCTGCCAGGCGAGCTTGCCCGCGGCCCACACGTCGACGAAATCCGACGGCACGCCGCTGCCGTCCGGCGCGATCAGCCAGGTGCCATGCCAGTACGACGCCGCAATGTAGGCCGCGTGCGCGACGACGAGCGCAAAGCAGATGAACTCCACCGGCCGCGCCAGCGGCGCACCGGCACGGTTCGGGGCGATCTCGTAGACGGCCATGGCAGCCTCAAGCGGATGCCGGCCAAGCTAGGGGTAGCCGCCTTGAGGAACCCTTAAACAGCGCAGTTTTTCGCCCGTTGCACAGGGTTAATATTGCACCGCAATATCAATTGCGTCACACTGCCGCAAAGCCCGCCGCAAGGAGAGTTGAATGCCGGCTGTCGCGCAGATGAAAGCCAAGCCGAAGGACCTCTATGCCATCGGCGAGATCCCGCCGCTCGGCCACGTGCCCGAGAAGATGCATGCTTGGGTGATCCGCCAGGAGCGGCACGGCCCGCCGGAGAAATCCTTCCAGCTCGAAGTGGTGCCGACCTGGGCCATCGGCGAGGACGAGGTGCTGCTGTTGGTGATGGCCGGCGGCGTCAACTACAACGGCATCTGGGCGGGGCTTGGCCAGCCGATCACGCCGTTCAACGTGCACAAGCAGCCCTATCACATCGCCGGCTCGGATGCCTCAGGGATAGTCTGGGCGGTCGGCTCGAAGGTGCATCGCTGGAAGGTCGGCGACGAAGTCATCGTCCACTGCAATCAGGACGACGGCGACGACGAGGACTGCAATGGCGGCGATCCGCTGTTGTCGCCCTCGCAGCGCATCTGGGGCTACGAGACGCCGGACGGCTCCTTCGCGCAATTCTGCCGCGTGCAGTCGCGCCAGTTGATGGAGAAGCCCAAGCATCTCACCTGGGAAGAGTCGGCCTGCTACACGCTGACGCTGGCGACCGCCTACCGCATGTTGTTCGGCCATTCGCCGCACACGCTCAAGCCCGGCGACAACGTGCTGGTGTGGGGCGCCTCCGGCGGCCTCGGCGTGTTCGGCCTGCAGCTCGTCGCCGCCTCCGGCGCCAATGCCATCGCCGTGGTCTCCGACGCGTCGAAGATGGAATACGTGTTCAATCTCGGCGCCAAAGGCGCGATCAACCGCAAGGAATTCAAGTGCTGGGGCCAGCTGCCGCCGGTGAACTCGGCTGAGTACAATGACTGGACCAAGGAAGCGCGGCGTTTCGGCAAGGCGATCTGGGACATCACCGGCAAGCGTGACGTCGACATTGTCTTCGAGCATCCGGGCGAAGCGACCTTCCCGGTCTCCTGCATGGTGGTGAAGCGCGGCGGCATGGTGGTGTTCTGCGCCGGCACCACGGGCTTTAACATCACGTTCGATGCGCGCTACGTCTGGATGCGGCAGAAGCGCATCCAGGGCTCGCACTTCGCGCACCTCAAGCAGGCGTCGCAAGCCAACCGTTTCGTGCTCGAGCGCCGCATCGATCCCTGCCTGTCGAAGATCTTCCCCTGGGAGGAGATCCCGAAGGCGCACACCATGATGTGGAAGAACCAGCACCCGCCCGGCAACATGGCGGTGCTGGTCAACGCGCCGCGCGCGGGGCTCAAGAACTTCGAGGATACGCTCGAGGCCGCCGGCGGCTAGGATTCGACGATCCCGGTCGCGCCGTCTTGGGGCTGCCGCTAGCGACTGGCCTGCGGCGCCTCGAAGGCGCAGCCGGCCTTGACCCCGAGCATGCGGAATCCGATGGCCGCCGGGCAAAAGCCGGTGAAAGCGGCCTGGATCATGTTGAGCCCGACAAAGACGGTGAGCAGCAGCCAGTAGGGGCTGACCAGCCAGGTCAGCGCCACGCTGACGAGCACCATTACGCCGGCAAAGCTCAGCACCGCGCGGTCGACATTCATGGGGTGACCTCCTCGTTGGCCGGGACGTCGGGATGTTCATTGCCCGGTCCCGGCGGGCATTGACTATATATTCGATAATTCGTATATACGCAAGTATGAAAATACAAAGCAGCGACATGCTCGCCGCCGCGGACCGGGCGAGCAACCTCCTGAAAGCGCTCGCCAATCGCCACCGGCTGATGATCGTCTGCCAGTTGATCGAGAAACGGCGCTCGGTCGGCGAACTGGCGGCGCTGCTGAAAATCCGCGACTCGACGGTGTCGCAGCACCTCGCGCTGCTGCGCCGGGACGGGCTGGTGACGGCGCGGCGCGACGGACAAACCATCTGGTATTCGATCGGCAGCGCCCCGGCGCGCGAGCTGGTGCGCACGCTCTACCGCGTCTATTGCGCGCCCGCCGCCGTATGCGCGCCGAAGCCCGGTCGACGGCAAAAGTCGGCGTCGCAGCGGGCCGCTGTTGCGTCAAATCAGTAAGGCCATGCGCGGCCGGCGCGTGCCGGCGCGGATCAGTCGAATGAGGCGTGCGATGCGAATTCAAATTGCGATGGCCGCCGTGGCGATGCTGCTGACGCAGCAGGCCTTCGCCGCCGACACATTCACGGTCGAGCCGAAAGCCGTCGCCGACGAGAAGGCCGTGTTCGCCACCGTCGAGAGCGCCAATGTGGTGCCCGCGCGCGCGCGCATCGGCGGCACGGTGGCGGAGCTCAATGTCAAGGAAGGCAACGAGGTCAAGCAGGGCCAACTCGTCGCGACGGTCGGCGACGAGAAGCTCGTCCTGCAGATGAAATCGCTCGATGCGCAGATCGCCGGCCTCGAGGCGCAGCTCGCCCAGACGCAGGACGATCTCAACCGCGCCGAGCAGCTTTTCGCCAGCGGCAATACGCCGAAGACGCGTCTCGACGAGGCGCGCACCGCTTTCAACGTGGCCACCAACGCCCATCGCGCCCGTGTTGCCGAGCGTGCCGTGGTCGAGCAGCAGCTCAACGAAGGCAAGGTGCTGGCGCCGACCGCGGGGCGGGTGCTTAAAGTGCCGGTGACGGCGGGCACGGTGATCCTCGCCGGCGAGCCGGTCGCCAGCATCGCCGAGCAGAATTTCGTGCTGCGGCTGCGCGTGCCGGAGCGGCACGCCCGCTTTCTCAAGGTCGGCGATCCGGTCCGTGTCGACGGCGAAGAACTCGGCGCCAACGGCGCCAGGTTCGGCACTATCCGTCTGGTCTATCCGCAGATCGAGGATGGCCGCGTCGTTGCCGACGCGGCGGTCGCGGGGCTCGGCGATTACTTCGTCGGTGAGCGCATCCGCGTCTGGGTTTCGGCCGGCGAGCGCGAAAGCGTCACCGTGCCAGGTGGCTTCATCGTCACCCGTTTCGGCATCGACTACGCCCGCCTGCGCAAGGACGACAAGACCGTCATCGACGTGCCGGTGCAGCGCGGCCGGCCATTGCCGCGGCCGGACATGCCCGACGCGCTCGAGATTCTTTCCGGCTTGAAGCCCGGCGACGTGCTGGTGCACCCGTGAAGCTCGGTCTGTCGGGCCGGCTCACGCAGAGCACGATCCGGTCCCCGCTGACGCCTCTGTTCCTGCTCGCGGCGCTCGCCGTCGGCCTCATCGCGCTGCTCACCATCCCGCGCGAGGAGGAGCCGCAGATCAGCGTGCCGATGGTCGATATCCGCGTCAACGCCGACGGCCTCAAGGCGCCGGACGCGGTCGAGCTCGTGACCAAGCCGCTGGAAGCGATCATCAAGGGCATCGACGGCGTCGAGCACGTCTACAGCCAGACGGTCGACGACCGCGTCATGGTGACGGCGCGTTTTCTGGTCGGCACAAGATCCGACGACGCCATCCTGCGCGTGCATGAGAAGATCCGCGCCAATCTCGACCGCATCCCGGTCGGCATTCCCGAGCCGCTGATCGTCGGTCGCGGCATCAACGACGTCGCCGTCGTCGTGCTGACGCTGTCGCCGAAGCCGAAGGCGGCGCAACGCTATACCGACAAGGACCTCTATCAGCTTGCCGATGAGCTGCGCTCCGAACTGGTGAAGACCGACAATGTCGGCTTGAGCTACATTTCCGGCGGCAATCCGCAGCAGATCCGCGTCGAGCCCGACCCGGAGAAGCTGGCGCTGTTCGGCGTCACGCTGCAGCAGCTGGTCGCCAAGGTGCGCGACGCCAACCGCTCGTTCGAGGCGGGCGCGGTGCGCGACAGCGGCGTCATGCGCGATGTCGCCGCCGGGCAGACGCTCGCCGGCATTCCCGACATCGGGCTGCTGCTGGTGACCACGCGCGACAATCGTCCGGTCTATGTGCGCGATGTGGCCAAGGTCGTCATCGGGCCAAGCCCGGTCGAGCACCGCGTGTGGATAGACGCGCCGGAGCAGGGCGGTCATTGGCACCGCCTGCCGGCGGTCAGCGTCGCCTTTGCCAAGCGTGCCGGCGCCAATGCCGTTGTCGTCGCCGAGCAATTGCTGGCGCGGCTGCACACCGTCGAGGGGCGCCTAGTGCCGCCCGATGTCAACGTGACGGTGACGCGCGATTATGGTGAAACCGCCAACGACAAGGCCAACGAGCTGCTGTTCCATCTCGGCCTGGCGACGGTGTCGATCGTCGTGCTGATTGCCTTCGCCATCGGCTGGCGCGAGGCGCTGGTGACGCTGGTCGTCATCCCCACCACCATCCTGCTCACGCTGTTTGCCTCCAAGCTGATGGGCTACACCATCAACCGCGTCAGCCTGTTCGCGCTCATCTTCGCCATCGGCATCCTGGTCGACGACGCCATCGTCGTGGTCGAGAACATCGCCCGGCATTGGGCCATGCGCGACGGCCGCTCGCGCCTGCAGGGCGCGGTCGAAGCGGTCGCCGAGGTCGGCAATCCGACCATCGTCGCCACTTTAACCGTGGTCGCGGCGCTGTTGCCGATGCTGTTCGTCTCCGGGCTGATGGGTCCCTACATGGCGCCGATCCCGGCCAACGCCTCGGCGGCGATGCTGTTCTCGTTCGTCGTCGCCATGGTGATCGCGCCCTGGCTGATGCTGCGCCTGCATCCGGAGGGCAAGCCGGTGCATGAGCACGAAGCCGCGCACGGCGAAGGCTTTCTCGGCCGGCTCTATCGCCGCTTCGCCACGCCGATCGTGCGCACGCGCAAGCGCGCCTGGATGTTCCTCATCGGCGTCGGTCTGGCGACGGTGGCGGTGTGCCTGCTGTTCTACACCAAAAGCGTCACGGTGAAGTTGCTGCCGTTCGACAACAAGTCGGAACTGTCGGTGGTGGTCGATCTGCCCGAGGGCGCGACGCTGGAGGATACCGAGCGCACGCTGTTCGCGATCGCCGACGTCGCCCGGCAGTTACCGGAAATCCGCTCGATCGAAACCTATGCCGGTACGCCGGCGCCGTTCAATTTCAACGGGCTGGTGCGCCACTATTACATCCGCGAATGGCCCGAGCTTGGCGAACTGCATCTCAACCTTGCGCCACGTGACGAGCGCAGCCGCGCCAGTCACGCCATCGCGCTCGATCTGCGCGCGCGCTTGAAGGCGGTGACGCTGCCCGCCGGCGCGGTCGCCCGCGTGGTCGAGGTGCCGCCGGGCCCGCCGGTGCTGGTGACGCTGCTCGCCGAGGTTTACGGCCCCGATTCGAAAACGCGGCGCGATGTCGCCCATGAGCTGAAGACAATCTTCGCCTCGGTGCCCTACATCGTCGATATCGACGATTCGATCGGAGAGCCGCGTCCTCGGCTGAGGATCTCGATCGATCAGGATCGTCTGGAGTACTTCGGCGTCGAGCAACGCGACGTCTACGACACTATCCAGGCGCTGTTTGGCGGCACCACGGTCGGCTATTCGCATCGCGGCGAAGGCCGCAACCCCATCGAAATCACCGTGCATCTGCCGAAAAAAGACTTGTCCTGGAACGAGTTACTGGCCTCGACGCCGGTGCCGGCGAATGTGGTGCCCGGCTCAAAGAAAGTGGTCGAACTCGGCGACGTCGTGCGCGTGACGAAGGAAACCGGCTCACCGACGATCTTCCGCCGCGACGGCCGCTTCACCGACATGGTCATGGCTGAATTGGCGGGCGCCTACGAAGCGCCGATCTACGGCATCCTCGATGTCGACAGCAGAGTGGAGGCGCACGACTGGGGCGCGTTGGCAAAGCCAGCCGTCCATTTCCACGGCCAGCCGCAGGACGAAAGCAGGCCTGGGATACTATGGGACGGCGAATGGGAGATCACTTACGTGACCTTCCGCGATATGGGCGCCGCCTTCGGGGTCGCCATCGTCGGCATCTACATCCTGGTGGTGGCGCAGTTCGGCAGCTTCAAGCTGCCGCTGGTGATCCTGACCCCGATTCCACTCACCTTGATCGGCATCGTGCTCGGACATTGGCTGTTCGGCGCGCCGTTCACCGCGACCTCGATGATCGGCTTCATCGCGCTCGCCGGCATCATCGTGCGCAACTCGATTCTGCTTGTCGATTTCATCCGTCACGGCGCGCGGCAGGGGAAGACCCTGCGCGAGGTGCTGCTGCAGGCAGGCGCGGTGCGATTCAAGCCCATCCTGCTCACCGCGCTCGCAGCCATGATCGGCGCCGCGACGATCCTGCTCGATCCGATCTTCCAGGGGCTGGCGATCTCGCTGCTGTTCGGCCTCGCCTCTTCAACATTGCTGACCGTGCTGGTGATCCCGGCAATCTACGTCGTGCTGCGTGACGGGGATCAAGTGCTTCAATATTCCGCACGCCAACAAGACTAGTACTGGTCCTTCGAGTCCGGCTCCAATCTGGGAAGCCGGTCGGCATCGCCGAGTTTTGGCTGCCTCGCGCGCGCCTGCGTCACGGCCGAATTCAATTCGCCGCCATAGATGAAGATCGCAGCGCAAAGATAAAGAAATATCAGCGCGACCATCGCCGACGCGAGCCCGGAATATGTCGATACGTAGGCGAAGGCATAATTGGCGAGGTAGCGCCCGAAGACCGCGCCGCTGATCACCCACAGCAGCAGGGTTGCGATGATGCCGGGCATGATTTCGGGAAATGAGCGACGGCCCGCCGGCAGCCAGCGGTGCAGGATCAGCAGTGCGATGACCAGCACGGCGACTGCCACCGCGTAGCGTGTGAAGGTGATGACCGATTCAAAGGGCGCAAGGTGCGGCAAATAGTAGACGAGTTTGCCCCAGATGAAGGGCGCGAACACGACCAGAAACGAAAAGGCAAGGATCGCCACCGCGCCGACCACGACATAGAAAATTGATTCGAGCCGCAGCAGCCACCAGGCCCGCTCTTCCTTGCAGTTATAGGCGCGGTTGAGTCCGACGCGCAGGCTTTCCACCCCGCTGGAGGCGAAATACAGCGCAAACAGCACACCAAAGGTAAGAATGTCGCCGCGGGTGCGGGTGAGCACGCGAGTGATATCAAGTGCGATCGGACGGGCGACTTCTACCGGCCAGGCTTGCAGCAGGATGCGCGCGGCTTCGTCGGCGAGCTCTTTCGAGCCGAAGAAGAATCCGGCGAGCGCGGTGACCACGATCAGGAACGGAAACATCGCCATCAGCGTCGACAGCGCGATGTGGCTGGCGATCGCCCAGCCGTCGTCGGCGAGAAAATGCCGAAACGCGTTAACGGCTACCGACAGCGAGATTTTGAGGACGCGCAAAATATGGGGCCCCGCGCAATGTCAGCCGTTTGAGATTGGTTATCGCGGCCGGTTTTGCAAGCGGCGTCAGAGCCCGCGCCCCTGGGACGGCGGCGATAAAGCCTAGGCCGCCTGCACGTTGGTGAGGAATTGCCGCACTTCCGCTTCCAGGCTCTCGGCCTCGATGGCGACCGAGTCGGCGAGGTTCTTCACGTCGGCTGCCGTACCGCGGGCATCGGCGGTCACCTCGGCCACCCGGCTCATCGCCTCGGCGCCGTTGCGCGCTTCGTCGGAGGCACGGTTGACGCCTTCGGCGATCGTGGAGACGGCGGCGTTCTGCTGGTCGACGGTGGCGGCCACCGTCGTGGCAATTGCGGACATGTCGCGGATGATGGCGTTGACCTGCTCGATCGCCTGCGCCGCATCGGCAGCGGCCGACTGGATCGATCCGATCTGTTCGGCGATCTCTTCGGTCGCCTTGGCGGTTTGCCCCGCGAGAGATTTGACTTCGGAGGCGACCACGGCAAAGCCGCGCCCGGCTTCGCCGGCGCGCGCGGCCTCAATTGTGGCATTGAGCGCCAGCAAATTGGTCTGCCCGGCGATGGCCTGGATGAGGCCGACCACTTCGCCGATGCGGGTCGCGGCATTGCCGAGTTCTGACATGGTCGCGACCGTGCGCTGGGCTTCCGATACCGCGCGGCCGGCGACGTCGGTCGATTTTGCGGCTTGCGTGGCGATCTCGCCGATCGAGGCGGCCAGTTCCTCGACCGAACCGGCGGCGTTGGTGACATTGTCGGACGCCGCGGTGACGCGCCGTTCCGCGGCCAGCGCTTCGGTCGACATCTCGTCCGCCGATTTGTTGAGATCGCCGGAGCTCATCTCCAGTTTGAGCGAGGCGGCGCGCAATTTGGCCAACGTATTGCCGACCGAATTGTTGAAGTGCGAAATCGTCATTGCAATCGTGTCGCTGCGCTGCTCGCGCGCGCGGCTTGTTTCGGCCTGCGTTTGTGCAAGCTTCTCGCGCTCGAGCATGGTGTCGCGGAAGACGATCACGGTGCGGGCCATGTCGCCGATCTCGTCGCGGGCCTGCGTGGCCGGAATACGCGCCGCGGTGTCGCCGGCGGCGAGCCGCTTCATCGCCGCGGCAAGCCCGGTCAGCGGCCGGCTGATGCTGCGCCCGATCAGCCAACTGAGGCCGACGCCGAGCAGTACCATCGCGGCGCCGACTGCGACGATGCCGGCCCGCGTGTGATGCTGCGAGGCGGCAAGCGTCTCGGAGGCGCGCGCTGCAGAGTCGTTTGCCGACACGATAACGGCATCGGCGCGCGGCAGCATGTTCTGGCTGTCGATATCAATGAGCTTGCTCAGTGGATGCGCCCGGTCGGTGACTTCGACCCATTGCGCGAACGTGTCAGCATAGAGCTTCACCTGGCTCTCGAGGCTTCCCTTCATCTCCGGCGTGCCGTCGATATTCGCGAAAGTGTCGGTGAACTTGCGATAGGTGGCCAGAAACTGCTGACGGGAAAGTTCGGTCTGCGTAAGCCGGTATTCGGCCTCGTGATGCCGCATGATCAACAGCAGCATCATCAGTCTGTTGGCGTCAGTCTGCGCCACCCACGACATGTTCTCGTTGATGATGCGCTCGACCGCATAGTCGGCTTCGCGAAGCTTGCCGCGCAAACCCGAGCTCTCGTCGAAGCCGAGGACTTCCTGCTCGCGTAGCATGACGTAGTAGTTGTCGCGAAGCGACAGCATGTCGGCGCGCAGCCCATTGATCGATCGGGCGGTCTCGGGATCGACAGTGGCCGCGATCTTGTCGAGACTCCGCATTGCGAAGGCGTGCTCCTGCGCGAACTTCGTCACCAGGTCCTGGCTCGGCGCGACGTTAAAATCCTTCACGACGATCCGCAGCGATGCGATCGCGCTCTTGAAATCGCGGCTGGCGTCGCTCGTCGACCGCGCCCGCTGGGCGGCCGCAAACGCGGTGCTGACGTCGTGTTCGCCAGATACGTAAGTCAATCCGTTGGCGGCAAAGCCGATAACCGGGATCAGCGCCAGCACGACAATGCGCGTGCGCACCGACAATGAGCCAACCATTCGGGGCAGCCATTTCAACGGCTGCGAAAATTGGCTGAGTTGCATGGCAACCGGATCAGGTCTCGCCAGAGGTTCTGGCTGTTCGGCGGTATCACCGTCAGGAAAGCGTGAATTGGTTAATATTGTTGGAATTGCACTGAATTTTGCTCGGAAATCGGCGTTGCTAGGCATGGAAAGCCCAATTTATGGGCCCGCTTTGCTTTTGTGCACTGCACACGTAAACTGGCCATCAGCCGGAGCTCAGCAATCGCCGTTTCCCCCGAGGGTGCCAATGCCGCTCGCCGCCTCCCGAACCGCTGTTGAACGCGAACTTGTGGATCTAGCCCAAACGGCGACCGGCGCTCTCGATGCGCTGCTTGCCGACGCCGTGCGTAAGGTGCGCGATAAGGTCGTGGTCGAAGACCGTGTGGTCGGCCGTAATTTCGACCGCGAGCAGCGGGCGGTGCACGGGCTCGCCTGGCTCGCTACTTATGTCGAGGCGGTGCGCCAGCTCGCCGTTTACGCCGAGCGCATGACCGCCAAAGGGGCCTTCGGCGAACTCGAGGAGCATCTGGTACGCATCGGCATCGGCGAATGCCTGTCGCAGATCGCCGGCGGCATTCCGATGAGCCAGGGCGAGATCGTGCGGCCGGGCGATTTCGGCCTGTCGCCATCGCAAGTCGCGGCGCGCTTTGACTCGACGATCGAAACGCTGATCGAGACCGGCAACACGGCCGAGCGGCGCGCCCGCGTCATCGAGCTGATGAAGTCGAACCACAACGCCACCGTTGGCTCCGCCGGTCTCGACGACACGCTGGAATCGATCCGCGAGGAGATGCGCAAATTCGCCGACAGCGAAGTCATCGGCAACGCACAGACCTGGCATCGCACCAACACTTATATTCCGCTCGAGGTCATCGCACAGATGTCCGACCTTGGCGTGTTCGGGCTGACCATTCCGGAAGAATTCGGCGGCATGGCGCTCGGCAAGGAATCGATGTGCGTCGTCTCCGAGGAGTTGTCGCGTGGCTATATCGGTGTCGGTTCGCTCGGCACCCGCTCGGAAATCGCCGCCGAGCTTATTCTCGGCGGCGGAACGCCGGAGCAGAAGGAAAAGTGGCTGCCGAAGCTCGCGTCCGGAGAGGTGCTGCCGACGGCTGTCTTTACCGAGCCCAATACCGGCTCCGATCTTGCCTCGCTGAAGACCCGCGCGGTGCGCGAGGGCGACGTCTACAAGGTCTATGGCAACAAGACCTGGATCACGCATCCGGTGCGCGCTGACCTGATGACCTTGTTGGTGCGCACCAATCCCAGCGAAAAGGGCCATCGCGGCCTGTCCATGCTGCTCGCGGAAAAGCCGCGCGGCGACGACAAGAATCCGTTCCCGGTGAAGGGCATGACCGGCACCGAGATCGAGGTGCTCGGCTATCGCGGCATGAAGGAATACGAGATCGCCTTCGACGGATTTGAGGTGAAAGCCGAGAACCTGCTCGGCGGCGTCGAGGGTCTCGGCTTCAAGCAGTTGATGCAGACCTTCGAATCGGCGCGCATCCAGACCGCGGCGCGCGCGATCGGCGTGGCGCAGGCGGCCATGGAACGGGCGATCGATTATGCGCAGAACCGCGTGCAATTCGGTGGGCCGATCATCGCCTTCCCGCGCGTTGCCGACAAGATCGTGATGATGGCGGTGGAAATCCTGATCGCGCGCCAACTCACCTATTACGCCGCGCGCGAGAAGGACTCCGGCCGCCGCTGCGATCTGGAGGCGGGCATGGCCAAGCTGCTGGCCGCGCGGGTGGCCTGGGCTGCCGCCGACAATGCCGTGCAAATTCACGGCGGCAATGGCTTTGCGCTGGAATTCCCGGTGTCGCGCATTCTCTGCGATGCCCGCATCCTCAATATTTTCGAGGGCGCCGCCGAAATCCAGGCCCAGGTCATCGCCCGCCGCCTGCTCGACGGCAGCAACTGATTGCGCCACCCTGGCGTTTGATCCAAAGCAAAATGCCGTATAGGCCCTCGCGCTAGCGTGGCCGCCTGTTGAGGAGGACGTTATGTCGGAACTGATTCATCACGGTGAATGGGTTGTGGTCTGCGACGGCGCCAAGGCGCTGGTGCTGGAAAATATCGGCGACGCCAAGTTTCCCAATTTGAAGACTCGCGAGATCTTCGAACAGAAGGATTTGGCGACCCACGAACTCGGTACCGGCGCGCCGGGCCGGGCTTTCAGTCCCGCCGGCCACGGCGGCCGCGGTGCCGTCGAGCAGACCGACTGGCACGATCAGGCCGAGCAGGTCTTCCTCACCCAGCTCGCCAAGCACCTCGGCGCCGAAGTTGCGGCCGGCAAGGTGAAATCGCTGATCCTGGTGGCGCCGCCACGCGCTCTTGGCATGATCCGCGAGGCTTATCCGCATGCCCTGCGCTCGGCCGTGCGCAGCGAAGTGGACAAGGATTTCGTCAAGCTGCCGGTGCACGAAATCGAGAAGCACCTGACCGCCTGAGCAAGAACTTTCGCTCGGCATGTTTGTGGCTGGCCCGCGACAATTGCGATGCTATGGTCGATTCCCGTTAACTGGGGCCGGCACATGAACTTGAGCGGCGGACAATGGGCGCGCGGCGCGCTGTTCGCCGTGGCGTCGGCAATGCTGTCCGGCACGGTTCAGGCGCAGCCGGTAAACCCACCGCAAAGCCTGCCGCAATCGTCCGCGGTCAAGCCGCCGGCCGACGCCATGGCCGTTCCCGGCTTCTGGGACCCGCGGCACCGGCCGGAGCGGCCGGATCTATCGCGCATCAGCGTCATCCGCTTCCTCACCGAAACCGATTACCCGCCGTTCAATTTTGCCGGGCCGGCCGGCGCGCCGGCCGGCTTCAACATCGACCTGGCGCGGCAGATCTGTGAGGAGATCAAGGTCCAGTGCACCATCCAGATGCGGCGGTTCGACACTTTGATCGACGCGCTCAACGCCAATCAGGGTGACGCGGTGATCGCCTCGATCGCCGAGACGCCGGAGATGCGCACGCGCGTCGACTTCAGCGACCCTTATTACCGGACGCCGGCGCGCTTCGTCTCGCGCAAGGACTCCAGTTTCGATGATGTTTCGCCGGAGGCGCTGGAAGGCAAGAAGGTCGCGGTGGTTGCAGGCACTGCGCATGAGGCCTTTCTGCGCACGCTGTTTACCGAGCTTGAGCTGCATCCTTATCCGGACGCCGACGCCGCGCGCGCGGCGCTGCGCCGCGGCGAGGTCGATTTGCTGTTCGGCGATGGCGTCTCGCTCGCCTTCTGGCTCAACGGCACAGATTCCGGCGGCTGCTGCGTGTTCCGTGGCGGGCCTTATCTGGAAAGCCGGTTTTTCGGCGAGGGCGTCGGCATCGCCGTCCGCCGCGGCAACGATCTGCTGCGGCAGGCGTTCAACTGGGCGCTGTTCCAGCTCTGGGAGAGGGGCCGCTTCACCGACCTGTGGCTCAAATATTTCCCGATCAGCCCTTTCTAGTTTGGTTTGACCTTAGGGCGCCGGATTCATAGTGTCCGGCTCGCTGGAGCCCAAGCCGAATGTCCATCAACGAAACCGCCGCATCGCTGCGTGACGTCGCCGAGCATTCGGGCGCCTGGCCGTTCGAGGAGGCGCGCAAGATCGTGGCGCGGCTGAAGAAGCGGCCGAAGGATGAGGTGATCTTCGAAACCGGCTACGGCCCTTCCGGCCTGCCGCATATCGGCACCTTCGGCGAGGTGGCGCGCACCACCATGGTGCGCCACGCCTTCCGCGTGCTTACCGACGACAAGATCAAGACCCGGCTCTTCGCCTTCTCCGACGACATGGATGGCCTGCGCAAGGTGCCGGACAACGTGCCGAACAGGGAGATGCTGGAGACGCATCTCGGCAAGCCGCTCACCAGAATTCCCGACCCATTCGGCACGCATCAAAGCTTTGGCGAACACAATAATGCGCGGCTGCGCGCCTTCCTCGACCACTTCGGCTTCGACTACGCATTCATGTCGTCGACGCAGTGCTACACCTCGGGCCGTTTCGATGCGGCGCTGCTCAAGGTGCTGGAGCGTTTCGACAAGGTGATGGCGATCATGCTGCCGTCGTTGCGCGAGGAGCGCGCCGCGACC
>Ga0335083_10003416_pt1 | contig 20601 bp, 20 predicted proteins | sample Lox_Sample_42_FD_206716 | JGI IMG/M metagenome (GOLD analysis project Ga0335083, IMG submission 206716) | Soil microbial communities from Loxahatchee National Wildlife Refuge, Florida, United States - Lox_Sample_4.2 | ecosystem: Environmental > Terrestrial > Soil > Wetlands | place: USA...
CTACTTCTTCGCGTAAATCGCAAGCAAAGAAAAAGGCGCTTAGATTGCTCTAAGCGCCTGATTCAATTGGTGGGCCGTGAAAGATTCGAACTTTCGACCAATTGATTAAGAGTCAACTGCTCTACCAACTGAGCTAACGGCCCATAAAACTGTTTGTACTTACGCGTTCAACTGGGGTGGAAGATGGGACTCGAACCCACGACCCTCGGAATCACAATCCGATGCTCTAACCAGCTGAGCTACATCCACCGCAAATCTTGAATTGGCGCGCCCGACAGGAATCGAACCTGCAACCGTCGGCTTAGAAGGCCGATGCTCTATCCGGTTGAGCTACAGGCGCATCGCACTACGTGCTGAACACCTGCTGGTCGGGGCAGAGGGATTCGAACCCACGACTTCCAGCTCCCAAAGCTGGCGCTCTACCAGGCTGAGCTATACCCCGATTTCGAACCCTCAACCGCCGAGGCGGGCTGAAGCTTTGAAATGCTACGGGTGACGCTTAGCCTAGTCAATCCGTATCAAAGCACACCGAACTTCAACTCTTGTTCGGTCCGCTTGGCGATCCACTGCTTTGCGGCGCAAATCATGATGCGAACATCACAACTTGCTTTTAAATGGCGCGCCCGGAGAGATTCGAACTCCCGACCACCAAGTTCGTAGCCTGGTACTCTATCCAACTGAGCTACGGGCGCGTTTTTAAACTTTAGCTTGTCGCTTAACCATCGTACTGGAAAGCGCCGAAGCCAGAAGCGGAATTATTCAGGTTCAAGGTTAGCGCGTCAATACTTTTTTTCATATTTTTTTCATCGCCCTTGAAGAATCTTCATCTTCGGCGGTGAAAGCACGTCACCTGAGCAGGCTAGTTTAGCGAGCCTTTTCACATTCGGCCATACCTGCCGGTGAATTATTTTCCATGCAGCTCCTCTTATGGAACTGCGCGCGCAACCTCGCCATCTGATCATCACCACGCGCTGCTCAGCGCGCAGGAAGCATGCGCTCATCAGCGAACGGGATGAACAGGCAAGAGAAAGGCGGCCACATGAGCCGCCTTTCTTCTTATAACTCGACTCGCTTAGCGATCGGCCATGCGGCTTTGCGTCGCCGGATCGCCCACCTTGGCGCCTGCGTCACCACGCGGCGGCGGAGGCGGCGGCGTGGAGCTGGTCGTGGAGTTCTTCGACCAATCCGCCGGCGGGCCAGGCACGCGACCATTCATGATGTCGTCGATCTGGTGTGCATCGATCGTCTCGTACTGCAGAAGTGCATCGGCCATCACGTGCAGCTTGTCGATATTTTCGGTCAACAGCTGCTTGGTGCGTGCATATGCACGCTCGAGAATGTCGCGCACTTCCTCGTCGATCTTGCGTGCGGTCTCGTTGGAGACGTTCTTGTGCTGCGTCACCGCGCGACCAAGGAACACTTCGTCCTCTTCCTCGCCATAGGTCACGGGACCGAGCTTTTCTGACAGACCCCATTTGGTGGCCATGTTGCGGGCCATCTTGGTGGCGCGCTCGATGTCATTGGAGGCACCGGTGGTGACTTTGTCCTCGCCGAAGATCAACGCTTCGGCCACGCGGCCGCCATACAGCGAGCACAGCTGCGACTGGATGGCCACGCGATTGATGCTGTACTTGTCGCCTTCGGGCAGATACATGGTCACGCCCAGCGCGCGACCGCGCGGGATGATCGTCACCTTGTAGACCGGATCGTGTTCGGGCACGAGGCGACCCACGATGGCGTGACCGGCCTCGTGATAGGCCGTCAACTTCTTCTCGTCCTCGCTCATGGCCATCGAGCGGCGCTCGGTGCCCATCAGGATCTTGTCGCGAGCCTTGTCGAGGTGGCTCATGCGCACGTCGCGGGCGTTCTCACGTGCGGCGAACAGCGCGGCCTCATTGACCAGGTTGGCGAGATCCGCACCGGAGAACCCAGGCGTGCCACGCGCAATAGTCATCGGGTCGACGTCCGGCGCGGTCGGCACGCGGCGCATGTGTACCTTGAGGATCTGCTCGCGGCCCTTTACGTCCGGCAGGCCCACCGTCACCTGGCGATCGAAGCGACCCGGGCGCAGCAGCGCAGGATCGAGCACGTCCGGACGATTGGTCGCGGCGATGACGATGACGCCCTCGGTGCCTTCGAAGCCGTCCATCTCGACCAGCAACTGGTTGAGGGTCTGCTCGCGTTCGTCGTGACCGCCGCCCAGGCCGGCGCCACGATGGCGGCCGACGGCGTCGATTTCGTCGATGAAGATGATGCACGGTGCGTGCTTCTTGGCCTGCTCGAACATGTCGCGCACGCGGCTGGCGCCGACGCCCACGAACATCTCGACGAAGTCGGAGCCGGAGATGGAGAAGAACGGCACCTTCGCCTCGCCCGCAATGGCCTTGGCCAGCAGGGTCTTGCCGGTACCCGGCGGGCCCACCATCAGCACGCCGCGGGGAATCTTGCCACCTAGCTTCTGGAACTTGCCCGGATCGCGCAGGAACTCGACCAGCTCGCCCACTTCTTCCTTGGCTTCGTCGCAGCCGGCGACGTCGCTGAAGTTGACCTTGATCTGGTCCTCGCCCTGCAGCTTGGCGCGCGAACGGCCGAAGCTCATGGCGCCCCGGCCACCCGCACCGGCCTGCATCTGGCGCATGAACCAGATGAACACGCCCACGATCAGGATGATCGGCAGCCAATTGAGCAACAGGCCCAGCAGCGAGAAGCCGTTGTTGGACGGCTCCTGGCGCACTTCAACGCCCTTGTCCTGCATCTGCTTGACCACCGTATTGGTGGACCAGCCCAGGAACGGCGCGACGGTGCGGAACGCGCTGCCATCCTTCAGCTTGCCGCTGATGGTGGCCGGCTGGTCGGCGCTAAGCGTGGCCGAAGCCACGTTGCCGTTGTCCACGCTCTGCACAAAGCTGCTGTAAGGCAGATCCGAGGAGGACGCGCCATGCGGATTGAAGCTCTGGAACACCGTCAGCAGTACGACTGCGATGATCAGCCAGAGCAGCAGGTTTTTCGCCATTTCATTCATGCACGGTTCTCGCCCGATTGCCCGCCATGGACCTTTCGTCCCATGGCTAATGCATACACTTCCCTCGAACGCGCGCGGGAAGCCTTAGGTTTACGCATCGTTACGCGGCTGAAGTCTGCGCGCAAGCTGCGTATGTATTCGTCAAAGCCTGTCCCCTGGAACAACTTGATCAGGAACGAGCCGCCTGGTTTGAGCCATTGCCGGCTGAAATCCAGCGCCAGGTCGGCCAGGTCCATCGCCCGGATCTGATCGGCCAAGGCCACGCCACTCATATTGGGGGCCATATCAGAGAGCACAAGATCGACCTGCTGGCCCTGCAGGCGACCTTCCAACTCGCGCAGGACCGTTTCCTCGCGAAAATCGCCCTGCAGGAAATCCACGCCGCCGATGCCCTGCATGGGCAGGATGTCCATGGCGATCACCGTCCCGGTGTCGCCCAAGCGCTGGCGCACCAGCTGCGACCACCCGCCCGGCGCGGCGCCCAGGTCCACCACCCGCATGCCGGGCTTGAGCAGCCGATCCTTGTCGATCAGCTCCTCCAGCTTGTAGACGGCACGCGAACGCAGGCCCTCGGCCTGGGCCTTTTTCACATAAACATCATCGAAGTGCTCCCGCAGCCAGCGGGAACTGCTTTTGCTGCGAGACATGGTCGGCAACGGCCACAGATACGGGGAAGAGAGCTGCATGATACCCTTTGCGGTCCTATCGCAGTGAATCCGAGACTGAACGCATGGCACTTTCTCCCTCGCAGCGCCGTTACCTGCGCAGCCTTGCCCACGATCTCCATCCCGTCATCCTGCTTGGCGCCAAGGGTGCGACCGACGCCGTGGTCAAGGAGCTGGACCTGGCCTTGTCCCACCATGAACTGGTGAAGGTGAAGCTTTCGGGCGGCGACAAGGACGAGCGCCAGCAACAGATCGACTTCCTCGCGGAAGGCACGAAGTCGGAAAGCGTCCAGCAGATCGGCCACATCGTGGTGCTGTTCCGCCGCAACGAGGACGAGCCCAAGCTCGCCCTGCCCCGCTGATGGATCTTTCGCTCGATCGTCCCGGCAGTTACCTGTTCGTGCTCACTTCGAGCTTTCTGCTGTCGCCCGAACGCGCCATCGAAGGCTGGCCCGTGGCCGCCTCCGGTGAACTGGACGCGAGCCACGTCGAAGCCATCCTCGAACTGAAGCCCGAAGTTGTCCTGCTGGGCACCGGCGAACGTCAGGTATTCCCCAGCCCCGCTTTCATGGCCGGACTGCTGCGCAAGGGAGTGGGTGTGGAAGTAATGGACAACGCTGCCGCCGCACGCACCTACGATCTGTTGGCTGGTGAGCATCGCCGGGTGGTGGTGGCGTTCATTCTGCCCGGCTGACAGTCAAGGCCGCCTTATCTGTAGGAGCGCACCCAGTGCGCGAAAAGCCTACGAAGCGACGACGCTTTTTTCGATCGGTGCCCCGAGTGGTATTGCGATACCGCCATCGCGCACTGGGTGCGCTCGTACAGGGGCAAAGCACTAGCGCGAGGGCAGATAACCCATCGGGTCGACCGGGTTGCCGTCTTTGCGGATCTGGAACTGCAGTTCGTCGCGTGATGCGCCGGTGGAACCCATCTCGGCGATCTGCTGGCCGGCGGTGACGCGCTGGCCTTCCTTCACCAGTCGCTTGTTGTTGTGGCCATAGGCCGACAGGTAGCTGTCGTTGTGCTTGACGATGATCAACTCGCCATAGCCCACCAGGCCATTGCCGCTGTACACCACCACGCCGTCGGCAGCAGCGCGCACGGGATCTCCCGATTTGCCGGCAATCTCGATGCCGGGAATGGCGTCGCCCGATTGGAAGCGCTTGATCAGCGAACCGTCCGCGGGCCAGCGCCAGGTCACGCCGCCGTTGCTGCGCGTGCCCCCGGTTGAAGGCGGTGACGGAGGGGCCGGTGGCGGCGTGTTGCTGGCCGTGGCGGCGGGAGCACCCGCGACCGGCACGACCGGCGTGGTGCTGGCAGCCGGCGCAGGCGTGCCGGCGGGCGCGCCCGCCGGCGGATTGGCGGCAACGGGACCTTCCACATGCGCTTGTGCCGGCGGCGGCGACGCTTGCACGGGAGCGGACGCAGGATGGATGGGTGACGTGCTCGATGCGGTGGCCGGCGCTTTGGCGGCTACAACAGCGGGTGCTGGATGGGTGGCGGCCACCGGCTTGCCACCCGGCGGCGCGAGCTTGAGTTCCTGTCCGGGCCAGATCGTGTAGGGCGCGGCGATGTTGTTCCAGCTCGCCAGGTCGCGGAAGTCCACACCGTTGCGGAAGGCTATCGAGTAGAGCGTGTCGCCCTTGCTGACGCGATAGCTGCCGCCGGGCGACGGGCGCACAGCCGGTTCCACGGTCCGGGACGGACCCGTACCCGCGGCAGGTTCGACCACGACCGAGCGCTGCGTTCCGCAGGCGGCCAGCAGGATGGCAGAGGTCAGGGCGATCGACCGGAGATATCCATTCATGGGAACCAGCATAACGAGGCGCCGCGCTATTTTCATGCGTGCGGCGATGCTTGCGCGGCCTGAACGGCGGCCGCCGTTCAGCGCGAGCAGATCCACCACGCCAGCAATCCGGCAAGAATGACCAGCGCGGCCCAGCCGATCCGCTCGATGTGCTTGTGCAGAATGCGCTCGGCGCGCTCGCCAAAGATGCGGATCAATAGCGCCAGCAACCACACGCGCTTGCCGCGCCCCACCGCCATGCACACCAGGAACGGAATCACCGGCACGCCCACGATGCCCGCTGCCCAGGTCACGAACTTCATCGGCACCACGGGCTGCAGCGCCGCCAGCGCCAACACCAGCAACAGGCCCAGCCAATGCTCGTTCATCTGCAGGCGCAGGTTGTCCACGCCCTTTTCGATCGGCGCCAGCAGGTGCAAGACATCGAGCAGAGGCGACAGCGCGTGGAACGCCCAATGCCCCAACGCGTAGCCCACCAGCGAGCCCAGCAGCGAGAACAACAGGCTGAGGTTGGCGTAGAAGAACGCCTTGTGGCGCTTGCCGAGCATCATCGGTGCCAGCATCACTTCCGGCATGATCGGGAAGATGAAGGCTTCGACGAAACTCAATCCGCACAGGTAATAGACGGCATTCGGGTGGCGCGCCCACGTCAGTGCGCGCGCATACAAGGGTCCAAACAGACGCATTCAGTCGCTTCCCTGGAATGTCAGGCGCATCAGCCGATGCCACCAAGCAAGGGGACGAAGCTGACCGCGCCCAGTTCCTCCTGCACAAAATCGCCCTGTCCGTCACCGCGCATGCGGATCAGCATCTGGTTGCTGGGCGAGCCGACCGGCGCCACCAGCACGCCCGTGGGGCTGAGCTGGTCGAGCACCGCGTGCGGGATCGCATCGCCGGCAGCGGTAAGAATGATGGCGTCGAACGGGGCTTCGTCCGCCCAGCCGAGCTTGCCGTCATCGTGGCGCGAGCGGATGTTGTTGAGCCCCAGCTGGCGGAAACGCCGGCGCGCCTGGCGCAGCAATTCCTCGATGCGTTCCACCGTGTAGAGCTGCGGCACCAGCTGCGCCAGCACCACGGCCTGGTAGCCCGAGCCGGTGCCGATCTCCAGCACCTTCTGCGGCACGCCGAATTCAAGTAGCGCTTCGGTCATGCGCGCAACCACCCACGGCTGGGAGATGGTCTGCCCATGCCCGATGGGAAGCGCGGTGTTCTCGTAGGCGCGCGAATGCAGCGCCTGATCGATGAAATGGTGGCGCGGCGTGTTGCGGATCACGTCGATCACGCGCTGGTCGCGGATGCCCTCTTCCTTCAGCTTGGTCGCCAGGCGGTCGCGTGCGCGCTGCGAGGTCATGCCCTCGCCCTTCAGTGCGGATGGCGGCAATGGATGCACGTTCATCCCCTCACGCAGCCTCGTCGGCGTTGTTGCCACCGACGCCTTCGTTCAACGCACCGACCCAGCTGCTGACCTTTTCCAGCGCCTGGAAGCGCGTCAGGTCGACATGGATGGGCGTGACCGACACAAAGCCACGATGCACGGCGTTGAAATCGGTGCCTGGACCCGCATCGTCCACGTCACCCGCCGGGCCGATCCACCAGACCGTCTTGCCGCGCGGGTCCGTCTGCCTGATGCATGGCGCGGAACGATGACGCTTGCCCAACCTTGTGACTTCGAAACCGCGGATCTCATCCCACGGACGATCGGGCACGTTGACATTGAGGATGGTGTCGGCCGGCAGCGGGTCGACCAGCAGGCGCTGCATCAGCAGCAGCACCGCATTGGCAGCTGAGTCGTAATGGATGCCATGGTGATCCGTGCTCACCAATGACACGGCGATCGCCGGCAGGCCCAGGAAACGACCTTCCATCGCGGCTGACACGGTGCCCGAATAGATGACGTCGTCGCCCAGGTTGGCGGAATTGTTGATGCCGGACACGACGATGTCGGGCTCGTGGTCGAGCATGCCGGCCAGCGCCAGGTGCACGCAGTCGGTGGGCGTGCCGGCCACGCGGTAATAACCGTTGTCCATCTTCAGCGCGCGAATCGGCGCATCGAGCGTGAGGGAATTGCTGGCACCGGAGCGGTCGCGGTCAGGCGCCACCACTGTTACCTGGCCGACCGCGCCAAGGCGCTCGGCGAGCACGCGGATGCCAGGTGCATCCACGCCGTCGTCGTTTGAAACCAGAACTCGCATGATGATCCGTTCAAAGCCAGTCGCGGTGTCTTCCATGGACTAAGACACCGGGTGAAGCCCGAAGTCTACCGGACCACGGCTCCGGTTTCACATCGCCGTGAGGTCTGATCATGGTGGCTAAATCCCATGAAAAACCGTTCCTCCGGCTCAGTGGCGCCGCGACGCGAAGGTGTTCCGGCTGCATTACGATGGTTCCATGAAACACCGCCCTCCCGCCCAGGTCACCGACGACGACGCCCGCCTGTTTCGCGATGCGATCGGCGAGGTGAAGCTGCTCGACCCCGTGGCGCCGCCGCCTGCCGCGCCCAGGCCGCAGCCTCAGGCGCACATGTTCGAGGCGGACGAAGCCGCGGTGCCCGGCGAACTGCTCGACATGGCCTTCGACCCTACCCTGCTGGAAGTCGGCGAGGAACTGAGCTATCTGCGGGACGGCTATCCGCCCAAACTGCTGAAGCAACTCAAGCGCGGCCAGTTCAGCATCCAGGACGATATCGACCTGCACCAGATGAACGCCGCTGCCGCCCAGGCGTGCATTGCCGATTTCCTGGCGGAAGCGAAGCACCATGGCATCCGTTGCGTGCGCATTGTCCATGGCAAGGGGTTGCGCTCGCGATCGACAGGGCCGGTGTTGAAGGCACTGACGGATCGGCTGTTGCGGCGTCGCGACGACGTGGTGGCGTTTGCGTCGGCGCGGCCGATGCAAGGGGGAACAGGGGCGGTTGTGGTGTTGTTGAAAGGGTGATTTTTCGGTTTTTTTTGAGAGCGAGCCTGCGCGTTCGTTCCCGTCCTTTGTAGGAGCGCACCCTGTGCGCGAACGCTTTTTGCCTCAGTCCTTCCGACCGTCACCCGAAGGGCGGAGGGCAGGATGCCCGGAGTGAAAGAAAAGCAGCCACCGTGAAGGTGGTGAGGGTGCGAGGCTTGCGTGGTGTTCAACGCCCTGGCTCTTTCTGCGCCAAGGAGTGAGCAGGGGTGGGCCGTATACGCCACCTCTGAGGGCAGCGGGAACCGCCGCGATCAACCTGTCCGCGCAATCTCCCTCACCACGGTCGTCGCATACGCACCCGCCGGCAGCTCGAAACTCAGTTCAAGCGCAGTGTCATCCAGCCAGCGCCATTTGAGGTTCTGCGGGATCATGCGCAACGCGCGCCGCTCCTGGTCCATCTTGGCGGCGACCAGACCGTCGGCAAGGTCCGCGTTCGCTGCGGCTACGGCGTTTTCAAGCGCGGCGACATCTTCTTTCGCCGGCGTGTCACCGCGGCCCCACAGCGGGCCGGAAGGATGGATGTCGCCGCGCGCCAGGCGCTCGGACAAGGTGGCGTCGAACGGCTCGGGTCCGAACCACGAGCGTGAGCCTGCCAACGCCCAGATTTCGCCATCCATTGGCGAGTCCCAGCTGCCCTGCTCCACGCGCGCAGAGAGGACGTGGTTGAAGATGTGCGAGCGCGCGGCGGAGAGCAGGAAGTGACGCTTGTCGCGATCGAAACGACGGCCGGCAAACATGGCGCGGGCCAGCGCGACGTTGCCGCCTTCGCGGCCGAAACGCTGTTCGCCGAAATAGTTGGGCACGCCACGCTGGGCGATCTGTGCCAGCACCTGCTCCGCGACGACGCGATCACCCTCGGCGTGACGCAGCACCAGCACGAATCGATTGCCGCGCAGTGCGCCCCGCTTGAGCTTGCGCTTGTGGCGAGTGGCTGCCAGCACCTTCACTTCTTCGTGCGGAAACATGCTCCAGTCCGGATCGGGCTTACCGGCGAGCTGCACGGAGAAGGTCTGCCGTGTCACCGCGTGGCGATCCTTGAGGCCCGCATAACCCACGTTGAGCGGCGGGATCCCGGCGAAACGGGCCAGTTCGCGCGCAACCCAGTCAGTGTTGGCACCGCGCTTCTCGACCCACAGCAGCGCGTGCTCGCCCTCACCGTCGGCGTCATAGCCAAGGATTTCCTCCACCAGGAAATCCTCAGGGCTGCTGCGCATCACGGCAGTCAGCGGCGGGTTGCCGTAGGCATAGGGCAGTTCGAGATCGGACATGGGACTCCGCCGGCCGCACCGGCTTCAACAGGACAATGACGCCAGCGGCGTATTACATCAGGAACAGCGTGGCCAGGCCGAGAAAGATGAAGAAGCCGCCCGAATCGGTCATCGCGGTGATCAGCACGCTGGAACCTAGTGCAGGATCGCGCCCCATTCGCGTCATCAGCATAGGGATGGCGACGCCGCAGAAAGCGGCCAGCACCAGATTGAGCGACATGGCAGCCGTCATGACAACGCCAAGTTGCGGATTGTCGTAGAGCAGCCACGCCACCACGCCGATGACGCCACCCCAGATGAGGCCGTTGAGCAGCGCCACGCCGATTTCCTTGCGCCACAGGCGCCGCGCGTTGGCGGGCGAAATCTGGTCCAGCGCCAGTGCGCGCACGATCATGGTGATGGTCTGGTTGCCCGAATTGCCGCCGATGCCTGCGACGATGGGCATCAACGTCGCCAGCGCCACCAGGTGCTGGATGGAGCCTTCGAACAGGCCGATGACGCGCGAAGCAATGAACGCCGTGACCAGGTTGATCGCCAACCACGCCCAGCGATTGCGAACCGATTTCCAGGCCGAGGCGAAGATGTCTTCTTCTTCGCGCAGGCCACCGCGACTCAGCGCTTCGCTTTCGCTCTCCTCGCGCAACACGTCCACCATGGAATCGATGGTGATGCGGCCGATGAGATGGCCGGTGCTGTCGACGACGGGGGCGGTAACCAAGTCGTAGCGCTCGAATGCCTGCGCCGTTTCGTAGGCGTCGTCGATGGGATGGAAGGTGTTGACGTCGGGCGCCATCACGTCGCTCACCATCTTTTCCGGCGAATTGACCAACAACCAGTGCAACGGGAGCACGCCGGTCAGCAGGTTGTCCTGGTTCACGACGAACAACTTGTCGGTCTGCTCGGGCAGCTCGTCGAAGCGGCGCAGGTAACGCAGCACGGTCTCCAGGCTGATGTCTTCGCGGATGGTGACCATCTCGAAGTCCATCAGCGCGCCGACCTGATCGTCGGGATACGACAAGGCCGCCTGCACGCGCTCGCGCTGCTGCGCGTCCAGGCTTGCCATCAGCTCGGGCAGCACTTCCGTCGGAAGGTCGTCGACGAGATCGGCCAGTTCATCAGCATCGAGCGGTTCGACCGCGGCGAGGATCTCCCCCTGGTCCATGTCCGCAATCAGCGACTCGCGGACCGCGTCGGAAACCTCCAGCAAAATCTCGCCGTCGCGATCGGCCTTTACCCGTTGCCAGATGGCGAGGCGGTGCTGCAGCGGCAACGACTCAAGTAGGTAGGCGATGTCCGCCGGATGCAGGCCATCGAGCAATTGCTGCAGTTCGGCCTCGGTGTCGCGGAAGGCCTGGCTGTCGTCCGGCGCCGGCAGTTGCTCCAGGCCGCGCAACCGCCTGAGCAGCTCGTTCAGCGTATCGAGCTGCTCGTGCAGGCGCGGCGCAGGACTGCGGGCGGCGGCTTCGGTCATGCGCGGACCAGCAGCACGCAGGCTTGCGCGGCAATGCCTTCGCCGCGCCCGGTAAAACCGAGTTTTTCAGTGGTGGTGGCCTTGATGCTGACCTGGCCGATGTCGCAGCCCAGTTCGTCGGCCACCGCCTCACGCATCGCCTGCGCATGCGGGCCGACCTTCGGCGCCTCGCAGATGACGGTGACATCGGCGTTGCCCAGCGCGTACCCCTCGCCCCGCATCAGGCTCGCGGCATGGCGAAGGAACAGTCGGCTGTCGGCGTTGCGCCACTGTTCCTGGCTCGGCGGGAAATGGCGGCCGATATCACCCATGGCCAGCGCGCCGAAGATGGCATCGCACAAGGCATGAATCACCACGTCACCGTCCGAATGCGCCACGACGCCGCGACTGTGCGGCACCCGCACGCCGCCGAGCATGACGTGATCGCCATCGCCAAAGATATGGACGTCGAAGCCCTGGCCGATCCGCATCATGAAGAAACTCCTTATCTGGTTCGCGGCAACAGGAACTCGGCCAGCGCGAAGTCCGCGGCCGTCGTCACCTTGATATTGTCCTCGGCACCTTCGACCAGCAACGGGGCAAAACCCGCGCGCTCCATCGCCATGGCCTCGTCACTGACCGTGATGCCAGCGGCCGAGGCCGCCTGCAATGCAGCGCAAAGATCGCTCCGACGGAACATCTGCGGCGTGAAGGCGCGCCAGCGATGATCGCGCGGCTCGGTTTCATGGCTGCGTCCGTCACCGCCGGCCCGCTTGAGCGTGTCGCGCAAAGGCGCGCCGAGCAGGCCGCCACCGGCGGGCACGCCAAGTTCGATCAACCGCGTAATGTCGGCTTCACGCACACAGGGACGCGCCGCATCGTGCACCAGCACGAAGGTGTCGTCGTGCACGTCGACCGGCAATGCGTGCAGACCGGCGAGTACGGAATCGCAGCGCTCGGCGCCGCCGATGGCGGTACGCACGGGTTTGCCATGGATGCTGTCGATGGAGGGCCAGTGGCCGTCGGCGGCGCCAAGCACCACCATCAGGCCGGCAATCATCGGATGCGCCGCCAGCCGATCTAGCGTGTGCAGGATCAGCGGGCGTCCCGCGAGGGAAAGATATTGCTTGGGAAGGTCGCCACCGACTCGGGTGCCGCGACCCGCCGCCGGCACTACGCACCACAGGGGCTGCATATCAATGCGCGCCGGCGGAAGCGGCTGACACGGGCGCCTGGCTGGCACCCGGCTTTTCGACCACCTGGTAGAACGTTTCGCCCGGCTTGATCAGGCCCAGCTCGGCACGCGCCCGCGCTTCGACAGCCTGTTCCCCGTGCTTGAGGTCGTAGACGTCCGCGCCCAGCGCCTGGTTGCGCTGGGTCAGCTTGTCGTTGTCCTCACCCTGCTTCTTCACAGCGGCGCGCAAGGATTCCACCTCTCGCACGCCACCGTTGCCGTGCCACAGTTTGACCTGCAGCGCGATCAGCAACAGCACCAGGACCAGGGCGACCCAACGCAGCATGGGCGGTCAATGCTCCCTGTCAGCCCGGAAGACGGGCCAGGTTCGGGAACGCATCGCGGCCGGCGTAACGAGCCGCCGACCCCAGCGCTTCCTCGATGCGCAGCAGCTGGTTGTACTTGGCCACGCGATCAGTGCGGCACAGCGAACCGGTCTTGATCTGGGTGGCGGTGGTCGCCACGGCGATATCGGAGATGGTGGTGTCCTCCGTCTCGCCCGAGCGGTGCGAGATCACCGCCGAGTACTTGGCGGCGTCTGCCATCGCGATGGCTTCGAGCGTCTCCGACAGCGTGCCGATCTGGTTCACCTTGATCAGGATCGAGTTGGCGATGTGCTTTTCGATGCCTTCGCGGAAGATCGTCGGATTGGTCACGAACAGGTCGTCGCCGACGATCTGGATGCGGTCGCCAATGCGGTCGGTCAGCAGCTTCCAGCCATCCCAGTCGCCTTCGGCCATGCCATCTTCGATGGTGACGATCGGATACTGCTTCGCCCAGCTGGCCAGCAGATCGACGAACTCGGCCGAGCTGTAGACCTTGCCTTCGCCGGCCAGGTCGTACTTGCCGTTCTTGTAGAACTCGGAGCTCGCGGCATCGAGGCCGAGCAGGATGTCGCTGCCCGCCTTGTAACCGGCCTTGTTGATCGCCTCAAGGATGGTATCGAGTGCTTCGATGTTGGAGCGCAGATCCGGCGCGAAACCGCCCTCGTCGCCCACGGCGGTGTTCAGGCCCTTGCCCTTGAGCACGCTCTTCAAGGCATGGAAGATTTCCGCGCCGGCGCGCAGCGCCTCGGCGAAGCTCGACGCGCCTACCGGCAGCACCATGAACTCCTGCACGTCGACGTTGTTGTCGGCATGGGCACCGCCGTTGATGATGTTCATCATCGGCACCGGCAGCGCGCCCGGCTTGCCGGTGGTGCCGTTGATGGAAGCCAGGTACTGCCACAGCGGCTGGCGCGTCTGCGCCGCGACGGCATGCGCGGCGGCCATCGACACGCCGAGGATGGCGTTGGCGCCCAGATTGCCCTTGTTCGGCGTGCCATCGAGATTGATCAGCTTGGCATCGAGGCCGCCCTGGTTGGCTGCATCGAAACCCTTCAGTGCGCTGGCGATGGCGCCATCGACGTTGCCCACGGCGTTCTTCACGCCCTTGCCCAGGTAACGCGACTTGTCGCCGTCACGCAGCTCAACCGCTTCGCGCGAACCCGTCGATGCGCCGCTGGGCACCGCGGCCCGACCGAAGCCGCCACCGGCGAGGGTCACCTCCGCCTCAAGCGTGGGATTGCCGCGGGAATCGAGGATTTCACGTGCGTGGATGCGGGTGATGTCGGTGCTCATGGGATCCGTAGCTTGATGAGGTGAATGAAGCGAGGGGGAACATCCTGCCTGATTTGCGGGGGATTCGCTTCATTCGCGCCTCCCCGCAACGAATCAGAGCGTGTGTTCCAGGAAGACGTGGCGCTTGGTCACCTGATCGAGTTCGAGCAGGGTTTCCAGCAGCGCCTCCATCTTGCCGAGCGGCCAGGCGTTGGGGCCGTCGCTGAGGGCTTTTTCCGGATTGGGGTGCGTCTCCGCGAACAGGCCCGACACGCCTACGGCCACGGCCGCACGCGCAAGCACCGGTACAAACTCGCGCTGTCCACCCGAACTGGTGCCCTGCCCGCCCGGCAGCTGCACCGAGTGAGTGGCGTCGAACACCACCGGGCAGCCGGTGTCGCGCATCACGCTGAGTGAGCGCATGTCCGACACCAGGTTGTTGTAGCCGAAGCTCGCGCCGCGCTCACAGACCATGATGTCGTCGTTGCCGACGGCCTTGGCCTTCTCGACCACGTTCTTCATGTCCCACGGCGCGAGGAACTGGCCCTTCTTGATGTTCACCGGCTTGCCGGCGCGGGCCACGTTCTGGATGAAGTCGGTCTGGCGACACAGGAAGGCCGGCGTCTGCAGGACGTCGACCACCGCGGCCACTTCGTTCATCGGCGTGTATTCATGCACGTCGGTGAGCACAGGCACGCCGAGCTGGCGCTTCACTTCGCCCAGGATCTTCAGGCCCGCTTCCAGGCCGGGACCGCGGAAGCTGGTGCCGGAGGAACGATTGGCCTTGTCGAAGCTGGACTTGAAGATGAAGTGGATGCCGAGCTTGGCGGTGATTTCCTTGAGCTTGCCTGCGGTGTCCATCTGCAACTGCTCGGACTCGACCACGCAGGGGCCGGCGATCAGGAACAGCGGGTGCTCCAGGCCGACTTCAAATCCACACAACTTCATGCGACAGACTCCTTGGCGAGACGCTCACCCTCGCGCACCGCCTTGAACTCACGGGCGGCCTGCACGAAGCCGATGAACAGGGGGTGGCCGTCGCGCGGGGTGGAGGTGAATTCCGGGTGTGCCTGGCACCCGAGGAACCACGGGTGCTTCTGCTGCGGCAGTTCGACGATTTCCACCAGCAGATCGTCCATCGACTTGCCGGAGATCACCAGGCCGAGGTCTTCAAACGACTGGCGATAGCGGTTGTTGAACTCGTAGCGATGGCGATGGCGCTCGCGCACCACGTCCTGACCGTACATTTCGCGGGCCAACGTGCCGGCCTTGAGGCGGCATTCCTGTGCACCCAGGCGCATGGTGCCGCCCAGGTCCGAGCGCTCGCTGCGCTGCTCGACTTCACCGGTGGCAGTGGTCCACTCGGTGATCAGCGCGATGACCGGATCGGAAGTGTTGCGATCGTTCTCACTGGAATCGGCATCGCCGAGGCCGGCCACGCTGCGGGCGAAGTCCACCACCGCCGCATGCATGCCGTAGCAGATGCCGAAGTACGGCACGCCCTTCTCGCGCGCATAGCGGGCCGCCAGCACCTTGCCTTCGAAACCCCGCTTGCCGAAACCACCCGGCACCAGGATGGCATCGGCATTGCCCAGCACCTTGGCGGCGCCGTCGGCCTCGACCTGCTCCGAATCAACCCAATTGAGATTGACGCGGGTCTGCTGCTTGATGCCGCCGTGGCGCAGCGCCTCGCCCAAGGACTTGTAGGCGTCCTTATGCTCGACGTACTTGCCGACGATGGCGACAGTGACCTCGTCCTTGGGGTTTTCCACGGCGTCGACCGTGCGCTGCCACGAAGACAGGTCGGCCGGGCCGGCCTGCAGGCCCAGGCGCTTGACCACGATCTCGTCCAGCCCCTGCTTGTGCAGGTACAGCGGCTGCTTGTAGATGATGTCCACGTCGGCCGCGCTGATCACGGCGTTCTCGGGCACGTTGGTGAACAGAGCGATCTTGCGGCGCTCGCCATCGGGCAGCGGCTGTTCGCAGCGGCACAGCAGGATGTCCGGCTGGATACCGATGGAGCGCAGCTCCTTCACCGAATGCTGGGTCGGCTTGGTTTTGATCTCGCCGGCAGCCTTGATGTACGGCACCAGGGTGAGATGCATGAACAGCACCTTCTCCGGGCCGTGCTCAATGCGCAGCTGGCGGATGGCTTCCAGGAACGGCAGCGACTCGATGTCGCCCACGGTGCCGCCGATCTCGACCAGCGCCACGTCAAAGCCGCGGGTGGCCTCGTGGATGCAGTGCTTGATCTCGTCGGTGATGTGGGGGATGACCTGCACAGTCGCGCCCAGGTAGTCGCCGCGGCGCTCCTTGCGGATCACCGACTCGTAGATCTTGCCCGTGGTGATGGAATTCTTGCCCGTGAGACGGGTATGGACGAAGCGCTCGTAGTGGCCCAGGTCCAGGTCGGTCTCGGCGCCGTCGTCGGTCACATAGACCTCGCCGTGCTGGAAGGGACTCATGGTGCCCGGATCCACGTTGATGTAAGGATCGAGCTTCATCATGGTGACCGAAAGGCCACGCGCTTCCAGGATGGAAGCCAGCGACGCCGCGGCGATGCCCTTGCCAAGCGAGGACACCACACCGCCGGTGACGAAAATCAGGGGGGTCATGGGATGCAGCCGTGCTGGAAATTTGTATTTTACGGGAAGAACGGTCTGGCCGCGAGGGTTTGCAGCGGGTTAGATGACTGGTGTGCTCAAGTTGGGGGTCCGGATAGGCCTGGCCAGCCGCTCTCCCTCTACCTCGCCTCCCACTCACCGTCATTCCGGCGCAGGCCGGAATCCACTGGCGTAGAGGCAAGGTCTTCGCGAAAGCGGCTGGATGTTGGTCGTAAAAACCATACGCGCTACTGAATTCCGGCCTGCGCCGGAATGACGAGCATGAGAGTGGCAGCGCTGCGTCCAGGGCCCGGAAACGAGCAAGGCGCCCACAGGCGCCTTGTCGCGAGCCCAGATGAGCCGGCCTTACTCCACCGGCACCATCTGCGAGGTCGGGTGCATCATGTTGACATTCATGTTGTGGATCACCCACAGCGAGCCGACCACCACGATGGCCAGGATCAGCACGGTGAACAGCATGATGGCGAGGTTGCCGCGCTGCGATGGCGACGTGCCCATGTGCAGGAAGTAGACCAGCTGGACCACCAGCTGGGCCACGCCGAACACGATGATGCCCGGCATCATCAGGTCGTGCGGCACCAGGCCGCTCATGACCACGCCGAACGAGGCCAGGGTCAGCAGCACCGACAGGGCGAAGCCGATCAGGTAGGACTTGGTGCTGCCGTGGTCGGCGTGCGCGGCGTCGTGATGGGCCGCGTCGTGGGAATGGTTGCTGCCTGCCATCAGATAGCCCCCCGCAGGTAGACAAAGGTAAAGACGCAGATCCAGACGATGTCCAGGAAGTGCCAGAACAGGCTCAGACACGACAGGCGACGACGGTTCGCATCATCAAGGCCGTGGCGACGGATCATGTCCATCATCACCACCAGCCAGATCAGGCCGCAGGTGACGTGCAAACCGTGCGTGCCCACCAGGGTGAAGTAGCTGGACAGAAAGGCACTGCGGCTCGGGCCCGCACCTTCATGGATCAGCTTGGCGAACTCATACACTTCCATGCCGATGAAGCCGGCGCCGAACACGAAGGTCACCGCCAGCCAGGCCAGCAGCTTGCCCTTGCGGCCAGCATGCATGTTGAGCATGGCCATACCGAAGGTGACCGACGAGATCAGCAGCAGCATGGTCTCGCCGAGCACGTACGGCAGCTCGAACAATTCCTTGCCGGTGGGTCCGCCTGCCGTGCTGTTGGCCAGCACGGCGAACGTGGCGAACAGGCCCGAGAAGATCAGGCAGTCGCTCATCAGGTAGATCCAGAACCCCAGCAGGGTCTTGGATCCATCGTCGTGGTGGTGATGGTCGACGCCGCCGCCATGGGCATCGTCGAGTGCGCCATGGGAGACGCGAACTGCGGCACTGCTCATGGGTTACGCCACCTTCTGACGCTGGGGCGCGGCCACCGGAGCCACCTGCATGGTGTGGACCTGCTGCAGCTTGGCGTGGCGCGAACGCTCGATCTTCTCGACCTCGGACGCCGGCACCCAGTAATCGATGTCACGGTCGTACGCGCGCACGATGAACGCGGCCACCATACCCACCAGGCCTGCGGCAGCCATCCACCAGATGTGCCACACCAGCGCAAAGCCCAGGACCGTACCGAACGCGCCCATGACCACACCGACGCCGGTGTTGCGGGGCATGTGAATGTCTTCGTACTTGACAGGTTGCACGTAAGCGACTCCGTTTTGTTTGTCTTCCCAGAACTGGTCCAACTCACGCACCTGCGGAAGCGTGGCGAAGTTGTAGAACGGGGCGGGGGAACTGATGGACCATTCGAGCGTGCGGCCACCCCACGGGTCGCCACTGGGATCGGTGAGCTTCTTGCGGTCGCGGATGGACACGTAGAACTGCACCAGCGTGCAGAAGATGCCCAGCGCGATCACTGCGGCGCCGAGCGCGGCGACCACGAGGTACGGCTGCCAATCGGGATTGGCGTAGTGGTTCATGCGGCGCGTCATGCCCTTCAGGCCCAGCACGTACAGCGGCATGAAGGCCATGTAGAAGCCCACCAGCCAGCACCAGAACGACGCCTTGCCCCAGAATTCGTTGAGGCGGAAGCCGAAGGCCTTCGGGAACCAGTAGTTGATCGCGGCGAACACGCCGAACACCACGCCGCCGATGATCACGTTGTGGAAATGCGCGATCAAAAACACGCTGTTGTGGAGCACGAAGTCCGCACCAGGCACGGCCATCAGTACGCCGGTGACGCCGCCGATCACGAAGGTCACCATGAAGCCCACCGTCCACAGCATCGGCACGGTGAACTGCACGCGGCCGCGGTACATGGTGAACAACCAGTTGAACAGCTTCGCACCGGTGGGCACCGAGATGATCATCGTCGTGATGCCGAAGAAGGCATTCACGCTGGCGCCCGAGCCCATGGTGAAGAAGTGATGCAGCCACACCACGAACGACAGCACGCCGATGCACGAGGTGGCGTACACCATCGAGTTGTAGCCGAACAGCGGCTTCCTGGAGAACGTCGCGACGATCTCCGAATACGCGCCGAAGCACGGCAGGATCAGGATGTAGACCTCCGGATGGCCCCAGATCCAGATCAAATTCACGTACATCATGGCGTTGCCGCCAAGCTCGTTCGTGAAGAAGTGCGTTCCGAGGTAGCGGTCGGCGGTGAGCAGGGCCAGCGTCACCGTCAGGATCGGGAACGCCGCCACGATCAGGATGTTGGTGACCAGCGAGGTCCAGGTGAACACCGGCATCTTCATCAGCGTCATGCCGGGCGTGCGCATCTTCATGATGGTCACGATGAAGTTGATGCCGCTAAGCGTTGTGCCCAGTCCTGACAGCTGCAGTGACCAGATGTAGTAATCCACGCCCACCGTCGGGCTGTATTGCAGGCCCGACAGCGGCGGATACGCCAACCAGCCGGTCGCGGCGAAGTCACCGACGAACAGCGACACCATGACCAGCACCACGCCCGACATGAACAGCCAGAAGCTGAGCGAGTTGAGGAACGGATAGGCCACGTCGCGCGCGCCGATCTGCAGCGGCACCACCAGGTTCATCAGGCCGGTGATGAACGGCATCGCCACGAAGAAGATCATGATCACGCCATGGGCGGTGAACACCTGGTCGAAGTGGTGCGGTGGCAGATAGCCGGCGGCGTCGGAGGCAGCCATCGCCTGCTGCAGGCGCATCATGATTGCGTCGGAGAAGCCGCGCAGCAGCATCACCAGCGCCACGATGATGTACATGATGCCGATCTTCTTGTGGTCCACCGAGGTGAACCATTCGGACCACAGGTAGCCCCACAGGCCCTTGCGCGTGATGAGGACGAACAACGCCAGGCCGCCAAGGATCACGGCGGCAAGCGTGCCCATGACGATCGGCTCGTGGTACGGGATGGCCTCGAGGGTGAGCTTTCCAAACATGACTTACTTCTCTGCCTGAGTCGGGGTGGTGTTCGAGGACACAGCGTCCCCGTCCTCGTGGTGGTGCATGTCCATCGGCATGCCGGCCTGCGACATGTCGTGATGCGCGTCCATCGGCATCTCGCCGTGCGAGGCCGCGTCGTGCGACATGTCGCCCATGTGCTTGTTGACCACGCTGGTGAACAGGCCCGGCGTCACCTGGCCGTAATAGGAAACCGGCAGCTTCTGGCTGGGCTGGGCCAGCGCCTTGTAGCTGTCGCCATCCAGCGTGGCCTGCGTGGCCTTGGCCTTGGCGATCCAGTCCTTGAAGCCATCCTCGGAAGTGGCGATGGCCTTGAAGTGCATGTCCGAGAAACCTTCGCCGCTGAAGTTGGACGACAGGCCTTCGTAGCTGCCCGGCTCGCGCGCGATGAGGTGCAGCTTGGTTTCCATGCCGGCCATGGCGTAGATCTGGCTGCCCAGCTGGGGCACGAAGAAGCTGTTCATCACCGTGGCCGAGGTCAGCCGGAAATGGATCGGCACGCCCGCCGGCACGACCAGCCTGTTGACGCTGGCGATATGCTTGTCCGGGTATATGAACAGCCATTTCCAA
>Ga0335083_10003417_pt1 | contig 20599 bp, 17 predicted proteins | sample Lox_Sample_42_FD_206716 | JGI IMG/M metagenome (GOLD analysis project Ga0335083, IMG submission 206716) | Soil microbial communities from Loxahatchee National Wildlife Refuge, Florida, United States - Lox_Sample_4.2 | ecosystem: Environmental > Terrestrial > Soil > Wetlands | place: USA...
CAACCGCTTTTACTATCTTGGTGCGATGTATCGATATCGGGGGATGTCGGTTTCTGCGTCCTACAGTGTTGGAAAGAATCCGTCAAATTCGGAACACGTCAATATCGAAATGATTTCGGGCGGGCTGGGTTATCAATTTGCCCCGTGGCTTTCGGTGACATCGGGTTATTACTATCTGCGTGATCGAAACAACACCGCCAATCATTCCAGTGCATATTCGGTCGGCGCGAACTACTACATATCGAAGCAAACCACTGCGTATCTGCAGCTTGGATATGTCGATAACAGGGGGACGATGGGCCAGTGGATCGCCTATGGTGCTCCAGTCGCTCCAGGCGTGTCGACGACGGAGGCGATGATAGGGATAAGAAAGTCATTCTGACTGACATCTTCGATCGAACGGATATCTCAATGAATAACCACGTGATTTCAAAAGCGCTATTGGTGATATTGCTTTCCGTCGTGTCGATCGGTGCGCGGTCACAGACGAGCAGGAATTCGGCGGCCCCGCCAGATCAAGTCGAATCCGTTTCGCAAAGGCAAACTGCCGGATCAGACTTGCGAGCGGATCGCGCCTTGAGAAAAAGTATCTACAAGGCGCTGGCAAAGCACGCGGAGATAGACGCCGGTGATATCAGCATTGTGGCGAAGAGCGGCGTCGTTACGCTGGATGGGACAGTGAGGGATGCGGGCCAGATTAGTACGGTGGAACGGATCGTCAGGAGTGACCCAAGGGTCTTCGCCGTGACAAACAAGCTAAGGGCCCAGCTTCCGTTCGAAGAATGAGCAGAGAAGTAACGGCGTGCGTCACTCGCCGTCAGCGAGAAGGTCGGCGCCCGCTCGTGGCCGCTTCCCGCTCGAATTCCGTTTCGCTCATTGATTCGTAAAAGGTCTGTCGCTTCGGCAAGCCCGAGCGCGACGTCCCGGCTTGTGTCAGGCAGCCGGCCAGGAGATGGCTGATGGGCGGGGATACAGGACAGGTGTGATTATCCAGCAGCGCCTGAGGGTCTTTCCACCCATGGCGTGTTTATTCCGGCGCCTGTGGAGGTTATCTTCACCATACCTTGATGGCGGTACACGAGACCGCCGTCGTTTGAGCCGGCGAAGCGATCGATTCGATACGGGTGCTTGGGTCGTTGGCATGTGCAATTCTGGACAGCGCGGCCGCTGAAGCGAAGCCGTATTGCTCCAGCGTTTCCTTCGGTACGAGGGTGGTTCTATCCGGCTTGCCATGGTGGCGGCCAAACAACCGCGAGGGCGATGAAATGGCAGGAGAGACGAAAAACTTCGGACTACGAAACTGGCCGCCGGCGCCGGCGATCCGCCCGTTCGAGTTGACGGCGCGCCAGCAGAAGCTGGTCGATATGGCACGGGCGGGCCTGGCCGAGCCGTTCCGCGGGATAAGCCACCCCGGTGCGCTGGCCGACGGCCTGGTGCCGCCCGCAGCCACCGGCGCCTCGCTCGCCCCTGTGGTAAATGCGGCGCGCGCCTTCGTCGCGAGCCTCGACGCCGACCAGCGGCGCGCCGTCTGCCTCGCAGTCGACCACGAAGCGTGGCGGCAGTGGTCCAACTTCCATCCCTGGCTGATACCGCGCAATGGGATCTGCCTTGCCGATCTCGGCCACAGCCAGCGCGAGGCGGCGTTGGCGCTGATGCGCGAGACGATGAGCGAAATGGGTTACGAGACCGCGCGCGACGTCATGCGGCTCAACGAGCACGCGCTCGAAATCACGGGGAAGCCAGAGGAATACGGTGAGTGGTACTACTGGATAAGCATTTTCGGGACGCCGTCGGCGAGCGAACCCTGGGGCTGGCAGATCGACGGCCACCACCTCAATATCAATTGTTTCATGCTCGGCGATCAGCTCGTCACGACACCGATCTTGATGGGATCGGAGCCGGTCCTGGCGCGGTTCGGCAAATATAGCGGTCTGCGTGTCTTTGCTGCTGAGGAGGAACAAGGCCATGCGCTGATGCGCGCGCTGTCGGCCGAGGCGCGGCAGCAGGCGACGATCGGCATGGAGCTGCCGTGGGAAGTGTTCGCTGGTGCTTACAACGATAACCGGCATATCGAGCCGGTCGGTATCCGTTACAAGGACCTGCCACAGGAAGGCCGCGAGCGTCTCGAGGCGCTGCTGGCGACCTATGTCGGGTACATCCGCCCCGGACATTCCGAACTGCGCTGGGCCGAGGCCAGGCGCCACCTGGGCGATACGCTGTTCGCCTGGATCGGGCCGTTCGACGATACCAGCCCGTTCTACTACCGCATCTTGAGTCCAGTGATCCTGGTCGAGTTCGACCACCAACCTGGCATCGTGTTCGACAACGACAAGCCGTCCCGCGATCACATCCACACGCTCGTGCGCACGCCGAACGGCAAAGATTATGGCAAGGACCTGCTACGCCAACATTACCTCCAGTGGCATAGAGACGACCATGCAGCTCACACGCACTCGCACACCGAGCAGCGGGACGCGTGATAAACCGCTAGATTTCCGGCCGGTCGCCAAACGAGCCGAGGATCGCTTGATGTCTTTGCCGGAGGGCGGGCTGGGGTCGTCACGACACTGGGCGAGTGCGAGCATACGCGTCATTTTTATTCTCACTTGTTTCGTTAACCTAACGGAATAAATTCGAAATGGACATCGGAATACCCGCCGAAACACAGGCAAACGAAACCCGCGTGGCCGCGACCCCGGAGACGGTCAAGAAGTATGTCTCGCAGGGGCATCGCGTCACGGTCCAGAGAGGCGCCGGCACGGCAGCGAGCTTTCCTGATGAGGCATACGAGGCGGCTGGCGCGGAACTCGCCGACGCCACAGCGGCCTTCGGCGCAGGCGTCGTGCTCAAGGTCCATGCGCCTGCGCCGGCCGAACTGGCGCTCATGAAGCGCGGCGCCGTGCTGGTCGGCATGCTTGATCCATTCGACGCGGAAAACACGCGCAACCTTGCCGAAGCGGGCCTGACGGCGTTCGCGCTCGAAGCCGCGCCGCGCACCACGCGCGCGCAGAGCCTCGACGTGCTCTCTTCGCAGGCCAACATCGCGGGCTACAAGGCAGTGCTGGTCGCATCGAGCCTTTATCCGCGCTTCTTGCCGATGCTCATGACCGCCGCCGGGACGGTCAAGGCGGCGCGCGTGCTGATTCTCGGCGCGGGCGTGGCAGGCCTGCAGGCAATCGCGACGGCCAGGCGTCTGGGTGCCGTGATCGAGGCTTCAGACGTGCGTCCGGCGGTAAAAGAGCAGATCGAATCGCTGGGCGCGAAGTTCCTCGACGTGCCTTTCGAAACGCAGGAGGAGCGTGAAGCGGCGGTGGGCGTGGGCGGCTACGCGCGGCCGATGCCGCCTTCCTGGCTCACTCGACAATCCGCGCTCGTGCACGAGCGGGCAAAGCAGGCCGACATCGTCATTTCCACCGCGCTGATTCCGGGCCGCGAGGCGCCCACACTGCTGCCCGCCGAAACCGTACAGGCAATGAAGCCGGGCTCCGTGGTGGTCGACCTGGCGGCGGGCCGCGGGGTCGTCGCCGATCCTGCCACAGGGCGGCGCGGCGGCAACTGTCCGCTGACCGAGCCAGGCAAGGTGGTGCTCAGGCACGGCGTGACGATCGTTGGCTACACCAACCTGGCGTCGATGGTGCCCGCCGACGCTTCGGCGCTCTACGCGCGCAACCTGCTGGACTTCCTGAAGCTGATTCTCACGAAGGAAGGCGAGCTGAATATCGACACGGCCGACGACATCGTCGCGGCGACACTCCTCACACGCCACAGCGAAGTTGCGTGCGAGGTGGAACGATAAAGGAGAACGGCGATGGAAATCGTCAACCATACAGTCATCAATCTGATCATCTTCGTTCTCGCGGTATACGTCGGCTATCACGTGGTCTGGAATGTCACGCCCGCGTTGCACACGCCGCTCATGGCCGTAACCAATGCGATCTCGGCGATCGTGATCGTCGGCGCCATGCTCGCCACGGGTCTTACCGTCGGCTTGCCGGGCAAAGTCTTCGGCACGCTCGCCGTGCTGCTCGCGGCCATCAATGTGGTGGGCGGCTTTCGCGTCACGCGGCGCATGCTCGAGATGTTCCGCAAGAAGGAACCGAAAAAGGCTGCCGTGAAGGAGGGTGCATAAATGAGTGCGAATGTGGTTACGTTGCTTTATCTGGTGGCGTCGGTCTGCTTCATCCAGGCGCTCAAGGGCCTGTCGAATCCGAAAAGCGCGCGCGCGGGCACCGTGTTCGGCATAGTCGGCATGGTCATTTCAATCCAGACGACGCTGGGGTTGATCGTGATCGAGTCTGCCCAATTGGGCTCGAATCTCAGGCTGGGGCTCGGACTGCTCATTGGTGCGCTCTTGATCGGTGGCCGTCTCGGTGCTTACGTCGCGAAGCGCGTGGAGATGACGAAGATGCCGGAGCTCGTCGCGGCCATGCACTCGCTGATCGGCCTGGCGGCGGTGTGCATTGCCTACGCGGTTGTCTCGGAACCGGCTGCATTCGGGCTGGTTGCGAGGGATGCGCCGTACCCGGGCTTCCTGCCGTATGGCAACCGCATCGAGCTTTTCATCGGCACGTTCGTGGGTGCGATCACGTTCAGCGGCTCCGTGATCGCGTTCGGCAAGCTCGCCGGGAAGTACAGGTTTCGGCTCTTCCAGGGCACACCTGTGGTCTACGCAGGCCAACATCTGATCAACCTCGTGCTCGCGCTCGGCATGATCGGCTGCGGCGTGCTGTTCTACCTCACGCAGTCGTGGCTGCCGTTCATCGTCATGACGGCGATCGCGTTCGTACTGGGCGTGCTCATCATCATCCCGATTGGCGGCGCGGACATGCCCGTCGTGGTGTCGATGCTGAACTCGTACTCGGGTTGGGCGGCAGCGGGCATCGGTTTCTCGCTGAACAACGCCATGCTGATTATCGCGGGGTCGCTCGTCGGTTCTTCCGGCGCGATCCTCTCGTACATCATGTGCCACGCGATGAACCGCTCGTTCTTCAACGTGCTGCTCGGCGGCTTTGGCGGCGAGACGGGCGCGGCGGCGACGGGCGGCGCGCAGGACCAGCGGCCGGTGAAGTCGGGTTCGGCCGACGACGCCGCGTTCATGCTCGGCAATGCCGAATCGGTCGTGATCGTGCCGGGTTACGGTCTCGCGGTGGCGCGCGCACAGCATGCGCTCAAGGAACTCACCGACAAGCTCGTGGAAAAGGGCGTAGAAGTACGCTACGCGATCCATCCGGTGGCGGGCCGCATGCCGGGTCACATGAACGTGCTACTCGCGGAAGCCGAGGTGCCCTACGACCGCGTGTTCGAGATGGAGGACATCAACAGCGAGTTCGGCCAGACCGACGTAGTGCTCGTCCTGGGCGCGAATGACGTGGTGAACCCGGCGGCGAAGAACGATCCGAAGTCGCCGATTGCGGGCATGCCGATCATCGAGGCGTACAAGGCACGTACGGTCATCGTGAACAAGCGCTCGATGGCGGCTGGCTACGCGGGGCTCGACAACGACTTGTTTTACATGGACAAGACGATGATGGTGTTCGGCGACGCGAAGAAGGTGATCGAGGATATGGTGAAGGCCGCCGCGTGATGAGCGGCAGCGCGCAAACGCTGGCGGCGCTGAAACTGGGCTGGATGTTTTAGCGGGATGTTGTTGCGTTGCCGCCCTGGCGCGAGCGCCTCGGCGGCAACTCGTTTCCGTGCGGCGACGATGATAACGGTCGCCTTACCAGCCGGGCATCGCATCAAGCCATCGCTGCCCGTCCGCAAACCGCTCGACCAGCATATCGAGGAGCAGCCGGACCTTGGTGCTCAACTGTCGGCGATGGGGATAGAGCGCGACGATTTCCAGTTCCTGGGTTCGGTAGTCGGGTAGCAGCGGCACCAGCACGCCGGAGGCGAGAAGGTCGGAAACGACAAACGGGGGGCACAGGCACACTCCAAGTCCGGCAGCGGCAGCTGCGCGCAGCACGGCAATGCTGGCGGTGACAAGGTTGCCTGACACGCGGGTGCTCGTTGGATTGCCGTCAGGGTCGACGAAATGGAATTCGTCGCGGTAGATCGAATGGGCGTAAAGCAGGCAGTTATGGTCGGCCAGGTCGGCCGGGTTGCGGGGGCTGGCATGCGTTTCGAGGTAGGCGGGCGCGCAGCACAGCACATAGTTCCATCTCGCGAGGGTTCGTCTTATCAAAGTCGAATCAGGCGGTGATGCCGGCATGATCGACAGGTCGAATCCCTCCCGCGCAGGGTCGATGGGTCCGACCATGGCATCGGTCTGGAAATCCAGCGAGACATCGGGGTAGTCGCCGGCGAAGCGGGTGGCGATTGGCGCGACGGACCGCTCCAATGCCTGGTGGCAACGCAGCCGCAGCCGGCCGCGTGGAGTGACCTGCAACGCGCTGGTAATCTCGTCGGCTTCCGCCAGCTCCTGCAAGATTTGCGAGCAGCGCTCGTAATACTCGCGGCCGATCTCGGTCAGGCCGACACTGCGTGTGGTGCGGTTCAACAGACGCACGCCGAGGCTGTCTTCGAGCGCCTGAACGTGGTTGCTGACCGTCGTTGTCGACAGATCGAGGCGGCGCGCCGCCGCGGTGAAGCCGCCGCTCTCGACGACGCGGACGAAGGAGGTAACACTGGCCATCCGATCCATGCGTTTCCTCGAATTATCAGGCTGCGGTTGAGAGAGTCACCGTAAGTGGTGGGTGAATCTTAGGATTCGCCAATATATACTTCCAATACAAATATTGGCCACCTAATATAGCCGTGTGGCTATGATTTAGAAGGCAGGCGGTATGCGCACGTTCGACCCTTATTTCACGTTGCAAAAGCTCGAAGTGTTCTGTCTCGTCGCGGAACTGCAGAGTGTGACGCGCGCGGCCGACCGGCTCTGCGTTGCGCAGCCGGTCGTCACGGCTCATCTGCGCAGCCTGGAGACAAAGCTCGGTGTGTCGCTCGTCAAGCGTCTTGGCCGCAATATCGGTCTCACCGAAGCGGGCGAGCGCGTGTACAAATGGGCCAATGATGTCCTCACGCGCACGCGCGAGATGGAGCGCGAGTTGTCGGGGCTCGGGGAAGGCCCGACCGGCAGCGCAGTCATTGCCGCGTCCATGACGCCCGGCTCCTATCTGCTGCCGGCACTCGTATCGGACTTCTACGCAGCCCATCCTGAGGGGTTGGTCAGTATCGAGAGCTCGAACCCGCAGGCGGCGCTGGATGCGGTACGCACCGGCGCGTGCGATTTTGCGGTGCTCGTCATGCAACCGTCCGAGAACCACGATGGTCTGGCCGTGCACATGTTGTGGGAAGAAGCGTTGCTGCTGGCAAGCGCGCCAGGCAGCAAGCTGACCGGCGCCGTTGCGCAGCCCCGCGATCTGGCCGAACTGCCTTTCATCAGCGCGCCACGCCATATCGTGCGTCGCGAACTCGAGGAGGCGCAACTGCGCGCACAAGGAATCCATACCCGCAACGTAATCCTCGAGTTCGGGCACCCGGAATCGCAGAAGTACGCGGTCAAACGCGACCTGGGCTTGTGCTTCTTTCTCGAATCCGCGATCCGCGCGGATGTCGAATGCGGCGACCTGCAGGTCGTGCAGACGCCCGGGCTGGAGATGTCGGTACCCCTTTTTCTCGTTCACCGCCGCGACAAAGTGCTGTCGCCATTCCAGCGGGCACTGATGGAACACATCATGGCGTTTCGGCCTGCTGTGGGACCGCGGATGGCGCGCTGATATAAAAGGCGTCTGCCCCGGGGCTCAAGAACCCTTCAGGCTTGCCGATAAAACACTGTACGGGCGTTATTCGGCGCTTCCGTGCCCTTGAGCTTACGGCGAGAAAGATCCCATGCAGATTCAACCCACGACTGCGGTCACGGCCGCTTACGGCAACGGCACGGGCAATGCATCTGCCTCGAATGCGGCGGCGGGCGCGCAGACCTCGACGAGCGGCGCGAACAACGGCGCTTCGTCGGGCGCGGCATCGTCGAATGCGAATGGCAGCAGCGCGACGGCTTCGGCCAACGGGTCGAGCGGTGGAACGTCGTCCAGTTCGACGTCGAGCGCTTCGGCATCTTCCGGTGCGCGCGGCGCACGCGGTGGTGGAGGCGGTGGTGGCGGCTCGGCGTCCTCGAGCAGTTCGTCGACGAGCGAAGTCGATGAGTTGAACGCGCTGATCGCTTCGCTCGACGCCCAGCTTGCGCAAGTGTCGTCACAGGCTTCCGGCGCGGCCGCGCAGGGCTCGAACTCGAGCGAAATCAGCCAGATCAAGGCGCAAATACAGAGCGCGCAAAGTGCGTTGAGCTCGGCATCGCAAAGCTCGGACACCAGCCAGATCGGCCAGATCGCAATGCAGCTGGAAAGTGCGCAGAGCACGTTGGCGCAGTTGATGGTCGCGAGCGGCAATACCACGGGGCTGCTTTCGGCGACTGCGTGACCGAATCCGGGGTGCGTTGCTGTGCTCGATTCGATCAACGTGCCCTCTGTCAAATGGAGCGAGGAGCGCCGTTGCCAAGATAGCCGGCGTGAACCAGGAAGCCTCCATTGCCAAATCCAACGCTGTGCCTCTACGCCGACGCGCAATATGCCAGTGCCTGCGCCATGTCGGTTTTCGTGGCGTTGCAGGAGAAAGGACTCAGGTCGGCGGTGGCTTTCCTTGGATCGGCCGCCGCTCTGAGATGCGCCCGCGAAGCGGCGCTCGGCAAGCCAGGCAGATGGCGGGAGGCACCTCCTAAAAGCGGTGCCGCAGACCGACAGCTGCAACGAGCTGGTCAGGCCCAGACGCACGAGAGAAGTTGGCGATCTGTGCGCCCTGAATGCCCGTCCCCTGGAGCTGGTTGGCGCGCTGATAGATAGCCTCGGCATATACGTCGGTACTGGGTGACAGGAAATACGAGTTGACGATGCCCACCTGATGCCACTTCGGATAGCGCAGTCCAGTGGGCGTCGAGAAGCGGCCGAGCGTAAATGTGTAGCCCGCGGAAACGTCCCACTGGGGCGTAAAGGAGTAGCGCACGTTGACTTCGGCATTGTCGAAGCGCACGTCGCCGCCGGGCAGACTGATCGCCGTATCGACAACGTTGTTGATCGAGGTGGCGTTGGCGAGGCGCGTTTCACTCAGGACGAGGCCCGCCGCGCCGGGGCCGAAGTGGAACAGACCGCCCGCCGCCCAGGTGCGCTGGCGGCTCGCGTTGAACGGTGCCCCCGCAGGCTCGGCCCCGCCCGTGTTCGCGGTCGCGACGTTCGACGGGTTATTGAACTGAAAGTAGCCCGCGCCGAGATCGAGATTGCCATACTGATACGCGGCGCCGAGACTGTAGGCACGGTTGTCGTCGAAAGCGCCTGCCTGATTCGAAAAGCCATAGAGGGCACCGAACTTCAGGCCACCTATCGTCGGGCTCACGTATTTGACTGAATTGTTGACGCGAGCCCAGTTGTCGAGATTGTCGTTATCGAAGACATGCGCGAATGCCGTGCCGCCATATCGTGTCCCGCCGAGCGAAATCGGCTCCACGAACTGCACGACCTCGTCGAACTGGCGCCCCAGCGTGAGCGTGCCTTTCGACTGCGACGCAAGCCCCACCCATGACTGGAAGCCGAACATTCTGCCCTGCTGGGAAGCAGTCCCCGTCATCACGGCGAATCCGTTGGCCAGCATGAAGATGCCGCTCAGGTCGCCGCCAAGCGGTTCGTTGCCCGACAAGATCCAGCGGCTTCCGTTAATGTCGCCGCTCTTTGCCTGCCACACGCTGGCGTGGCCTCGCGCGTTGCCTGCGTCGCTGACGTAGGCAATGCCGGCATCGATGACCCCGGAAAGCTGGGCTGAACTCTGCGCGTTGGCAAGCGGGATCGCAAGCACGATTAGTAGACCTGCGTATTGAAATGCCGGGTTGGCGTTCGTATTTTTCATGTGATTTATAGTTTGTGTATATTCAACAAATTTAAGAACTACGGAAAGCAAATAACGGAGGCGAATATATAGATTGACGTTGATGGAACATGGAGGTGCGCAACGGACGTCCATTACGGGAATGGGATTGATGCGTCGGGTATGTATATTGATTACGCCTCATGTGGCGAAATAGCACGCGCCATGGAAGAGACTTTTGCAAATCTCCCGGCATTCCCTGTCGTGCCCAATGGGATGGCGGGGAGCGGGCATTCGCTTATTTTTCTTATCTAATTCGATATTGATTTGTTGACGCGCGGTACTGGATCGCGTGGCAAGTCCACATGATCCATAACGTGCTTTGGTAGCGACTCAAGTGATGCTGTAGGGAATGATTGCGCATGCCCGAACACGGCAATCGACGGTCATGCAGATTCGATCTTGAGCGGTAGCTGCCTCGGTTACGTGCCGCGCTGGCTCCAGTGGGCCGGGGGCGGCAGCGGCAGGATGTAATGAGCAAAAAGCTGAATTCGACGTCACCTGAATGTGCAGCGTTTGCGCATGGGGCTAGTCCAGCAAGGCGAGCGCACGTCTTCTCGAACCAGACGAACGCATTAACGGGTTGAAGGTATTCGTGGGGCCGGTTAGCCATCGCAAACCGGAAATTCAACACCAGACCGGCCTGACTCAATTGAAGTTTCAGGTGCTGGCAGAAGATTGAAGGGGTATTGCCGTGCCGCCCGTTACCTCGCGTCTCCCTCGCGCGCGGCCTTCTCCAATGCTTCGCGAAACCGGGGATGGGCGAGCATGGTCAGAACGCGCAGCGTCTTGCCTTTCAGGTCGGTCAAGCCGCACTCGGTGACCACGGTGTGGGTGTCACTGGGCGGCGTCGTAACCGGCCCATCAAGCACCGGCACGATTCGCGAAACTTGCCAAGGGCGGCTGTCGAAGGGCACGCGATAATCGAGCGGCCGCGCTTCGAAGCATTGGCGCCACGCACGAGGTCGAGTTGGCCGGCCGCTTCGACGCTGCGGCGCCCCTCGCGGGCTGCCACAGCGTCGAGCGCCCGCTCGATCGGGTCGTGAAACAGGCTGACGGGACGAATGCGGTCCGCGAGCGCCGCGCGCAATACGGACACACTCGTGCCTCCGACGCGCGGACTGCATCGGAGGGTGCCGCAAGTCTTTAGAACATCTTGCGCAGGCCGACTGCCACGCCCAACTGGTTGGTCCGTCCAACTTCGTTGGTCGGAACGCCAGCCGCATTGATCGTCCCCGGATAGTCGGCGGCGAAAGCGCCCGTGCCGCGTGCGAAGTCCGTGATGGCGTAGATTTCCGTCTGCCTCGAGAACGAGTATTCGGCGAGGATGCTGGCCGATTGATTCACGCCCGTGCCGAGCGAGCCGTCGAGTCGTTCGGCATTGCGCGCGTGGCCGTAGTAGTAGGCGAACGTGAACAGCAGCGGAGCGGTGGCTTGCCAGTTCGCGCCGACATAGAACGTGTCGTCGATGCGGTTGGGGCTGGTACCCTTCAGCGTCGGCGCGCCGGATTGCTGCATGTTAATGTCGGTCAAGCCAGTTTGATCCTGCCCGCGCAGCCAGCCGGCCAGCAGGCGGACATCCTTGGTGAGCTGATACGCGCCGCTGATGTGCAAGAAGTTGGTCTTGCCGCCATTGATTGCGCTGCCGACGTTGCTGCCGACCGAAGTGCCGGTCGCGGACGTCGGCACGGAGACCTGCTGGAAGCCTGCGTTGAGCATGGCAGGGCCGTACGTGTACGTGAGTTCCACGGCGTAGGTGGAGCCGATGCCGAGCGAGCCCGGCTGGTTGCTGAAGCCGTAAAGGGCATCGACGGCCAGGTTGTCGAAGGAGCCCTTGTACTTGACCGAATTGTTGACGGTCAGGTAACTGCCGATGCCGTTGTACATCCAGCTGTTTTGCCAGTAGTTGCCGACGGTCAACGGGTCGAAGACATCTCCCAGCGTGTCGTAGGCGGGCGCATATTGGCGACCGAAGGTCAGCGAGCCCCACTTGTTGTTCGACAGACCCACATAGGCTTGTCGGCTGAATAGTGTGTTGGTTTCGTGCAGTTGCCCATTGAACGCTTCGAACCCGTTTTCGAGGCGGAAGATGGCGGTCCAGCCGTCCCCGAGATCTTCACTGCCGCGCAGGCCCCAGCGGCTGTGGGTTTCCGGGCCGGACGTCATGGAGACCAGGTCGCTGCCGCCCGCGGCGGCGTTCGTCTGGTATCGGATGGCGTTATCGACGAGCCCGTAGAGCGTGACGGAGCTTTGTGCGAATGCCGGCGACGCAGCAGCAGCGAAAAGTGCACCCACGGCACCGGAAATGACGACTCTTTTCATTTTCTACCCACGATGATTAACGAATATATTCTCCGCATTCCGAATTAATCGGGCTGCGGGCCGCAGGATAGCCTGTCGCATTTTTGGCTGATAGCCTTGGGCGGGCGGTGTTGTTTATTTACTAGAGCTCAATGAGCCTGTGTCACGTCGAACCCCGCGAATCATAAGGCTTTTGTGGATTGATTCTTTCTTGGGAAAAGTCTCTTCTAATTTTCGTGGGTAATTCGGCCTGCGTTTTCCCGCACACCTTCGTGCGATTCGTTTTTGTCGGTATGCGTTAAATGCGTCGTTTCGAGAGGTGCTTCACACGCGTGCCGCGAGCGCAACCGGGCCGTCGTGCGTCATTCGGCGTCCGCTTTCATCTCGCGCAGATGCTTGTAGACCGTCGCGCGCCCCATGCCCAGCACCTTCGCCACGTAGTTGGCCGAACTCTTGCCCTTGAACGCCCCTTCGGCATAGAGCGCCTCGACCAGTTCGCGCCGGTGCTCGCGCGTGAGCGAATTGAGCGCGATCTGGCGCTCCCGCAGCCAGCCGTGCAGGAAGGTGTTGATGCGCTCCTGCCAGTCGTCCCTGAAGAGCTCCTCGGGCTGCGCGATCACGCCCGCGCCGCGCAGGAACAGGTCGAGCGTGGCCCGCATGTCCTCGAACGCCGCGATATTGAAGTTGATGCACATGACACCGGCGGCGCGCCCTTCGTCGTCGAAGAGCGCCGTGCTGACGCAGCGCATGCGCCGTCCGTCCCAGTTCACTTTCTCGTAGGGGCCGAGCAGCTTGTTGCGCGTGGTCTCCTCGACGTCTTCGAGCGCTGCGTCGTCGCCGATCTCGCGCTTCGAGAGGTTGTTCGACAGGTACGCCACGGTCTGATCCGATAGATCGTGAATCACGACTTCCGCGAACGGAAAGAACAGCGTCGTGATGCTGTCCGCCACATGCGCATAGCGCGCGAGCAGCATGTCGCGCGGCGTCTTCGGGCTGGCGGACTTTTTCGCGGCGGGGTTCACGCTGGCTTTGTCGATTTCGCGTTTGGGCATCGGGCTGGACCGTGGAGCGGCAGGAAGGACGTCGATGATACTGCGAGTCAGAGGCGCCCGGACATCAGCGCGCGTGGCGCAGATGCTCGTACAACGCATGGGCGACGGCCATGTCTTCGAGGCCGAGGCCGATCGAGCGGAAGAACGCATGGCGCGCGTAGCCCGGGCGCGGGCACGCTTCGTTGGCGAGTTCCGCGAGGTCGCCCGCGATCGATTCCGGCGACCAGCCGTGCTCGCGCGCGGCCAGCACCATTTCGCCCGCGCTCTGCGGCGTGGTGTGGCGATAGTCGCAGTAGACGTCGAGCGAAGGCAGTGCGGCCGGGTCGATCTCATGCGCCTGCGCGACGTTCGTGCTGATCGAGGTGATGAGCGCGGGCTTCGTGAGCGCGTCGAGCGCGAGCACGGGCTGGCCCGACGAGGTGCACAGCATCACCACGTCGGCGTCCTCGACGCAGGCCTCGGTCGTCGCGGCCACGCTCGCGCGTGCGTCGAGCGCGTGGATGTCGGCCTGGCGCTGGGTGTCGGCGGCGAGCTTCGGCGAGTACACGCGAATGCTCTCCCACGCGCGCAGCGGCGCAACATGGCGAATGTGCGCGAGCGCGACGGCGCCCGAGCCGATCACGGCAAGGCGGCGCGCCTCGCGCGGCGCAAGCTGGTCGACGGCGAGCGCCGTGGTGCCGGCGGTGCGCTCGGTGGTGAGCAGCGCCGAGTCGCACCACATGAGCGGCTGGCCCGTGTTCATCGACATCAGCGCGGTCCACGCGGTGATGACGGGCGGCTGCCCGTTCGCGCCGGCGATGTACGGCGAGAGCTTCGCACCGAACACGCCGGCCTCGGCGAGCACGCCGAGATAGGTGATGAAGTCGCCTGCCTGCTTCGGAAACAGTGTGAGCGTCTGCGGCGGCTGCACGGCCTCGCCGCGGCCGAGCGAGGCGAACAGGCGGGCCAGTTCGCCTCGCACGTCGAGCCTCGGCAGGGCGGCGCGCACCTGCGCGGCATCGACGACGAGCGGAGCGGCGGTGGGTTGAGACGTCTCGTTCATGCGGGGACTCCAGATCTGGGTGTGGACATTTTTGTCCATTCTAGACTTTATTTTTATTTTTCGTCTATATTGCTCCTGCGGCCGCGGCCCTCGGAACCAGGGAAGAGGGCGCCGCACGGAGCGCATCGCGCTTGAACAGACACTTATTACGAATTGGGTGACGACGATGAAAACGAAGATGATCCGCTTCGCGGGTGCGGCCAGCCTTGCGTGCCTCGTGGGTACGGGGCTCGGACTGGTGGTGGGCGCCGCGCACGCACAGGACCCGAAAACGCTGCGCTTCGGCGTCGAGGCGTCTTATCCTCCGTTCGAGAGCAAGACGCCCTCGGGCGATCTGCAGGGCTTCGACATCGACATCGGCAACGCGGTTTGCCAGCATCTGCAGATGAAGTGCGTGTGGGTGGAAAACAGCTTCGACGGCCTGATCGCGGCGCTCGAGGCGCGCAAGTTCGACGTCATCAATTCGGCGATGAACATCACCGAAAAGCGACGCCAGCAGATCGCCTTCACGCCCGCCATCTACGTGATGCCGATCCAGATGGTCGCGAAGCGCGGCTCCGGCCTGCAGCCCACGGCCGCTAGCCTGAAGGGCAAGTCGATCGGCGTGCTGCAGGGCTCGACGCAGGAAGACTACGTGCGCAAGCACTGGGGCACGCAGGGCGTGAACATCGTCACCTACGAGAACCAGGACCAGATTTTCGCGGACCTCGCGGCCGGTCGTCTGGACGGCGCCGTGCAGGAAGTGCAGACGGCCACCGACGGCTTCCTCTCGAAGCCACAGGGCAAGGATTTCGACTTCGCGGGCGCCCCGCTCAAGGATCCTTCCACGCTCGGCGAAGGCACGGGCTTCGGCATGCGCAAGGACGACGCGGCGCTCAAGGCCAAGGTCGTGGCGGCGATCGATGCGCTGCGCCAGGATGGCACGCTCACGAAGCTGTCGATGAAGTACTTCGGCCGCGATATCGTCGCGAAGTGATGGTCCGAAGTGATGCTGATTACTTCGGATTCCAGAGCAGATTCATGAGCAAGGACGCAATCGTCCTCGGCGCGGGCATCGTGGGCGTGAGCGTCGCGCTGCATTTGCAGGCGCGCGGCGTGAACGTCACGCTCGTCGACCGGCGCGGGCCCGGCGAGGAAACCAGCCACGGCAATGCGGGGCTGATCGAGTCGTCGTCGGTGGTGCCGTATGGGTTTCCGCGCGACTGGCGCACCCTGCTGCGCCTCGTGCGCAACGACTCGACCGTGCTGCGCTACGACGTGCGCTCGCTACCCGCGTACGCGCGCTGGCTCGCTTCGTTCTGGCGCGAGTCGTCGCCGGCGCGTCTCGCGCAGGCCGCGCGAGACATGCTGCCGCTCATCGAGCGCAGCGTGGCCGAGCACGACGCGCTGATCGCGCGCGCGGGCCTGCGCGAACTCGTGCGGCCCACCGGCTGGCTCGAAGCGTGGCGCTCGCCCGCGCCGTTCGAGCGCGAAATGCGCACGGCGCAGGGCGTGGCCGATGCACACGGCCTTCACGTGCAGATGTTCGATGCAACGGGCTTGCGCTCGCTGGAGCCTTCGCTCGGCGAGGGCTACGCGGGCGCGATTCACTGGGTCGATCCCGCAAGCGTGGCGGATCCTGGTGCGCTGACGAAGGGCTATGCGCAACTGTTCCAGCGCGAAGGCGGTACGTTCGCGCGCGGCGACGCCCGCACGCTCGAGCCGCAAGGCAAGGGCTGGCGGGTGCAGACCGACGAAGGGCCGGTCAGCGCCGGGCTTGCGGTCGTGGCGCTCGGTCCGTGGTCCGATCTCGTGACGAGGCCGCTTGGCTACCGCGTGCCGCTGATGGTCAAGCGCGGCTATCACATGCATTACGCGAGCGAGGCGCGTGCGCCGCTCGTACGCCCGGTCGTGGATATCGAGGGCGGCTATGTGGTGGCGCCCATGCGGCGCGGCTTGCGGCTCACTACGGGCGTGGAGCTTGCCACGCGCGAGCGTGCGCCGAACCATGCGCAACTCGATGCGGCGGAGCGCGAGGCGCGGCCCGTGTTCGGCCTCGGCAGACGGCTCGACGACACGCCGTGGATGGGCCTGCGCCCGTGCACGCCCGACATGCGCCCGCTCCTTGGGCCAGCGCCGCGTCACGCGGGGCTGTGGTTCGCGTTCGGTCACAACCATCATGGGCTGACGCTCGGACCGGTGACGGCGCGCCTGCTCGCCGAGCAGATCGCTGGCGAAACGCCGTTTACCGATCCCACGCCGTACTTGCCCGCGCGCTTCGGCTAACCGTCGAAGCCAGCCCGGCGGCAGGGCGGCGCTGCGCAGGTCAGTGCGCGCCCGCTGCGCCTCCGCCACCGCCGCCTCTCGTCGACTTCGTGATCCAGATAAGCGGAATGATCGCGAGGAAGATGATCGCCGAGATATAGAAGATGTCGTTCAGGCCCATCATCGCGGCCTGCGTCGTCAGCTGGAAATCGAACAACGCGCGTGCGGAAGGCTCGCTCAGGTTCAGCACCGTCTGGGTCCGCTCGATCGCCTGGACGAAGGTCGGGTTGTTCACGGAGGCCTGCTCTGTGAGCCGCGCGTGATGCAGGATCGTGCGGTTGTTCCAGGCGTTCGTCGCGATCGAGGTGCCCACCGCGCCGCAGAACACGCGCACGAAGTTCGAGAGGCCCGCCGCGGCCGGCACGCGCTGCGGCGGCTGCCCCGAGAGGATGATGGCCGTGAGCGGCACGAAGAAGAGCGCCATCGGGATGCCTTGCAGCAGGGTTGGCAGCACGAGGTGGAAGGTGTCGATCTCGGTCACGTAGCGCGAGCGCATGAAGAACACCACGGAAAACAGGATGAACGCGAGCGTCGCGATGATGCGCGCGTCCGAGCGCGGCAAGATGCGCCCGACCACGGGCGAAAGCAGCAGCGCAAAGATGCCGAGCGGCGCGGTCACGAGGCCGGCATCGACGGAGCGGTAATTCAGGTACACCTGCATCCATTGCGGCAGCAGCACGAGATTGCCGAAGAACACGCCATAAGCCACGGAAATCGCAATCGTCCCGCCGAGGAAGTTGCGTTGCCCGAACAGGCGCAAGTCGACGATCGGGTGCTCCTCGGTCAGCTCCCACACGAGGAAGAACGCGAAGCTGATGAGCGCGACGATGCCGAGCGTGACGATCACGGGCGAGTTGAACCAGTCGAGGTCCTTGCCCTTGTCGAGCATGATCTGCAGCGAGGCGACCCAGGCAACCAGCAGGCCGAGGCCCACGACGTCGATGGGCGGCTTGCGCGTGGCCGATTCGCGGTGGCGGTAGATCGTCCACGTCACGAAGGCCGCGAAGAAGCCCACTGGAATGTTGATGTAGAAGATCCACGCCCAGTTGTAGCTGTCGGTGATCCAGCCGCCGAGCGCGGGCCCGGCGATCGGGCCGACGGTCGTGGTCATCGCCCAGAAGGCGAGCGCGGTGGCCGATTTGTCCTTCGGCCAGGAACCGAGCAGGATGGCCTGCGAGAGTGGAATGAGCGGGCCGGCCACGGCGCCTTGCAGCACGCGCGCGACGAGCAGGAACGGCAGGTTCGGCGCGATGCCGCACAGCCAGGAGGCCAGCACGAACGAAAGGATCGAGGTGACGAACAGGCGCACCTGGCCGAAGCGCTGCGTGAGCCAGCCGGTGAGCGGAATGGAGACGGCATTGGCCGCCGCGAACACGGTGATGACCCACGTGCCTTCATCCACGGATACGCCGAGGTCGCCGGAGATGGTCGGAATGGCGACATTGGCGATCGACGTGTCGAGCACGTTCATGAATGTAGCCATCGACACCGCGATGGTTGCGAGTACAAGCTTTGCTCCATGGAGCGGAGGTGGCGGTGCAGCTTGGGTTTGCACGGAATTTACCTCTATTGTGTTGTGAGCGTGGCGGCGCGCACGGCACGGTGCAGACACGCAGGAGCCGGTGGCGGGGTGGCTGTACGACGCCATGAAACAGGCGCTCGACACGGTGCACGCGGTGTGCCGCGACGCCGGTTGTCCGCCCGGTGCGGATGTCGCGGTCTGGCTGCGCGAGCGGCTGAAAAATCATAGGGTGTGATTTTTACGGAGGTATTGCCGGGGCGCGCAAGCCCTATCATCAAACCGCGACTGCACTGCCATGTCGATGCCTCATCTTTTTTGTTCAGGCGAAGCTGTTTCATTTTGGGCGCACTCGGTGCGCCCTTTTTTCGTTGTGGACGGGAATTTATGCGATTCAGTTATCGTGAAATTATTGGTATGCAAACTATTGTCAGATCGGTTGATACCACACAAATTGCTCCGTATCGTGCCGACTAAGATAAATGATTCATTCGGCAGGAGGGGATGCATGTCCGGAAGTACCATGACCCATCGTTCACGCACGGTGCTGGATGCCGTGGGGCGTGCGTATCCCGACGCATGGCGTTCGATCGAGCAGAAGCGCAAGCGCCTGATCCTGTCCGGCAGGGGCGACTGGCCGTCATGCTGCTATGCGCCGCTGGAGTGCATCACGCCGCTCGCCACGGCGAACGGTTCTTTCCTGCCGATCATACCGTGCAGTTGGAGGTGGGCGTGAGGCTCGGCGCAGCGATCCGCGATGCGCAGGCCCGGTCGCATGCGGCAGACGCAGGGTCCGGCGCAGGTGTGCGTCCGCATGTCCGCCGTGCCCACTGGCATACGTTCCTGAGCGGTGCGCGCCTGCGCGAGGACGGCAGCGCCATCCCGTCATCGGCGCGCAGACGCGAACTGCGCTGGATGCCGCCTGTGCCGGTGAACGTGCGTGACCTGGATGAGCTGCCTGCGGTCATCCATCCGGTGCAGCAGAAAATCACACCCTGCGATTTTCCGGACGGGCTGGCCATAGACCCGGTGAACCGGGCGGCAACAGGTGACTTGATGCACGGCACGGACTGCCGGGGAGTTTGACGCAATGGCGATGGACCCGGAATTCCCAGAGCGCTATGTGCACGAGCTGCGCTACATCACTGCCTTGTTCGGCGAGTTCGCGCAGGGGCATCAGAAGATCGCCGCGAGGTTTGGTGCCCAGGCCGGCGAGGTCCATGATCCCTACGTGGAGCGGCTGCTCCAGGGGGCGGCTTTCGTCAATGCGCGCACGTGCATGCAACTCGACCGCTGGCCCCTTGAGATTCCGCTGCGCATCCTGGAGGGCGTCAACCCGAACTTCGCTGCGCCGCAGCCGTCGATGGGCGTGGTGCGCTTCTATCCCGACGCCCTGGCGGCGCACAGCCCGCAGGGCCTCACCCTGCCGCGTCACACGATGCTTACGATGGGTGAGGCCGGGGACAACGCCACGATCTGCGAATTCCTCACGAGCCAGCCGGTCGGCATATGGCCGCTCGGAATTGAATACCTGCGATTCGCCGGCATTCCCCCGGACATTCCTGGCCTGCATCGTTACCTCCATAACAGCGATGACATGACGCTTGTGCGAGGCGCATTGCGCATTCGCCTCGCGACCCTCAACGGTACGCCGCTCGCCCGCCTCGACGGACTGGACCGTCTGCCTGTTTACCTGTGTGGCAAGGAAGCACTGGCTTCGCGCCTGTTTGAGCTGATCCACACCAGCGTGGTCGGCATGGTGATGGGCGTGCCCGGTGAGTTCGACAAGAGCGACCTGTACGGTGCACAGACCCCCGGCATGTCAGGCATGCGGGTGGAGTACGAGGGGCTGGAGCCTGACGAAAGCCTCCTGCGTCCGGTGCGACCGAAGTTCCACGGCCAGATGCAGGTCCATGAACATTTTGCGCTGCCGTCCCGGTTCTGGTTCTTCACGCTCACGGGTCTGGCGGCGGGCCTGAAAAGGATTGAGGGGCCGGAAGTCGAGATCGTGCTGCTGCTCAACCGCGAAGTCGCGGCGTTCGACCAGCAGGTCGATGCGTCGCAGCTTGCACTTTTCTGCACACCCGTGACCAACTATTTTCCGGTCACGACGGCGCGGCTCGATATCAATCCGCAGGACGCCGAGCACCGGCTTGTGCCCGTGGTGGACAAACCGGATGATTACGGGGTGCATTCGGTCGATTTCGTGGTCGGTCAGGTGGACGAGGACTCGGAGCACATTCCCTTCCGTCCGCTTGACGCGGCCCTTTCCGACAATACGCGCCGCAGCCCGCGCTACTTCTCGCTGCGGCGTGAGCTGGAACTGGTCGGGGACAACGAACGGCGGTACCACACCCTTCAGCAGTTTGTCCGCACGCACACGTGGCTGAAACTGCTTGACTCCGCACGCGAGCCGGACGGCAGCGATATTCACCACCTCACGCTGCACGCCTGGCTGACCAACGGCGA
>Ga0335083_10003419_pt1 | contig 20596 bp, 22 predicted proteins | sample Lox_Sample_42_FD_206716 | JGI IMG/M metagenome (GOLD analysis project Ga0335083, IMG submission 206716) | Soil microbial communities from Loxahatchee National Wildlife Refuge, Florida, United States - Lox_Sample_4.2 | ecosystem: Environmental > Terrestrial > Soil > Wetlands | place: USA...
GCTTGCGGTGCTTCTCGGGCAGCTTGTTCCAGGGGACGTACTGGTCGATCTCGAACTGGGTGCAGACCGCGTCCAGGATCTGGTGGAAGAAGACGTTGTTGCGCCGCTCCCAGGGCTCGATGGCCCCCTCTTTGATCGACACCTCCTCGTCCGGGACGATGAGGTCCGGATCGAAGAACATCTTGGCCCCGATCCCGTCGCAGTCCGGGCAGGCCCCGGCCGGGTTGTTGAACGAGAACAGCCGCGGGGTGATCTCGGGGTAGCTGATCCCGCAGGTCGGGCAGGCGAACTTCTCCGAGAACAGCAGGTCCTCGCCCTCCAGCGGCGAGACCTTGACGACCCCCTCGGCCAGCTTGGCGGCCAGCTCGATCGAGTCGGCCAGCCGCTGCCGGATGCCGTCCTTCTTGACCAGGCGGTCGACGAAGACTTCGATGGTGTGGGCGGCCGTCTTGGACAGCGTGGGCGGCTCGGCCAGCTCGTGCAGGTCGCCGTCGATGTTGGCGCGCACGAACCCGTCCTGCCGCAGCTTGGTCAGCAGCGGCGCGAAGTCCCCCTTCCGGTCGCGCACCACCGGCGCCAGCACCGAGAACCGCTCGCCGTCGGGCAGCTCGAGCACGCGGTCGACCATCTGCTGGACCGTCTGCGACTCGATCCGCTGCCCGCAGTTCCAGCAGTGGACGGTCCCGATGCGCGCCCACAGCAGGCGCAGGTAGTCGTAGATCTCGGTCGCGGTGCCCACGGTCGAGCGCGGGTTGCGCGAGCCGGTCTTCTGCTCGATCGAGATGGCCGGCGACAGCCCCTCGATCGAGTCGACGTCGGGCTTGTGCATCTGGTCCAGGAACTGCCGCGCATAGGCGGACAGCGACTCGACGTAGCGCCGCTGCCCCTCGGCGTAGATGGTGTCGAACGCCAGCGACGACTTGCCTGAGCCGGACAGGCCGGTGATGACGACCAGCTTGTCCCGCGGGATCTCGACGTCGATGTTCTTGAGGTTGTGCTCGCGCGCGCCCTTGATGAGAATCTTCTTCATAACCTGCTGTCGGTCGTCCTCTGACCCGAAACCGCCCCTTGAGATGCCGGAGACGGGCGAAGGTCAGACTTCAGCCCTCACACCCTATCACGGGCCTCGGTTAAGCTGCGCGCCATGTGGCTGACACCGTCGAGGGCGCTCTTGCTGAGCGCGTTCCTGACGGCGATCGGCTGTGCCAGCGCCTCCCAGCGGATCGAGGCTTACAAAACGGGGGCTCGTCAGACTGCCGCCACCCCGGTGCTGAAGCGTGGGATCAACTTCGGGGACGCCATGGACGCCCCCAACGAAGGCGACTGGGGTTGGACGATCTCGGCCTCCGACTTCAGGGTCGTCCGCCAGGCCGGCTTCGATCACGTGCGGGTCCCCATGCGGATCGCGTCGCACTCGGAACCGTCGCCCCCCTATCGGATCGAGAAGCGCTTCCTGCACCGGATGGACTGGGCCATCGACCAGGCGCTGTCGAACGACCTGGCCATCATCGTCGACCTGCACCACTACCAGTCGATGATGCAGGCGCCAAAGGCGCAGGCCGAGCGGCTTGTCGGTCTGTGGCGCCAGATCGCCACCCGCTACAAGGGGATGCCGCGCGCCGTGGTGTACGAGATCCTGAACGAGCCGCAGAACAAGCTGACGGCCGAGGTGTGGAACCCGATCCTGGCGCGTGCCGTGGCTGCCATCCGGGCCATCGATCCCGACCGGCTGATCATCGTCGAGGGGGCGCACTGGGCGTCGGCCACCGACCTGCGCGACACCCTGCAGGTGCCGGAGGGCGACCCCGACATCATCGCCAGCTTCCACATGTACGCGCCCATGTACTTCACCCACCAGGGGTTTGATTGGATGGAGGCGCGCTACCAGACCCGCGGCGTGACCTTCCCGGGCCCGCCCGCCCAGCCGATCGCGCCCGTCACCGCCGCCCAGCGCGACCCCGAGAGCAGCGCCTTCTTCGAGCGCTACAACACCGAGCCGGCCATCACCAACCCGGGCGGACCGGCCGCCATCATCGAGCAGATGGACATCGCCAAGGCCTTCGCCGACCGCACCGGCATGCGCGTCTACCTGGGCGAGTTCGGCGCCGGCGTCAACGCCGACGTCGCCTCACGCGGCCGCTGGATCCGCATCGCCCGCCAGGAGGCCGAAAAGCGCGGCTTCGGCTGGGGCTACTGGGACTACTGCCGCAACTTCGCCGCCTACGCCGAGCTCGGCGTGACGGGCCGGTGGATCCCGGAGATCAAGGCCGCGCTGCTCGAGTGACCTCCGGGCCATAGACCATGCCCCTGACCAAAAAGCGAACTGGCGCTCGCCCGAAGCGGAAACGGCCCGTCGCGCGTTTGGTGCCGATGCCTTCCGATCGTGAACGGGAAGAGGCGATTCTGAAAGCCCTGCGGGGAAAGGCGCGGATGCTGGTTTCGGAGGCAGAGTTCTTGCGTCCCGCGTCCGAAGCGGACGACTGGGAAGTTTTGCGCGACTAGCGACGTTGTCCGGTCGATCGTCGGGCCACGGCCGCTGGTCGGCTGGCGGGCGGTCGCCCGCCCAGCTTCGTGCCCTCGGTGTAGCTCTGCGAAGCTGGCCCCCGAACAGCGCCGCGTCCGCCCGGCCCTCACGGCCGGCAGCCGCGACCGGGCGGTCGTTAGAGCCTGGGTCAGCTATGCTTAGAAGCGCTGGAGATCCATGCGGACGGGGACCACTTCGGGGCAGAGCGCTCAACAGAACGAGTACGCGGCGAGGCTGTACGATTGAGGATGAAATCGTCCACCGAGATTTCGACTGTACGGATGATGCTCCGGAGAGTGCCGCGGTCGAGGACGCGGTGGGTCGGCACGGTGACCGGTGGGCGTCCGCTGCATTCGAGGCGGACGTGGCTGCCTTTCTGACGAACTGAGCGGTAGCCCAGTTTGGTGAGCGCCGCGATGCAGGCGCTGCCGGAGATGAGGGGGAGGGGCGGCACGCGTTCAGGCGGCGACGTCGACGTCCACGTTCACGACCTCGTACTCTGAAGGCAGCGACCAGCCTTCTTTCTCGCGGTTCTCGAGGCAGAGCTCGATCGCTTCGCGGATGTTGGCCAGGGCCTCGTCGTGCGTCTGGCCTTGGCTGATGCAGCCGGGAATGATCGGGCATTCCACGACGAACCAGCCGTCTTCGCCGGGACGCATGACCACCGGAAAGCTGCGCTTCATCACTAAACGGTACCCTCTGCGTGCTTCATTGGCCAGCTGATGGGCAGGCGCGGCACGCAACACTTCTTCACAAAACCGCGGGCTGGCGCTTAACAGACGGGGCCTAACGTCGGGGGCCATGGAAGCTCAAACGACGCAGCCCGTGGTCGACCATAGTCGGTGCGAGGGGAAGGGGGAGTGCGTGGCGGTCTGTCCGTTCCACGTGTTCGAGATGCGGCGGATCGACGACCGCGACTTCGCGGAGCTGTCGTGGGTGGGGCGGATGAAGAGCCGGGCGCACGGGCGGCGCACCGCCTACACGCCGCGGATCGAGCAGTGCAGGGTGTGCGGGCTCTGCGTGACGGCCTGCCCGGAAAAAGCGATCCGCCTGGCGCGGCGGTGAGCTCAGTGCGTGGTCGACGCGATGGCCAGGTCCAATGCGGCCAGGAAGCTCTGGGGGCGGGCCTTGCCGGTTCCGGCGATGTCGTAGGCGGTGCCGTGGTCGGGCGAGGTGCGGACGAAGGGCAACCCCAGCGTGATGTTCACGCCGTCGTCGAAGTGCAGCAGCTTGAGGGGGATCAGCCCCTGGTCGTGGTAGAGGGCCACGACGGCGTCGAACTGGCCGTGGGCGGCCTGGCGGAAGACGGCGTCGGGGACCAGCGGGCCGTCGATCGTCGCGTCCAGGCCGGCGGCGGCGATCCGCTGCCGCGCCCGCTCGATCGCCGGCTTCACCAGGCGATCCTCTTCGTCGCCGAAGCGGCCTGCTTCGCCGGCGTGCGGGTTGAGGCCGGCCACGGCCACGCGCGGGCGAGCGATGCCGAAGCGGCGCGCCAGCCCGTCGGCGGTCAGCCAGATGGCCGACGCGATCCCGTCGACGGTCAGCAGCTGCGGCACGTCCCGCAGCGCCACGTGCGTGGTGGCGACCGTGACGCGCAGGACGGGGCCGGCCAGCATCATCGCGAACTCGCGCACGCCGGCCCGCGCCGCCAGGTACTCGGTGTGCCCGGGGAAGCTGAACCCGGCGCGCGCGATCCACTCCTTGGAGATGGGCGCGGTCACCAGCGCCCCCACCGTGCAGGCCAGCGCGGCGTCGGTGGCGGCGGTCAGGTAGGCGAGCTGGGCCCTCCCGGAGGCGTCGGTGGGCCGTCCCGGCGTGATGTCGCCGGCGCCCAGGCTGGTCACGCCGCGGACGCGCGCGGCCGCCGGAGCGGGGACACCGGCCGCCGCCGCAGCTCGCGCCAGCACGCCCGCGTCGCCGAACACCAGCAGCTCGGCGTCCGGCCGCTCGGCCAGCGCGCGCGCCACGATCTCCGGCCCGATCCCCGCCGGATCGCCCAGGGAGATCGCGATCGGCTTCATGCGGTCACAGCTTCAGCCGCGCCAGGCGGTCCACGGCCTCGGCCAGCCGCGACTTGTCGGCGCAGACGGTCAGCCGGACGAAGCCCTCGCCGGCCGCGCCGAACCCGGTGGCGGGGGTCGCGACGATCCCGGCCTCGGTGAGCAGGCGCGACGCGAAGTCGATCGACGTGAGCCCGGCCGGGTTGGCCACCAGCATGTAGAAGCTGGCCTTGGGGACCAGCACGTCGAAACCGGCCTTTTTCAGGCCGCCGGCCAGGACGTCGCGGCGCTCGCGGTAGATGGACCGCTGGCGCGCCACGCAGGCCTGGTCGCCGGTCAGCGCCGCGATGGCGGCGCGCTGGACGGCGTCGAAGGCGCCCGAGTCGACGTTGGTCTTCACCTGGCCCAGGCCCCCGACCAGCGTCGCGTTGCCGCAGGCCCAGCCGATGCGCCAGCCGGTCATGTTGTACGTCTTGGACAGCGAGTGGAACTCGATGCCCACCTCGCGCGCGCCGGGCGTCTCCAGGAACGAAGGCGGCGGCGCCTCGTAGTACATCTCGCTGTAGGCCAGGTCGCTGGCCACGATGACGTCGTTCTTCTGCGCGAATGACACCACCTTCTCGTAGAAGCCGGGCGCGGCCAGGGCCGCTGTCGGGTTGTTCGGGTAGTTGATCCAGAGGATCTTGGCCTTGCGCGCGACGTCGGCCGGGATGGCGTCCAGGTCGGGCAGGAAGCCGTTCTCGCGCCGCAGCGGCAGGAAGTAGGGCTCGCCGCCCGCGAACCGGGTCAGCGTGGCGTACACCGGGTAGCCCGGGTCGGGGCACAGGACGACGTCGCCCGGGTTGACGAAGGCGAACGGAAAGTGGGCGATCGCCTCCTTGGAGCCGATGACGCAGATGACCTCTTTCTGCGGGTCGAAGCTCAGCCCGAAGCGCGACTTCATGAAGCCGGCCGCCGCTTCCCGAAAGGCCTGCATGCCGACGTAGGACGGGTACCGGTGCGTCCCCGGGTCGCGCGCGGCCTCGGCCAGCGCGGCCACGATGTGCTCGGGCGTGGGCAGGTCCGGGTCGCCGATCCCCAGATCGATGAGGTCCTTGCCCTTCTTCCGCTCCTCGTTCTTGAGGGCGTCGATGCGGGCGAACAGATAGGGGGGCAGCTCGCGGATGCGGTCGGCCAGCTCGATCTTCATGCGCGCCTGTTTACCATGGGCGCGTTGACGGAGCCGGGCTTTGCCCGGCGGAGTCGTCGCGGGAGGTCCAAGGAACCCTCTCAGGGTTCCTGCCTGATCGACGGCCTCCGGAGCTTGACTCTGCGCCGCTTCCGCCTAGAGTGGCCGGCTGCCATGGCGGAGAAGACCGAAGCAAAGAAGCAGAAGGCGGCCCCGGCGGCTGCGGCCGAGACGGCGGGCGAGACCTGCCGCGTCGAGAAGTGCAAGCAGTCGGTGCGGGCCAAGGGCTACTGCCGCAAGCACTACTTGGCGTGGCGCCGCGGCGACGTCGGCGACCATCACCGCTACAAGGTTTGCAGCAAGGAAGGGTGCCGGAAGGCTCGCGCCAAGGGCGGGCTCTGCGACGAGCACGCCGGCGTGGCCGCTCCGGCCGCGGTCGAGGGCGGCGCCGCCCCGGCGGCCTAGCCGACCGCCAGTCGTTTTCTGGCCGATCCAGAGCGCGTTGCAGAAGATCGTCATCAACGGCGGCGCCCGCCTGGCGGGCGAGGTGCGCGTCTCGGGCTCGAAGAACGCCGCGCTGCCGATCCTCGCGTCGTCGCTGCTGGCCCAGGGGCGCTCGATCTACCGGAACGTCCCGGGGCTGGGGGACGTGCGGACGATGAGCCGGCTCCTGCAGCGCCTGGGTGCCGAGATTCCCGACCAGAAGAAGGGGATCGCGCACGTCGACACGTCGCGCATCGCGGAGCACGAGGCGCCGTACGAGCTGGTGAAGACCATGCGCGCGTCGGTGCTGGTGCTCGGCCCGCTGGTCGCGCGCTACGGCCGGGCGCGCGTGTCGCTGCCCGGCGGATGCGCGATCGGCGCGCGCCCCATCGATCAGCACCTGAAGGGGCTGGCGGCCATGGGGGCGCGCATCGACCTGGAGCACGGCTACGTCAACGCCCGCGCGCGGCGGCTGCGCGGGGCGACCATCGTGTTCGACATGCCGACGGTGACCGGCACCGAGAACCTGATGATGGCGGCCGCGCTGGCCAAGGGGATCACCACGCTGGAGAACTCGGCGCGCGAGCCCGAGGTCGAGGAGCTGGGAACGGTCCTCAACAAGATGGGGGCCAAGATTCGCGGCGCCGGCACGTCGGTCGTCACGATCGAGGGCGTGGACGAGCTGCACCCGATCGAGCACGCGGTCATCCCCGATCGCATCGAGGCCGGGACGCTGCTGGTGGCCGCGGCGGTCACGCGCGGCGACGTCCTGGTCCGTGATTGCCTGCCCGAGCACCTGGAGGCGGTCATCGCCAAGCTGCGCGCGGCGGGCGCCGAGGTCACGGCCGAGGGGGACGGCATCCGGGTGCGCGGCAAGTCCGAGTTCAAGCCGGCGGACATCTCGACCCAGCCGTACCCGGGCTTCCCGACCGACATGCAGGCGCAGTTCATGGTCCTGATGACGCGCGCCGAGGGGCAGTCGGTGCTGTCCGAGACCATCTTCGAGAACCGCTACATGCACGTGCCGGAGCTGCAGCGCATGGGGGCGGACATCCTGGTCGACGGGCGGACGGCCATCGTTCGCGGCCCCACCAAGCTGGCCGGCGCGACGGTGATGGCGACCGACCTGCGCGCCTCGGCCTGCCTGGTGCTGGCGGGGCTGATCGCCTCGGGCAAGACGGAGATCCTGCGCATCTACCACCTGGATCGCGGCTACGACCGCCTGGACAAGAAGCTCCGCGCGCTGGGCGCCGACGTGCGGCGCGCACGGGGGACGTTGTGAAGAAGAAGAAGGCAGAGGACAGGGACGGCGAGGTCCTGACCATCGCGTTGCCGCGCGGGCGGATCCTCGAGGAGGCCCTGATCCTGTTCGCCAAGGCCGGCCTGGACCTGGGCGCGGCGGACAAGGCGCGGGCGGGGCGGCGGCTGATCATCCCGATCCCGGAGCACGACCTGCGGGTGCTGATCGTCCGCGACACCGATGTTCCGTCGTACGTCGAGCACGGGGCGGCGCACCTGGGAATCGCCGGGCGCGACGTGCTCGAGGAGCAGGACCGCGACCTTTACGAGCCGCTCGATCTGGGTATCGGGCGCTGCCGGATGGTGGTGGCAGAGCCGGCCGACCAGCCGGTCGACGAGAACGCGCACGCGCACCTGCGCTACGCGACGAAGTTCCCCGAGATCACGCGCCGCCACCTGCAGGCGCGCGGCACGGTGGCAGAGGTCATCAAGCTGTACGGCTCGATCGAGATCGCGCCGCTGGTCGGGCTGGCCGACCGGATCGTCGACCTGGTCTCGTCGGGTGAGACGCTGCGCCAGCACCGGCTGGTCGAGGTGGAGACGATCCTGGAGGTCAGCGCCCGGGTTTGCGTGGGGCGGGCGGCGGCCAAGCTGCACGGCGATCGCATCGATGCGCTGCTGTCCGCGCTCGGCAAAGCCCTGAATTGAGCGACCTCTGGTGCCAGTAAGGCACCGAAATAATTGATCAATGTCCTGATTTGTTAGCACTCTCGGGGCTTGCTTGACGACGGCCGGGAGGTGTTTACACTGCCCCGCGCATGCCCATCTACGAATACGCCTGTGCCGCGTGCGGCCACCAGTTCGAGGAGTGGCAGAAGATCACGGACAAGCCCATCAAGACTTGCCCGAAGTGCAAGGCGAAGAAGGTCGAGAAGCAGATCAGCGCGACGTCCTTTCACCTGAAGGGCGGCGGCTGGTACTCGGACCTGTACGCCGGCCCGAAGCCCAACGGCTCGACCGAGCAGGGCTCGTCGTCGGACTCGACCACCAAAGAAACCAAGTCCGCCTCCACCTCGACGAAGAAGTCGGGCAAAGGCAAGAAGTCCGAGGCTGCCGCGTAGACGCCGGCCCGGACACGTTTCGAACCCACGGAAGCAAGGAGACAGACATGAAGATCCGACCGTTGTACGACCGCATTCTCGTCAAGCGCATCGAAGAGCAGCAGAAGACCGCCGGCGGGCTCTACATCCCCGACTCGGCCAAAGAGAAGCCGATGGAGGCCGTCGTGGTGGCGGTCGGCAACGGCAAGATCCAAGAGGACGGCTCCCTCCGCAAGCTGGAGGTCAAGGCCGGCGACAAGATCCTCTTCTCCAAGTACTCGGGGAACGAGATCAAGATCGAGGGAACGGATCACCTGATCCTCCGCGAGGACGACATCCTCGCCGTGGTCGAATAACTGTCGATCTAGTTCGGGACCCTCAAAGGGTCCCGCGCCCCCCGCGATGGGCTCGGGCCGGCAAAGCCGTCCCTCCCCCGACGCGATCGACCTTCAAACACAGCAAACGAACTGGAGAACAGAGTCATGGCAGCCAAAGAGATCGTTTTTTCGCAGAGCGCCCGCCAGAGCATCGCGAGCGGGCTCAACATCCTGGCCAACACGGTCAAGGTGACGCTGGGGCCGCGCGGCCGCAACGTCATCATCGAGAAGTCCTGGGGATCGCCCACGGTGACCAAGGACGGCGTCACCGTCGCCAAGGAGATCGAGCTCGAGGACAAGCTGGCCAACATGGGCGCCCAGATGGTGAAGGAGGTCGCCTCCAAGACCTCTGACATCGCGGGCGACGGCACCACCACGGCCACCGTGCTGGCGCAGGCCATCTACACCGAGGGTTCCAAGCTGGTCGCGGCCGGCCACAACCCGATGGACATCAAGCGCGGCATCGACGCGGCGGTGGCCAAGATCGTCGAGAACCTGAAGGATCAGGCCAAGCCGACCAAGGGCAAGACCGAGATCGCGCAGGTCGGCACCATCAGCGCCAACGGCGAGACCGTCATCGGCGACATCCTGGCCGAGGCCATGGAGAAGGTGGGCAAAGAAGGCGTCATCACCGTCGAGGAAGCCAAGTCGATGGAGACGACGCTGGACGTGGTCGAGGGCATGCAATTCGACCGCGGCTACCTCTCGCCCTACTTCGTGACCGACGCCGAGCGGATGGAGGCGGTGCTGGAAGACTGCTTCGTGCTGGTCAACGAGAAGAAGCTGTCGAACATGAAGGACCTGCTGCCGGTGCTGGAGCAGGTGGCCAAGGGCGGCCGCCCGCTGCTGATCATCGCCGAGGACGTCGACGGTGAGGCGCTGGCCACGCTGGTGGTCAACAAGCTGCGCGGCACGCTGCAGGTCTGCGCGGTCAAGGCGCCCGGCTTCGGCGATCGCCGCAAGGAGATGCTGAAGGACATCGCGGTGCTCACCGGCGGCCAGGCCATCACCGAGGATCTGGGCCTGAAGCTGGAGAACCTGACCCTGAAGGACCTGGGCCGCGCCAAGCGGATCACGGTCGACAAGGACAACACCACGATCGTCGAGGGCGTCGGCAAGAAGGCCGACATCGAGGGCCGGGTGAAGCAGATCCGCGTTCAGATCGAGGAGACCACCTCGGACTACGACCGCGAGAAGCTGCAGGAGCGGCTGGCCAAGCTGGTGGGCGGCGTCGCCGTCGTCAAGGTCGGCGCGGCCACCGAGTCGGAGATGAAGGAGAAGAAGGCCCGCGTCGAGGACGCGCTGCACGCCACGCGCGCGGCCGTCGAAGAGGGGATCGTCCCGGGCGGCGGCGTCGCGCTGATCCGCTCGCTCTCGTCGCTGGACAGCCTGAAGTTCGACGACGATCGGCAGTACGGCGTCAACATCATCCGCCGCGCCGCCGAGGAGCCGCTGCGCCAGATCTCCGCCAACGCGGGCGTCGACGGCTCGATCGTCGTCGACAAGGTCCGCAACGGCAAGGGCGCCTTCGGCTTCAACGCGGCGACCGAGGAGTACGAGGACCTGGTCAAGGCCGGCGTCATCGACCCGACCAAGGTCGTGCGCGCGGCGCTGCAGAACGCGGCGTCGGTCGCCTCGCTGATGCTGACCACCGAGGCCCTGGTGGCCGAGCGCCCGAAGAAGAAGGCCCCCGCGGCCGGCGGCGGCCACGGCGGTGGCGGCGGCGGGATGGGCGGCATGGGCGGGATGGGCGGCGACGACGACTTCTAGGCCGTTCTTCCCGTCCTGAGAACCTCCCCGCCCGGCGGGGAGGGAGGGATCTGAAGGGGGAGGGGCCGCTGGCCTCTCCCCTTTTTTGTCTCGAGGGAGATCAAGACTGCGTGAGCGGGTGTATCCGGGACGTGGCCCTGTCCGCGGCCCCCGCCGCCCCGTCCAGCTCCGGCAGTGTTAGGTTTGATCGCGTCGTGGACGTGGCGAACGACGGGGCCCTGATGGCGGCGGTGGTCGAGCGTGCCGACCGTGGGGCGTTCGCCCAGATTTTTCGCCGGTACGCCCCGCGGGTGAAGGCTTATCTGATGGCGCGCGGCGCGACCTCGGGGGTGGCGGACGAGCTCACGCAAGAGGCGATGCTGCTCGTCTGGCGGAAGGCGTCGCTGTTCGATCCCGCCAAGGGGAACCTGGCGACCTGGTTGTTCACGATCAGCCGGAACTGCCTCGTCAACCATGTCCGGCGGGCTGGCCGACCCATCCCCGAAGACGACCTGGTCCCGGATCAGGTCGCGGGCGGCCAGGCGACCCCGGACGTCGAGCAGCAGATGATCGGGGCCGAAGCCGCGCGCCTCATGATCGGCTCCATCGAGCGGCTTCCCGCCGAGCAACGTGAGATCCTGGTGGGGGCCTACTGGAATGGAAAGACGCTGCAGGAGTGCGCCGACCAGGCCAGGATCCCGGTGGGCACCGCCAAGACTCGCCTCCGCCTGGCGCTCGTTCGGCTTCGCGAGATGATTCACGCGAGGAGCAAGGAATGATCCGGCATCACGTCCCCGACGACGAGCTCTTGGCGCACGCGGCCGGGACGGCCTCCGATGCGGCGTCGCTGGCCATCGCCTGCCACGCCGCTCTGTGCGCCGAATGCGCCGCCCGGACCGGCGAGCTGGAGGCGCTGGGGGGGGCGCTGCTGTCGGAAGGTGGCCAGGCTGACCTGAGCCCCGACGCGCTGGCCGCGGTGTTGTCGCGGATCGATGGTCCGTCCGAGCCCAGGGAGCGGGCGGCAGCCGCGCCGGAGGTGCCCGAGCTGCTGCGTCCCTACGGTCTTCCGCGGCCGCTCCATCGGCTGCTGGCGGGCGCGTCGTCGCCGGTCCGGTGGCGGTTCGTGATTCCCGGCGTGCGGGCCATCGACCTGGAGGTGGGGTCCCGGTCCGACGCGGTCCGCCTGATCGCCTTCAAGGGCGGCGTCTCGATCCCCCTGCACGACCACGGCGGTCCCGAGCACATCGTGGTGTTCAGCGGCGCGCTGGAGGAGGACGGCGCGCGTTTCGGGCGCGGCGACATCTCCGTCCGCGAGCCGGGCGAGCGCCACGAGCAGCGGATCGCCCCGGGCGAGCCCTGCATCGCGCTGGTCGTGAACGAGGGGAAGCTTCAGCCGCTGACGTTGCGCGGGCGCCTGTTGCTGGCGCTTTCGCGCGACTAGAGATCCGATCCGCGTCTCGCCGTGTAGCACCGGGTGGACTGACCACTCGGAGAGCGGAGGATGAGATGAAGAGATCGGGCGCGATGTACGGGGCGATGGCGATGCTCATGGCGGCCGGCGCGATGCTGGGGGCCTGCAGCAGCGACAGCAACGGCGCGGCGGGAACTGGCGGGAAAGGCGGGGGAACGGCCGGCGCTACCGGCGGTGCGGCGGGCTCGGGCACCGGCGGGGGCGCGGCGGGCGCCGCCGGGGGGGCGGCGGGCGCCGGTGGCCAGCCCACGCTCTACGACGAGTACGGGGCGGCCATCCCCAAGGTCGTCGACGACGCGGTGGCCGGTGTGCTGGCCGACTGCGAGATCGCGCCCTACTTCGCGGTCGTCGGCACCAGCGGGCACGACTCGGTGGCCCGTCTCAAGAGCTGCCTGCGGCTGCAGTTCACCGCGCTGTTCGGCGGCCCGGCAACCTACCCGGGCGTGAACGACCAGGGGGACACCTGCGTCGACATGGCCGCCATCCATGCGGGGTTGGGCATCCCGGGGCCGGTCTTCGACAAGTTCGTGATGGACTTCGGCGGCGTGCTGAAAGCCGACGGCGTGGCTGACGCGGACATCGCGACCATCGCCACCGCGGTCACCGGCCTCAAGACTCAGATCGTGTCGGCGTCGCCCGTCCAGAAGACGGCCTGCGACGGTGGCGCGGGGCAGTGAGGGCCATGCGTTGGGTCGCGCTCTCGGCCGTCGTCGTGACGGCGGGGATCGGGCTGCTGCACACGCCGCTCGGGCGTCCGCTGATGATGCGCGTGGGAATGGGGTGCCCGGCGCGGAAGGTCTCGCCGGAGGCCGCCGAGGCTTTGCGGATGCGCGGCGTCCGCGGGCTGCGGGGACCGGCACCGGCTCCCGCCCGTCCGGCTCTGGGCCTGGCGCTGGACGGCGCCCGCCAGTCCGACGCGCAGGCCTGGGCGGCGGCGCGCGGAGGCACCTGCGCCGTACGGGAACGCCCGTCGTCGTTGCTGACCTGTCATCACCTGGCCGCCTACGACGAGGTGACGTTCGGGTTCGCGCCCGACGGCCGGCTGGTGTCGGTCGCGACCCTGCGTGAGCGGCTGCCGGGCGCTGCTGCGGCCGGCGCGTTCGAGGACATCCACCGCCAGCTGGCTGCGCGGCTGGCCACCGACGGCGAGCTGGCCGGCGATCCGGCGCCGGCCCGGCTGGAGGCCGGACCGCTCCGGGTCGCACGCCTGCAGTACCGCTTCGCCGACTACCTGGCCACCGTGACCGCGATGAACCTGCCGGAGGGCATCGCGCTGCGCGAGCAGTATCAGTCGGCCCGCGACTGAACGGATCAGATCTGCAGCCCCAGCAGCAGGCCCGGGTAGACGCGGACGGTCGTTTCGCCGCTGCGCTGGACGCTCTGGGGAAGCAGGCTGAGGTCGGCGTCCTGTCCGCTGGTGCCCACGCCCACGTTCACGCCGGCGCCCGCCAGGAGGGTCAGGTCCTTCACCAGGCGAATGCCCGCGTGCAGGCCCAGCGAGCTGACGAACGGCGGGTTGTTGGTCTGGCTCCAGCCGGTGGTGACCGTCACCTGGTCGGCCTCGAGCTCGAGGTAGGCCAGCGGCCCCTTCTCGACGGAGAAGCGCCACCCGAACCCGGCCTCGAGGCCTTGCCGCCGGGTGCCGCGCGTGAACTGCGTCGATCCGGCCGCCAGGTCGTCGCCGGGCTGGTAGCCGACGCCGAGCATCGTGTACAGGTGCCGCCCGCCGAACTTGACGGCGACGTTCGCGGCCAGCACGTCGGTGGCGAAGACCGTGGCCTCGTGGATGCCGTTGCCGATCAGGTTGATGAGGGCCAGCGACTCGCCGTCCTCCTGGCGCGAAGCGACGTTGATGACGCCCAGCTGGAACCCGTGGACCTCCTTGGCCACGTTGACGACACCGATGCGCGCGCCCTCTGCCCGGCCGGCGCCGTTGATGACGCCGATCTGCGCGCCACGGGCGTCCTCGGCGATGTTGATGGGCCCGATCTGGGCGCCGTTCACCTCGCGGGCCAGGTTCAGACCGCCCGTGAGCTGGGCGCCCCGCAGGCGGTCCGCCACGTTGAGGCCGGCCGAGACCTGGGCGCCCCGGAACGCGCCGGCGATGGCCGCGTTGACGCCGGCGGTCACCTGCGCGCCGCCCCCGTCGCCGTAGAGCACGTTGGCGCCGGCCGAGAGCTGCAGTCCATGGCCGCCGCCCGTCGCGAGGTTGAGGCCGGTCGCGAGCTGCGCCCCGTGGTAAGGGCCGCCGGCCAGGTTGGCCCCCACCGAGAGCTGCCAGCCGCGCATGCTCTGATCGACCTGCGCGTACGCCAGCGAGAGCTGGAATCCGTGCAGGCGGCGCACGCGGTCGGCGATGAACCCGAATGAGAAACCGTCGACGTCGACCTCGCCGTCGGACGCGGTGGGGAACAGGATCAGCTTCAACGGTTTGGGCGGCGCCAGGGCGGGGGCCGCGGCCTCCAGGGTGGGCGGCGCGGGTTCAGCCGCGGCGGGTCCCCCGCCGCGCGCCACGGTCATCTCGCGCGGCGGGCCGGCATGGAACAGGGAGGGGCGGATGGCGGTGTGCTGGCCGGCGGCCAGCGCCAGCTCGGTCTGCACCACCGTCGGGGCGCCTTCCATGGCGACGACGTACTCGCCCGGCTCGACCCCCAGCTCCAGCGTGCTGCCGGCGGCCTTGTGCAGCTCGGCGATCAGCGTGCCGTCCTTCTGGCGGACGATGATCCGGCCGCTCAGCTCGGGCGCCAGCACCAGTCCGGACTGCGTGCCGCGCACGTCGGTCACCACCATGTCGCCGGTCCCCGTCAGATCGAACTCGTAGGCGGCGTGCTGCGGGCCGCTCTGGGTGCGCTCGGTGCGCGCCAGCGTCTCCTGCGCCGCGAACTGGTAGGCCTCCTGCAGCGTGACCCGCCGGTCCTGATTGACGTCGGCGGCGCCGCGCAGCCCGGACACCAGGTAGTACGTGAAGAACGAGGCGGCGATCCGATCCGACTCCTGCGCCTGCTCGTCGGCCGAGGTGGAGGTCAGGAACGCGTGCCCGCGCATGTCGATCGAGCTGTCGAGCAGGAACGGCGGGCGCTTGATCCCGCCCTTGTGGCGCGTGAAGGCGCCCGAGGCGCACGAGTCGAGGATCACCACCCGCAGATCGGCCGGCGCGCGCTGCACGCGGGCGCGCAGCTCGTCGTAGGCGTAGCGGTCGCGTCCCAGGAGCAGCCCGTCCTCGTCGGAGTGGCCGGAGTAATAGATCAGCAGCTCGCGGCGGACGCCGCTGGCCTGCTCGGCGCGAAGGCGCGCTTCGATCGCCGCGAAACCGGCGTCGACGGCGGCGCGGGTCGGCTCGGAGACGAAGATCGCGTCGGGCGGCGCGACCCCTCCCATGTTTTCGAGCACCCTCCCCATCGAGCGCGCGTCGCTGGACGCGTAGCGCAGCACGGGGCGGGAGGGGCCCCCGTCGGCCACCCCGATCAGCAGGGCGTACCGGTGCAGCCTGGGGCCCTCGGCGGGCGCGGCCACCGCCGGGCCTGGCAGCCCGAGCGCGAGCAGCAGCGCGAAGCCGCAGGCGGATGTCGTCGACCGGGTCATGGCGATTCCTTTCGGGCGGCGCTCGGCTTGTCGAGCGCGATGGAAGTCTGTTCGAAGGTCGTGGGCAGGGGCAGGGGCGAAGTCCGCGCTTCCCGCGGGCGGGCGGCCAGCGTGCGGGCCGCGTCGACCACGGTCGCGACCGGGAACGGTTGCCGTGCCGTCACCAGGAAGAAGCGCTCGAAGTTGGGTGCGTCGTCCAGCTGGTAAGCGGACGGAAGTTGCGCCTCGCCGGAAGTCTCTAGCGGCGCGGCGCCGGTGGACGGTCTGTCCGGCCAGTGCAGGGTGACCTTCCCGGCCCCGTCGATCGACAGCAGCAGGCCGAACCCGGCGCGCTTCTCTCGGTAGGCGAGCTGGAGCAGGTCCCCCTCGGCCGCCGCCGCGCCGTCGGCCAGCGGCCGATCGCCGCCGCGCTCGTGCCGGTAGACGACCAGGTGGGATGGCTCCGGGCCCTTGACCGTGTTCACCTCCAGCGGCTCGGTCGCGGGGTGGTCGCCGGCCGGGCGCACCAGCAGCACCAGGGCCAGCGCGCCCGCCAGCGCGATCGGCGCCACGAGCCAGACCCGTGCGCGCCGCGGGCGTGGCGCTGGTCGCGCCCGGCGGCGGATGGCCTCGACCAGGCGGGCCGGCGGGTGCTGGGCCAGCAGCTCGGCGTTCGACGCCGCCAGCTCGGCCAGCGCCGCGTCCAGGTCTTCACCGGCGGCGGCCGCGCGGCGCCGGACCTCGCCGGCCGTCTTGGGGTCCAGCTCGCCCAGCGCCAGGCGCTCGAGCAACCAGCGTGGCGTCTTCGTCCGGTCGTTCATGACGAGCCCTCCTGCAGCTCTTCCAGGCGGCCGCGCAACGTGCGCAGCCGCTTGCGGACGCCCGAGACGGACAGACCCGCCTCGCGCGCCACCTCGTCCAGCGTGAGACCGTCGCAGAGGTGCATGAACGCCAGCGTCCGCGTCGAGGCAGCCAGCGGGTCGTCCGCCCGGAACAGCTTGGCCAGCAGGTTGCGGGCGACGGCGCGGCCTTCCACCGACTGGGCGCCGTCCTCGGCGGACGCGATCCGCAGCGCCAGCCCCTGGTCCGGATCGGGGTCGGGATCCTCCGGGCGGCGGCGGTCACTCCGCAGCCGGTTCAGGCAGAGGTTGGTCGCGATGCGCAGCAGGAGCGCGCCCGGCGCTTCATCGTTCAGGCGCCCCTGGTGCCGCAGCGCGGTCACGAAGACCTCCTGGGCGGCGTCCTCGGCCGCGGCCGCGTTGTGCAGCATGCCGCGGCAGCGCCGCAGCACCATCGGTCCGTACCGCAGAAACAGCCCTTCGACGTCCAGCGCCAATCTGGTTCTCCCTCCCGCATGCACCCTCAACACCGGGCGCCGCGGAAAGTGTCACCAGAACATTCGCGCGAGTTACACGAGGATGGAAGCCAGGAAGTCCAGGAACGGGCCGTTGGAGCGGTCCAGCACGACCACGAAGTCCCCGCTGGCCTGGACGCGGGCCACCCGGCCGGTGGCCACGCAGCGGTAGCCCCCGGGCACGATGAACCCGAAGGTGGCCCGCTGGTCCACGCTGACGCCGCAGGTCGAAAGGGGGCGCATCCGCGCGCCGCCCGCCGCGATGTCGATGAGCTCGACGGTCAGCGTGTCGGGGCAGTCGTCCACGTGCACCTCGACCGGCAGCCCGACCGCGACGCGTTCGTGCCGGCGGCGGTCGCTCGCCGGCTCGGCCGTGCTCGCTGTGGCCTGGGTTCGCACGACTGCCCCCTTACTTAGTCAGTGTCATGAGGGGCCCGAGCGGGCTCAGAAAAAGTTCACGCGACGTGAACTGCTAGCCGCATTTGAGCGAACAAAATCTGAAGCAATTCAGGCTACGCGATCTCGGCGGCCAGATCGTACTCGGCCGAGTGCGTGACGCGGGCGTCGACGAACGTTCCGGCCGCCGGCGGCGCGCCGTCCGGGGCGAGCGAAAGGTAGACCTGGCCGTCGATCTCGGGCGCCTGACCTTCGTGGCGCCCCATCAACAGGTACTCGGACTCGTCGGACGGGCCCTCGACCAGCACCCGCAGCGTGCGGCCGCGCATCGCGCGCAGCTTCTTCTTCGAGACCTCGCGCTGGATGCGCAGCAGCTCGCGCCGGCGGGCGTCGATCTCCTTCTGCGGGACGCGGTTGGGCAGCAGCGCCGCGACGGTCCCCTCCTCGCGCGAGAAGTTGAAGATGCCGACGTGATCCAGCTCGGCCTCGCGGACGAAGTCGCACAGGCGCTGGAAGGCCTGGTCGGTCTCGCCGGGGTGGCCCGCGATGAACGTCGTCCGGAAAGTGCCGCCCGGCACGCGCTCGCGGAAGCGCGCCACCAGGTCCCTCACCTGCCGCTCGCCGTAGCCCCGGCGCATCGCCTTGAGGACGCCGCTGTCGACGTGCTGGATCGGCACGTCCAGGTAGCTGGCCACGCGCGCCTCGCCGCCGATGACGTCCAGCAGCTCGTCGGTGCAGGCGCTGGGATAGGCGTAGTGAAGGCGCACCCAGCCCAGCCCCTCGACCCCGGCCAGCTCGCGCAGCAACGTCGCCAGCCGCGGCCGGTCGCCCTCCAGGTCCGTCCCGTATGTCGTCAGATCCTGCGCGACCAGGCAGATCTCACGCGTCCCGCCGGCCGCCAGCTCGCGCGCCTCGCGCAGCACCGACTCGGGGGTCCGGCTGCGCTGTGGGCCGCGCAGCTTGGGGATGATGCAGAAGGCGCACGGGCGATCGCACCCCTCCGCGATCTTCACGTACGCGGTGTGCGGCGCCTGCGATCGCCGTCGCGGCGACGCGTCGTCGTACAGGTACGCCGGCGTGTCCGTGACCGAGAGGCGCTCGATCGTGCCGGCGATCGCCTTGCTGATGGCGCCGACCTCGTCGGTCCCCAGGAACTGGTCGACCTCGGGCATCTCGGCCGCCAGCTCTTTCGGGTAGCGCTGGGACAGGCACCCGGCCACCACCAGCCGCTTGCAGGTGCCGGCCTGCTTGTGGCGCGCCATCTCGAGGATGGCGTCGATCGACTCCTGCTTGGCCTCGCCGATGAAGCCGCAGGTGTTCACCACGATGACGTCAGCCGCCTCGGGCTGCGCGACCAGCTGGTGGCCCGCCTCCGCCGTGTGGCCGAGCATGACCTCGGTGTCGACGCGGTTCTTGGGGCAGCCGAGGGAGACGAAGTGGACGTTCATTTCGCGAAAGTCGCGAAGCCTAGCACGCCCCGGGCCCTGCTACGGAAAGTACAGGGTCTCCCGGTTGCCGTACTTGGCGACCAGGCCGCCGATGTAGCGCTTCACCACGTCGCGGCGCGCAATCAGGGCCCCGATCTCGGCCTGCGACAGGATCTCGTAGCCGGCGCGCGCCTCGCTGCCCAGCGCGCGTTGCAGCGTCGCCTCCGTGATGCGGTTGAGCGCCTCGTAGAGCGAGCGCGAGAAGCGCTGCGTCCGGAAGAGCACGTCCCGGTTCTTCTCTTTGCCCTGCGGCTCCAAAAAGAAAGACATGGTGTTGTCCATGTAGAAGAGCTCGGTCCCGTCGGGCGACATCTTCATGTTGCCGCCCGAGTAGCGGTCGGGGTTGCAGGTCAGGAAGTCGAAGACGATCAGGTCCGAGACCTGCCGCGCCATCGAGAGCTGATCGGGCGGGATCGTCTCGCCGCGGGTCAGCCAGGCCTGCATCTGCTTCTGCCCCTCGCCCTTGTCGAACCCCGAGTCCTTGATGACCGGGATCCAGTAGGACGCCGTGCCCAGCGACTTTCCGTCGGGGCCGAAGATCGTCTCGGCCTGGATGCGCGGCAGGAACTCGACGCTCTCGGGGTGCAGGTGCGAGAGGAGCTCGTCGCGCGACACCGCCCGCGGCGCGGCGGGCGGCACCGCGTTCAGCCCCAGCAGGCGGTTCAGGCGGTAGGCGGCCACCTCTTTGCGCGGGATGGTCTGGCTGTTCGTCTGCTGCGGCTTCCAGGCGGCGCGCGAGCCGTCCGCGAAGTCGATGCGGAACGAGATCGACGAGCCGCCGTGATTCAGCTTGAAGCGCTTGATGGGCTGGGTGCGCACGCGATCCAGCAGCAGCTCGTCCGACATGCCCAGGAACGTGCCCGACGATTCCAGCGAGACGCGCAGGGCGCCCAGGCTCGACATGTCGTCGCGCGCGGCCAGCGGCTCGACCGCGGGCAGCGCGTGCGGCGCCACGACGTGGCGCAAGCGCCGGACCGCGAACGTACCTCCGGTCGCCGCCCCCGCGAGCAGAGCCGCGGCGATCGTGATCTCGGCCGCGACGTAACCAGCGAGGCGCATGCCAGGGTCGATTTTATAGCAACGATGGAATGTGTCCGTTACCTTACGGTCACCATGTCGCCGGCTCCTACCTTCGTCTGCTCCATGTGTCGCAAGCCGATACCGGTCGGCGCCAAGCTCATCAAGTGCTCCGTGAGCACCTGCAATTCGGGGCGGGTGAAGCTGGTCTTCTGCTCACCGAGCTGCTGGGACAGCCACCTGCCCAACGCCCGCCACCGCAGCGCCTACTTCACCGAGGAGAAGGCCGGCCGCCCCGAAGACTGACCAGTTCCCTGGCCTAGCTGCCGGTGGCGTCGTGGATGGCGCGCTCCAGGGTGCGCTGCGTGGTGTACCCGATGAAGCTGCTGCGGATCCGACCGTCGCGCCCGATCACCACCAGCGTCGGCAGCGCTTCGACCTTGTACTGCTCGCCCACGAAGCCGTTGTCGATGACGACCGGGTAGGGGATCTGGTGCTCACCCAGGAACGTCCGGATCTCGTCCAGCGTCGCGCCGCCCCCGTCCGAGTTGATCCCCACGAACCCGACCCCCTTGGGGGCCCAGGCGGCGTGGACGGCGTCCATCACGGGCAGCATCGCGACGCACGGCGAGCACCAGGTCGCCCAGAAGTCGAGCACCACCACCTGCCC
>Ga0335083_10003420_pt1 | contig 20595 bp, 19 predicted proteins | sample Lox_Sample_42_FD_206716 | JGI IMG/M metagenome (GOLD analysis project Ga0335083, IMG submission 206716) | Soil microbial communities from Loxahatchee National Wildlife Refuge, Florida, United States - Lox_Sample_4.2 | ecosystem: Environmental > Terrestrial > Soil > Wetlands | place: USA...
GCCGAGGTCGCCGACGTCGCCAACGCGATCCTCGACGGCACCGACGCGGTGATGCTCTCCCAGGAGACCGCGATTGGCTCGTGGCCGGTGCAGGCGGTCGAGATGATGGCAGCGGTTGCCGAGCGGACCGAGCACACGCTCCCATACCGGACCTGGAACGAGGAGCGGGTCCGCCGCGATGCGCGCGACCCCGCGTACACGGTCGCCTACAGCGCGTGCGCGGCCGCACGGGATCTGCATCTCGCCGCGCTGGTGGTGCCGACGCTGTCGGGCCGGTCGGCTCGGCTGATCTCTGCCCATCGGCCGCAGGTTCCGATCTACGCGCTCTCGCCCGGCAAGGAGACCGTCCGCCGATGCAGCCTGATGTGGGGCGTCCAGGCCGGGTCGATGCGCCGGCACGAGGTCACCGAGGCGCTTATCGCGGATTCCGCGCGCCGCGTCGTCGAGCTCGGGTGGGTCAAGCCGGGCGCGCGCGTCGGGATTACCGCCGGCCTCCCCAGCGGCCGCCCGGGCACAACCAGCCTGATGCAGATCCAGCGGGTTTAGTAGGGGCCGCGCGCGGGTGGTGGCGGGACGCGTGGCGCCGGCGGCACGAGCGCGCGGCGTCCATGGGGCCGTTCCGCCGGGCGTCCATGCCCGGCGGTCCGACGGGTCGCATCCCCCTGTCTGGGACCAAACCCCCAACGCGGGCAACCCCAGCAATCGCCCGGTCTGGGACCAACCCCCAACGCGGGCAACCCCAGCAATCGCCCGGTCTGGGACCAACCCCCAACGCGGGCAACCCCAGCAATCGCCCGGTCTGGGACCAACCCCCAACGCGGGCAACCCCAGCAATCCCCCACTCGTCGCCCCCGCGGTGCCGAATGCATATTCGTGCCGCTATGGCAACGAAACCACGACACTCGACCCCGGCGGGTCGTCGAGTGTGCGATTGCCGGGGTGGGAGGGCCGCGGTCCGAAGTTCGGTCCGGCGGCTACGCCGCGGCGCGAGCGTAGAACTCCGCCTCGAGCTCGCCCAGCTCCGTCGCCGGCGGATCGCCGTAGAACCACTCGCGCGCGATCCGGTGGAAGTTGCCGCGTGCGTGCAGCTGCGACAGCACCGCGAGCGTCAGCACCTCCATCCGCCGGCCAAAGATGTGATCCGGTGGCGCGGACTCGTGGCGGAGCTGGCCGAAGTACTCAGAGCGCGGGTCGCTCATGTCAATCAGCACCTGTGTCGCGTAGTCGGGCGTCAGCTCGGTGTAGTGGTCGACGGTGTACCACGACGTCGCCGCGCGGAAATGCGCGAGCACGCGCTGGGGTTCGAACTTGTCGGGCTCGGGGAAGAAACCGACCTCCGATCCGAGCTGCATGATCGTGTCCGTATCGCCCTCGATGATCGCGCGCGCCACCTGGATCTCGAGCTCGACCGCCCCCGGCGGCATCCGCTTGAACAGCCCGAAGTCGTAGAACGCCATTCGGCCGTCGTTGAGCAGCATCGAGTTCCCCGGGTGCGGGTCGCCCGAAAACTGGTGGTGGCGGTACAGGCAGCCGAAATAGAAGCGGAACAGGATCTCGCCGATCCGGTCGCGCTCGTCCTGGGGAAAGCTCTTGAGGTCTTCGAAGCCGGTGCCGGAGACGAACTCGGAGACCATCACGCGCTCGCGCGACAACGAGGTGACGACCTCGGGGATCACGATGAACGGGTGGCCCCGGAAGATGCGAGCGAGCGTGCGCTGGTTCTGGGCCTCGAGCTCGTAGTCGAGCTCGTCGTGGATCCGCTCGGAGATCTCGCGTCCGATCGCCTTGGGCTCCAACCCCGGGGCGATCCGCTTGGCGAGCCGCAGGATCAGCCCGATGTTCTGCAGGTCCGAGCGGACCGCCGCGGCGACGCCCGGGTACTGGACCTTGACCGCGACCTCGCGGCCGTCGTGGAGTCGTGCCCGGTAGACCTGGCCGATCGAGGCCGCCGCCACCGGCTCCTCGTCGAACTCGGTGAACACGTCCTTTATCGGCTCGTCGAGCTCTTCCTCGATCACCTTGCGCATGTCCTTGAAGGCGACGTTCGGTGCGGCGTCGCGGAGCGCGGCGAGCTTATGCTGGAACTCCTCGCGGTACTCGTCGGGGACCAGGCCGACGTCGAGGAACGACAAGACCTGCCCGACCTTCATCGCCGCGCCCTTCATCGTCCCGAGCGCGGCCACGATCTGCTCGGCGGACTCGATCTGGCGCTTCTCCAGCGCGACCTTGCGCCCCTCGTCGTTGCGGGTCACGTTGACCGCGAGCGTGCCCGCCTGACGGATCGCCTGCCCCGCGGCCAGCCCCCCGATCCTCGCGGTACGCCCCACGCGAGAGGTGGGGATCTTGTCCTTCGCCACTTACTAAATGGTAGTGCCGCGCTTAACTCGCGACCCCGGCACGATGTCGTCGGACCCGTCCGGCCACCGGACCCAGGCCTTGTGCCCGCCGTCGTAGTCGTCGCCCAGCAGGATCAGCGTGGCCGGCTCGCCAAGCGCCGTGCACGGCTCGTCGCCCTCGACGTCGAGGCCGCGCCAGATCCGCACGAACCGGTTGTGCTCGAGCTCGTCCGCGACGGTCGTCGGGTCGGTGTGACCCGGGTGGATGTGGGTCCCAGGCGGGAGCGCCAGGAGCTTGTCCATGATCGAGCTCTTGATATCGGCGAAACCGGTGCTGCCGGGCGCGTGGACCCCGCCCACCGAGCCCTTGAACAACGTATCGCCGGTGAACACGTCCGTTCCGCTCACCAGCAGCGACAGCATCCCCGCGGTATGGCCGGGCGTGTGGATCGGCTCGATCTCCAGCGCGCCACTCTCGATCGTCTCCCCGGGCGCCATCGTTCCCGTCGCGGCAGGGACCCGATCGCGCTCGAGGGAGTGAATCAACACCGGCGTCCCGGGATGGCTCGCGAGCACCTGATCGACCTGGGACACGTGGTCGTGATGGTGGTGGGTGAGCAGGACGTGCGTGAGCGTCAGCTGCCCACGACGCAGGTAGTCGAGCAGCGGAGCGACCGGACCGCCGGCGTCGATCATCACCGCGTGCCCGCCCGGCTCGTCGGCGACGAGGTACGTGTTCGACAGGAAGTCGTCGTTCATGGAGCGCTCAACGATCACCCCGGGCAGCGTACTCTTACGCGCCATGAGCCTCCTTCACACCTGCTACCGAATCACCGACATCGATCGTTCTGTCGCTTTCTACGAGGCACTCGGCTTCGAGGAGCGGCGACGGGCCCCCATCCGCGACGAAGCGATCAACGTGTTCATGAGCCTGCCCGACGACGGCCCCGAGCCCCGGCTCGAGCTGACCTACAACTTCGGCGTTGACTCATACGATCTCGGGACCGCCTACGGCCACATCGCGATCAGCACCGAGGACCTGGACGGAACGCTGGCGCGACTAGCGGAGCAGGGGATCGAGCCCGAGCGCCCGCCCTACACGATCCGTGAGGGTGGGAACCGGCTGTGCTTCGTCCGCGATCCCGACAATTACCGGATCGAAATCGTGGAGCGGTAGCCTAAACCCTCGATGTCGGATCCGAGCAAGATCGGAAAGCTGTTGCAGCAGGTCGCGATCGGCGTCGCGGCCCATGATCGCGAGAACCCCGACCACAACACGTGGGGGATCGGGATGGCTCACTTCGACATCGAGCGGCTCGACCTCGAGGAGGGCGAAGAGCTCATCCCGGGCATCGTCCTCCACGCAGACGGTGGACAGACCGGCCAGTTCCGGATCCTGTGCGACGGCGAGCACGACCAGGGCGAGGTCGAGGAAGAGGAAGAGATCGTCGACGCGGTCGCCGAGCAGGAGCTCGCCGAGCCGCTGCAGGCACCGCGCGTGCGGCCTCCCTTCTAACGGACTTGACCTACTCGATCGTCGCGCGCGACCCCGACACCGGCGAGCTGGGCGTCGCCGTGCAGTCGCACTGGTTCTCGGTCGGCTCAGTCGTCACCTGGGCACGCCCCGGCGTCGGCGCGGTCGCCACGCAGGCCAACGCGGACCCGGGATATGGCCCGCAGCTGCTCGACCTCCTCGCCGCCGGCGTCCACGCCGAGCAGGCGCTCGCGACGCTCGTCGCGAATGATCCGGCCGGCCACTCGCGCCAGGTCGCGGTCGTCGACGGCGCGGGCCACGTCGCCGCCCACACCGGCTCGACCTGCATGGCGTACGCCGGCCACGTCACGGGCGACGGCGTCTCGTGTCAGGCGAACATCATGGCGACCGAACGGGTGTGGCCGGCGATGCTCGAGGCGTTCACTACCGCCACGGGCTCGCTCACCAGCCGTCTGCTCACCGCGCTCGATGCCGCCGAGCGGGAGGGCGGCGATCTGCGCGGGCGCCAGTCGGCGGCGATTCTGGTCGTCGCTCCCGACGCCGAGCCGTGGCAGACGGTCGTCTCGCTACGCGTCGAAGACCACCCCGAGCCGTTGCCGGAGTTGCGTCGCCTGGTGGCGTTGAACGACGCGTACACGCTGGCGGCACGGGCCGACGATCTGATGGGCTCCGGGCACCACGACGAGGCGGCACGTCTGTACGTCGAGGCGAACGAGCGCGCGCCGGACAATCACGAGCTGATGTTCTGGGCCGGGCTCGGCATGGCGCAGGCCGGCGACCTCGATGGCGGCGTGGCCCAGGTTCGGGCGGCGATCGCGCTCCAGCCGACGTGGCGTGAGCTGCTGCGCCGGTTGCCGCCGGGCGTCGCGCCATCCGCGGCTCCGGTGCTCGCGCGCGTGGATAGCGGCTAGCCGCGCCGGACCGTCTCGGCCAGGAGTTCGGCCAGCGCGGACCTGGACCTCGCGTTCTCCTCGTCTGGGGCGCCGTGTACTACCGGTTCCCGTTCGCGTTGACGTGCCGCGAGCAGATCGAGCCCGACTTCATCTCGGAGCTCGTCGACGCCGTCCTCGTGAGTATCGGAGCAGGCGGCGACTAGCGCCGGCCGCCGCGCCTGGCGCCGCGCTTGACCGCCTGCTGCTCGCGCATCGCCTCGCGGGTCTCCTCGCGGATCCGCCGCCACGCGGTCCGCGCATCCCGCATCGTCTTCACGACCTGCGCACGAGCGTCATCGGCGGCCTTGGCGGCGTCGAGCACCTGTTGCCTGGTGCGCCGGCCGTGGGTCAGCAGGTTGAACGACCACAGCCCGGTGTCGAGGAGCCTCGCCGCGCGCTCGACATCCCGGAGCACCGCGTCGCGAAGTTCCGCGCCGCGCAGGCCCTGTTCGATGTAGCGCACCCGCGCGGCGAGCGCCACCCCGCCCAGTCCGCTGAGCGCGCGCGCGGCGATCAACGGTTCGGGGTCGCGAGGGTCGACCTCGGCCCGCGTCGCAAGCGCCTCCGTGGCGACGGTCACGATCCGGTCGTACATCTCGAGCCATGCCGCCCGCAGCGCCGGCGTCGACTCGATCAACTCGACGAACCTGGGCAGGAACAGCACGAGATCGTCGGGAACGTCGTCGAAGCGCTCCATGTCCTCCTTCATCGCCCGTACGACCGCCGCGGTCAGCGACTCGCTCGGCGGGCATTCCCGGATCACGCGGGCCAGGCTCTCGACCATCTCGTCGGCCCAGTCGAGGACCATCGACTCCTTGGTCGGAAAATAGTTGTAGACGGTCTTCTCGGACACGCCGACGATCTCCGCGATGGTCGACACCTTGACGTTGTCGAAACCGCGGGCGCCGAACAGGATCGTGGCCACGTCCGATATGCGCTGACGCGTCAGCCGGCGCTTGCGCTCCCGGAGCCCCTCGTCCGGATGGCGCCGTGCCTCCGCTGCCTCCTGGTACCGGCGCACCCGCCGCAGCGAGTCGGCCACTTCGGGGCCGAGCTCGGCGACGAACAGCCGGTGGATCCGATCGTCGCTGAACGGATCTTCGAGGAGATCTGCGTCTTCGTCCATTACCGAGAAGCATATGACGGAAATTTCAGTTGCAGAATTTTTACAGTGACTGTAGTCTAGTCGGCATGAGTCAGATAACAGCGATTGAAACTCAGGGCCTGACCAAGCGGTTCGGCGAGTTCACCGCGGTCGCCGACCTCGACCTCCGGGTCGACACCGGAACCGTCGTGTCACTGCTCGGCCCCAACGGCGCCGGCAAGACCACGACCGTGCGCATGCTCGCGACGCTGCTACGCCCGGACGCCGGGTCCGCGCGCGTCGCCGGATACGACGTAGTCCGTGAGGCCGCCCAGGTCAGGGCGCTGATCGCGCTCACCGGACAGTTCGCAGCACTCGACAAGAACCTGACCGCGAGCGAGAACCTAGTGCTGATGGCAAGGCTGCGCGGTCGCGGGCGGCGCGACGCGGCCATCGTGGCCGACCGCCTGATCGAGCGGTTCGCGATCGACGAGTTCCGCAATCGGCTGGTCAAGAAGCTGTCGGGCGGCGAGCGCCGCCGGGTGGACCTTGCCGCCGGCCTGATCGATACCCCGCACGTGCTCGTTCTCGACGAGCCGACTACGGGTCTGGACCCCCGCAGCCGCCAGGTCGTGTGGTCGACGATTCGTTCGCTCGTCGACGACGGAGTGACGCTCTTGCTCACGACCCAGTACCTCGAGGAGGCGGATGCGCTCGCCGATCGCGTGGTCCTGATCGACCGCGGCCGGGAGGTCGCCGCCGGCACGCCGGCGCAGCTGAAGACCCAGGTCGGGGCCCAGCGGGTCGACGTGATTGCGGCCGACGCGACCGAGTTCGCGCGCGTGAGCGAGCTGCTCGACGGCCGTTTCGAGGTCTCCAGGTCGGCCGAGCAGCGGACCGTGTCCGTCGCCGCGCCCGACGAGGCGGAGGACCTCGCCGCGGTGGCTGCGGTGGTCGCACGGGCCGGCGTCCAAGTGGACGAGATCGCGCTCCGGCGTCCGACGCTCGACGACGCGTTCCTTGCCCTCACGGGTCACGTGGCACACGAGGACCCGCGAACCGAATCCCGATTCGACGAATCTCAACCGACGGAGGTGGCCGCGTGAGTGCGATCACAGCTTCCGCCCCTGCTCCCGTTCGCGTGTCCGGCGTGGCCGCGCCCGCGCGCTTCGTGCGCGACACCGCGTTGCTCACGGTCCGCAGTCTGCGGGCGATCCCGCGCGTTCCCGAGCGACTGCTCGACGTCACGATCCAGCCGATCGTGTTCATCCTGCTGTTCCTGTACGTGTTCGGCTCGGCGATCCACGTCCCGGGGGTCAGCTACAAGGACTACCTGTTCCCCGGGATCATCGGCCAGTCGCTCGCGTTCGGGATCATCGGCGCCGGCGTCGCCACTTCCCACGACATGACCGAGGGCGTGATCGACCGGTTCCGCTCGATGCCGATCAGCCGGCTGTCGATCATCAGCGCGCAGGTGATGGGTCAGTTCTGCGAGCAGGTGCTCGGGCTCACGATCGTCGTCGTGTTCGGTCTGATCCTCGGCTGGGACCCGCACCTGACCGCCCCCCATGCGATCGAACTGGTGGCGCTGATGTTCCTCGGGATGTTGGCGTTCACGTGGATGGGGGTCCTGCTCGGGATGCTCGTCCGCTCGCCGGACGCCATGCAGGGCGTCGGGTTCATCGTGATCTTCCCGCTCGCGTTCCTGGCTGGGACGTTCGTGCCGATCGCCGGCATGGACGCGGTGCCGCGCGCGATCGCGCAGTGGGATCCGATCTCGGCATTGGTCGGCACCGTCCGTGGCCTCACCGAGGGCTTTCACTCGACCGGCTCGTGGCAGCTCGTCCATCCCGAGCTGGCGATGGCTCTGTGGTGCCTGGTGATCATCGCGGTGTGCGTGCCGCTGGCGCTCCGGCGCTTCAACCGCACGCTCGCCGGCTGAGGCTTCCGAGCCCAGCCGGAGCAGTTGGCAGATAACTCGCGGTACGCGCGAGTTATCTGCCGAGCTCCGCGTGATCGGTCAGGCGGGCTGACGCGTTGGCGTGTCGACCACGCCGTCGCTCTCCCGCCACCCCCGGAGCACCATCAGCGAGGCATCCAGGATGCGGTCGATGAACATCTTGCTGTCGTTGAGCCGCGGGAACTGGGCGTCGGGCACGTCGACCTCGAGGAAGCGGCACAGCGGCTCCCACCCCTCGGTGACGCTCCAAACCAGCAGCCGCTCCTCGGGGATGCTGCGCTGGACCTGGTCCTGGTAGCGGGCGATGGCCTCCGCCAGCTGTCCGGGCCGCAACTCGCGGCCACTGAAGACGCCCTGGGCGGCCCACATCCTCCGCATGAGTTCCATGTATGAATGCCAGTCGGGATCGACTAACTCGCGCGCCATCGAAATGTGCGCCATCGAGGAGTTGCCGTAGAGCACGTCCCAGATCGTGTCGAGCATGCTCTGCTCCCACGCCTCGGGGTCGCGGACGCTCAGGACCACCTTCGCCTCGGGGTACGCATCCGCGAGCTCCCGGTAGAAGAAGGCACCCGGCCAATCGACGGTCGACTCGTGCTCGCCGAAGATCGCGTCCCAGTCTGCGTCCGCGTCCATCGCCTGAGACCACTGCTCAGCCAGCGGCAGGTTAGTGAGCACGTTGACCATGTGGTAGCAGGGCCCGAACTCGAGCATCTCGAGCGCGGCCTTCTGCGAGAGCGTGCCGGTGCGCGGAAGTCCCGCCCCGATTACCTTCATCTACTTCCTCCTGTTTTGCTTCCAAAAGTGGCCCCGGCGGCGTTTGGCGCGATGGCCGAGACGAGCCGGAACTTACTGCCCAAACACCGCGGCGGCGCCGAACGGATCGATGAGCACACCGGGGTTTAGCGCGCCGGTCGGATCGATCGCCGCCTTGGCGCCGCGCAGCGCGGCGGCGAACGGCTCCGGACGCTGGCGGTCGTACCAGGGCCTATGCGCCCGCCCGACCGCGTGGTGGTGAGTGATCGTGCCGCCGCCGGCGATCACCGCGTCCGACGCTGCGCGCTTGAGCTCGGCCCACTGCGCGAGCTCGGCGTCGCGCCGGGATCTCGCATCGCTTCGGGAGCGTGCGTCGCGCGCACCGGATCGCGGTGCTCGACGGAGGCCGGGTCGCCGAGCTCGGCACCCACCAGGTGCTCGCCGCCGGCGGCGCTTAGCTTCTCGACCGTGCGTACCGCCGACCTGATCGTCGTACTCGAGGGCGGCCAGGCGGTCGAGTCCGGCTCACACGAGCAGCTGATCACCAGAGGCGGGCAGGTAACCCGAGCTGTTCGAGCTCCAGGCGCGCGCTTACGCGTAGCCGACCACAGGTACCGTGTGTCGGGTGGCGGTGTCAGCCGGTGTCCTCGCGCGTGGCCCTTGGGTACCCGATCAGGTATCGGTTGCCTGGCGCGCCGATCCTTTCGAGCCGCCGGAGGAGGCGACCGACGCCGCCGATGTCGCGCTCGATGCGCTCCGCCGGCGTGGCTCTCCGAGCTACGACGGGCTTGCGGCGCGCCTCGTCGATTTCGATCCCACGCCCGGCCGGCTCGCGCTCGAGCTCCAGCCCGCCCGCTGGGCGCTTCGTCTGATCCCGGCCGGAGGCGCCCAGAGCCTGTCGATCATATGCGTGGTCCGCGCCGCCGACGGCCGCTGGCTCGCGGGGCGACGGGCGGATTGGGTGGCCACGTGGGCCGGACGGTGGGCGCTCGGCGCCGGCGGATCGGTCGAGGTCGACGAGAACCCAGCCGACACGATGCGCCGCGAGCTGCTCGAGGAGTGGTCGGTCGAACCCGAGCGGTTGCAAATCGAGGCGCTGCTCCGGCTGCCGAGCGAGGTCGTGCACCTCGTGGGCCAGGCATGGCTGGCGGACGGCGCCACGGTCACGCCCGATCACGAGCACGACGAGTTCGCGTGGTGGCCGACTGACCTCGCGAGTTGGCCGGCGGAGGCGGAGGATCCTGTGCGCCGGCTGGCCGAGCTGGTCTCGGACTGATGCGCGTGATCACGTTCGGGCGGCTCGAGGTCGTCTCGTTCTGCCATTCCTGCGTCTATACGGCGCTGCTGATCTGCGCGTTCGCGCTTCACAATCCGCAACCCGAGACGTTCATCTTCGGCATGGCACACGGTCTCTTGTGGATCGGGATGTCGCTTGTCTGCATCTGGGCGGCCCGCACGCGTGTCATCCCGTACTGGCTCGCCGTCGACGTTGCCGTGCTCGGCGGTCTGGGTCCGTTTTGCGGCACGATCGGGTTCGTGGTCGAGCAGCGCCGGCGTAGGCACAGGACCGTTTCGAAGCTACCCTTAGCCGTAGATGGCAGTAACTAGCGGCACTGTCCAGGTCGTCATGCCGGCGATGGGCGATTCCGTCGCCGAGGGCACCGTGCTGGAATGGCGCAAGCAGGAGGGCGACGCGGTCGACGTCGACGAGCCGCTCGTCGAGATCTCGACCGACAAGGTCGACGCCGAGGTCCCCTCGCCGGCCGCCGGCACGATTGTGAAGATCCACGCTGCCGAGGGGGAGACAGTTGCGGTCGGCGCCGTACTCGCCGAGATCGCGACCAACGGAGACGGTCCCGTGGCCGCCACAAGCGGCGGGGCGCCGGTCTCAGCGGAGTCGCCGCCCGCCACCCCGGCCGAGGCCGTGGCGGCCGCGATCACCGAGGCCGAGGGCGCCGCGGCCACCCAGGCCGCCACCGGCGAGCCGATCGACATCGTGACCCCGACCGGCGGCGAGTCCGTGACCGAGGGCACGATCATCGAGTGGAGCGTGAAGGTCGGCGACAACGTCAAGGAAGGGGACACGGTCGTCGAAATCTCGACCGACAAGGTCGACATGGAGCTCCCCGCGCCAGCCACCGGGACGATCACCGAGATCCTCGCGCAGGACGGCGAGACCGTGAGCGTGGGACAGGTGATCGCGCGGATGGCAGCCGGCGCGACGAACGGCGCCCCCTCGGCTGCTCCGGCGCCCTCTGGCCCGGCGAACATCACACCCGCGGGGGACGGCGCCAACATTTCCCCGGTCGCTCGCCGCATCGCCGCCGAGCAAGGCGTCGATCTTGCACGGCTCCAGGGCAGCGCTAGGGGCGGCCGGATCGTCAAGGCTGACGTCATCGCGGCCAAGGCCAATGGTGCAACTGCGCAAGCCCAGGCGCCGCTAGAGAAGCCGGCCGGCGCGCAACTGATCAAGGGCGGAGCGGCTGCGCTCGCCCGCTACATGGACGAGAGCCGCTCGATTCCGACAGCGACCTCGTTCCGCACGCTCACCGTGACCGCGCTGAGCCGGCGCCGCGAACAGCTGAAACAAGCGGGCCATCGCGTCTCGTTCACCCACCTGATCGCGTACGCGATCGCGCGCGTCGCCACCGACGACATGGCCGTAATGGCCCACCACTTCGCGGAGATCGACGGCAAGCCGCACCGGATCGACGACGACGCCTGCAACCTCGGCCTGGCCGTAGACGTCGAGAAGAAGGACGGCACCCGCGCGCTGATGGTCCCGGTCATCCGTGACGCCGGCCGTAAGAGCTTCAAAGACTTCCTCGACGCGTACAACGCGCTCGTCGAAAAGGCCCGGACCAACACGTTGACCGCCGACGACCTCGCCGGCGGGAACCTCACGCTCACCAATCCCGGCGGGATCGGCACGATCGCCTCCGTCCCCCGGCTGATGGTCGGCCAGGGCACGATCGTCGCCACCGGCTCGATTGCGTACCCGCCCGGGCTCGCCGCGATCGGCGAAGCGATCGGCGCCGAGAAGGTCATGACGATGACCTCGACCTACGACCACCGGATCATCCAGGGCGCCGAATCCGGAAGGTTTTTGCAGCGGGTCGAGGCGCTGCTCCAGGGCGAGGACGGCTTCTACGAGGGCGTGTTCGGCGATCTCGGCGTGTCGCTCGGACCGCTCGCGCCCGGCCCCGAGGCGCGCGCGATCACGCCGCCGGCCGGCGTCCCGGTCGTCGCGGCGACGCCGGGCATGGTCGACGAAGAGCTGATGCAGGCGGTGCAGGCGGCGACGTCACTGCTCAAGGCGCACCGGACGCATGGACACCTCGCGGCCAAGCTCGACCCGCTCGGGCGGGAGCCCGAGGGCGACCCGGCGCTCGACCCGGTGCCGCTCGGGCTCACCCCGGAGCTGATGGAGCGGATCCCGGCCCGGATCCTGCGGATGTACGTCGCCGGGCAGACGCTCGCCGAGGCGCTGCCCCACCTCCGAGAGACGTATTGCGGGCCGATCGCCTACGAGATCGAGCACATCTCTTCGCACCGCCAGCGGCTGTGGCTGCGCGAGGCGATCGAGTCGGGCAAGTTCCGGGCTCCCCTGGCGACCGAGGAGCAGAAGACACTGCTTCGCCGGCTCACCGAGGTCGACGCGCTCGAGCGGTTCATGCACAAGGCGTACCTCGGGCAGAAGCAGTTCTCGATCGAGGGGCTCGATATGACCGTCCCGATGCTCGACGAGTTGATCCAGCTCGCGGCCACGCGGGGCGCGCGCGAGGTCGTGATCGGCATGGCCCACCGCGGTCGCCTCAACGTGCTCGCGCACAACCTCGGCCGGCCGTACGACTCGATCTTCGCGGAGTTCGAGGGGTCCTCGACGCTCGAGCCGATCACCACGATCCCGCAGGGCGGCACCGGCGACGTCAAGTACCACCACGGCGCCCAGGGCTCCTACCAGCTGCCGAGCGGCGAGTCGATCATCGTCCGGCTCGAGTCGAATCCGTCGCACCTGGAATTCGTGGCGCCCGTCGCGGCCGGCGCTACGCGCGCCGCGCAGACGACGCGCCAGGGCCCGCATGCCCATCGCGAGACGAACGCCGCTGTTCCCGTAATCCTCCACGGTGATGCCGCGTTCCCGGGGCAGGGTGTGGTCGCTGAGACCCTCAACCTCCAGGCGCTCGACGGCTACACCGTCGGCGGGACGATCCACCTAATCCAAAATAATCAAGTCGGTTTCACCACCGATCCCGACGACTCGCGCTCGACCCACTGGGCCTCAGATGTCGCCAAGGGCTACGACGTGCCGATCATCCACGTCAACGCGGACGACGTGCCGGCCTGCATCAGCGCGGTCCGGCTGGCGTTCGCATTCCGCCAGGAGTTCGGCCACGACGTGCTGATCGACCTGATCGGCTACCGCCGGTTCGGTCACAACGAGGCGGACGAGCCCGCCTACACCCAGCCCGAGATGTACCAGGTGATCAAGAAGCATCCCCCGGCGCGCGAGCTGTTCGCGCGAGCGCTGATCGAGCAGGGAGTCGTGACCGAGGAGGAATCGACCGAGCTGACCGACAGCGTCTGGGAGACCCTCGCCGAGGATCACGCACGGCTCAAGGAGAAGATCGCCGCCGGCAAGGAGCGCGAGCACGCCACCGGCGAATACGAGCTCGACCGCACGCCGTCGCCCGAGGTCAAGACCGCGGTGTCGGCCGATCGCCTGCGCGTGCTCAACGACGAGCTGCTCGCCGTTCCGGACGGATTCACCATCCACCCCAAGCTCGTGCGCCAGCTCGAGCAGCGGCGAGAGGTGTTCGAGAGCGAGGACGCGGGCGGGATGGTGTGGGCGCACGCCGAGGCGCTCGCCTACGCCTCGCTGTTGACCGAGGGGATCCCGATCCGCCTCACCGGCCAGGACACCGAGCGCGGCACGTTCAGCCAGCGCCACCTCGTCCTGCACGATCCGAAGACGGGTCAGGAGCACTGCCCGATCCAGCACCTTCCCGGCGCGCTCGCCCCGATGGAGCTTCACAACAGCCCGCTGTCCGAGATGGGCTGCCTCGGGTTCGAGTACGGCTATTCCCAGGAGGCGCCGGAGACGCTGGTCCTGTGGGAGGCGCAGTTCGGGGACTTCGCCAACGGCGCCCAGGTGATCATCGACCAGTTCATCGTCTCGGGTCTGGCCAAGTGGGGGCAGACCTCGCGCCTCACGCTGCTGCTGCCCCACGGGTACGAGGGCTCCGGCCCTGAGCACTCCTCGGCTCGGCTCGAGCGGTTCCTGCAGCTCACCGCCGAGGGGAACATCCGCGTCGCCAACCCGACGACGCCCGCGCAGTACTTCCATCTGCTCCGCCGCCAGGCGCGCGTCGCCAAGCAGCGCCCGCTCGTCGTGATGACGCCGAAGAGCCTGCTCCGCCTGCCCCAGGCGACGAGCACGGTGCGGGAGCTCGCCGAGGCGCGCTTCCGGCCGGTGCTGCCCGAGCCCGAGCACGACCGCTCGCAGGTCAGGCGGCTGATCCTGTGCTCCGGCAAGCTCTACTACGAGCTCGCCGGCAACGAGATGCGCAAGGACAACCCGTACGTCGCGATCGGGCGCGTCGAGCTGCTGTATCCGTTCCCGCAGGCCGAGATCCTGTCGCTCGTCGAGAGCTATCCGGCGCTCGAGGAGGTCGTCTGGGTCCAGGAGGAGCCGCGCAACATGGGCGCGCGCGCCCACATGGGTCCACGCCTTCTCCAGATCCTCCCGCCGAACCTCAAGTACGGCTACATCGGCCGTCCCGAGCGGGCCGCGTCGGGCGAGGGCTACCCGGTCGCGCACGCCAACGAGCAGAACCGGATCATCACGACCGCGCTCAACGTCGGCGAGGCCGTCTCGCAGTATCCGCGCAAGCTCCCTGGCGAACGGTAGCTGTCGACCGTTACCAGCAGGTTTTCACCCTCGGGGGTCTTTTCTGGCACCCTTCCGAGCATCGGCTTTCGCAGAGACGGTTCCAAACGAGACAACTCCAGACGCCACCTCACGCCGGCGCTCGGCGTTCACGACATGGCGATTGATTTGGGCACCGCCAACACGCTCGTGTTCGTGGGCGGCAAGGGCATCGTCGTCTCAGAGCCGTCGGTCGTCGCCTCCGATGTGGACACGGGTGAGGTCCACGCCGTCGGCGCCGACGCGGAGCGGATGATCGGCCGCACGCCGGCAACGATCGCGGCCACGCGCCCGCTCAGACACGGCGTGATCGCCGACTTCGAGGTCACCGAGCAGATGCTGCGTTACTTCATCCGGAAGGTGATCGATCGCCGGATGGCCCATCCTCGGCTGATTGTGTGCGCCCCGTCGGGCGTCACCGAGGTTGAGAAGCGCGCGGTCGAGGAGGCCTCGCTCGCGGCCGGCGCCCGCCGTGTCCACCTGATCGAGGAGCCGATCGCCGCGGCGATCGGCGCCGGGCTCGAGATCGATGAGCCGGTCGGCCGAATGGTGGTCGACGTCGGCGGGGGGACCAGCGAGATGGCAGTCATCTCGCTCGGGGGAATCGTCGTCTCGCGCTCGGTGCGCGTCGGCGGCTACGAGATGGACGAGGCGATCGCCCAATACCTGCGCGTCGTCCACCAACTCGCGATCGGTTCGCGGACCGCCGAGCACATCAAGATTCAGATCGGCTCGGTCATCCCCCTGCATCCCGAGGAGACCATCGAGGTCCGCGGCCGACACCTGGTGACGGGCCTGCCGACCGCGGTCGAGCTGCGCAGCGAGGAGGTCCGCTCAGCGGTCATGGCGCCGGCGCGCGAGATCCTCAGGGCGATCCGCGACACGCTCGAGGAGACGCCGCCCGAGCTGTCAAGCGATATCGCCAAGGACGGCATCCTGCTCGCCGGCGGCGGCACGCTGATCCGCGGCTTCCAGGAGCTGGTGGCCGAGGAGACCGGGATGCCCGTGTACTCGGCCGAGTCGCCGCTCACCTGCGTGGCGTTCGGGTCAGGCCAGGCGCTCGACCATTTCGACGAGCTGAGCCGGGCGAGCCGGCACCGCGCTCCGAGCCTCACCTACGACTGGCGCACCGCGTAACCGGCCCACGAGCGTCGCCAGCCCGGCCGCTGCCAGCAGGATCAGGAACGGGTCGATCGGCTCGCGGAAGCGGGGCGTCTCGGCGTTGACCAGCACGACGCTCAACGCGAGCAGCAGCGGCACGACCCACACCCAGCGAGGCGCTCGGCGGGCGAGTCGCGTGAACGCGCCGGCGAGCGCAAGCAGGCTCAGGACCCAGAAGCCGAGCACGCCGCTGCGGGCGACGCTGAGCGGGAGCGAGATCGCCGCCGCCGATGCCCGCCAGGCAAACGAGCCTTCGAGTTCGAGCAGCCGCAGCCCGTTGTGGTAGCCGACCGCGAACGGGCTCAGCGGATGTTTCGAGATGTAGTGGAGCGCCTGACGCTGGAGCTTCGAGCCGATCTCGGGCTCGGTCAGCCTGCCGGCCTCGTCGATCAGGGCTCGCTCCCCGGGGATCACGGAGAAGATCCGCCACTTGTAAGGGACGACGGGATTGGCGGCGGAGGCGGCGTTGTACGTGCCGACGAGCGTGATCCCGGTCTCGTCGGACACCGGGATGAAGCGGTGCATGACGAGCTCGTTGCGGAGCGTCCATGGAACGATCACCAGCACCGCCGCGGCGAGCAGAAGCGTCGGCGCTGCAAGCGACCGGAGCTCGAGGCGGGGCCGCTCGGTCCATACGGCCGCGATCAGTGGGACGATGATCACGACTGCGTTCTCGTGGGTGAGGGTTGCCAGTCCGGTCAGGACGCCGGCGCTTGCCACCCATGCGAGGCGCGCCTTCGTGCTCCTGGCCCGCCGGACCCGGAGCCCGGCGTAGACCGTGGCCAGGATCAGCGCTACCAGCAGGTTCTCCGCGACGAGGACCCCGGAGAGCTCGATCAGCACCGGATAGACCGCGGCGATGACGAGCGCGATCAGGCCGGCTTCCTCGCCGAATAGCTCGAGCGCCACCAGTCCGATCAGCGCGACCGCGATCGTCCCGAGCACCGCCTGGGAGAGGCGAGCGGGCTGGATCGCCGCACCCCGCCGCACCGCGTGGCCGTCGAGGAGATCGACGAGCGCGAGGAAGTACGGATACCCAGGCGCGAAGTAGGCGCTCGGGCCGCGGCTGCCGCCGGCGCCCGAGCCCGGGCGGTGGCTCAGCGAGTAGTCGCCGGTGTGCGCGATCTGGCTGGCCAGCGCGAGGTACGAGCCGGCGTCGTTGATCGGTCGGAACGAGGTGCGGTCCACCTCGGCGACGCGGAGCACGAGTGCGATGATCAGGATCGCCGCGACGACCACGGCGCGGATGCCCGGGCGGGACACGGCCGGGAGGTTAGGCCCTCTCGCTGGTGCCCGTCAGTGAATGCCGACGATCCCGGCGCACACCCAGTTGGATGCGCCGGCTCCGCCGTTCCAGATACGGCTCGCGACCGCGTCCTGCTCAGCCTTGCTCGCCAGGTACGCCGCCGGGCCTGTGCCGCCGAACAGCTTCCAGGTGGCTGGCATGATCTGGTAGTAGCCCGAGGCGCCGGCGTAGTTCGGGGTCAGATTCTGGCCGCCGGACTCGCACAGCACGATCGCGTACGGGATCGCCCAGCCTCCGGACGGACCGTACGTCGGGCCGACGGGCGTCGGGGCGCCCGAGCCGCCGCCGGCCGATTGTTGCTGCTGAGCGGCCAAAGCTGCCGCCCGCTCGGCCGCGGCCTGTTCCGCCTCGACCTTGCTGATCTCCGCCTGCAGCTGGGTGCCCTTCTCGCGGGTGGCCGCGAGCGCGCCCCGCTGAGCGCTCCGCGCCTGCGCGAGCGCCGCCTGCTTTGAGTGCAGTAGCTCGTTCATGCCGGCCAGCGCGCGGACCCGCTGAGCGGTCTCGGCCGTGATCTGGCGGTCGGTGGCCTCGAGCGAGGCCAAACGCGTCGCGGCCGCGTCGGCCTGCTTCTTCGCCTGGATCGTGATCTTGATGATCGCCTGCTGCGCCTGCTGCGCGTCACGGAGGTACGAGAGCTTGTCGAGCAGGTCGGTGAACCCGTTTGACTCGAGCACGACCGAAACCAGATTGGGCTTGGACTGCTCGTAGTTGGACACGAGCTGCCGTCCGAGCAGCATGCGCGCCCGGGCCAGGCGCGCTCGCAGCATCGCGAGCAGCCGCCGCTCCCGGGCCAGCGAGATCTGAACCGCGGCCAGCTTGGCGCGGTCGCGGGCGAGGTCGGCGCGGACGGCCGCCTCGCGCGACTCGACGAGCGCGATCTGCGAATCGAGCGAGCTGATCAGGTGCGAGAGGCTGGCGATGCTCGCCGAAAGGCTGCTCTCGTGGGCCTGGACGGCGCCGAGCTGTGAGTGGAGCTGCCCGAGGCTCGGGTCGGCTGACGACGACACCGGAATGGCGGCAAGCCCGAGCGCAGCCGCAATGGTGGCCGCGCCAGCGACCACCCAGGTCGGGATCGTGCGCCTTCTGGAGTTCATATGCGGCTGCCTACGGGGTTAGCTGTCGGGCTCGCGCGGCGGCTCGCGCTACACGGTCATCAGACCGCGATTCGCCCCAGGGAACTTGGGTCCCCCGCTTTCCCACGCGTAAGGTGGGAAATTCGGCTCGGGGACCTTATCAGGACTTGACGCCCGCGCGCCGCGGCGGCCTATGCTGCGTCGCCGTGAGCATCGACGATCGGACTCGCAAGATCCTCGACCGCGTCCGGGCGGTCCCCCTCGGCTTCGTCCGGACCTACGGGGACATCTCGCCGGGCTCGCCGCGGGTCGCCGGCGCCGTGCTCCACGACTCCCAGGACTCGACGCTCCCCTGGCATCGCATCGTGCGCGCCGACGGCTCGCTGGCCAAGGGCGCCCGCCAGCGGGCGCTGCTGGAGGCCGAGGGCGTGCCCTTCCGTGGGTCGCGGGTCGACATGCGAGTAGCTCGAGTTCCCGATTTGTGATGTGGCTCCAGCGCGAGATCGTGCTCGACCCTCGGCCGCGCGGGTTTCACCTGGTGACGCGGGAGGTTCTCGATGCGCTGCCCGAGGCGGGCGACGTCGCCGTTGGTTTGCTGCACCTGCTGATTCAGCACACCTCGGCGTCGCTGGCGCTGAACGAGAACGCGTCGCCGGACGTCCGGCGCGATTTCGAGTCGTACTTCAACGCGACCGTGCCCGAGAACGCGCGCTACTGGACCCACACGCTCGAGGGCGCCGATGACATGCCGGCGCACATCAAGGCGTCGCTGCTCGGCCCGTCGCTTACGCTGCCGATCTCTCGTGGTCGGCTCGCGCTCGGCACGTGGCAGGGGATCTACCTGTGCGAGCACCGCAACCGCGGCGGCTCGCGCTCGGTCGTGGCGACGATCTTCGGCGCCGCGGGCTAACACTAGGTAAGACCGGCATCTGAGGGTGGGGTGGGCGCCCGTCGTCGTTCTCGGCGCCGCCCGCCATGCATAACGCGGCAACCGATGCCCGTCGGCTTAGCCTTGCCGGGTTGCGCACGATAATCGCGGGTAACTGGCAGGGCCTGCGCGATCGGCGCCGATTGTCGCGTTACGCAGGTGAGCGCGTCCGCGCGCGGGCTAGCGGCCCTTCCACTCCGGAGCACGCCGCTCGGCGAACGCGGTCGCGCCCTCCCGGGCGTCCTCGGAGCCGAACACCGGCTCGTAGATCGGCCACTGCCGCTCGAAGAACTCCGAGTCCGGCCAGTCGGCCGACTCGACCATGATCCGCTTGGTGGCGGCGAGCGCGAGCGGCCCATTGGCCGCGATCGTCTCGGCCAGTTCCAGCGCGGCGGTCAGCGTCTCGCCGGGTGCGGTGAGGCGGTTGACCAGGCCGAGCGCGTAGGCGCGATCGGCCTCGATCGGGTCACCCGTGAGCGCCATCTCCATCGCGACGTTGCGCGGGAGCGCCCGGGGGAGTCGGAGCAGGCCGCCGCCGGCGGCGACGAGCCCCCGCCTGACCTCGGGGATGGCGAGCCGCGCGCCGCGGGATGCGACGATGAGGTCGCAGGCGAGCGCGATCTCGAGCCCGCCCGCCATCGCGAAGCCCTCCACGGCCGCGATCAGCGGCTTAGCGGCGCCGGCCTGCGTGATGCCCGCGAACCCGCGCCCCTCGATGAACGGCCGCTCCCCGGTGACGAACGCTTTCAGGTCCATTCCGGCGCAGAAGCCCTTGCCGGCTCCGGTGAGCACCCCGACGGTGAGCTCGGCGTCCGAATCCAGCTCGTCGAGCGCGCCGGCGATGCCCGCGGCGACGGCTGAGTTGACGGCGTTCCGCTGGTCCGGCCGATTGATCGTGATCAGCAGGATCCGACCGCGACGCTCGGTCAGCAGCGGCTCATCTTCGGCGCTCACGCGGCGAACAATCGCAAATCCGGCTCCCGCTCGCCGCGCAGCACCGCGAGGTCGACCTCGACGCACGCGATCTCGCGCGCGCTCGCGAGCACCGAGGCCTGCGGCTTGATCGTCTGCGCGACCAGCACTCCGCGGCACGATCCGAACGCCGGGTCGAGCCGGATCCGGTCGAGGTAGCGCGTGAGCTGCTCGACCGCCTCGATGCCCGCGACTCGTTTGACCTCGACCGCCACCCATTCGTCGTCGGCGTCGCGGCACATGAGGTCGACCGGTCCGATATCCGTCGGCCACTCTCGGCGCACCAGCCGGAAGCCCTCGCCACACCACGCGGGCCGCTCGGCCAGCAGCTCCTGGAGATGGGCCTCGACGCCGTCCTTCGTGAGCGCGGTGTCCTCGTCGGGCAACCCCATGTCGTGGGACACGTCTGAGAGCACCTCCGCCACCGAGATCTCGAGGCGGTCGCCGTCGGCCTGACCGCGCTTGCGGACGAGGATCCGCTCGGGGGACTCCTCGATCACGGTGGGCGGAGTCATCCAGTTGAGCGGCTTATATCCGCCGGCGTCGGCATGGATGAGCACCGAGCCGTCGGCTTTGACGATGATCAGCCGCAGCGCTTCAGGTAGCAGTGCAGTGAGGCGTCCGAAGTAGCGGACCTCGCAACGGGCGACGATCAGGCGCATG